>SMVB01000303.1_pt1 | contig 12134 bp, 9 predicted proteins | sample 2456461 | NCBI WGS metagenome assembly SMVB01 (sample SAMN11095934, study PRJNA526329) | marine sediment metagenome | biome: Marine sediment; feature: Surficial sediment; material: Deep marine sediment; isolation source: Hadal surficial sediment | place: Pacific Ocean | collected 2014-05 | depth 0-1...
CGCCCTCGATGTTCGTAAACACTGACCAACGACCGAATGACCCATTCGGGCCAACCAAAAGAGTATGCGTAAGAATGATACCAGCCTATGTACTTGCGCAGACTGGGATCATTCATTGTCACTAGATTCTCAAAGTTCCTTCCGAGCCAACCAGCACCACCACCTTGTTTTAATTCCAAGAAGTGCAAATTGAAAAATGTTTCGAAATCGGCGGCCGGTAACATGAGATCAGATTCATGGACACCCAAAAATTCACATATACGCCGCATATTGAATCGAGATGGTCGGTAGATGCCTTTCAGGTATCGGCCAAACTGTTGACGATTGATTCCAGTCAGTCGGCAAATCTCCGAAACCGAACGGTACGCAGTACACAAAGCCCGTAGATTTCGAGCAAAATCGTCAACCGGCATTTGATTTGTGGACTCGTGTTTCATTGTCCAGTTCTTTCCTCATAAAGTTTCAAACTACGCTAGTTAGCTTTGCGCAGCAAAGTTAGTGAAAATTCTGGTTATTGAAATAGATAAAATTCTCAAGCTGCCGCATAAATAGGTCAGTATGAAGCATTTACTGCACAATTATGTATAAACCTGCTGCAATGTGCACACTATTACGGTTTTTCCTCTGATGCTAATTTCACTGAGCACAAGTCAAAATTCTAATTAATTCGGGGGAAATCATGACAACACGCGATCCTTTAGACAAGCTGTTATCAGGCCGGATGGACCGGCGCTCCTTTCACAAAATGCTCGCCGGGCTAGGCCTCGGTCTCGCCGTTACACCGTTGCGCAGCGTCTTGGCAGCAGAGGAAGAGGCTAACTACTTTACCTGGTCGGGCTATGAAGTGCCCGAGTTCCATCAGGGCTATATCGACAAATACGGTGTATCGCCCAAGGTTTCGTTTTTCGGTGGTACTTCCGAGGCGATGACCAAAATTCGCGCCGGATTCAAGACCGACATCGCCCATCCCTGTACAGGCGAAATCACAGTGTGGCACGAGGCCGGTATCATCGCGCCGTTCGACACCAGCCGGCTGAAGCACTGGCCCGACTATTTCGAGCCCTTAAAGAACCTCGATACCACGCTTACGCCAGCGGGCGAGAATCTGTTCGTTCCCTGGGACTGGGGCAACTCGTCGATCCTCTACCGCACCGATCTCGTCGATCTGCAGGGTGAGGAGGAATCCTGGGGCCTGCTGTTCGACGAGCGTTACAAAGGCAAGCTGTCGACCTACAATTCGCCGCAGGCCGGTGTGCAAGTCGCCGCCCAGGTGCTCGGCTTCACCAACCTCGAATCGCTGAGTGACGAACAACTGGCGGAAGTCAGGGTGTTGCTGTTAAAGCAGCGGGAACTTCTGCGCTTCTACTGGGACAACCAGACCGAGGCCGGCCAGGCCATGGTCGCCGGTGAGATCGTTGCCACCTACGCCTGGAACGATCTCTACAAGACGGTCAGCGACGCGGGACTTCCGGTGAAGTTCATGACACCCAAAGAAGGCGCGCGCAACTGGGTCTGCGGTATGGTCATCACCGCTCAGAAGTATCGTGCCGCCAGCGACGAGCGTGTCTACGATTTCCTCGACGCGATGATGTCACCCGAAGCGGGCGCCTATGTGATCGACGCCTTTGGCTACGGTCACGGCAACGCCAAAGCCTTCGACCTGGTTGCGCCCGAGCGTGTCGCCGAGATCGGTCTGAGCGATCCCATGGCATTCCTCGCGCGTGGCATCCTGAAACCGATCCCGCCTGAGTACGACCAGAAGTACGTCGATCTTTGGGAAGAAGTAAGACTCGGTTTGTAGTCCGGTCGTTATCTATGCCGGGCGTGTTCATAGCGCGCCTGGCAATTATTTGTAACAGCAGACGTCGGCTCGACAAGCTCGCGTCGCTCACTCCTACAGCACACGACATTTAAAATTATGGTTACCGGGCAACGCCTCTTTACCTTCGCCGTGATCGCGGACACGCACGTCACCGAGGCGGAGGCCATGGCCATCAGCGGCTTTGATATCGACACCATCAAGCTGGGCGCGGCGCGCTCACGCTATGTGGTCGATCGGCTCAATTCCCTGAAACCAGACTTCGTCGTCCACCTTGGCGATATTGTTCACCCGGTGCCAGGCTCCCCGGCCTACGAGGATTCGGCGGCCCGATTCCACGAGCTCTACGAAGACCTCGATTGTCCACTTTACCTGGTGGCCGGCAACCACGACATCGGCGAAAAGGCGTTTCCCGGTCAAGGTCCGCAGGAGGCGCGGGCAACCGTCAGCGATGACAAGATCGCGATCTATGAAAGCCAGTTTCAGACGCATTACTATTCCTTCGAACATCGGGACTGCCTGTTCGTGATTATCAACGGCATGATCGTCAACTCGGGTCTGGCCTGCGAAGAGGCGCAACGGCACTGGCTCGAAACTCTGCTCGGAGAAAACCAGGGGCGACGTATTTTCATCTTCTCGCACTACCCGCCGTACCTGTCGCGCGCCGACGAGACCCAGCACTACGATGCCACCGACGAGCCCGGCCGGTCGTGGCTGCTGGGGCTGTTCGAGCGCTATGCGGTCGAAGCCTACTACGCCGGCCACGTGCATAATTTCTTTTTCAATCGTCATGGCACGACGAACTGTTATGTGCTGCCGTCACCCAGCTTCCTGCGCCACGACTACCATGAACTGTTCCGCGTCGAGCCGGACGCGAAACAGGGTCGCCACGACGGCGCCAAGCTTGGATACGCGGTGGTCGATGTTCATCACCAGGGCCATCTCAATCACACGCTTCGCACCTATGGCCGGTGTCTTGAAAGCGGGGAAACAGCGCCAGCAGAAAATCCGTTGCCGCGGGTCCATGCGCTACAGCCCAACCGCCACGGTGTCGGCCTCTACCTCCGCCAGCCCTGGTGCGACAGCGCCGACATCCCGACCCCCTGGGGTCTCGATGCTTTCAGGCGCAAGCGCATCCGTAACGACTACCCGCTGATGGCCTTGTGGGAGATGGGCGTGCTCGATCTACGCGTACCGCTGGATGATCTGGCGGACCCTGAAACCGGCGCCCGCATGGCCGAGCTCGCCGCCCTCGGGCACCGTTTCACCGCCTATTCCTACGGCCTGCCCACCGGGGCGACGGCCGAGGCCCTGAAGTCAAAGGGCGGTATCCTCGCGGCCTGGGAAGTCATCGCGCCTATTACCAGCGCACCTGACTTGCTTGCCCCGATGGCGGCGTTGAAGGGTTCGACGCCGATAGTTTTCAACGCCCATCGCGCCTCGGTGGAAGCCTTCAGCAGCAGCCACGGCCTGCAAGCAGACGCGCGTGACGCGGTCGAGGCGTTGCTGGCTCAGGACGGTGCGCAAGAGGTTATCGACGGCCTGGTTTTCGGCATCGCGTGGCAGGAGGCCCCGGCCGCGGCCATCGCAGCGATCCGGCACAGTATTGAAGGCTTTGGTCTCAAGGCGGCGGTCCATGTGCAGTTCGCCCATCGCAAGCCCCTGGACCGGGGTGAGACAGAACGCCACGATGCTAACCGTATCGCCGAGGCCGTGGTCAGCAGCTTGGCAAATGACTCAATGACGGTGTTTCTCGACAATTTCACCGGTATCGACCGGGGTTACTATTTTAGCGGCGGCCTGGTCGACCGGCTCTACAACCCCCTTGCCGGCGCTTGCATCGTACGCCATTTACATGCCGCCCTTCCCGAAGGCTGCGACCTCGGCGAATTGGGCGAAAACGAACATGGCCGGGCGGTTGCCCTGAGCCGCCCCGTGGGTGTGTTGCTGTTGCCCGCGACCAATTGCGACCCGGCAGTCCTGCCCGGCGCGCCACCTCGCGATGCGGGCCGTTGGATCGATCTGGTCAGCGGCGAAGCGTCGCCCGCCCGCCTTACCGGCCCCACCCTGGTTCTCCCGAATTGATAAGAAACCTGCCCATGAACACCAATAATAGCGGGTATTATGCAGAACCCAAGCGGCAACGAGCCGGAGCTTCAGACCGGTTCGAAGAGATCAGGACTGGTTTTTTGGCTGTCTTTTTGGTTTCATACGTTGAACCAGTCGGATGCGCAGTCGTGCATTCGGCGTTGTGCGCCGAAAATCCGAGGTTTTATCATGACTGATCGTGTAGCGCCCGCCCCCGATTTATTTGCGCCCGCCCCGCGAGGACCCATTGCCTGGTTCCGCCGGGCCTTAATGCGCAGTGAAGCCGTGAGTGGCTATACGCTGTTGTCGCCAACCTTATTATTGCTGATTCTGATTATGGCGCTGCCCATCCTCCTGCTGGTGGTGTTCAGCTTCTGGACCCAAAACTATGTCGATATCGACAAAACTTTTACGCTCGCCAATTATGCCAAATTCTTCGAGCGGTCGGCCTATTCATACCTGCTGGGTAAATCCGTGTTGATATCCGGTTCGGTGACACTGATTACGGTATTGCTGGCCTATCCCATGGCCTATTTCATCGCCTTCAGGGTAACCAAACACAAGTTGATCTGGCTGATTCTCATCACCGTGCCCTTCTGGACCAGCTACCTGCTGCGGGTCTTCGCGTGGAAGATTATCCTGGGCTACAACGGCGTCATCAATTCCGGGCTGATGGAGATTGGCTGGATCGTCGAGCCTCTTGCATTCCTGCTCTATAACCCCTTCGCCGTGGTCCTCACACTGGCCCACGCATGGGCTGCCTTCGCGATTTTACCGATCTATGTGTCGCTGGAAAAAATCGACCGCTCCCTGCTCGAGGCGGCAACCGATCTCGGCGATGGTCGGATCAGGCGTTTCATCAGGATCACGCTGCCGCTGTCCATGCCCGGCCTGATCGCCGCCAGCCTGCTGGTGTTCATCCCCACGGTCGGTGATTTCGTGACGCCGAATCTGGTCGGCGGTACCTCCGGCACCATGATTGGCAATGTCATCCAGTCCCTGTTCGGAAGGGGAAACAACTGGCCGTTCGGTGCGGCGCTGTCGATCATCACGATGATAACCATCACTGGGATGATCTGCCTGTTCCTGTGGGGAACCCGAAGCTTCAGGAGGCGCGTAGCATGAGTTCTTTCAACCCTGTGCAGGGGTCGCGTTTCGGCGCCCTCGGCGTTTACGCGGTTCTCTACCTCGCGTTCATTTATATCCCGGTGATGTTCCTGCCGTTGTTTTCGTTCAACGATTCGGTTTTTATCGCCTTCCCGCTCACTGGGTTCACTCTCGAGTGGTATAGGCAGCTGGCAGACAGCCCAGGTTTGCTGGAGGCGCTCGTCAACAGCATCAAGTTGGGCTGCGTGGTGGCGGTTTTAGCGACCATCCTGGGCACCTTCGCGGCAAAAGCGGTCACCCGCTACAAGATACCGGGCCGCGGTCCGGTGATCACCTTCATCATGCTGCCGCTGGTCATCCCCGGAATCATCTTGGGCATCGCGCTGCTGATCATCGCCAATATGACCGGTCTGGGTCTGTCACTTTTCACCATCGGCCTGGGCCATTTGATGGTCAGTACGCCGTTCGCCATGTTGGTCATGGTGTCGCGCCTGGAAGGCTTCGACAAGAATCTTGAAGAGGCGTCTAAAGACCTCGGAGATAACCCCTGGGCAACCTTCTGGCGTGTCACCTTCCCGCTCGCCCTGCCGGGCATTGTCGCAAGTCTGTTGCTGTCGTTCACGATTTCATTTGACGAGTTCATTCTCGCCTTCTTCCTCGCCGGCTCCGAGACGACGCTGCCGATCTACATCTGGGGCCAGCTTCGATTCCCCACCAGACTGCCGACCGTATTGGCGCTCGGCGCCTGTATCCTGATGATTTCCTTCGTTGTGGTTACCTTTGCCGAATGGTACAGGCGGCGCGGTGTGCAACTAAAAACAAATTCTGGAGTTTAATTCACGTGTCAGACGAAAAATTTATTTCAATTCAGGGTGTGAGCAAGCACTTCGGCGATGTGCATGCCGTTGATCGTGTCAGCATCGATATCGCCCGCGGCGAGTTCTTCTCGCTGCTCGGCCCATCGGGTTGCGGCAAAACCACGTTGCTGCGCCTGCTTGCCGGGTTTGAGTTCCCGACCATGGGAGAAATCTATATCGATGGTCAGGCCATGTCATCGGTTCCGGCAAACCACCGCCCGGTGAATATGGTGTTCCAGAGTTACGCCATTTTCCCGCATCTGAACGTGAAACAGAACATCGGCTATTCCCTGGTCCAGGACAAACTTCCAAAAGCAGAGTTCGACGCCAAAGTCGGTGAGATGCTGGACCTGATCAAGTTGCCCGGCTACGAAAACCGGGCCTCGGATGAGCTTTCAGGTGGTGAGCGTCAGCGTGTTGCGCTGGCACGTGCACTGATCAGGCGGCCAAAAGTTTTGTTGCTCGATGAGCCATTGGGTGCACTGGACAAGAAACTACGCGAAAAGATGCAGCTTGAGCTGCGCGCCTTGCAGCGCTCGGTTGGCATCACCTTCGTTTTTGTGACCCACGATCAGGAAGAAGCCCTGACCATGTCCGATCGGGTCGCGGTCATGTCCAGGGGCCGGTACCTGCAGATCGATACGCCGACCCGATTATACGAGGCACCCCAAAGCCGGGAAGTGGCAGACTTCATCGGTACCATGAATTTCTTCGATGCCCGTGTACTCGAAATCGTCGATGGCAAGGTCACGATTGATGCCGGTCCTCTGGGTAATCTAACGGCATCACCTGGAAGCCTGGCGTTTTCAAACGGCCAGAAATCTCTGGTCGCAATTCGTCCGGAAAAAATCACGATTTCCCGCACCAAACCGGAAAATGGCAATGCCGTGCAAGGAATCATTGACGACACCGCGTACCTGGGGGATAGAAGTCATTTTTATGTGCGGGTCAATGGCGTCGAGAAATCTGTCGCGGTATCAGCCCAGAATGTGAATCAGTCTCATTTGTCTGGTGAAATCCACCAGGGGCAAATTTGGCTGAACTGGTCGGACGACGCTATTGTGCTGCTAAATGCCGATTGAAGTTGCTGCCGTTGTGCGGGGAATTGTTGTTTAGAATTATTCCCGGATATGAAGCAAGCAAGATGCCGCAAAGCACATTATTCAGATAGAGTAATCATAATATTTTGACTGGCCAATCGTTCATTTGTGGCAAAATAATATCGAGGAGTAGTGAAGAGTAATAGAATGAAAAGCCAACGAAGGCTTTTATTAAAGGCCGGCGTAGCTTCGATGTTTGCGCCGCGTCTCCTATTTGCCAATACCCCGACGAATTCCGATGTGGTGATTATCGGCGCAGGCGCGGCTGGCCTTTCGGCGGCTCGCAGGTTAATTGCCCAGAGTAAATCCGTTGTCATCGTCGAAGCTGCCGATCGCATCGGTGGTCGTGCCTTTACAGAAAGCGATACCTTTGGCGTGCCGTACGATCATGGCTGCTTCAACGTCATGGGCCCGAAGAAGTTCGCATTGCTGGATATGGCCAGGGAATGGGACTTTGATCTGCTCTATATGAAAGGGGCGGGTGAGAACGTGTTCGTTGGTAACCGCAAGGCGACAAAGGCTGAAAACGAACAGTATGATGTCGCATGGGGTACCATGAGAGCCGCCCTTAACCAGGCTGGCAGAGCCGGAATGGACGTCTCCGCGGCATCGGCGATGCCCGACGATTTTGACGATATGATGTTCGCCGGCCTCAGCCAGACCTGGACCGGGCCCATGGACTTCGCGGTCGATTTCGAAGACCTGAATGTCCAGGATTGGTGGCAATACGGCGATGTCCCGTCCAATTACATGATCAAGCAGGGCTACGGCACGCTGGTCAGTCGCATGGGCAAAGGCCTGCCGGTCAAGCTCAATACCCCGGCCACCCGTGTGGACTGGAGCGGCGATGGCGTATCGGTGGAAACACCCGCGGGCACCATTCGGGCAAAAGCCTGTATCGTCACCGTCTCACCGGGTGTTCTGAGTGCCGGTTCCATCCGTTTCACCCCGGAACTGCCAGACTGGAAACAGCAGGCCATCGGCAATCTTCCCATGGGCCTGCTGGCAAAGGTCACCCTGCAATTTGACGGCGAACGTTTCGGCTTTCGCAACAACAAGTGGCTATCCTATGTGGTCCCCAATGAGATGCCGGCAGAGGCTTGTTACTTCCTCACCTGGCCCTTTGACTTCGATCTTATGATCGGCTGGATTGGAGGGCAATTTGGCTGGGAGATGTCAGCCGCAGGCACAGACGCCGCTGTCGACTTCGCTCTCGGCGAGCTGGTGAAGATGCTCGGCAGCGATGCGCGCAAGCATTTCGTCAAGGGTCACCTGACGGGCTGGGCCGATAACCCCTGGACGCTCGGTGCCTATGCTGCTGCTATTCCCGGCCACTATGGGGCGCGAGCCGATCTGGCAAGACCGCTTGCCGAACGGCTGTTCTTCGCCGGTGAAGCGGTTGCCGGCCCCTATAAAATGCTTTGTAGCGGTGCCTATATGAGTGGCGAAGTTGTCGCAAACGATGTTGCTACGGTTATATAGCCGTGATTTTGAAAATGAACACGCATTTGAAAGCGGTGAATTGGGGTGCCTCGATCCCGAATTACTTCCGGGCTAGTACTCCGGCGCCCATTCGTCTCCCCAGACTTCCTTCCACAGAAAGGGCCTCGTGGAATTGGACTTGACCACGCCTCCCTTCCACAGATCCCAGCGTGGATTGGCGTATTTGGTAAAGAATTCATCCAGGCGAGCGCTCAGTTCCGCGACCACGACGGCGTATTCGGGGTCTTGCGCGAGGTTGTTGCGCTCATCCGGATCATTCACCAGATGGTACAACTCGTGCTTGAAGTCGTATTTCGTATTTTCGATGCGCCTCATGAAGAGCCACTGGGATGTCCGAATCGCCCGGGTCTCTTCTTGTTCCATGAAAATCTCATCGCGAAACTCCCCGACTTCGTCGCGTAAGAGGGGGCAAAGGCTGGTGCCCGAAACGGACTCCGGAGCATCGAGTTTGCAACCCGCGAAATCGAGAATTGTCGCGAAGATATCCGTCGTTCCCACGAGATTCTCCAGCCGCCTGCCCGGCTTCGCAAAATCGGGATAGCTGAAGATAAGCGGGATGTTGTTTGCCGAGCGGTGCATATTCGACGGCCAGGTATCTTCTCCGTGCCCCCAAAATCCATGATGGCCTACCGACAGACCATGATCGGCGGTATAGATGACGAGGGTATCGTCCAACACGCCTTTCTCCTGCAATTTTGCCAGCACCTGCCCAACGCCGTCGTCCACCATGCTCATCTGCGAATAGAATTGCCTCATTGCGGGCAGGTTGTTGGGTTGTTCCGCGAGTTTCTTATACCAGGCGAAATCTTTTTCGGGCAGTTTCTCCTTGCGCGTCAAGATCCAGTCGATGAGTTCCGAACTCACACCTTCCCGTGGAACGGAATCCATGGGCAGGTCAGCATATAAATTCGAGTAGCGGTGATCCGGTTCGTTGGGATTGGGCACTTCTCCATAGGGCGCGTTGTACGTCATAAATAGAAAGAAAGGATCGTCCTGGCCGGCATGTTGATCGACATACTCCACGGATTTTCGTGTGAAATAGTCGACAGAATGTTCGGCTGCCGTGTGGTACTTACCATTGTCATTCATCTCAATCCCGTGGAATGAGCCCATCATGCCTTTTGCCATTGTGACCCAGTGTTTAAAGCCGTTTTGCGGTTTGTCTGCAAAGCCAAGATGATATTTTCCGATCAGGGCGGTGTGGTAGCCAGCATCGGCAAGTTTTTCAGGCAGGGTTTCAAATTCAGCGATTGAGTTGTAGTCTGTGGGCCATTCATCCATCACTTCATCATCAAGCCAGGTGTGGACGCCATGCTGTGAAGGCATAAGACCAGTAAGCATCGATGCCCGGCACGGGGAGCACATGGAATTGGGACAGAAGGCATTGCGAAAGAGCACACCCCTGGAAGCCAATTGGTCGAGATGGGGCGTGAAAATCTCATCGTTTCCATAACAACCCATCATGCTCGCAGGCTGGTTGTCGACGAAGATAAGAAGGATATTAGTTTGACGCGAAATCATAATTATTCCTCTTTTGGGCACGGAAAGTATAAACACCCAGTATCCTTTATTCCACCAAACTAAAGAGCAGGAATTCGCGACGCCGTCCGGCATTGGAGCATCTGAAATCTGACTGGATTCCGTCAACACGCTCAATATTGCCTTTTCCCACACGACCAGAGCAGCCGAATCTCACGGTCCCTCGGCCGATATTCGCGCAACTTTATGAAATTTCCGGGGTAAATGAGATTCATGTTTCTGGTTTAATTATTTCGATGAAAACCATCGGTTTAATTCGTTTTACTAATATAAATACTTGCTTCATCATATTATCAAATTTCGTTCGAATCCCCGATCGATAGACCTACGCCCCTGGAAGGAGAATATTTAATGAACCTGGCTGTGCAGCCCATCGACTATTTATCCCCCGACGTGCCGCAGGAACTTCCTTGGCACGATGTCCCATTAATCGAAGCGACCCCCGAAAACCTGGACGGCTACGGTTACCTGGTCGAGGATGCCGAAGCATGTGAAATCGAAATTGTGCGGTGGCCGGCGCAAGGCTGGCGTCCTGTCGATGCTGATACCGGCGATGAAGGCGGTGTGGTAGAGGGGATATTTCATAGCGAATGGCAGGGAGAGGTATTGCGCGGCAGCAACGACGCCGTTAACGGCTATTATATTCTCGGCTGGTCGACAAACCCAGGTGTTGCCGACCCGAATGCTCCCGTGGATGAGCCGGAGCGGGTACTGCTCTGGCATATGAACTATCATCCCGACGGTGGACAACTGTTTTACCCGCTCGATAATAAGCCTTTCGTGGTACCGGTTGCGCTACCAGGCGATGACCTGAAGCTCGACGATATTATTGCTTTCTATTGCGATGGCAGCCAGGGGATGTATATACATCCGAATATCTGGCACGAAGGTGTTTTTCCTGTGGCTAAAAAGCAATCTTTCTGTGATCGCCAGGGCCGGGTGCACGCGCGCGTCAGCTGCAATATCGCGCAAGAGTTTGGCGTTTTTCTGAACGTACCGCTTACTTTTTAAACAGGCAAATCCGATGGCCAACATACAAAAGATGACCACAGAACCGGAGCCAACCGCAGTCGTAGAAGAATGCCTTGGGGCACTCATCGATGTGGCACGTTACCCAATTGACAATCCGAAAGACCGGGAGCGCGCCAGTCTGGTTAAATCCTGCAGGCGACAACTCGCAAAGACCGGCTGCGCGAGGCTACAAGCCTTCATTAAACCCGAGGCCCTCGTCGCGATGAGCGGTGAAGTCGACGAGCGATTATCCCTGGTGGACAAGACCACCGATTGGCAAAATCCCTACCTATCGGACGACGATGAAACCCTGTCATCCGACCATCCGGTTCGGAGGTTCCAATACCGAAAGAACTCTTTCCTTTGTCGGGATCGTTTTTCCGCAGTAGATTGGGTGGATCGGCTCTTCCAGCGGATGGAATTGCTCGAATTCGTACGCGACTGCCTGGATATGAGACAGCTATTTCACTATGCGGATCCCATGTCAGGATACCTCATCAACGTCCAGGAAGAAGGCGAGACCTTTCCCTGGCACTTCGACACAAACGAATTCACTATCTCCGTCATGCTACGCAAACCTGAGGGCGGCGGCGTTTTTGAATACGTGCCCGCTATCCGTAATCCCCATTCCGAAAACTACGATGCTGTCGCGGCCGTCATGGACGGTGAAAAGGACCGCATCCTCGCTCTTCCCCTGGAACCTGGGGACCTGCAAATTTTTAAGGGCCGCTATTCCCTGCATCGGGTGACCGAAGTGGAGGGTCCGCAACGGCGCTACACGGCGATCTTCGGTTATTCCGAAAAACCAGATGTGATCTCGAAAGCGAGCCGGAAGTTGAAGCTTTTCGGGCGCTGCCTTGACGTTCACCGTGAAGTAGAAGTCCGGGGCGTTGTTCGGGCAGACAATCTGCGAGACTGATCAAACCGGCATCTGAGGCCGATCCACTGACATACACCAGCTGCCGGCTACTTTATTCAGCATATACCTGCAAATTGCGTGCGCCGTGACAAGGCGGCTTTCCCGGTGGGCGAGGATCACGCCCGAATCATCTATCCATCCTGAATATTACAGGTAGCGAACTTATCTTTAATGGCCGAAATGTGCCCAGC
>SMVB01243051.1_pt1 | contig 12134 bp, 10 predicted proteins | sample 2456461 | NCBI WGS metagenome assembly SMVB01 (sample SAMN11095934, study PRJNA526329) | marine sediment metagenome | biome: Marine sediment; feature: Surficial sediment; material: Deep marine sediment; isolation source: Hadal surficial sediment | place: Pacific Ocean | collected 2014-05 | depth...
CGTTCCGTCCGATGGACAATCTGATGCTGCGCGCATCCTATGGTACGGGCTTCAAGGCGCCAACCCTCGGCGAGCTCTACCTCGGCGGATCGTTCGGTGTCAACCGGGCCGTCGACACGACGTTCTGTAACGACACCACGGCTGACCCGGGCGCGACGCAGATGGAGATCGACAACGCTTGCTCCGCGCGCGAGATTCGTTCGGTATCGGGTGGCAACCCGAACCTCACGACGGAGTCGTCGACCAACCTCAGCGTAGGTCTGGTCTGGCAACCGACCGACAACTGGTCGATGGCTTTTGACTACTACAGCATCGAGGTCGAGGACATCATCGGCTCGCTATCAACGCAGGAGATCCTGAACAACGAGTCTCAGTACCAGGACCTCGTGCATCGCGTAAACGGATTCCTTACCTCTCCGGATTCGTTCGTTGAATCGAACAGCCAGAACCTGAACAAAGAAACCGGCTCAGGCATCGACTTTTCGACGCAGGCGAATTGGGAATTGGCGACCGGTTCAATAGTCGCCGACGTGCGAATCGCCTATCTGCTCGAGCATAAGCGTCAGACGTCTGCAGTTCAGCCGCTCTGCGAAGATAAAGGCACCACGAGTGAGCCCGAATGGCGTGCGAATGGGCAGCTCGGATGGGAGGCTGAAGGCTGGTCGACGACGTTGACCTTCCGCTACATCGGCGAGACAACCGACCTCGTTGGTGGTCGTACAGACGGATTGTGCAGTGTCGTTACAAGCAGCGTAGGAGAAGTTGGGGTTGACAGCTACCTCGAGTTCGGCCTGCGTGGTACCTACGACGTGGGTGAAAGCACCCAGTTGGCGGTAGGCATCGTCAACCTGTTCGACGAAAAGGCACCGTTCTCCTTGGTGGCTGCGGGCGAATGGCCGTGGTTCGATCAGTCGTTGTATGACGTACGAGGCACACGTTTCACTTTGACCCTGAAGCACGACTTCTATTGATAGAAACTTAGAGTCATACGAAAAGCAGGACGAGCGGCTGATCGCGTAATGCGGTCAGCCGTTTTTTTTGGTGCATAGAAAAGACAATACGCGAAAGAAGACTAATGGAAGATTTCATTAAGGTTTATGACAATGCCATAAGTGACCGTCACTGCGATCAGATCATCCAGCGGTTTGAGGCGAGCCAATACACTTATCAGGGCCACTCAGGGCCAGAAGTCGACCTCAAAATTAAGGACAGCCTGGACTTGAACATCACCAATCTCGGTGATTGGTCAGCGACGAACGCTTTGATTACCGATGCAGTATTGCAGTGCCTGGTCGATTACATGGGTAAATACTCATTTATGCTGGTTGGCGCCAACATACCCATTTTCAAGCAACCGCAAACCGGCGAAATATGCAAGCTGACACACGAAAACTTTGACGAGTTCGGCAGGCCTCATATCGATACGCTAATCGCTCGAACCTATCGCCTGGGTCAAATGAATATTCAAAAATATCCGAGGAAGCAAGGTGGCTACCATCACTGGCATTCGGAGATTTGCGCTGATGGCCAAGATTGCGAAACCCTGCACCGAGCACTATTCTTCATATTGTATCTGAATGATGTTGATGAGGGCGGCGAGACGGAATTCTTCTATCAAGACAAGAAAGTATCCCCTAAAAAGGGCCGCATCATAGTATCGCCTGCCGACTTTACGCATACTCACAAAGGACACATCCCGGTGTCGAACGACAAACTGATTGCAACGTCCTGGGTGATGTATCGTCGATTCGAAGAGCATTGAATTTCTGCTCACTGAGCTCAGGTCACATGACAACATCTCTCAAAGCACTGTCCGATCAGGCACAAGCGTTGAAACAACAGGGGCAGCGCTACGAGGCGATTGACTTATATGAGAAAGTGACGACGTTGTATCCCGAAAGTGCAGTCGCGGAGCACAATCTGGCTGCGGCACTGGGTGATATCGGCCGGGCGAGCGAGGCGGAGAAACACATTCGGCACGCTTTTGCCAAGGGTCTGAATGCGCCTGAAAGCTGGTTGGTGCTGGCGCGAGCGCTGCTCGCGCAGGGAAAGCTCAACGAGGCGCGCAATGCATTTGAAAAAACCATCGAGTTGAGTCCGGATATGCTTGTGGCACATTACGAACATGCTCAGTTGATTTGGATGTCTACTGCCGACCGTGCTGCCGCGATCGCGCCACTGGACGCAGAAATTAGGTCGAGTCCCGACAGGGTTGAACTTTATGGCACCAAGGCTCGGGTAATGATGTATACCTCCGGAGCCGAGGCCACCTACCCTTTCGTCGCAGCGTCGCTACAGCGCTGGCCGAACGACGTTAAGCTCCTGGGTGTCGCTATCGATTCGGCGATCTTGGTCGGAGAACTGGAATCTGCCCTGGAGATGAGCGATCGCCTGATCACGTTGCGGCCCGCCTCATTTGCCGCAAAGGAAATGCGCGCCTATGCCCTGCTCGCGTCAGGTCGTGCCGATGAAGCACTGGTGCTTGCGCAGGCGATGAGTGATGCTGACCCAGGCGACCAATATGCACTGGCAATGCTCGCGACGGCCGGCAGGCTCGTCGGCGATGCACGCTACCCGCAACTCTACAACTATGAAGAGTTTGTCCGGCCCTATAAACTGTCCGCGCCGCAAGGCTGGGAATCGCTTGCCGACTACCTGACCGATCTGGGCGCCGCGCTGCGTGCGCGGCACCCGTTTAAAACTCACCCCTTTTCTAATTCCGGAGAACACGGGAGCAAGATATCTGACCTGCTAGAAATGGACGACCCGGCGATCAGGGCGCTTCCACAAGCCTTCGGACCGGCGGTGGATGCGCACATTGAGCACCTCGGTACAGGCACGGATCCGCTGCGGTCGCGGAATACAGGGCGCTGGAAAATAGACGGGATCTGGTCGGTTTGGCTCAAACCGAACGGCTTTCATCACAATCATGTTCACCCGACGGCCTGGCTGTCATCGGCTTGCTACATCGAATTGCCCGACCAGGTTGACGCCGGAGGGCAAGAAGGCTGGATCAAGTTCGGTGAGCCCGGACCGGTCACGAGCCCGAGATTATCGTACGAACATGCGGTCAAGCCGGAGCCTGGGATGGTGGTCCTTTTCCCATCCTATATGTGGCACGGTACCATTCCTTTCGGCGGCGACAAGCCGCGACTAAGCGTAGCGTTCGATATCGTTCCCGATTGATAGGCTGGCTCGATCGGGTCCGGCGCAACAATCAGATCAGTTCGGTCAACTCCTGCAGTTGCTCCTCATAGTGTCGCCAGAAACCGACCGCACCAGCATATATCGGTTGCCTGATCTGGGCGGCGCTGGAGGACTTCACCGCGCGTCGCGTTCGCCAAAAATGGAGACAATCCTGTTGCCATGGAAGGTCGCAAAAAGACAGCATTGATTTAATCGTGCCCTGAGGGTTTGCCACCAGGTCTTCATATTTTAAGTCGTAAATGGCACCAGGTAACAACTCATGCCAAAACGTCATCAGTTCCTGACACAACTGAATATACTGTCTTATCTCTGCTAGATCATAGGCGAATTTTTGGGCGCCTGAAAACAAATGCTTATAACAGCTAAAGCCCGTGTCAATTGGATCTCGACGGGCGTGAATAATGAGGGCCTGGGGAAACAATATTCTGGCTAAGCCAACCAACCAGAGGTTTCCTGGCAGTTTGTCAGTGAAGTAGTGCAGGTCGGTTTTGGCCAACACGAAAGCCATGTAATTATCTCTGAGCGCATGTAATTGTCGCTTATCGACTCGTGTCATGACGCGTGGAAAGGGCAGTCCAATGCTGTTCTCAAGTTCGCCGAACAACTCAGGCAGCAATGTCAACTCGCCCATTCCGTGAATTTCCGCATGAGAAGAAAGTATCTGCTCACACAGCGTTGATCCGGCCCGAGGCATGCCGAGGATGAAAATTGGTGTAGGTTCTTCTGATGTATCAAGCTGCAACTCGTTAACCAACTTCGTATTGAATATCTGCGTGATCGCAGCGACTCGCTTTCTGTCATTACCAATTTTATATTCGAAGGTGCGGCGCTTTAGGACGTTAGCTTTCTGCCAATAGCCAAACGCCGTTTCATATTGCTGACAATCCTCTGCTATTTTTCCCAGAGCAAACAGCAACTCCGTCTTTTCTTTCAGCTGACTGTTTGTTTCTTCATTTGCAGGCAATTTCGCCAGGCAATGTTGCATTTTTTCAATTATCGGATCATCAGCGTCGAATTGTTTGATACGAGAATAGTTGTAATACACAGTTGCCGCATCCGGTGCCAGTGACAGTGTTTTCTCAAAACAGCTCGCTGCTTTGTTCAACTCGCTAAAACACCGATATAGCAATGCCAGTTCGTAATGCAAATGTGCGTTGCTCGGATCAATATCGATTGCCTCCTGCAGCAGACGTTCGGCCTCGCCGTATGCATCGATATCGATATAACAATTAATAAGTGCAACTATCATATCGACATGAATTGGTTTGATGATCGATATCTGCGTCAGACATTTTATCGCTTCATGCGTTTTCCCCATTTTCCGGAGGCAATCTGCTTTACGAGTTAGGATTTCCGGCTTGACGCCTGAGATTGTGATCGCTTTGTCGTATTCGACCAATGCAAGTTGATACTGTCTACTAAGGCGATGCGACTCTGCGAGATAGTACGAGATATCAGCCCTGCCCGGCGCTAACAGTTGTATTTTGGCGAAATACGTCGCTGCTTTGTCTGGCAGCTGATTTTCCATCAGAAATTTGTCTAGTTGCTCATATACTTGCGTGCGCTGCTGAGTTGTTGGCGCCAAACTGGCGGCTTTGACAAAGGCCTTTTCGGCAAGGGGAATCTCCCCCAACTTGCCGTGAATTGCGGCCATCAGTTGCCAAGAGGAGAAATTGTCCTGATCGATCTTCGTGAGTTTGAGCGCAATTTTTCTTGCGCTTTTGGCGTTGTTGCCATTGAAGGCTGCCAATGCTTTGTTGAATAATTTTTCTGCTTGCAACGCGATTACCGTCAATCAGGATTGTCTGAGTCTAGGGGATAATTCTAAGAAACGCTATAGCGCGCCGACAGGATGCGCGGGAATTATCGTTTTCCATCCTATATGTGGCACGGAACCATTCCTTTCGGTGGCGATGAGCCGAGGCTAAGCGTAGCGCTCGATATCGTTCCCGATTGATAGCCTGGATCTCACGCAAAGGAAAAAGATCGGATTGTGGCCCATAATGGCTTCTTGTAAAGTAACCCGATTAAAATTACATCAAGTATGTGTCGATTGGATCTGCCCGGAATGAATCAACAGTTGGCGCCAGATTACCAATTTGAGCGGCCGGTCATCATCGTTTCCGCACCGCGCTCAGGTAGCACATTGTTATTTGAAACCATTTGCCATGCGCAATCGTTGTGGACGATCGGTGACGAAAGCCACATGGTATTTGAGCATATAGAAAAACTGAATCCTCCTCGCTATACAAAAACAGCGCTAAAAACAGGGAAGTGGCGAATGAACGAAGCCATGATTGAACGAGTGATGGAAAGTATGCGACCATTGATCGGAAGAATTGAAGCAGCAGTTGCGCCACACAGTTCTTCTCCTGTGCTTCACTCCGGGCCCATTTCAAAGCTGCAATCCGCAGCAGGTGATGCGTTTGCGGAAGGCCCAGCAAAACGATTGGGACGGAATGATCGCTGTCATTGCGGTTCGGGACTGCATTTTAAACATTGTCATGGGAAACTACAGGCAATGCACAATAGAACAACCGGTACAGAGGGATGAAATTAGAGACGGAATTCGTCAAATTGCCGTTACTGTTCGATGTCGAGCGGCTAAGAAAAGAGATCGCCCAGTTTTCTGAAGATGAATGGATGGCACATACCACTGGGTATGCGGGCAACATGTCTATTCCGCTAATCTCGCTGGATGGTGAATTTAACGACGCGATGCATGGCCCAATGAAACCTACTTCTGCGCTTGCGCGCTGTGAGTATATTCGGCAAATTATGACAGCGTTTGACGAAGTGTTCAGTCGATCTCGATTGATGCGCCTGGAACCCGGCCACGAAGTGCCGCCGCACTGCGACGTCAATTATCACTGGTATAACCGCGTTCGAATTCACATCCCGATTACGACGACAGAGGAGGTGTTGTTTTATTGCGGTGACGAGCATGTTCATATGGCAGCCGGCGAAGCTTGGATTTTCAATTCCTGGTTAGAGCATACGGTCAAAAACAATAGTGATAAAACGCGCGTTCATCTGGTCGTGGATACAGCAGGCTCGACGAGGTTCTGGGATTTGGTAAAACGAGGTGATTGGCCCTTTAAAGATAGCCAGCAACCGGTTTCTGAATCTCATGTTGTGCGCTATGAGGAAAATAAGCCAGTTCACGTTAGAACCGAAACCTACAATGTACCGTTGGTGCATAGCCCCGGGGAACTTGAAAACCTGATAAGCGATTTGGCTGACGATATCGAGTGCTCGAATGATTCTGAAGAAAAAGGCAAACAGACCTTTGTAGACGTAACGACAGACTTTGTACGAGCATGGCGCGAAGTCTGGTCAGAGCATGCTATGAAACCCGGTGGTTGGCCGCTTTATCACGATCTTGTGCAAAGGGTCGACAAAGCTTCTCTTGCCATTACTCCGGAGTTGCTTCTCGCAAGCAACGGGTTTGAACTTGCCCAAGTATTTCGAAGCCTGGTGTTGTCTTCGGCCATCAATGAAGAGATTGCTCCCCAGTACCTCGATAAAGATGAGGTGCCGAACACGTTGCAAGAGACAATTCGTAGCTATTCCTCAGAAAAGGAGAACAGTGGCGAAAAAGTGGCGAGAAACGCCCCCTGTCCTTGTGGGTCGGGCAAACGATACAAGCAGTGTCACGGCCGGATCGAGACCAGCCAGGCATGAGACGCCAGATTTGTGGCGTGGCGTCACTTGCACTTGCGAACCAGATTACGATCCAACCCCCGTTGACTCGAGAGTGAGCTGTAAAATCGAGAGATATATCTGAGTATTTCGCGTCGCTTTCTGGTTGACAGTTCTGGCTGCTCGCGGACAATAGACTCGATCTCGTCCCGCTTGGCGCTGAAGGCCTCCAGCGTAACCGGCAGGAGATCATTATTGATGCAACGTCCCCGATAGAGCCGCTCCTGAACTGAGTCCAGCCGCAGCTTTGGATTCGGCATTGCATACGGTGCACCGACGAATCCCGCCATATCAAAGTCGTACGGAATTGAGTAGTACGGCTCGCCCTCGTTGCCGAACAACGTGTGGTTGTGACAGCATTCTTCGCCTGGCGAGCCGGTGATGGGCGAAAAATCAGTGTTGCCGATCAGGTACTGAAAGATCGACGTAAGATTCAGGTAGTCGGGGTCCAGGCTGGAAACCGGTGTATTATCAACGACGAGTGATGAAACGCCCAGACGCTCGGCGAGATTGTCTTTGTGCTCTATAAGTATTCCATAGCCTTCAATGCTTTTTTCAACGCCAGGAGTTACGTACTCGATTTGAAGCAGGCGAACGCGGAAGCTGATATCGGTTAGCAGGTTCAAAATGCGGTAAGCCAGGAACTCAGCAATTACTGCCTGCTCGTAGTTGTACGAATTCGCGGTGCAGTGTGTTACGAGCTTTACTTTGTCCTGGCCTGCGAAAAGTGAATCCTTGACCTGAGATTTCTTGAAATTCAGTCGCAAGGGTGGGAAGGAACAAATATCCGGCCGTCGGCGAAAATTGCCTCTGGCCCGAATGCCCACGTCGAATTCCACCAATTCACCGTCGCTGGCCGTGTAATAAAACTGGCCCGAAACGTACTCCTCGACCGGCCGCTCTCGCGCTATGACATCGAAGGGCGCAACAATGCGAACATTGAGGATCTGATCGCTGTCGAACAGCGGAGCAGGAGCGGTAATGTCTCCCTTTGCATATGGCGTCGGAAGACATACCAGAAAAAAAGACGCCAGCATCACCCAACGTACTCCTATTGCCATTCAGCGCACCCTCTTAACGCGCAGACTGGATTTTCCGTCCATCTGCAGCTTGAATCCGAGGCTGTCTTCACTAAGCGTCACCGGAGAATCGCAGCTCTTGTATTTTAGATATTTGCTGCCTAGATATTTCCAGACCTGGCCGTTGTCGAGGTAGAAATAGAACCTGTGGTCATTGGCTTCGCCACAGCGGACGACGGTAGCGCGGATCGACTCAAGGGCATCTTCCGACTTCGGAAAACCGAAGTCATCGCTGGGCACAGGGTGTTGCGCATCGCGCTCGACTTCCTGCAGGACAACCGCTGCCGCAGCTGTAGCGGCCGGAAGCTCTGCGGCAACAGGAACCGCTGGCGTCTCCACAACAGGGGCCAGCTCTCCAATCTGGTCGTAACAGGCGAGCCGTTTCTCGAGGTCCGAATATTCGCGGCACTGGCGCAGCTCTTCCGTCGAAACGCTGTCGTTCTGTGCAGTCAGCGGCGACGAAATCAGCAGCAGCATCGCGCCCGCCAAGGCGCCCGAAAATATCCTCTTCATTCAAAACTCTCCTTTTGCAGCAACGCTCGGACAACGTCATAATAGCGCGAACGAAGCGATCAGATATACTACCCAAAATCCATCCGGGCCGCATTTCATGAGCCGAAATTATAAACTCCACACGATCTTTCCCTCCTGCCTGTACGTCGCCGACGTAGAGAACGCAGCGCAAATAAACAAGACGATGCTGCCGCATATCTATGAATTGCGGGAACAGGACAGAAAGAACATCAAGGACCCTGAATTACTCAGCGTCTTCGAAAATGACGTATGGAGTACATACTTTTCCCGTCCCGGTACCGGGCTCATCAACGAGCCGTGGACACGAGATCTGCAGCGCGCGGTAATCGACAATACGGAGCAATTCGTGAAACTGTTGCAGTTGGATTTTGGCAAGTGCAAGCCGCATGTCACGACACTTTTTGCCAATATTCACGACAAGCCATACCATCGTCACGATGCCCATACGCATCCCGGATCGATGTTCAGCGGGACCTATTTTGTCAAGACCTATTCGGGGGCAGGGAAGTTGCGACTCGTTAATCCGTGTCGCGCTCTGCAGTTTCATGAGTTTTCATATCACGAAGATACCGAGCTCAATGTCAACGAGGTCTCACTGGACCCTGTCGCCGGGCGCATTGTGATGTTCCACAGTCATGTACCGCATGCCGTCGATCGGCCTACCGCCGGCGGAGAACGTATCGCGGTCGCGTTCAATGTGCTCTACAGGTGAGCAACTGGCAACGGTTCTACCGTCATCCGACAAAAATAGATTTCCCATCGTCGAATGGATGCCCTAGGATTTGCCGATGGGCCAGCCATTCCTCTTCGACGAAGTTTTCGCGCCAAATCGCGATCTGAAAATTGAGTCTGCCGAAATCGACGACATCCCGGCCGTTGTCGTCGACGATTACCTGAGTGATCCGGAAATTGCGCGAGTCATCGCCGGTGACTCTCCGGCAACCAATTGGAAGACCACGCCCGATGGGCGCAATTTCACGGACTATTACGACTGTCGCCTGCGCTTTCCGGTGTTATTTCCGAACCCCCTAATCGATGCCGCGAGACAGATCGTGCAAGAAGTCTATGCGATCGACACCCGGCCTCAGAACCCCTGCGTCGACGTGAACTGGTTCAAGCAGATCAATCCTCGGCGAGGCGACTTCGCGGTTCCGCATCACGATATTGTTGGCGATTCGCCACGTATGTTTACCTGCCTGATCTATCTGAACCGGGCGTCGGAGTGTTCGGGCGGCACGAGCTTCTTCCGGTTTCGCGAATCCGGGTCACTCGTCGCGGATCGTGCTTATCACGAAACCACTCAACGCGACCCGCGTATTGTCGAGGCGGGGAAGGACTACTGGCCCGTTGAACCCGACCTGTTTTGGGATCGTGCAGGAAACGTAGAGATGGCGCCTGGGCGACTGCTCATTTTTCCATCCGAGTTCTTTCATGCCGCCTGGCATCCGCAAGACAGTTTTCAGTCGTTTCCCCGCATGACCCTTGCTTTCTGGTTAAATCAGTAGTCCTCGAGTGTGGTAAAAATTGAGCACGTCTTTGGACGTAATCGCGTGAAATGCAAGAGCATATTTTTCACAAACTCAGGCTTGAAAATTGCTGGGCGTTTTTTGGTCAAAAGCCTAATGTCACAATAAAGACGGAAGCCCGTTCAGGCCATTTGAGATAGAATTCGAAGCCGACCCCATCTGGAAACAAAAGGAGGTACGTAGAGTGCAAAGGTACAAACACATTGTGGTGCTTGGGGCAGGATCTGCCGGATTTTTGGCTGGCCTCGCTTTTCAACAGGTGATCCCGGACGGGAAAGTGACCATTCTTCGCTCTCCCAAAATTCCTGTCATCGGGGTTGGTGAGTCCACCACACCGGCCATGCCGTTGTTTCTTCATAAATCACTGAAGATCGATGCGTTGGAGTTTGCCCGGCGCGTAGACCCTGTCTGGAAAATGGGAAATCGTTTCTATTTTGGAGATCCAGGCCGTAAGTACTTCGACTATTCATTCCAACCAGCGATGGAACATGTGGCCCCGGAACTGCGCAAAAACATCATGTACTACCTCCTCGAAGGAGATATGCACAACTTCTGTCTTGGCTCAGGGACGATGGAGCAACATCGTTCTCCTTTCTTCAAAGGCCCAGACGGCAAACTTACCGAATTGAATGCATTTGGCTACCATATCGATAATCAAAAATTCCTGGCCTATGTCGAGCAGCTAGCGCTCGAACGGGGGATTGAAATCAAGGAGGTGGATGTCTGTGACGTGAGACAGGCGCCAAATGGTGATATTACTCATCTTATCTTCGAGGGTGGCGGTGAGATCGAAGCTGATTTTTATGCAGACTGCTCGGGATTCCGCGGGCAACTCATTAAGAAAGTCTATGACGTCCCCTATGTCAGTTACAGTGACAATCTGTACTGTGACCGCGCGGTGATTGGATCGTGGGATCGAGATCATCCGATCGAGCCCTTTACGACATCTATTTCAATGAAACACGGATGGTGCTGGAATATCGAACTCCAGGACCGGATCACTCGTGGCTATGTATATTCTTCCGCGTTTTGCAGCGAGGACGACGCGATCGCGGAACTCAAAGCCATGACGCCGCAAATCGGAGATGACTTGCGTGCGATCGGCTTCCCCTCGGGGAGGCTCGAGAGGCACTGGGTCAACAATGTGGTTGCCATCGGAAATTCTTCTGGATTTGTGGAACCGATCGAAGCGACGGCGCTCATGGTTGTCACCGATCAAATCAATTATGCGAGCAAGATATTGCTGGACTCTTACGGTGACGTCCCGGACATGATGCGTGAGAAAGAATGCGAGCGAGTCCGGGTAATCTGGGATGACATTCGTGATTTCATTGTCGCGCACTACAAATTCAACAAGCACTTTGATACCCCCTTCTGGAAGCAGTGTCGCAACGACTGCTCTTTGGGGAATGCAACGGAGTTTTACGAGTACTACAAAATGGCTGGCCCGTCGACGCTCGGCAAACGATATATTTGTCCTGACAGTGTCTTCGGATTTGAAGGCTACATGAATGTTTTTCTCGGCCTGAAAGCAGAAACCGATCATCCGCCGAGGATGATGGAACAAGATTGGCGCGATTGGGAATTGTATACCGCGAGAATGAAAAAAAACGCGTTGCAGGCGCTAACTACGGAGCAGGCGATCGAGATTTTGTCAGGCGATAACCCTCCCGGGGTGATAGGTGAGGGGAAGGATCTCGCCTGATGGCCAGGGCCGGTCGGAACCAGATGGCATAAGCGGGTCATGCAATGGATCCAACACCCTAACGTACCATGGTCTGCTTCCATCGATATTTAGAGTCTGTTTAGAACGTATAACACGTTGATTATATTAAAATAATCATTGATACTGTTGTATAATGGTGCACGGGAAATGACTCAGATTTTCTGGAAACCGTGCAGCTATGATTCGTGATAAAGAGCCACAAAACTTGAGACTAGTTCAAATTTCTTCGGGATCCCGGCTTCGCGGGCAGTACGCGTACCAGCAGCAGCTAACGAGGGCCACTGCCGGGTACTCTGTTCTGTAAGATTCATGCGTTCTTAGACGCGACCCAGGTTGATTTCGTTGCAGTAAATACGTGAC
>SMVB01000842.1_pt1 | contig 12132 bp, 8 predicted proteins | sample 2456461 | NCBI WGS metagenome assembly SMVB01 (sample SAMN11095934, study PRJNA526329) | marine sediment metagenome | biome: Marine sediment; feature: Surficial sediment; material: Deep marine sediment; isolation source: Hadal surficial sediment | place: Pacific Ocean | collected 2014-05 | depth 0-1...
AGGCCTCAATGGCCTGCCTTCCTGATTCTATTTCTTGGATCTCTACGCGAATGGGGGCGATGCGCTGAATCCATCGACTATAGGTTGTGCGTTCACTTGATTTCTGGTTGACAATAAACAGGCGGATGTCGGGGAGTGGGAACGGTGTGTCATGGGTAATCATGTTCGTCTGGGGTCCATTGAGTCATGAGTCTGGGTGAGACTGTGCCGTGGGTTCTCAAAAATAGGGGGAATTCTCTATGACTGGCATGAATGGTTTTGGCTTGGAGGGCACTCAATAGTGCTTGATGCAAAAAAAAGAAGGTATGAATGCGCTACATCATACTTGTGAGGTAGGCCTGTTTCAAGAGACAGATGATTCTGCTGATGATATGGAATACGGATGTGCTCTTAGAGGAAAGAACTTTCGATGGAGCAAGGGAGGGTGAAAGTTGTGCGCAAGAAATGTGTTCCGTGTTTCTCTTTTCTGAGCTCTCTCATGCGCAGAGTTGCACCATATGTTGAATACTTTCAGTTGCCGGGAGCGGAGGGGCGACCCAATAGCCTTGTATGGCGTCGCAGTCATGTTCTTCCAGGAAGTCAACTTGCTCTTGTGTCTCCACACCTTCTGCAATGACTGTCAATCCCATGGCTTTTCCCATGGAAATGACGGCTTCGACAATGGCGGCATCATTGGTACTGTGGGGAAGTTCTTGAATGAGACTTTTGTCCAGTTTGATGCCATCGATAGGAAAGGATTTGAGATAGCGGAGTGAAGCATACCCGGCTCCAAAGTCATCAATATAGAGATGGATGCCCATGGCTTTGAGTTCGTGCAGAGTTTGGAGGGTCTCTTCTGTTTCGTGAATCAAAAATGTTTCGGTCAGTTCCAACGTGAGATTTCCTGGGTCCAAATGGGAACGTTTGAGGATATCGTGGAGGAGCGCTGGCAAGTTCCCCTGGTGAATTTGTCGAGCAGAAAGGTTGATGGACATGCGTGGAGTCGGAAATCCCTGCTTTTCCCAGTATTTGGCTTGCTTGCTGGCTGTCCGCAAGACCCATTCGCCTATTGGAAGGATCATGCCATTTTCTTCGGCTTGGGGAATGAAATCATTGGGAGCAATGAGTCCCTGATAGGGATGATGCCATCGTAACAGCGCTTCCATGCCAATAATTTGTTTGGTCCGTAGATCCATTTGTGGTTGGTAATAGAGAAGAAATTCTTTTTTTGCCAACGCTCGCTTGAGTTCGACCTCAAGAGTCGAGCCATCCAACCCCGCTGTTTTCATCCCGGCTGTATAGAACTGATAACTGTTTCCTCCTTGGGCTTTGGCCCGGTACATCGCTGCATCAGCATGGGAGAGTAGTGCTTGCGGGTTGGCGCTGTCCCAAGGGTAGATGGTAATGCCGAGGCTTGCGGTAATCTGGAGTTGGTGGTGTTGAACGATGATAGGTTGGGCCAAAAGATGAAGAATGCGTTCGGCGATCACTCCCACGTCTTCGACGGAAATAATTTGTTCGAGTAAGATGGCAAATTCGTCTCCGCCTAAACGTACGCCGGTATCAATTTCCCTGATGCATTTTTTAATGCGAGTGGCAACTGTTTTGAGTAACGAATCCCCACATTCATGGCCAAGACTGTCATTGATTTCTTTGAAATGATCTAAGTCCAAAAAAATCAGAGCCATGGCCATATCGTTGCGATGGCAGCGAGCGACCGCACAATTTAACCGTTCATAGAATAGGCCGCGGTTGGCCAAACCTGTGAGATGATCGTAGTGAGCCAGTTGTGTGATGCGTTGGGTGGCTCGATGGCGCTCCATTGCGTACCGAATGGCCCGGCATAAGGTTGAGCTACTCGTTTGTCCTTTGATTAAGTAATCCTGGGCACCGCTTTTGACGGCATGAATGGCTTGTTCTTCATCCTCGACGGCACTCCAAATTAAAATGGGTGCTTCTGGGCAATATTGGATAAACTGCGGAATGGAGTCGAAGCTTTGTCCTTCAGGTAAGTGCGAATCTAGGATAATGGCTTGGAAAGATTGTTGTTGCACTAAGTCTAAGGCTTCACTGACAGAACGTCGTTGGTCCAGGATAAATTGATCTTGGAGCCCTTCCTTCAGCATATTGGTGATCGCCAAGGCTTCTTGGTGATTATCTTCTATCAAGAGGAGTTTAATCATGAATCTGCCTTTCCCAAAGTTGCCTCTTTATTCAAGATCTTTGAGTCATGTATGGAATGTATTGCTTCTCCTTATCTTGTCGGAGCTTAGAAGGTATTCTTGATGGTTGCTAAAAGTCGTATGATGAAGAATGGTCGTGATGTGTGGAGTGAAATCCTTATAAGTATAATAATGTCAAATAGTTAGATGCTGTTTTATGCCATCGAATCGTCGAATATTATTTTCCGTGATATGCGAAATAATACCTAGTTGATTATAGGCTTATTTTTTATATGTGCACAAATCTATCTATTTACTTTTAATCTAAATTTTTCGTATAATATTAAAAATTTGCGTGTTTCAACAATTCCTTTACTATTCCATAACAATAGTTCTTATTCCTGGTTTCGCCTTCATAGCGATTCCCGTAGTCTTTTTTGGAAATGGAAGAGAGTCTTTTGTCTCGCTGTTGAGCATGACTTTTCAGCACATCAAGAGAATTCTTGAACAAGAAGCTCTTCTCTTCACAGACAGACTAAGGAAAAGGCTTTTTCCATGGATCATAGGGGCTTTGGGATCGTGTTATAATTGAGAGACGTTATTAATTTTTAAGGAGTCACGTATGGGAACCTCGACAACATTGGCAGTGGTGATTCAGCAACTGATTGAGATTGGTCAACCTAAAGGGCATGTGACTGTAAAGGATTTGACGAATCTCCTTCCTGCCGATCAAATCACGTCTGAACAATTACATGCGATCCTGGGTTCGTTGCATGAGGCGAGTATCCAAGTCATTGATCCTGCCAAGCGAACGGTGTTGCAGTTGGCTTCTGTGAAAAAACCCGTGAAATCTGATGAGTCTGAGGGGTCTGAGGAAGAGACGGATTCATCGCTGGATATTGATTTAACCCCTGGAGAACCCACTCGAATTGACGATCCGGTGCGTTTGTACTTGAAAGAAATGGGTCGTGTGCCACTTCTCACACGTGAAGGGGAAATTGCCCTTGCTAAGCATATTGAAGAAGGTAAACGGGATTTGGCCTGTTCCGTCTTTGGTATGCCCGTGAGTATTCAACATCTTGAATCGCTGCATGATCAATTGAAGTTGGAGGAAATTCGGGTACGGGATGTGGTCTTAATCCAGGAAACCCTGGAAGAGGATGATGGTGAAGAAGAGCCTGCGGCAATTGAACAAGACGATGAAGAGCTTCGGCTACGGACTCTTGAAAGCTTAAGCATGGTTCGAAAGCTTGGACGGAATCTCCTTTCACTGTATACCCAGAATCGTGAGGGAGAAACATTCAAAACCAAGCAAGCCCATCTTGATAAACGATTGAAGACTGTGACCGACCAGTATGTCGATCAAGTTGAATCTTTGAATCTCCATCAACGGGTGAAGGATGCGATGTTGATGCGAGTCAAAGATTTACGGCAGAACATTGCTTCAGCTGAACTGATCATTGCACGGAATACCAAAAAATTAGGGTATGCCGGACAAGATGGATTTCAGATCATTGGGAAGAAATCGAAGACGGTGACAAAAGGGACAAGTAGCAGACGAAAGACTCAATTGGCTCCTGAAGAAATTGAACGACTGAAGAAAGACGTTCAGATGGCAAAGGACTCCGTGCAAGCTATCGAGGATGAAACCTTAGGCATGCCATTGGACGAATTTAAATCGGCATTAACAATCTTAAGCGATGCCGAAGAAAAGGTGAAGCGGGGCAAGGCGAAATTGATTGAAGCCAATTTACGCTTGGTTGTGAGTATCGCACGAAAATATACGAATCGAGGTTTGCAATTTATCGATTTAATCCAAGAAGGTAATATCGGGTTGATGCGTGCGGTTGACAAATTTGAATATCAACGGGGATATAAATTTAGCACTTATGCGACCTGGTGGATTCGGCAAGGCGTGACCCGTGCCATTGCCGATCAAGCCCGAACGATTCGGATTCCTGTCCACATGATTGAAGCCAATACGAAGCTCGCCAGGACTGCCAGGCAATTGGTGCAGCAATTAGGACGTGAACCGACCCCGGAAGAAATTGCGGAACGCATGGGTTTGACTCCGGAAAAAGTTCGGATGATGTTGGATATTTCTAAAGGCACTATTTCGTTGGAAACGCCGATTGGTGAGAAAGAAGATAGTCAATTAGGTGACTTGATTGAAGATAAAAGTGCGGTGTCACCCATGGATGCGGCTAATCGATATGACTTGCAACGTCAAATTGCCAATGCGTTAGGAGTCTTGACTCCTCGGGAAGAAACGGTCATTCGGAAGCGATTCGGGATTGGTGATAGCACGGATCATACCTTGGAAGAAATTGGACAGGACTTTGATGTGACGCGTGAACGGATCCGTCAGATCGAAGCGAAGGCGTTGAAAAAGCTCCGCCATCCAAGTTGTAGTCACAAGCTTCGGAGTTTAGTGGATCATCTCTAAGAAGATGCATGTTTTCGAGATCGAAGAGGCCTTGTCATTCCTATGACGAGGCCTCTTTTTTTGCGGAGAGGCATCCTTCTCAAGGAGTTTTTTTCTTCCTCCACTCATTCCTCTTCTCCCTATCAGTATTCAAATGGTAAAATTTCTGAGATATGCGTATTTTAGTCGTTGAAGATGAACCGAAAGTGGCGTCCTTTATCCGACGTGCGTTAGAGGAGGAAAGTTATGCTGTGGATGTCTGTGCTGACGGGGCGAGTGGGTTGGATTGGGCACAAATGGTGAACTACGACCTGATTATCTTAGATTTAATGCTGCCGGGTTTGCCGGGGGTCGAAGTATTGAAGCGTGCTCGTCTCGCTGGAGTGAAAGCCCCGGTGATGATTTTGACGGCACGGTCAGAGGTCGATCAACGTGTCAAAGGTCTTGATGCCGGTGCGGATGATTATTTAACCAAACCGTTCGCTATCGAAGAATTATTGGCAAGGGCACGAGCGTTGCTTCGTCGTGCCGGGGGCGCTCCTACGGGTATCTTGCAAGTTGATGACGTGGTTCTTAATCCTGTGACTCGAGAAGTCACTCGTGATGGACAGCGTGTGGAGCTGACGACGAAGGAATATGCGTTCTTGGAATATTTGATGCGAAATACTGGCCGGGTCCTGACGCGTTCGATGATTGCTGAGCATGTGTGGGATTTAGATTTTGATACGTTTACGAATGTGATTGATGTCTATATTAGTTATCTGCGCAATAAAATCGATAAAGGGCGCGAACATAGTTTAATTCACACCATCCGTGGGAGCGGGTATATGATGAGGGTGGATGAGTGAATAATGCCTCCATCAGGGTTCGGCTGACCTTATGGTATGGATCGGCCTTAGCCCTGATCCTGCTCCTTTTTGCCGTGGCGTTGTATTTGGTGATGTCGCGTGCGTTACGAGAACAAGTGGATGCCTCGTTGGATGAAGCGTCCGCAGTGGCCATCAGGACGTTAGGTGAGCATCGGTTCGGGCCGTTTCTCATCTTTGAAGATTTATCACAAGACTTTCCTGAAATCGCGTTACTGGATAAATTTTTCCAGATTTTCGGGCCGGCCGGGCAAGTCACCATTCAATCATCGCACATTCAGAGTCGGAAAATTCCCTTGAGTCAAACGGCGTTTCGTGCCGCGCTCGAAGGACGCTCGACCTTCGAATCCGTCAAATTCAAAAAGGGTGTGCCCCTTCGATTGTATTCCGTTCCCATTCGCCAAGGTGAGCAGCTCGTGAATATTTTGCGCGTAGGCACGTCGTTACAACCAACGGATCGGATGTTACAGCGTTTATTGACGGGGTTGTATATCGCGTCTCCCTTAGCGCTATTAGTGTCCTTACTGGGGGGATGGTTTTTGGCGGGCCGGGCCCTGCGTCCCGTTCATGCTATTACGCAAGCCGCACGCCGTATCGCCGCAGGTGATTGGAGTCAACGGATTCAGATTCCCCATTCTAACGATGAGATCGGCCAGTTGGCCTCAACATTCAACGACATGATTGGCCGCCTGGAAGTGTCATTCAAGCAAATCCGGCAATTTAGTGCGGACGCATCCCATGAGTTGCGAACGCCTTTGACCATTACGAAAGGAGAAACGGAGTTGGCGTTACGCCGTCCACGCTCGGCGGAAGATTACCGAATTGTGCTGGAAAGTAATTTGGAAGAAATTGACCGGATGAGCCGGATTGTGGATGAATTGCTGTTTTTATCGCGAGCCGACCTTGGAGAAATAAAATTAAAAATGCTTCCGGTGCAATTAGACGATCTTGTCAGGGAAATTCACCAACAGGCTGTGGTCTTAGGCAAGGAACGGCATATCCAGACGGTCCTGAACATGGTGGACCCGGTCATCATTCAAGGCGATGATCTGCGATTGCGTGAGTTATTATTGAATCTCGTTGATAATGCGGTGAAATATTCGCAGGAAGGGCAAACCGTGGAACTGGCTTTGCTTGTGGTAGGAAAACAGGCGAAGATCGTTGTCCAAGACCATGGTATTGGCATTGCGCCGGAGAATCACACCCGAGTCTTCGATCGTTTCTACCGTACGGATGAAGCCCGTGTGCATGCGGCGAAAGGGACGGGATTGGGGCTAGCTATTTGTAAGTGGATTGTTGATGTGCATCATGGAACGATTGAACTTCACAGTACGGTGCATGGTGGTTCGTGTTTTACGGTTTTCTTGCCAATGACTTCAGTGAACGCCTCGTGAGCTCCTCCTTTAGACTGCCTTCTATTAAAAAGTTTTAATCCCCGCTTAATTTCCCTTTCATTTCAAGGTGGTACATTGTGTTCTATCGAATGATAGACATTCGCAGGCCATTTATTGAAAGGGGACCGTCATGACGACATTGGCAATGCCAACATTGAATCCCGTACTGAAAAATCATGCACCCTATTTACGGAAGCGGCGCGTGATGAAGCATCCTTCTCTGTTGTCCCGGACATCTTTAAGCTGGGCAAAAGGGAATTGGGATCATGAGGAACAGAATATCAGTGTCTTAGAACCCGGTTCGGTGAATTTAGAAACCATGTATTTTCGAGGGTTTCATTCCCGGCCCCTCTTACATGTGGATGAAGAGCGGAAGCTAGGGGTGCGACTCTATGAGGGGACCATTCATCTTCGAACATTGATCCAACAGGCGCTGGATGTATTGAACAGACTGCGCACACAGCAGGATGTTGAGCTGCTTCGGGAGCGATTGCAACATTTCCTTGATCTGAAAGGGTACTCATCTCCGGTGATAGAAGAGATTCTGCAATGTGTGAGGCTGTTACAATCTTTTGCTGATCAAAAAGGGAAAGAGGGGCAAAGAAACAGCCAACAGGCTGAAAAATTGTGCCATGCTATTCAGGCCGTCCGAGTCGAGATTGAAGAGCCGAAGGACGAACTGGTTCAACGCAATCTTCGTCTTGTCGTGAATGTGGCGAAGCGATATCTTGGCCGTGGGCTGAATTTTTTAGACTTAGTCCAAGAAGGGAATATTGGCTTAATGAAGGGGGCAGAGCGATTTGATTACACTCGTGGATTCAAATTCAGCACCTATGCGACATGGTGGATTCGGCAAGGGATTACTCGGGCGCTTGCGGATCAAAGTCGAACGATTCGGGTGCCGGTTCATACGACTGAGGCATGTACGAAAATTGCGAAAACGGCGAAGCGACTTGTGCAGCAATATGACCGGGAACCCACGTTTGAAGAAATTGGCTATGAGTTGAATATGAGCCGTGATCGAGTCAAAGAAACGCTTGAAGCCTTCCAAGAACCGATATCGTTGGATGCTCCGTCCGTTGATGGAGAAACGGAGTTAGGTGAATTAATTCCTGATCGAGACTGTGTGGCTCCGGATGAGGAGGTTTCCCGTAAATCCAATGCCCAATGGCTCAAGAAAATTTTCCAAGTGTTGAATCCTCGCGAAGAACAAGTTGTTCGATTGAGATTCGGGATAGGAGTGGATGAGGCCTGGACGCTTGAGCAAATCGGGCGTTCAATGTCGGTGACGCGTGAACGGATTCGCCAAATCGAAGCCGTGGCATTGAAAAAACTCAAAGGGTCTCATGTGAAAGCGATGCTAGCGGAAATACAATAAATAACGAAGAAGAGTCTCCTTCACGGATTTGAGTTGAGCCTGTCGCCAAGTCCTTGTTGGACAGAGCGGGTTGTTGTGTCAAAAGCAGGAGTGCCATGAGCTTCTGCTTTTGTTGTTTGGGGCAGAAAGAATGTGTTGCGTGAATCCTTCTGATGTTCATCCTAAAAGCGGTAGTTGGGCGCGAAAAAGCTGTGCAATCAATTGATGTGCATAGGGAATTGAAAAATTGTGTGGTCACCTTTTGGGTGACGAGTCAATTTTTCAAGTTCCTAGGTGCGTCAAGGGGTTGTGCAGACTTTCGTGATCCAACTGCCGTTTTTAGGTTCATTGAGCATCAAGCAAATGTGCGATGTTATTGCTACAATGGTGGGCTTTTGCTCATTAGGTATAAGGTGAGAAGTCGTTCCATTCTAGTGTATTTCTTGAGTCGGGTATTTGTATGCCGGTAGTCATTAATGCTTCTATCTCGATTCCGGATGTGGAGCTTCATTTTTCTGCGACCCGGAGCACAGGTCCTGGCGGTCAGAATGTGAATAAAGTGAATAGCCGGGTGATTGTGGAGTTTGATGTTCTTCATTCTTCAGCCTTGACCTCCTACCAAAAGCGCCGCATTGGCGCCGTATTGGTCCATCGGATTAGCCAACATGGTGTTTTGCGTATGCAGGCTCAACGCCATCGATCACAGTCGGCGAATCGAGCTGAGTTAGTCGAGCGATTTGTTGAGTTGATTCAAAATGCCTTGCAGCCGGTCAAACATCGCATTGCGACCGGTGTTCCACGTCGTGTTCGTGAACGACGGTTGGAAGTCAAAAAACAACGGACTCAGACAAAACGTATTCGCCAAACTCCGCGAAATTTTGATGATGCCTAACTGATAAGGATATTTCCATGACTATTCGTTCATCCCGTGCAGCTTCGTTCTTTCCTGAAGGTCCTCGCGCCAAAGCCGTTTCTCATCAATTGGAACATCATGGCCATGTTCGAGTTGATGAGTATTATTGGCTCAATGATCGATCAAATCCTGAAGTTTTAGCATATTTACAGGCTGAAAATGACTATGCGACGATCCTGAGGAAACATACGGCTCAGTTGGAACAGACCTTGTTCGACGAAATCAAAGGTCGTATCAAGCAAACCGATTTATCCGTGCCATTTAAACTAGAAGATTATATGTATTATGTTCGCTATGAAGAAGGAAAGGAATATGCCTTGTATTGCCGCAAAAAGGGATCATTAACCAGTCCGGAAGAAATCATGGTTGATGGCAACGAGCTTGCTCAAGGCCATGAGTATTTCTCTCTGGGGAATTGGATGATCAGTTCGGGGCAAGATATTTTGGCGTATGCCATTGATACGCAAGGACGGCGGATCTACTCCATTGCTTTTAAAAACTTGGCCACTGGAGAAATGTGGCAGGAAACGATTTCTTCTGCGACCGGAAATATGGAATGGGGAAATGATAATCGAACGCTGTTCTATGCGAGGCAAGATCCTGAAACCTTACGATCGTTTCAAATCTATCGGCATGTATTGGGCACTGATCCTGCGCATGATGAATTAGTGTATGAAGAAAATGATGAGACCTTTTCAGCCTATGTGACCAAATCCAAATCCAAGCGATTTCTCATGATCGGGCTACACCAAACTGTGAGCAGTGAATATTGGTATTTGGATGCGGATACACCGGGAGGGACGTTTCATGTCTTTTCTCCACGAGAGCGAGGGCATGAATATGATGTGGATCACATGGGAGACCATTTCTTTATTCGCACGAATGATCACGCGAAAAATTTCCGATTGATGAAGACTGCGGTGAATGCGACACAGAAGGCCCGGTGGCAAGAAGTCATTCCGCACCGTGACGACGTGTTCTTTGAGGGGTTTGAATTATTTCGTGAATATTTGGTCGTCGAAGAACGTCAACAAGGTCTTATCCATCTACGAATTCTTCATGGATCTGAAGGACAGGAACATGAGCTGGATTTTGGCGAGCCAGCGTACTTTGCGACCTTGAGCGACAATTATGAGATTGATACGCCCTATCTTCGTTTTGGCTATACCTCCATGACGACGCCCATGACGATCTATGATTATCATATGGACACACGAGAAAAAGTATTCCTGAAGCAGGAGGAAGTTCTGGGTGATTTCCAGATAAGCCATTATCGAACAGAACGACTCTTCGCCCCTGCAGCCGATGGGACTCTTATCCCTATTTCGTTAGTGTATCGAAAGGGGTTTTCACCCAATGGCACACATCCGTTGTTGCTCTATGGCTACGGATCGTATGGCGCCAGCATGGATGCCAGTTTTAGTTCGTCTCGTCTAAGCTTGTTGGATCGGGGGTTTGTCTATGCCTTGGCGCATATTCGAGGGGGAGAGGAATTAGGCCGGCAGTGGTATGAACGTGGCAAATTGCTCCAGAAGAAAAATACCTTTACCGATTTTATTGCCTGTGCAGAATTTCTTCTTCAGCACAAGTACGCGCATCCACAGAAAATTTTTGCGATGGGCGGAAGCGCCGGAGGGTTGGTAATGGGAGCCGTCATGAATATGCAACCGGAACTGTTCCATGGCATCGTGGCGCAAGTGCCCTTTGTGGATGTAGTCACGACCATGCTGGATTCAAATATTCCACTCACCACTGGAGAATATGATGAATGGGGTAATCCCGATCAGCGGGATTTTTATGACTACATGCTCTCTTATTCCCCCTATGACAATGTCGAGGCCAAAGCCTATCCGCATTTATTGGTGACGTCGGGCCTGCATGATTCCCAAGTCCAATATTGGGAACCTGCTAAATGGGTGGCAAAATTGCGTGCGTGCAAAACTGATGATCACCGTCTTCTGCTCAAAACGAATATGGATGCGGGGCATGGCGGAGCTTCGGGGCGCTTTAAACGGTATGAGGAAACCGCAATGATTTATGCCTTTCTGTTGGATTTAGCCGGAGTGGCTGATGTCTAAATATGTTCTCGTGGAGTGGTGCTTTTGAAGCGTTTCTCTTCTTATGACGGTTGACATTTCTCTTTTTCTGCTTATCTGAATATCAACAACGACACATTCTTCCCGGCCGGGTGAGTGAAGGAAACGTATCAGAGTGATGACTATCATCAAGAAGGAGGGAAGAGGCTATGTTAGTGAAATGGAATCCCTATACTGAGTTAGAGCGAACAGTGAATGGGCTTTTTGATCGGTCGTTCGGGTTGTGGCCTATGTGGGACGACAGAAATGCTGAAGCTCTTGTGTGGCAGCCACCGGTTAATGTCTATGAGGATAAGGACCATCTGGTGATTGACGCTCAACTGCCTGGCATTGATTTGAACGATATCGAGCTATCGGTGAATGAGCAGACATTGCATCTTCGCGGTGAACGAAAGACGGAAACAGAAAAATCCAAAGATGGCTATCATATTCAAGAAGCCCACTATGGAACTTTTTCCAGAAGCTTTTCGCTTCCGAGTACGGTGAATCCCGATGAGGCAAAAGCCAGCTATGACAAGGGAGTGTTGACGATTACGATTCCCAAACAAGAAAAGGCCAAGCCCCGGACGATTCAAATAGAAGCGAAGTAACCGTCGCTGATTAGGTGCTATCACATTTGGCAGGCATGATCTTGTGGAAGGTTGTGCCTGCCATAGTTTTTAGTAAAAAGGCGAAAGCCATAAGTGAGGGGTGAGGAGAGAAGAATTCCTTATTCTGATTTATTGCTCTTTACGAAATGTTGATAAGGTGAGAATGGATAGCTTTGGCTCTTGCCGGGTTTTGATCTAGGAAAAAACTCTTGCCAGAAGGTTAGAGATTCTCTACATTCTTATTCATGATGACTCCTTCCTTTCGGGCGAAAGTTCTGAACATCCGGCATCTGACCCGGGATATTCGGGAATTGACTCTGGAGATGATTGAACCTTCGGAGTTGTCTTTC
>SMVB01153501.1_pt1 | contig 12132 bp, 7 predicted proteins | sample 2456461 | NCBI WGS metagenome assembly SMVB01 (sample SAMN11095934, study PRJNA526329) | marine sediment metagenome | biome: Marine sediment; feature: Surficial sediment; material: Deep marine sediment; isolation source: Hadal surficial sediment | place: Pacific Ocean | collected 2014-05 | depth 0-1...
CCCCGGCGCGGCATAATTGCGCGAACCCACCACCAAAATAGAAGGCGTGAACCCAAGCTTCAGGTAGGGAATGGCCACGGACATGATGCGCTGGGTGGCGGTGAGGTTTACGGCCAGCACTTGGTCCCAGGTAGCTGCGCTATGGCCTTCTATCTGTTCACCGGATTGGAAAATGCCCGCGTTGCAAACCAGTATGTCCAGGCCGCCCAGACGGGTCACTACCTGTTCGATGGCGGCTTGAACCGCGTCTGCGTCGGTCAGGTCGCAGACCAAACCGGTCATACCTTCCCGGGCCATGGTCTCCACCACATCAGGATTGATGTCGAGTCCGGTAACGGTCGCGCCATCGGCCGCCAGGGCCTCGCAGGTGGCCCGGCCGATACCGCTCGCTGCCCCGGTGACAATAGCAATCTTGCCTCGATGGGCCTTGGGCGTGGTGTTTTTTCCCAATTTGGCCTGCTCCAGTGACCAGTACTCCAACTCGAAAATATGCGCGTCCGACAGGGCTTTCCAACCGCCCACGGACTCGCCAGTTTGCACCGCATGGCGGGTGTGGCGGGCAATATCGGCAATGATATTGCATTCCTTCAAATTCTCGCCGAAAGCAATGGTGCCACGATTTTGCCAGATGGCCGCCCTAGGCGCCTGATCGAGGATGGTTAATTCCGGGTGAGCATGCGCGTCAAAATACGTGCGATAGTGCTCGGAAAAATTCTTTACCTCGGGCACCCCCTCGGCGGGCTCCTGCGCCACTACCATGGGGATTTGTTTGGTGCGAATGACATGGTCCGGGGTGATGGGCCCACGACAGGCAATATCCGCGACGTTGGCCAGGCTGGCATAACCCTGGGCATGGGGCGATTGATCCAGTACTGCCAGCTGAGCGGTGCCGCGCGCAGCCGATACGACCTGGCGAATGCGCGCGAGGGTCAGTAACTCTACCGGGTGTTGCGCAATGGGATGCGCATTGCAGCCCTGGTCGGCGATATACGCCTCGGCGCGACCCACCAGTTCAATCATGTTTTGGTAGGCGGTTTTTGCGTCGTCGTTGAAGGTAAATACGCCGTGGTGCAGCAGGATTATGCCCTTGTACTGCGCCAGCTCGACGCCTGCCAGCGCAGCGTAAACCTGTTTGGCCAGCACGAAGCCGGGCATCATATAGGGCAATACCAGACAGTCGGGGAACAGCTCCTGCATGATGGACTCGCCCCGGGGGTTGTTGGTCAGGGTAACCACTGCGTCGCTGTGAGTGTGGTCGACAAATACCGCCGGCATAATGGCGTGCAGGATGGTCTCGACAGACGGGGAGGGCGCGGTCGGATCTAACATGAGTGCCCGTAGCTGCCGCGTCATATCCATGTCGGACAATGTGTCCAGTTCCGCAAGTCTTTTGGTTTCATGGAGTCTTAAAGCTGGAAACCCCGGTTTTTCGATGCTGCCCAAGTCCCAGCCACTGCCCTTGACGTACAGCACTTCCACCTCGTCACCATAGAAATCGGTTGTTGTGGCTTTAACCGAAGTATTGCCACCGCCGTGCATCACCAGATTTTCGTCGGCGCCCAGTAAGCGCGAGCTGTAAACGCGCAGGCCCAGAAGATCGTCCGCAAAGGCAGCGGCGTCCGTGTCATTCCATAAACTTTTCAATGCTGTGTTCCGAATTGTTCAACGCCATAGGCGGTGAGTGAGGGCGTATATCGCAGTGGAAAATATAGAATAGCATTCTCTGTGTACAAGCGGATGATGCTGCTCACAAGTTGACACTGAAAAAATTGAAAAATATACTCTCGCTTTCGTTTTCTCATAGCGGCGCTGTATCGGTTTACCATTGCGATTAGGCCCGCTTAAGACACAACCGGATTATAGTGGACCCTCTAACTACAGCAACGGTCTACGCCGTTGGCGTACCCATCATACTGGCACTCATCGTTTTTGAGGTGGCGCTATCCACCTGGCAAAACCGCCATTACTATCGTCTGCGTGACACCCTGGGCAGCCTGGGTTTGATGGCGGGTAATATACTGGCGGCGGGCGCCCTCAAGCTCTCGATACTCGGGTTTAGCCTCTACCTATACCAGTTTCGTTTATTCACTATCAGCGAGCTGCTGCCGACCTGGGCGGTGTGGCTGCTGACCTTTTTCCTGATAGACCTGGTGTTTTACTGGTACCACCGCGCCTCCCATCGCTCGCACTTTCTGTGGGCGGTGCATATGAATCACCACTGCAGCCAGGAGATGAACTTCCTGGTGGCGTTTCGCCAGGCCTGGTTTGGTCCGCTATCAAAAGTGCCTTTTTTCGCCGTGCTCCCCCTGCTGGGGCTGGATCCGACAATGACAGTTGTTGCGGGCGCGATATCAACTTTGTGGGGCGTGGTGGGGCATACACAGATCGTGGATAAACTGGGTCCGCTGGAATGGTTGTTTAACACGCCCTCACACCACCGGGTGCACCACGGCACCAACCCCGAATATATCGACAAAAACTACGGTAACTTGTTTATTATCTGGGACCGCATGTTTGGTACCTTCGTCCAGGAAAAGGCGCTGGTGGTCTTCGGTTTAACCAACAATATCGAGACCATCAACCCGTTTAAAATTACTTTTCACACCTGGATTACCATCGTCAATCGGATGCGCGCCTCCGCCTCGGTGGGCGACGCCCTGCGCTGTTTTTTTGGCCCTCCCGAGTGGTGTCCGGCAGGGAATGATAAAAAGCGGTAAGCGGGGCTGCCCTTAGCCCCCGCTTGGATTGCGCCCGGTGTCGCCACAGCCTGGGCGTGCAGCTAACACCGGGCGCAAAGTACGTTCGATCGGCTGATTAGTCCTCCTCTTCCTCACAGCGGTCTTCAGTTTCATTGACGCAAATATCAAATATTTCCGAGAAGGTCGCGTTGTCGTCTTCCCCAATCGCACCGACTTCAATTTTGACCAGGGTATTGTCGGGCAAATCATCGAGATATTCCGGCGGCACCGACACCGCCTTGATCGGAATATCGCCCGCTACCCGAATGGTGAACTTCAGGGGCCCCAGCACGTTGCCATCGTCAACATCCGGTTCGAACACGATCTCCCAGTAGGCGACTGGCACAACTGCCGGGTGCGTTGTCAGCACACCATCTGTGATCAGATCGTCTAAGTCACCGCTGTCTGCGCATTTCCCCAGGTCGACGCCCGCATCCCAGAAAATAGTGGTACCGTCGAATCCAAGGCCCGCACTCTCGAGGTCGGGCGCTGCGGGAAGCAGGAAGGTGAGCTCCGTTGTGCCCACTAATTTCTCTCCCTCATCTGCGCTGCCGGTAAACACGTAGGTGCCGACCGTCCATCGCTCCAGGAATTCCTCCAGGGTAACGACCTCATCGTCCTCATCCTCTGCCAGCTCGGCCCGGCACAGCGGCTCCGCGCTCTCGACAAAGGTCTCGGTGAGCTTCTGCTCCTTCAGAGGGCCTTTGGCCATATCCTGGAACACTTTGACCCCGTCCGGGTCGTGCAGCCGGACCGAATTCAAGTCGTCGCCATCGACCAGGAAATGGAATCCAACATCACCATCTGTCGCATTCATTTCGATGAGCACTTTGCATTCGCCAAAATCGCCGCAGGGCTCGTCTGCCAGGGCAATGTTGCTTACCATGCCCAGGGTAATCGCGGCCACCGCCGCGGGAATGGCTAATCTCGTACCTTTATAGTTTTTCATGGCAATACCTCGGGTTTGTTGGGCGGGGTTAGTGGTATGGTTTCGCCGAGCGCCCGTTCAAACTCCTGACTCTGCTACTCTCGCGGCAGACTCTTGGCTTGGAACCGTTACTCAGTCCGGTGCAATGTTAGAGGAGCCTTGCACGAGATTTCTGTTGTTTTGGGCGAAAATTTTTCCCTGTGGAACGGTTTTCGGCAGAAAATGGCGGCGATTGCGGGGTGAGCCGGGTCGGGTTGATCGACTAAAGGAGCTATTGCCGCTCAAGCTTGGGGGGCAGCCTGAAGAAGTTGCCGCCGCGATATCATGGCTGGTTTCCAGTGAATCCAGTTACACAACGGGCTCTTTTGTCGAAGTGTCAGGGGGGCGATGAGCATTTTTTTATTCACTCCCCCCATTGCATAGGAACTCCGGGGGGCAAGCAATCTCGCACATTCACCCAGAGGATGATCGAATGAAAAAGCACCAAAAGCGTAATATCCCGGCCCTATTGCTGTGCGGCGCGACGCTGTTTTTGGTGCCGGCACTGCCTGCACTGGCACAGGTGGGAGTACTTGAGGAAGTGATTGTCACCGCTCGTAAACGGGCGGAGTCTCTGCAGGATGCGCCCCTGGCTGTTTCGGCCCTCACCGGCGACGCGCTATTGGATGCCGGTATTACTAATCTTGCGGACATCACCGAGCAGGTGCCAAATTTGCAGATTAGCCGACCCTCGCGAGACGCCAATGTGTATATACGCGGTGTGGGGCCAGCTCGGGGGGCAACCAATGTCACGGAACTCAGCGTAGGGGTCTATATTGACGACGTGTTTATGCTCAAGCCCTATGGGCAGATGATGGACCTGGCCGAAATAGAGTCGGTGCAAGTACTGCGGGGCCCACAGGGCACACTGTTCGGCAAAAACACCACCGGAGGCGCCATGGTGATCACCACGATCAAGCCGCGGGAGGAATTCGGTGGTTACGGCCAGGTAACGGTGGGTAATGACAACCGCCTAAATGTTCAGGCCTCTGTAAACCTGCCAATAACCAGCAGCCTGTTAAGCAAGCTGACAGTTACCAGCGTCCGCTCCGATGGTTTTTTCAAAGACCCCGTGCACGGCGACGAACTGTCCGACGAAAATCGTCTTGGTGTGGCCCTACAATTTCGATGGCTGGCCTCGGACGATGTCACTGCCGATTTTTCTTTTTACCACAATCGCATCCGTGAAAATGCGCTCGCCCACGGTGATTGTGTGGTCACCAATCCCCAGGCGCAAGTACCCGGGAACGCTCTGGTAACCCCGATAACGGGCTTTCGTCTGTTGACGGATTTTTGTGAGGAGGTTAACGAAATACATGGCGGCAAAGCACCTTTTCATACCTCTCCCGAGTTCGAACTCGATGCCAGTCAAGCTTCTCTTAACGTGGAATGGGATCTGGGCGCCAGGCATACACTCAAAAGCGTGACCGCCTGGCGCTATCAGGAAGCGCCCAATATTTTTTATTCCAATACCTATGCAGGCTACCCTGCCGGGCAAATTTCTCTCGATGATGGTGAGTCCACCCAGGTCAGTCAGGAGTTCCAGTTCGGCGGCGACTTTCTGGAAGGCGACCTGCGATACACCACTGGCCTGTTTTACATGCAAGACGACACCGATACGGGTTGGCGGGAAGATTACCTGGGCGACCGGGGTATTTGGGGTTCCGTGGGTGAGCTCACACCGGTCGGCCTGGTTGCTGGTTTGGCCAACTACAACCTGACAGGGCAGGAGTTTGAAAACAGCACCTTCGCCGCGTATACCCAATGGAGTTGGGATGTAAGTGAGAGCCTGGAACTGACGGCAGGTCTGCGGTACGGCTATGAAAAGCGTGAATTGACTTCAACTCGCGTCGAACAGGCTGAGCCCTGGGAAGTCTATGCTGACGTTCCCGGTGCACTGATTCTCCCCGGGATAGCGGCCCTCATACCCTACGATGTTTTCTTTAGTGACACGGTGTCTGGCATGCCGATACTCCTGGGTGAGACTTCAGTACTCAAAAGCGACGACTCATTTGACAGTTTAACGCCCATGCTGAGTGCGGCATATCACTTCTCCGATGAGCTACTGGGCGACAACATTCAGGGCCTGATGATTTACGTTAGCTATACCGAAGGTTACAAGGCGGGGGGCTTTTCCGATTTCAACACCGGGGAGCTGATCAAATTTGATGAGGAGCAAATTAAGAGTGTGGAGCTTGGTGTAAAACTGGACGCCTGGGACAATCGCCTGCGCGTGAATGCCGCTATCTTCACCATGGATTATGATGATATGCAGCTTTTTGTCGCCCGCCCTGATCCCGATCCCAATACCATTGCTTCCAATATGGGGGTCACAAACGCCGGTACCGCCAGTATCGATGGAGTCGAAGTTGAACTCTCGCTGTTGCCTGCCTATGGGTGGCTGATTAACTTCTCGGCAAGCTTTGCCAATGGGAAGTTTGATGAATTCGATGATTTTATTACCGATCCTGAGAGCGGACAGCCCATCCCCCTTGACCGCTCCGACGAAGACCTGCCGAGCCTTCCCCAGAGCGCTTTCAGTCTGGGTGTTCAATATGAATGGCAGAGCAGCTATGGAAGTTGGCTGGCGCGTGTTGATGCCTTCTATCGCGACGAACTCTACTGGGGCTTCGACGCCCTGACCTGGGATCTACCGCTGGCCCGTAAAAGCGCGACAACCGAAAGCTATACCGTCTACAACGCGCGCTTGAACTGGCGTATTACTGAAGAATTGTCGATCGCGGCGTGGGGTAAAAACCTGGCAGACAAGACGTATTTCGATGGCGGTGTCGGCGAGGCGGCCAACCTGGGGCATGTCGTAAAGAGCTTTTCTCCGCCCCGCCGGTATGGTTTGGATCTTCGGTATGAGTTCTAGGGGCGCACCATGACTTCACCAACCGATAACTACGAAGGCGGCTGCACCTGTGGTCACGTGCGATATCGTGTCACCAGAGAGCCGCTTATCGTTCACTGCTGCCGTTGCCGAGTATTACGGCACACCTCAGACCTGGTCACAGGAAAGTCTGGATCGCCGGGAAAAGCTTAAACTCCTGACTTCCGGGGGCAGTTTACCTAATTCTCTTGAGGCAAATTCATAGCCCAAGAGTTAAGTAAACTGTCACCGTGAGTAGGTTTTTTATTGATCAATTGCGTAAGAGACGTTTACGGTAACCTTATAGGTATTCTCGCCAGTGGCTACCGGCACTGCGCGAGCCGCGTCGGCTGATGCCATCATTGCAAATCCTACGCCACCCCTGAGCAAGGGGTCGACATGGGAGAATTGCTCGGAAATCTCCAGCAGTTTGCCGAGTTTCACCCCTGCCGCCGCGGCCAGGGTTTTGGCCTTGGCAATCGCATCCTGCATGGCCAGGGCGCGCGCCTGGGTAATTGCGGCGGCCGGATCGTCGTTGGTGAACCCGATGTTACCGCCTTCATTGACTCCGGCTGCGACCGTTTTGTCGAGGATCACACCCACCCGGTCGATATCGTGCACCCGCGCAGTCAAGCTGTTGCGCACCGTATAGCCAACAAGGCGCGGCGCCTTCCTGTTGCCTGATGGTTTCGGTGGCAGGTAGACATAGTTGGGCCGGATCGAGAATTGCGAGGTCTGCAAGTCCAGTTTCTCAACACCTTCCGTTCGCATGACCTCCAACACAGCACTCATGGCGGTAGAGTTGGCCGCCAACGCGGCACCCGCTGTCTCTGCCTCACGACTCACGGTCAACGTCAGGATCGCCATGTCGGGTGCTACATCGACGCTACCGACCCCCGTCACCAGAATACGCGGATAGGGGGCATGGTCGTCGGCCCAGGCGAATGCGCTTGAGCCGAGCATCACCACTGTCGCGACGAGCATCGCTACGCGCTTGAATTTTACTAAAGTGATCACCTCTTGTTCCCTCCCTGGTGTATGCCGGGTTTATCTACTGCACACCGCGGTCGTTCGCCACAATTCTAGCTGCCAATCAACTTTGTTGATGCAACGGTGTGCTATACAAGGAGTATACCCAACCCAAGCGAGGCCGCCTATGCACTACATCTTTGAAGTCCATATCGCACCCGGACACAGCGCGGAGCAATACGCCGACGCCTGGGTGCGCGCCAGCAAAATTATCCAGCGGGCACCCGGGGCCCAGGGTACACGCCTACACCGGAAAATTGACGACCCCGATGTATTGCTGGCCATAGCAACCTGGGAATCCAAGGAAGCGCGGGATGCCATGGAAGCACATCCTGCGGAACAGGTTGTGGCCATCATAGCCGAGCAGACAGCTTTTGTTTCGGTGAAGTTGATCGGCGAATTCGCGGCGCCAGAGTGGGAAGTGCTGCCGCCGGATGCAGCTTCGGTGCAGTAGAAAAATCAGAGCCCGCGAATGTCGGTTGTGTGCCATGAAGGACGGCCCGCATCTAATGATGCTCTTCCCCAAAATGGAAATGCTCTCCAGCTTGCCGCGCGACCCCTACGTCGGTGGCCCTTATGTAATGTGGGACAATACGCCGCTGGTCCATGTTATGGTGCCTGTCGAAGCGAAAGTTGCACCGAAATAGGCACTTGTGACGGACGGAAGGCGAACCATGACTTCACCAACCGATAACTACGAAGGCGGCTGCACCTGTGGTCACGTGCGATATCGTGTCACCAGGGAGCCGCTTATCGTTCACTGCTGCCATTGCCGCTGGTGTCAGCGGCAGACAGGGGCGTTATTTGCCCTAAACGCCTTGGTTGAAACAGAATCGGTAGAATTACTGGCAGGCAGCGTTTTGGAAGCTATGGTTCCCTCGCCCAGCGGCAAGGGCCAGCAGATAGCTCGTTGTCCGCAATGCAAGGTCGCGCTCTGGAGTAACTATTACATGGGCGGCTTATTCGATCTCATTCGCTTCATTCGCGTGGGGACGCTGGACGAGCCCGACCGACTGCCGCCCGATGTGCATATTTACACTGAATCGAAGCAACCTTGGGTTGTGATACCACCGCAGGACCATGCCGTTACCGAGTATTACGACACACTGGAGACCTGGTCACAGGAAAGTCTGGATCGCCGGGATAAGCTTTGGCTCCTTCATTCCCAGGCGTAGGTTCGAAATATTGCCTCATGCTGTTGCACTTGCAAGTTGAGTCTAAGCTGAACTCTTTTCCGGTAGGGATGATTACCAATGAGGGAGCATTCACTCCAGTCTGGCCAGGGTGTCGGCCAGACGCGCTTTCAGCCAGTAGACTTCATAGTCGTTGTTGAGGCCGGCCAGGGCATTGTCCATCAATCCCTGTAGGGCCCGCTGGCGCAGATTCAGCGCTGCGGTATTGGCCGGTTCAGCGGCCAACACTATCTCGACGATATGCAGAGTTTTTACCGGGCTGTCCTGGCCCAGGTAGTTCTGCGCCAGGCGCAACAGGGCCTCCGCGCCCGCCACTTGGGCGAGGTCGGCGTACACCTCCTTCACTGGCACCGGGTACAGTTCGGTGGTGCTGTCGAAATGGAACCAGGTGGCATAGTACTCCCAGATACTTTTTACCGCCCAGTCCACCCGGCCGTGGTTTTGCACCAGGTCCAATTGCGCTGGCAGCTGAATGTCCCGCATCAACTGATGCACCGTTTTGCCGGCATTCATGCCGGCCACCGTCTGGTCGTGAACATACTGCACCGCGTCGCGTATCCGCACCATACCGGCCCGTATTTTCGCTGCACCCACGGTCGGGTTCAGGTGGCTGGGCACGATGATCTCCGGTTGCAGCTGCATCAACTTGTTCAGAGAAGCCACGTACTCCATCGGCTTGCGCACCTTTTCGCCGCGCATGGTGAAAATATTGGGAAACTGGGGAAACTGCGGACCGAAAAAATCGCCACTCAGCAGAATCTTTTGCTGGGGCAGCCACAGCACAAGGTTGTCGGCCCCCTCGGCCCCGGGCGCACCGATGACTTCGAACTCTACCCCTCCCAGGGTAAAGCTATAGGTTTGTTCGTTGCCCACGGTTATGGTGGGTTCGATGCCACCGTATTTTAGCAATGCCATCTGCGGGGGCTCGGCTGGTATCCAGGGAAACAGGGTGCGGTTGCGGCCGTGAAAATACGGTTCCAACTGGGACAGGTAGCGCTGCTCCTCGGCGAACTCGCGGTGGGCCACGATTTCACTGCCCGGCTCCAGCCACAGCCGTGCACCACCGATGTGGTCGGCGTGGGAATGGCTCAACACGATGGCGTGCAGCGGGCCATCTGACACCTGCTCTTTTAACAGCCGCAATTGCTTGGCCGCTTGAATGACCAGGCCGGTGTCGAACACCACGTTACCGGCGTCGGTGGTAATCATAATCGTATTGGCCACGCCGGTGGCGTAGTAAACATTGGCGGCGACCTGGCGCACTTCGATCGGCAGCCGAATCAAGTCCACCGCGCTGCCATGGGTCACCTGGCCATCGTCGCCCTTGCCTGCCAGGTGCATGACCGCCAGATCGCCGATGACCTCCATCGTTGCCCGCTGCGCCTGTTTACCCAGATCGGTGCCTGGGGGGTGGTATAGCAGCCACCACAGCGCGGCGCCGCCAACAACGAGCAGCGCGAGTAAGGTCCTTGCAAAAGTTACCATCGATAATACGCCTCGATTCCGTAAGTCCGCTGTTTGCCCGGTACCAGCGAGGCTGCACCAACGCCGGCCAGTGAAATAACCCCGGTGCCAAAGTAATCCTCGTCGTTCAGATTATTCACATACAGGGCGATTTCAAGCTGATCCATGTTCGGCGGTTGCCAGGCCACGCGGGCATTCCATAGGGTGTAGTCATCCAAATAGGCGACGTCGCTGTCCGCGGCGGCGGCGTCCAGGCCGATAAACACTTCATCCTTGTAGTAGCCGCTGAGTCTTGGTGTGATGACGCCCAGGCGACTCTGCCACTTATACAATATGGCCAGGGACCAGGTGAGTTTGGGCAGGTAGGCAAAGTCCTCGGCACTGCGGTCCACCGCATTACCGCTAATGTCTTCATCGATAAAGCGGTCGTATTCGGCGTCAATATAACTGCCGGTGAGATCAATCCGTAGGCCCTCGACCGGGAGATAGCTCAGTTCCAGCTCAGCTCCGCGGATGTCTGCGCGGGCAGCATTGGTCACCCCATTGATGGTGGTGGTCTGGTCGATGGTACGGGTGACATTCACCTGGATGTCCTCGTATTGAGACTGAAAAATGGCGCCGTTTATCCGCAACTGCTGTAACAAATCCAACTTAAAGCCGAGTTCATAGGTCTGGATGGTTTCCGGCTCAAAGGGCAGGAAGGCATCACCGAAAGGAGTGAACCCGCCCGCCTTAAAACCCTCGCTGGCGCTCACATAAATCATCCCGCTGTCCAGGGCATGGTTGTCGGTCCAGTTGACGGGCACAAACCAGCTTAGGGTCAGTGCGGGATTAAATTCCTCCCAGGTTTCCTTGCCGCTGGATTGCGGAGTTTCCGGATCGAGATCGATCGGTTGGATAAAATTTTGCAGGGCATCAAACTCCTCGCGGCTCAGGGTTGCGCCGCTGGTCAATGCTGTCACGTAGTTCAGTTGCCTGGCTTGTTTCTCCTCCCAGGTATAGCGCGCTCCCAGGGTCAGTTGCCACTGTTCGTCCAGGTGAAAAATCCCCTGCGCGAAGACGGCCCGGGAATCGTTATCGAAGTCCACCAGTTGAGCACCTCGAAAGCCGGCAATGTTCGGCGCCAGCACCCCCACGCTACCATCACCGCTATTAAAACCGGTAAACCCGCCCGGCCCCAGTGACGTTCCCTCCAGGGCTTCATCAATGCGCTCGCGCGAGGCAAAAGCGCCCACGGTATAATCCAGCAAGCCATCCAGGGCCGCGCCGCTGAGTTGAAATTCCTGCGAGATAAATTCCCGGCGTTCATCATCGGCCTCAATATTGTTACCCTCCAGCTGGCGCGCTACCTCGGCCTTATTTTGGATGGTAAACAGCGGGCTGGCATCCACATCGTTGTTGCGCACTATCCCATGTTGCCCCAAATAACCGCTTATACTCTTGAACAACAGATCACCGATCTCCCAGTTGATCGACAAGCCGGCAAGGCGATTCTCGGTCTTCCAGCGCAGCGGGCTCCGGTCCATTAGCACCTGGTGGTCGTCAGCCAGGCGCTGGCTTTGCGCGCAGAGCTGCGAGTAGCTGCGACTTTCTCCCGGGGCTGTCAGGGATTGGAGAAAAGTGGCCTTGGCCAATTTGCACGAGGCCGGTGCGGCGTTTTCCGCCTGGCTGTCCAACAGCGCCATAAAATCAAGGCTAAGGTTCTCACTGGCGTCCCAACGCAGCTGCAACAGCGCTGCCTGTTTGTCGCTATCGCCATAGTCCACCCCGGTTTCAGCATCGTCCCAGTAGCCATCTTCATTCGAGGAATTCACAATGACACCGCCGTACAGCCTATCCGCCACCAGCGGGCCGCTGATACCGGCCCGC
>SMVB01252020.1_pt1 | contig 12128 bp, 8 predicted proteins | sample 2456461 | NCBI WGS metagenome assembly SMVB01 (sample SAMN11095934, study PRJNA526329) | marine sediment metagenome | biome: Marine sediment; feature: Surficial sediment; material: Deep marine sediment; isolation source: Hadal surficial sediment | place: Pacific Ocean | collected 2014-05 | depth 0-1...
TATATTAAACCAGAAGCTTTCTGTAGCCAGAAGCTGGGCGTTTTTCTGTCCGATCATTCTGCCCAGCCTGCGGTTGTGTACAATGCCGCTCTTTTGTTTTTGGCGGAAACGACCATGGAAAACGTCTACATTATCGAAGCGGTACGTAGCCCCATCGGCAAACGCGGTAAAGGTTTAGCCGGGTTGATGCCAGCGGATTTGCTGGGTCAGGTGCAGTCGGCAGCCCTCGAACGCAGCGGCATCGCGCCTGACAAAATCGGCCAGATCATTGGTGGTTGCGTTTCTCAGGTCGGTGAGCAGTCCTTCAACATTGCCCGCATCGCATGGTTATCCCAGGGTCTGCCAGAAGAAATTGCCGCGACGACACTGGACGCACAGTGCGGATCCAGCCAACAGGCGACCTCTATGGGTGCGGCCATGGTGTCCTGCGGCATGGAAGACATCGTGATGTGTTGCGGCGTCGAGATGATGAGCCGGGTGCCGTTGGGGTCCAACATGAAAGACGCTGTACCGATGGGTGAGAGTTATGCCGCCCACTACCAACCCACCAGCCAATTTCAAGGTGCGGCGATGATCGCCGAGGAATATCAAATTACCCGCGCGGATACCGATGGATTTGGTCTGCGCAGCCAGCAGCGTGCGCTGCGCGCTCGCGAAGAGCATCGCTTCGATCGTGAAATAACCCCCATCGAAGCACCGGTATTGAACGAAGCTTTCGAGCCGACCGGCGAGACCCAGACCATCACTGCCGACGAAGGCATCCGCGACACCACTATCGAGGCACTAAATGGTCTCAATCCGGTACCCGGACAAGATCTGCATACGGCAGGGACGAGTTCTCAGGTGTCAGACGGCGCCGCGGTCATCATTCTCGCTAACCAAAAGGCGGTGGACGAACTCGGTCTCACCCCTCGCGCTAAAATTATCGCCACCACATTAGTCGGGGTCGATCCAGTGACCATGTTGAAGGGTCCTATTCCTGCAAGTCGCAAAGTCCTCAACCAGGCCGGTTTGACCGTGAATGATATCGATGTATTCGAAATCAACGAAGCGTTCGCATCCGTGGTAATCGCCTGGGAGAAAGAGCTTCAGCCCGATTCTGAAAATGTTAATCCAAATGGCGGCGCTATCGCTCTTGGACACCCAACAGGCAGCACTGGCGCTCGGTTAATCACCACGACGCTGCACGAGTTGGAGCGCAAAGATGGGCGGTACGGTCTGATCGCCATGTGCTGTGGTGGCGGGTTAGGCACTGGCACCATCATCGAAAGAATTCAGGCATAATTAGAGAAATTTTAAATAGACACAATAACTAATTGATAATTAAGAGGATAAAGTGAAATCAAACATCCCGGTACTCGTTGGCATAGCTCAACTCGAGCAACGCATCGACGATCCCGCTAACGCCCAAGAACCGATAGAAATGATGATTGACGCGGTACGCATGGCGGCCGAGGATGCGGGCAATCTTGATCTGCTCAAGGCAAGTTCGGTGCGTGTCATACGCGGCATCTGGCCTTATCAAAACCCCGCCAAAGCCATAGCCGAAGCCATTGGCAATCCGACAGCAGAAACAGCGCTCACCCCCTACGGCGGGAACTTCGTACAGACTACTCTCAACCGTTCTGCGCTGGATATTCAAGCAGGCAAACACGAGATAGTGATCATCACTGGCGCGGAATGTGGCAATACTCAAGCCAAAGCCGCCAAAGCCAAGTACGACCTGTCCTGGCAAGCCTTACCCGGCACACCAGATCTGATGATGGGCGAAGAACTCGAGATACGTCACGATGCAGAAAAAGCCATACATCTTGGTCGTCCTATACAGGTCTATCCAATTTTCGAGACCGCCTTGCGCCACCATCTGGGCTTGAGTGTGGAGCAACATCTGGCGCATATCTCCAGGCTATGGGCAGGGTTTAGTTCGGTCGCGGCGGATAACCCTCACGCCTGGATACGTGACGCAAAAACAGCTGAAGAAATCCGCACCTCATCCGCCATCAACCGGCCAATCTCTTTTCCTTACCCTAAATTCCTGAACTCCAACAACAACGTCGATCAGGGTGCTGCGCTCATCCTATGCTCAGCAGCGAAAGCAACAGCGCTTGGTATTGCTCGCGACAAATGGATTTACCCTTGGGCGGGGACAGACGCGCATGATCACTACTTCGTGTCTAATCGCGACAACCTCTATAGCTCTCCGGCTATCCGACTGGCCGGGCGTCGCGCGCTGGAACTGGCCGGCGTTGAAGTTCAAGACCTCGACATGGTGGATGTCTATAGCTGCTTTCCAGTGGCGGTGCAGGTTGCGGCGCGGGAGTTAGGCCTGGACACCAGCAAACCCCTGACCGTTACCGGCGGTCTGACCTGGGCAGGTGGCCCGCTGAACAACTATGTCATGCACGCCATTGCGCGTATGGCAGAACTGTTGCGCCAACAACCAGGCCAACGTGGATTGATTACCGCCAATGGCGGCTACCTGACCAAGCACGCCTTTGGTGTCTACTCAAGCGAACCCCCGGCAACACCATTTCAACACGACGACCTTCAGCCCCAGGTAGACGCACTGTTCAAACGTGATGTCGCCGCCAGCCATGACGGCCAGGCCAGCATTGAAGGGTATGCCGTGATGTACGGCGCCGAAGGACCGCAACAAGCATTTATGGCATGCCTGCTTGAAGACGGCCGAAGAGTGTGGGCGACCAACGATGAACCCACAGTGCTTGAAGCCATGATTAAAGAGGAATTCTGCGGTCGCGAGATTTCGATCGCCGGTAACGTTGCCAACATCTAGCGCGACATCAGCCAACACGGCAACGGTCGGCTACCCTGCCGGCCTTGGCCGACGCATGGGCGCCTTGGTCTACGACGCGCTGCTAGTTATCGCCTTATGGATGGCTACTTTGTTTGTCTGGGTCATCGCCGGCGATGGCGAAGCCGTAACAGGTTGGCCGGTACAATTGACCCTGGCAGGTGAGCTGATCGGCTTCTATTTGTTCTTCTGGTCACGTGACGGTCAAACTCTGGGTATGGCCGCCTGGCGCATCAAGCTGGTCAATAGCGATGGAGGCGCCCCTGGCATCGGCCAGATGCTCATTCGCATGGGCAGTGCGCTGCTGTCTATCGCCCCTGCAGGACTCGGCTATCTTTGGCTGTATGTGGGACAGGACAAACAAACCTGGCATGACCGCCTCAGCGATACCTTGGTCGTGTACCTGCCTAAAAAGAGCTAGGTGCTGACCGGTTTAGCCAAACGGTTGAGAAAAAAGAGCGCGACCCCAAAAAAAGAACCGTGCACCATCCAAAGGCCCATCTGCTGAGGTAGTTGGCCTTCGACTATCGCATTCCGATTTACCAACAACGCCAGGTAATAGCCGAACATCAACAGCATCCCCGGCACAACTCTGGCAAACCTGCCTTGCCGTGGTTTTACCCTCGATATACCCACCGCCAGTAATCCACCGATGAGTGCAAAAAGGGGCTGTGCGAGACGCCAGTGCCACTCGGCACGAGCATCCAGGTCGTTGCCGAGTTGCGCACTGGGCGTTGCCTCAACATCGAGCCGGCCGCTGCGCGGTTTCGATGTTTCCAATCGCTGACTCAGTTCAGAAAATTCCATAATGCGAAAATCCGCAGCCCCTGGCGTACCTTCATAACGTCGCCCATTACTCAAGATCAGAAAATGAGATCCACTTTCCGGATCCAATCGTTGGCGCCCGCTTTCCGCCCAGATGTTGATCTGTCGACCATCTTCCAATTGTTGTGCTATAAAAACGCCTTGCAATACCCGCCTGTCATCAGACATGCCCTGGCTGTAGGTGACGCGCCGACCAAAGTCATAGGTGTGAAATATGCCAGGGTTAACTGTTTCAAATTCCGTCTGTGCGCGTTGCTCAGCCATGAAGTCTGCCAGCACCCGCTCAGACAAAGGCGTGAATTGCCATGATAAAAGCGCAACCACGCTGACCACGCTGAGCAACGACAGGCTGATCCATCGGAGCAATTTTACCGTGCTGGTACCAGCGCCTTGTAACACCACCATTTCCTGCTCGGCATGCAGCCGCCCGAGGGTCAACAGGATGGCGACGTAAATCGCAAAGGGGGCAGTCAATTGCACAAATTCCGGCATGCGCAACCCGATGATAGTCAGCACCGTGGTGCCGGTGAACTTGCCCATCGCGGCTTCCTGCAGGTAGCCGATAAATCGGCCTCCGACACCGACCAACAACAGCATAACCAGGGTGACGGCAAAGATACCGGCAAGCTCGCGATTTATATAGCGAGACGCAACAGACATATGCCAGGCACCGGTTTTAAATTAGAATATCGCACTTTCTTAAGTAACGGCTCAAACAGCATGAAATACAGCCTAACCGAAGGCACCCTACACGACTTGCGCACACCGTGCTTGGTCGTGTCTTTGAAAACAGCTCGACGCATCTCACGCGCACTTGGTGCCGCAGATACCTTGAAGATAGCCACCCAGGATTTCAAGGATATCGCCGAACAGACACTCACCGTTAATCTGACCGGGCCGATTGCGCGGTTGCTGGTTGTTGGGGGTGCCGACCTTCAACTTGAAGCAGATAGTTTCCGCAAGCTGACCAACAACCTTGCGCAAAATCTGCTGAAACTGCCCGTTAAACAAGCTGTCATAGCCCTTGATGCAACCCGGGTCAAAAGCAAACACACTGATTGGAAACTGCGCACCCTGATGCACGCGGTCAGCTACAGCGCCTATCGTTACGGCAAACATAAATCCAAACCCGACACTCCGCCAAGCCTGAATGCCGTGCGTTTATTTGTTCCTGATAAGAAATCACTCAGCCAAACCATTCGTCAGGGCAACGCTCTTGACTCAGGTCTTGCGTTCAGTCGCGACCTGGGCAATGAGCCACCCAATGTTTGCAACCCGACCTATTTACTCAAGCAAGCACGCAAGCTAGCCAAGCACCCAAACGTTACCGTATCCAGCCTTGATGAAAAGAAGATGGCGGCGCTTAACATGGGCGCATTCCTTGCAGTCTCCAAAGGCAGCACCACGCCCGGCCATATGATCGTGATCCGTTACAACGGCGCAAAAAAATCAGACGCCCCCATCGCCCTGGTTGGTAAAGGCATTACCTTTGACACCGGCGGCATTTCCCTGAAGCCTCCCGCGGCCATGGACGAAATGAAGTTCGACATGTGTGGTGCAGCATCGGTGCTTGGCACCACCAAGGCGGTGATCGAGGCTGGGCTGAAAATTAACCTGATCACCATCGTTGCGGCAGCAGAAAACATGCCCAGCGGTGGCGCCACCCGGCCAGGAGACATCGTCACATCTTCCTCGGGTAGAACCATAGAAATACTGAACACCGACGCGGAAGGTCGACTGGTGTTATGTGATGCGCTCACCCACGCGCAGACCTATAAGCCAAAGACCATCATCGATGTAGCAACCCTCACAGGCGCTTGCATCGTGGCATTGGGCTCTCACGCCAGTGCGCTGTACGCAAATGATGACGACTTGGCCCAGGACCTGCTCAACGCCGGCCAGGACTCTGGTGACAAAGCTTGGCGAATGCCACTATGGGACGAATATCAGACCAGTTTGCGCAGTAATTTTGCCGATGTAGCAAACGTCGGCGGCCGTGAGGCGGGTAGCGTCACCGCGGCCTGTTTTCTTTCCCGATTTGTCGACGGAGTGAACTGGGCTCATATGGACATTGCCGGCAGCGCCTTTCACGGCGGTCAGCGTAAGGGTGCCACCGGCCGGCCGGTGCCGTTGTTATTTTCTTATCTGTGTGGGCTTTGCACCTAGCAACACATGACACGGATAGATTTCTACATTCTCGACGATCAATCTCAGGACGCATGTATGCGCTATGCATGCCATAAGGGTTTGGAAGCATATCTGGCCGGCGATCTGGTGCATGTTCATGTTGACGATGCCGTCATGGCGGCGAATCTCGACGAGTTAATGTGGGACTATCCGCAGCATCGCTTCCTGCCTCACGAGATTGCACAGCCGGATCAAAACCCAACCAGCCCGGTACAAATTGGCTTCCATCCACCGCATCATCAAGAAGGTGTGCTGATCAATCTGAGCGCCAGCGTGCCTACATTTTTTGGCCGTTTTGAACGAGTCATCGAAATCGTCGTCGGTGATACTCGAGACGAAGGCCGCACCCGCTACTCGCACTATCGTGATCGTGGCTATCCACTGCATCACCATAAACTTACCGATTGGGAGGAATCAGCGTGAGCCATGCACCGACCGACAGCAGTGATGAAGAAGTGCCCTTGCTCGATGATCCACTGGAGCAGAGCCTCAGCATCGACGAAGGTATGGCCGATGAGACATTCAAGGCCTTGCTCGATGATGCCTGGCAAGATTCTGTAGACGATCTTTTCAAAGATACGCGTCGTCGTATTGAACAAGACCGTGCCGAGTGGGTACCCCAAGATACCGATAGCCTGGCTGCAGCGCTAAAGATAAGCATCGACGACAGCGTTCGTGCCTGGCTTGCAGAAACCCTCGAAGCCAATATCGGCCTGCTGCGTGAGCGCATTGTCAGCGAGTTGTCCACCGAACTGCTGAGCCATATGCGCAAAGACCTCAACCCTAAGGACCAAGACCCTGACCATGGATAGCAGTTTCGATCCACACGCCATCGAAGAGGATTTGTATGCGCATTGGGAGGCATCAGATTATTTCGCTCCGTCAGGCAACGGCTCTGGATACTGCGTCCTGATTCCACCTCCGAATGTAACCGGCACATTACATATGGGCCACGCATTCAACCAGACGTTGATGGATACACTGATCCGCTATCAACGCATGAAAGGCCACCGCACCCTCTGGCAGATGGGTACGGACCATGCTGGCATCGCGACCCAAATGCTGGTGGAACGCCAACTCAACGAGCAAGGCATAAAACGCTCCGAACTTGGACGCAAGGCCTTCAATGAGCGCGTCTGGCAATGGAAGGAAGAATCCGGCGGTACTATCGCCCAACAAATTCGCCGCATGGGCTCCAGTCTCGACTGGTCACGAGACCGTTTCACCATGGACCCAGGCTATGTCGAGGCCGTCCTGGAAGTGTTCGAGCGCTTGTTTGACGAAGGGTTGATCTACAAAGGACAACGGCTGGTAAATTGGGACCCCCAGTTGGGTACGGCGATATCGGACCTGGAAGTCGAGAACCATGATGAACAAGGCCATCTATGGCATTTCGACTACCCTTTGTTAGATGGCCTGTTAACCAAGGATGGCAAGGGGTATCTAACGGTGGCCACGACCCGCCCCGAGACCATGTTAGGTGACGCGGCGGTTGCAGTGCACCCCGATGATGAACGATACACTCACCTGGTAGGCGGTTTCGTCAATCTACCGTTAGTGGACCGGCGCATACCGATTATTGCAGATGAATATGTCGATCGTGAGTTTGGCACCGGCTGCGTGAAGATAACACCTGCCCATGACTTCAACGACAATGAAGTAGGCGCGCGACACGATTTGCCTTTGTTTAATATATTTACTCTGTCTGCCAACATTAACGATGAAGCACCGGAAAAATATCGAGGCATGCCCAGAGAACAGGCTCGTAAGGCAGTCGTCGAGGATCTACGCAGCCTCGGACTATTGGGCGAAGTTTTAGACCACAATCTTAAGGTGCCCAGGGGCGACCGTTCCGGCGCCATTATCGAACCTCTTCTGACCGACCAGTGGTTTGTAAAAATTGAACCGCTGGCTCAACCTGCAATTGCTGCCGTCGAAAAAGGCGATATCCACTTTATTCCCAAACAGTATGAAAATGTGTATTTCTCGTGGATGCGCGGTATTCAGGACTGGTGTATCAGTCGGCAACAGTGGTGGGGGCATCAGATACCTGCTTTCTACGACGCGCAAGGTAAGGTCTATGTCGCCCGGGATGAAGCCGCGGCACGCAAAAAATATGGCTTAGCAGACGATCTCAAGCTCGAGCAGGACCCGGACGTTCTGGAAACCTGGTTTTCATCTGCGCTGTGGCCTTTCGCGACCTTGGGCTGGCCGCAAGAAACGCCTGAGCTGGAACAATTTCTACCTTCTTCAACCCTCATCACTGGCCATGACATTATCTTTTTCTGGGTCGCACGTATGATCATGATGACCCTGCACTTTACCGGCAAGATCCCTTTTAAGACGGTCTACGTGCACGCGCTGGTACGAGACGGCGAAGGTAGAAAAATGTCAAAAACCAAGGGTAACGGTTTAGACCCTTTGGATTTTATCGACGGCATCGACCTGCCAGCACTCATAGCCAAGCGTACCTCCAACTTAACCCAACCACAGCTTGCGCCAGCAATCGAGCAAGCCACCATCAAAGATTTTCCTGATGGCATTCCGCCCTATGGCACCGATGCCCTGCGTTTCACTTTTTGTGCGCTCGCGGCCACCGGGCGCGATGTGCAGTTCGATTTAAACCGCATCGAAGGCTATCGCAATTTCTGTAACAAGCTGTGGAACGCGACGAAGTTCGTGCTCATGAACACAGAGTCTTATAAACCGGAAGATGAGTACGAGCTTTCTGTTGTCGATAAGTGGATGCTGAGTAAGACTCATGAGTTGATCAAAGATACCGAATTTGCCCTGGAGACCTATCGTTTCGACATTTTTGCCGGCGCCATTTACGAATTTGCCTGGCATGAATACTGCGATTGGTACCTGGAACTGGCAAAACCACTACTGTGGGATGAAACAGCGACGGACGCTCTGCGACAAGGTACTCAACGTACCCTGCTGGAAGTGCTGGAAACTTTGTTGAGAATCGCGCATCCGGTAATTCCATTTATCACTGAAACTTTATGGCAACAAGTCGCTCCGCGCTTGGGTCTCGAACACGACACGATCATGCTGCAAAGCTACCCCAACCAGAGCGACTATCCACAAGACTCAAAGGCAGAAGATCAGGTGGAATGGCTCAAGCGTGTTGTCAATGCCGTGCGCAATATTCGCGGTGAGGCCAATATCAAACCAAGCCAGGAAGTACCACTCATTCTCCAGGGCGGCACAGAGCAAGACCGCCTACGCGCAGACGAATCGGCAACGATGCTCAAACGCCTGGTTAACGTCAGCGACTTGTCCTGGTTGGATGCAACCACCGAGGCACCACCAAATGCTTTGGCGCTGGTCGGAGAACTGAGGATCATGGTGCCGTTAGCAGGTCTCATCGACATCGCTGCCGAGCAAACACGCCTCAACAAAGAGCTGGAAAAAGCCAAGCAAGATCTAAACCGCATACAAGGCAAGCTTGCAAACGAAAGCTTTGTCAGCAAAGCACCCGCTGCCGTAGTGAACAAGGAACGCAGCAAAGCCACCAACCTGCAAGGCCGGATAACCGCCCTTACCGATCAGATGGCTAAGCTGGATGAACTCGCTTAGGCCTGTTCCATAAATTCGCTGCTGAGCAGTTCTCGCACGGAGAAAATCTCACGGCGCCCATCGTCATAGCGCAGATACATAAAGGCGATGCGCATACCCGGGCTGAGCATGGTGAAGGCACCGTAGGAACCACCGATTTCCACCTGGACTGCCTGTATAACAAAATACCGGTGGCCTTCGACAACCATCGAATTAGTCGCGAGGTCGATGGACTGAATAGTACCCATGCGATCCACTTCAGGGGCATTGAACTGGGCTGCTTGCGCAACCCCGCACAATGATAAAGCTGCGATTAATGACAACAAATACCTGCGAATAATCATCTACCTACTCCTAATTCGACTCATCCAGTTCGACCCAAGAGAGTCGTCCTGTGCGCCCATCATTAATACCCGTAATTCGGTACGAAATGGTGTCGGTACCGCCTGAGACAAACAGGAAGTCAATGTCGCCTTCGCCACCCAGGGTTGAAAGGTCCACCAACGAACCGCCTAAGTCGTTCTGATCGAACAACATACCACCGGAGTATCTCACCCCGTTGACTTCGATCAGGTCATATTGATCTACAACCCCATCCGTATTGAAGTCGATGACAGGATCTATCGCATCCCCGCCTCGAATCGCATTGAACAGCAATATGGATCCAGGCCGCACTCCCAGGCAAGAAGTTTCATCCGTTGCCGGTAGTATCGTCGTGGTGATAACAGACCCGTTGCGCAGCAATAGACGGCGTACGGCTTTTTCACCAGGGAATTGCGGGGCCGGCGGTGCCTGACCACTGGCATCTGTGTTCACCGCTCCGCTGAGGGTGTCCGCTGCTCGAGGCATGTCCAGATCGATGTACCAGCCATAGGTTCCAGGTACGCCGCTCTCGGCTAAGTAATCCACCGGATTACTGGTCACAATACGTCGGGTTATCGCCGGATTGATAGAATCGTCAACCACGTTGGTGATGGTTTGCTCTACCAGACGCTCAACTTTCGTATCACTCGCTGCAGTCGCCGGGGCGCTGGTCAAGCGGTCCCAGACACCATAGATAGATTGAATCTCCAGATTGCTGGCGTCATCGTTGGTCAGATGGCTGCCTGTACCGAAGATCACTATGAAGCCAATGCCATCAGGATTCTTCACCACCAGGGGTCGTGCTTGTATCGGCTGCCGTACATCCTGCACGCCATCGTAATAGGTCGCTGTAAACAATCTTGTCGCATCCCAGTTGTCCGGATCCGAATCTCTCAGATCAAATCTGAACAGGTTGCCTAACCGGTCGCCCGCATAGACAAAGTCCACAGTGCCATTCAAATCAATATCGATGGCGGTCGGGCTACCTAGAGCGTTGGGATAACCCGCTAATTGTTCTCCCGCAAGCGGTACGCCAAAGCCGGTATCGATCTTGGCGAAATCGCCGCTATCGCCCCAACCGTCAAGACCGCGGTCTAAGAACAGAACAAATAGTTTAGCTTTGCCCGAGGTAGAGTTTGCGCCATTGCCAAAGATGGCTGCCCATTCGTTACGCGCGGGAGAGCCGCCATCGTCGGCGTTGGTCATCTGAACTATAGGTAATGACAGGGCAAAGCCTAAATCCTTGACAGGTTCGCCATCCGGATCCGTGATCGCGCCAATCGCGCCACCCAGTGGCACACCGGCACCGTCAACAGGGTAAGTGTCATCGTCATCGGTAAATTCCCATAGCACGTTTGCCGCGGCGGCAAGTTCGCTCGCATAGGAAGTATCCGGATCGTTCACATTCAACGCGAAGAAACCCTTACCGCCTGCTCCTAGTCCACCTATGAGAGTCGTCATCCACTGTTTGCTACCACTGACAGAAGGACGCATATAAACGTCATTCAGCCGTGGCGACAGATCCACGTAATAACTGTGATAGTAGAACGGCGATGTAAAGTCGTTGAGCTTGTTGCTGTAACGCGCCGAACTATCGAGGATCTTGTTCGGCACATAACCAAACACTTCTCTACCGGTAGCAGCATTGAAACCATGCAGAATGCCATCGTTACCCCCGACGTACACAACGGGAGTACGGCTAGCGGCAGAGGTGGCAAAATCTGAATAAAGATCGTCAACCGGAAAGGGCTCTTGATCACGATTGATCGCGCGAGGCGCACCAACGAACACAGGACTTGAGTTGACAATCGGTCCTAGCAATCCACCCGCTAGCAGACGTTCGCGCAAATCACCCAGAGGTTCTTCATTACCGCGTTCACCTCGCATGTAACCCACTTGGGCGGAGGTTAATGTGGTTTGCTGCGTGGGTGCCAGGTAACTGAAGCGGAATGGTATGCCGGTATCGGAAACCGGATTGTAAGTAACCAGCACGCGTTGGGCAGGGAGTATATTCGCAGTATTCAGTTGCTCTGATGCTATCCAGCTTGGCGTAGCGGCCAAAGTGCCATTGGTATCGACTTCGGTTGCTGTTAACTCACCCGTGCGATCGCGCAGATCGTAGAAGCCGCGATACAGCAAGGTACCATCGCGTAACGATGTTGAGTTAAAGGCTGCCGCCGACGCGGAAGACGCGGCCTGGGTAAATTCAAGGAAGGCCGCTTCAAAAGCCGCCTGCAACTCTTTGGGATTACCCGCGCTCAGATATGAACCGCGACCGTTGATCGCTGCGTGCAACATATCATCGATCTTCTCCAACGAACCAGCAAAGGGGTCAGTCCAGCCGAAAGCATTGCCAACAGGCTGATTAACCGCTACGGAA
>SMVB01405528.1_pt1 | contig 12127 bp, 9 predicted proteins | sample 2456461 | NCBI WGS metagenome assembly SMVB01 (sample SAMN11095934, study PRJNA526329) | marine sediment metagenome | biome: Marine sediment; feature: Surficial sediment; material: Deep marine sediment; isolation source: Hadal surficial sediment | place: Pacific Ocean | collected 2014-05 | depth 0-1...
GCCCACGCCGACTTATGGCTGGTCCGCCGGCGTCGCCGAGTCGATGGGCCGAGAGGCCGTGCGCGTGCCGCTCGGACAGCTCGGTACGGTGGACGTCGCGGGTTTGAAACGCGCGATGACCGCCGAGACCCGTATCCTCTACATTGCCAATCCCAACAACCCGACGGGAGCGGCGCTCGATCAAGACGCGGTCGGAGAGCTCGTTGAAGCCTTGCCCGAGGGCGCCATTTTCCTCGTCGACGAGGCTTATCACGATTTTCTGCCGGACGGAAAGAGCGCACTCGACTTCGTCCGTCGAGACGCGCCCGTTCTCGTGTTGCGGACGTACTCGAAAGCGTTCGGCCTGGCCGGCCTCCGGCTCGGCTACGCGATAGGCCCGGATGCCGTTATCGAAAAAGTGAAGTCCGTGTGGTGGGGAGATTTCGGAATCAACTCGGCGGCGCATATTGCCGGACCTGTGGCCCTTGCGGATCAGGACCACGTCCATCGCTACATCCGCATCGTCGACGAAGGCCTCGATCAGCTCCGAACGGGCTTGAAAGCTCTCGGCGGCGAGCCCTTCCCGCATCGCGCGCCGTTTTTCATGGTCGACATGAAACAGCGCGCCAGGCCGATCGTGCGGCAGCTTCTCGAGAAGGAAATTTTCGTTCGAGACGGAAGCTCCTGGGACATGCCGAGCTTCATGCGCGTCTCCGTCGGTACCGCCGAGGAGAACGACATTTTCTTGAAGGCGCTGAAGAAACTCGTGTGAAGTCCTTTCAAGAAGACTTTTATCTCGATGCGTCGCATCCGCTGAGGCGTTTGTCCCGAAACGTCCGGCTCATCGGCTACATTCTGCAAGTTGCCTTCCTCTGGCTCGTCGAGGGCGGGCGTGTGCGCCGCGCTGTTTTGAGGGCTCGAGAAACGCGCGAGCCTTTCGAGATCGACCATCTCGGCGACTGAGACTGAGACTGAGACTGACACCGAGACTTATAGACTGATGCGGCCGAAAGACCCGCCTCCCGCGACGTACCCATTCGCCTATCGCAACCCACCGCGCTCGGGAAACGCCGTCAACGGTCTCGGCGAGCAGGAGAAATCGCTCGCGCGTCCTGTGTTCCATAGCACGGGACGTGGCGGTGGACGCCAGTCGCTCGATTGGGCGGCGCTCGACCTACTGTTCAATTTCTTGACCTCGCCCGGTTGTTTTTGGCAAGTGCTCCGGACGTTATGGCAGCGGCGTCTCTACGTGGGCCCCGTGGCTCGCGCGCGGGTTCCGGCCGACGACACCGCCGCCATGGCCGCGCGTATCAAGGCCGAAGCGAAGCGCCTTGGCGCCGGCATCGCCGGTGTGACGACGCTCCGCGACGACGCGCTCTACGAAGGCTATCCGAGACCTCCTTATAAGTACGTCGTCTCTATCGGGACCGTCATGGACCGCAAGGAGATGGAGCACGTGCCCCAGAGCCGCGGGGCCCGCGAAGTCATGCGCACCTATCGGCGTAGCTCCCGCATCGCCATCGACCTCGCCGCTTACATTCGAGGACTCGGTTGGCCCGCGCAGGCCTATGCCGACGGAGAAGACTTGATCCAGATCCCCCTCGCCCTCGCGGCCGGTCTCGGTGAGCTCGGAAAACACGGCTCGATCATCAACAAAGAGTTTGGCTCGAACTTTCGGCTGGCGGCCGTGCTGACGGATTTGCCTCTCGCCTGCGACGCGCCGGTCGATATAGGTGTCGACGACCTCTGCACGCGTTGCCGGCGCTGTGAGCTCGATTGTCCTCCGGATGCCATCCTCGACGAGAAGCAAATGGTGCGCGGGGTCGAGAAGTGGTATGTGGACTTCGACAAATGCATCCCTTACTTTGCCATGACCGAAGGGTGCGGCATCTGCATCGAAGTGTGTCCATGGAGCGAGCCGGGCCGCGGGCCCGCGTTGTCGGAGGCGCTCATCGCGAAGCGCCGGAAGGAGAACCATGAATCCGATTGAAGAACGCCGGCGCTTTTTGAGATATCTTTACGGTCGGAGCGCTGACGCCCGGCGAGAAGGATGCGGCCGAGCGCGCTGGGCAACGGATTCGGGAGCGTTTTGAAAGGATTGGGATTCTTGTCGCGATCGCGCTAGCGGAAAGTAGGGGACGGAAATAATTTGCGCGAACCGAAGGAAGCCGGAACTGCTGGTCATACGAAGGCATTTGTTTCTGCCTTTCCGCAGTTCGTTGGCCTCGAGGCGGTCTTGCTGGGTGAAGGGTACGATTTTCGAGTCTTTGAAGTCGGCCAACACTGGCTCTTCCGCTTCCCCAAACGAGAGGGGAGCGGGCGCGCTAACTGGCGACGTGTCTTGCCATTCATGCGATCGCGCTTGGCCAAGAGCTTCCACATGATCGTTGGGTCGAGGAAGGAAGAAAGGCCTTGCGTCTGATCTGCGAGCTCTAATATCGAGATTTTCGAAGTCTCGAAGGAAAGCTCATATTCCGGATGCCTCCACGTCGGGCCCATCGAGGCCTCGCCGCCGGCCAAGAACTAGTTTGCCGAGCCGGTTGCCGTCAGCCCCGCCGCTCGATACAATCTCCCGTTTTGCAAATGCCGTCGAAATCGAATCTTTGGGCCGTCGTCGCGATGGCAATGGCCGCGCTCTGCATCTTCATCGCGATGAAACTCGCCGACTATGCCGGCGGGCTCGAGCTCGTGAACGCTTGGACGAAGGACTCAGGTGTTTTGGGGATGGTTGTCTTTGCTCTCGTGAGCGGGATCTCGGTCGTTTTCTTTTTTCCTGGCTCCATCTTGATGACCGCGAGCGGGGCGGCGTTCGGGCTTCGGGACGGCTTCATCGTAGCGCTCGTTGCGACGAGCGTGGGTGCGGCTCTTGCCTTTCTCGTGTCGCGTTACCTCGCCCGCAAGAGAATCGAAGAGTGGGTGGCCTCGAAGCCGCGTTTTGCAGCGGTGGATAACGCCATAGGCCAAGAGGGGTGGAAAATCGTCGTCCTTACGCGCTGCTGTCCCTTGTTTCCCTACATCTTTCAGAACTACGCCTATGGGCTCACCCGCGTTGGCTTTGGCCATTACGCGCTGGGCTCGCTGCTGGGGCTCATCCCGGCGACGCTCGTCTTTGTCTACATGGGGTCGCTCGGCGCGGATGCGGCGGGCGGCGCGACGAGCTCTCTCGAGCTCGCTATGCGCGTGCTTGGCTTCGTAGCGACGGTGGTCGTGAGCATCTATATCACGCGGATCTCGACGCGGGCACTCGAGCGGGCCGGCCTTTGAGTCACGACACCGTCAACCAACTCCTTCTTCACGGTGCGCAGCATCATGATCGCGACGGCGTCTTCATGCAGGCCGAAGGTGACCGCTGGGCGGCGGTGCCCGATTGGCGGGCGGACCGCCACTCGATTCGCATAGCGCTCGCGCTGCGTGAGCGTTTGGACGTCGGGCCCGGAGATGTGGTCGCGATGTCGATGCCGCTTCGGCTCGAATGGCCGCTCATCGAGCGCGCGATCTGGGGTCTCGGCGCGACGAGCCTTCCGGTGCGCGATAGCGGGGGCCTTGTGGGTACGGCGCCGAGTGTTTTCTTTGGTGAGCGCGGCGCACTCGACATCCCTGACTCGGTGCGCGCTGTCGTTTCGTTTTCCGACGGCTCTTTCGAGAAACTCATGGATGACGGCGGTGTGCTCGACACGCCGGAGCGCGCCACCCACTTCCGCGCGCTTGCCAAAGAAGTGCCGCCCGAGGCTATTGCGTCCATCGACGAGGGGCGAGAGTCTACCCACGCCACGTGGATGGTGTCGATTGAACGTTTCCAGGAACAGCATCCGCCGGAGAAAGGCAGAACCTATAGGCTCGGGCCGGAGAGGACCGATGTCGCCTCTCGCGTCGCGCTCTACGCCGGCTGGGGCGATGGGCTCACGCGGACCGCCCTCGGCCCGGAAGCTACCGGATTACATACCGAAGGGTTTGTTACTCTCTCGCAGGACGGAGGAGTGTAAATGGGCAGTTTCGTATCGAGCACGCTACGCCACGCGGCGAGTCTGGCATAGGAAGCGTTCCAGAGCGTCAACACGCGGATTCCGGACAGCCCGTCGCCGCATCCCGATTGGGCCCCCGGTCCATTGCCCAAGAGCTATGAGCGGTCCAAGCCGCCTCTCGGCTGGCCGCGCGAGACCGACTCGCTCTGCCCGGACTGCGTTATCGAGGTGCGGGATGCGATCGTCGCGGGGACCCGCAACATCGAAGAGCTCTTGATCGGAGGGACTGGCGAGATTCCGGCGCGCATCGTCGAAGAGGACGGCCGTATTCTCATCCGTAAGGAATGCGACAAGCACGGAGCCTTTGAGGATGTGCTCTCGATCGACCCGAAGCTGAGCCAAGTCCTTGAAGGGCGTTTTTAGGGCCGCGATTTCCGAACCACCGAGGATGCCCACGTCCACCGCCACGGCACATCCACGATCCAATATGGTCGGGGCGCAGTGCTTACGGTGGACCTGACGAACCGCTGCAACATGATGTGCAACCCGTGCTTCATGGATGCCAATCAGGTTGGCTACGTGCACGAGCTCACGCTCGACGAGATCCATAGAATCCTCGACGACTCGATCTCGTTCAAGCCGAGGCGTCAGCTCTCCGTGCAATTTTCGGGTGGCGAGCCCACGTTGTCGCCGCATTTTCTGGAAGCGTGTCACTACGCCAAGGAGATCGGCTATTGGAGCGTGCAGGCTGCTTCGAACGGGCTCCGTTTCATGCTCGAGCCGGAATTTGCGCAACAGGCCAAAGAGGCCGGGCTCAACATGGTCTATTTGCAGTTCGAGGGCGTGACCAACGAGGCGAATGCGCACCGGCATATCGCCAACCTCTTCGACGCCAAGCGCCTCGCTATCGAGCGGATCTTCGAGGCGGGAATGGATATCACGCCGGTGACCACCGTCATCAATACCGTGAGCGACGAGCAAGTGGGGCCGATCCTCGACTTCATGATCGAGCACTCCGACATGATCGGTGCGGTCTCCTTTCAGCCCGTCTCGTTCACCGGCCGTGACGAACAAATTAGTAACGAAGAGCGGCGCAAAAAGCGCTATACCGTCTCCCATCTCGCACACGAGCTCGCGCGCTATTACGACGGCAAGATCGACGTCTATCGGGATTTCTATCCGCTCGGCTCGCTCGGCGCCTTCACATGGCTCGCGGATCATATTCGCGGACCGGACGTACAGTTTGGCGGGATGAACTGCTCCTGCCACCCGAATTGCGGGGCGAGCCTCATCCTCGTCGTGAACTGGCAGACGAAGGAATGGTCGCCGCTCACGGCGTTTTTCGACATCGAGAATTTCGTCCGCGACATCGACATCATTACCGATACCGCGCGCGGGGTGGGCTTGAGCAAGATGCAGGCCCTTCTTGCTTTTGTCAAAAACCTCGACCAGCGCAACATGCCGCCGGGCATGACCGTCCCCAAATTCCTCAAGCTGCTCAATCGCAAGATGGGCGCGGCCATGAGCTCGAACATGGAAGAAGACGAGTGGAACATCATGTGGGTCGGCGGGATGTGGTTCCAGGATCTCTGGACCTACGATTTTCGCCGCACCGAGATGTGCGAAATCCCTTATGCGACGCAGGAGGGGGAGATCTCCTTTTGCGCCTATAACACGGGGGTTGGCTGGCGTAAGATCGTCGAGAACATGCACATGGTCGCCGAGACCCGCGACTGGTTCCGCGACAAAGGCCGCCACCAGATTTATGCCGGTGATCGCCCCATGGCGCTCGGACCCAAGGAGATCACGCTCCGCGTGATCCAACCGGCCCCCCACCCGGGGACGGTCCAACTAGGAAGCGGCTGCGGGCACTAGCCGGCTTGCGCGGGAACATCGCGCAACTGAGCGCGGTTGAAACGTCGCGCAACTGAGCGCGGTTTGCTATCCTATTTTCAATCTGTCCGAACAACCGCATAACTCCTTACCCCCGCGAGGCCAGAAATGGGCGCACCATCTGTCGACCAGCTTCGGCTCTTATATATCGTCGACCGCTTTACCCATTCCGGGAACAACAACAAGCGACGCTGGTTGAAGGGGTTGCCCCTGTCGGTCCTCGTTTATCACGGCATCGAGAGAAAAATTTTCGACGACTACGACTGAGCCCCGAGCCTCGTCAAGTTCCACGGCGTCAAAATGTACGGAAAAGTCAGCCAGGAGGCCGACGCGGATCTCGAAAAACTCCAGCACGCGAAGCTCTTGGAAAAGCTTCATCTCTCGACGTGCTAGATTAGCTCTCGAGCTTACTGTAAGCCAGTTCAGCCATCGCGGCGTCCTGAACGCCCACGCCTGTGAGGTCGCAGACGATGAGCTCGTCCCCCTCGCGACCTGGCTTTTTTCCCGTCACGACATCGCCGAGCTCTGCATATACGTCGTCCTCGGTCATGAGCTTCGCCTCCACCGCGTGGTGGATCTCTCCGAGGCGCACGCATTGCGAGAGACGATCCGCGATCACTTTGCCGGCCCGCGACAGGATCTCGGCGTCGATCTCTTGCTTGTCGGGACCGTCCGAGCCCACCGCGAGAATCGTTGCATGAGGCGATACGGCGGCCGCAGCGACTATGGGCGTCCGCGCCGTGGTCACCGTCAGCACGAGCGAGGCTTCCTCGAGAGCGTCTTCCGGCCGCTCGCAAGGCGCAAACGGGATCCCGAGCTCGTCTTCCATCTCGCGGCAATAGCGTTCCACGTTGGCCGGCGTGCGGCTCCAAGCGAAGACTTTCTCGAGCTTCCGCACGCGCGCGATGGCACGCAGTTGGTAACGCGCTTGGGCGCCGCTTCCGAGGACGGCCATTTTCTCGACGCGCTCTTCGGCGAGCAGCCTGGCGGCAAGGGCACCCGCCGCTGCCGTACGCATCTCTGTGAGATAGGCATTGTCTTGAAGCAAAGCGAGAGGAAAGCCGGTTGCGGCGTCGAATACGAGGACGAGCCCCGAGCCCACCGGGAGGTCTTTGTCGGGGTTGCGGTAGAATCCGGAGGCGACTTTGAGCGCGAATATCGAGGAGCCTTCGATCGCGGCGCCTTTCACGTGGACTTCGCCTTCGACCTTCGGGAAATCGAACGCCATGGGTGGCGGCTGTACGACCCGGCCCTCGGAAAGCGCGCGGAAGGCGAGCTCGACGGCTTCGAGTGCTTGCTCTTCTTGGATGAGCTCACGGAGCTCGGACTCGGTAACAATGCGCACGACTATTCCATCCTCTCCATGCGAAAAGGCTTCACGCCCTCCAGCCGGATCCGGTCGCATGCTTCCGCGAATCCGTCGAGGTTTTCCACGATGCGGGCGAAGAGATTCATCGCGACGGGACCGGTTGGCATGTTGGGTCGAGCGCCGCGGCCATAGAAAAACGCAATCTCCGAAAAGTCATCGGGCCAGCCGGCAATCCGTCCACCGTCCACGTAGTAATATCCGATGTCGCCGATTTGCGATTGCGTCGTCTGGTTCTCCGGTGCGATTCGAATCCGGGGATCGATGGGAAGATAGGTTTCCGGTCCGGACCAAATCGCGTGATAGAGCGTGCCCTCGAAGGGCAGAGCTTTCCAAAGGGCCGCACACGTCTCAGGGGCATCGCGCTCGAGCAACTCGGCGGAAGCGGTGACGCCGTCCTTGGTAAAGGTCAACCTAGTCCGTTTCAGCATGTGAGGATTTCCCTACACCTAACGGGGGGAAATTAACACGATCTAGGACACTGTGTCACGAGCGAATCCCGCATACAGTTCGGGTCGTTGCCACGTGCGGGTGGCTGGACTGGGCGTGCAGGACGCCGGCGGGTTCGGACATCCGCCGTTGGCAACAACGCTTGTGGGAACGTACGAAGCCGGCATGGCTGCGTTCACCGCGGGCGGGGGAGGTGGCGCCGGGCCGGCCTCAAATCTTATTTGAGCTCATATGTCCGCGTCGCCCCCTCTTCCTGTTGCGTCCGACTCAACATCTCAGCGACTGCGGCCGCCGTGGGAGGAAAACGTCTGGCGCCTCTACAATCTGAGCCGGGCGAGAAGAACGACCTGGCACAGGAACAAGCCGAGCTCCTGGCGCGACTCGTCGAGGCGTATGACGACTTCACGGCAACGAATGGGGTGATCGATGAGCCGGTGGGCGTCACCTCTTACCCGTACAAACCTGCCCATCTCGGCGATCTGATCCCCGAAGGCTGAGCTCTTGCCCCGCAAGAACTCGATCCTGCGCTGAGCCTGAATCACAAGCGATCGTCGGAGAGTAAGTTGGGCAGCCACACCTACAATCGACGCCCGTTTTCAAGGAGTTAGTTGACATAGCCCAGGGCTCGCAGGCGGTTGAGCTCCTCGGCACTCATCTCGCTCGGGGCGTCGGGATCGATCTTGGCAGCGACGGCTCCCGCGTGCCAGGCGTGCAGTATCTCCGCGAGCCTCTCCACAACGTCTGGATGATCGGCAGCGATGTCGTTCATGTTGATCGGGTCCTCGGCGTGGTCGTAGAGCTCGAACTCCGGCCGGCCCTCTTCAGGATCGAGGATCTTCACGAGCTTCCAGCCTTCCCAGACCATCGCGATCGACTCGACGCTGAAATCAGCCGGGTCGTTGAAGGCGGCCGGCGCGAAGCGGCGCTCGGTGAAAGCCGGGCGCTGGCGCCAGCCGAGCCTGCCACGACGAGACCGGTCCTCGACGAGCAGCGGAACGAGGCTCTGTCCCTGGGCCTGCTCGGGCACGGCGATGCGCGCCAGATCGAGAAGAGTGGGCATTAGGTCGATAGTCTCCACCGTCTCTTCCACTTCGAGCCCTGCCGGAACGACACCCGGCCACCACAGCATCAACGGTACGTTGGCGTGCTCGCCATAGGTGTTTGCACCGTGAAAGCTGCGACCGTGCTCGAGGAACTCCTCGCCGTGATCACTCACGAACGCAACCAAAGTATCATTGGCGAGACCTAGCTCCTCCAGACGTTCGAAGAGTCGCGCGAGCTCCACATCCATAGCCAGTATCGAGGCGTCGTACCAAATCTTCTCGCGTTCGATGTAGCTCTCCTGGTCGACGCCTGAGGCATCCATCTCCGCCTGCGTCGGCAGCGATTGCAGCTTCATGAACGGATCGTCCACGTGGTCGGCCACTGTCTTCATGTCATCACGAAACTCCGCTGTAGTGTCGGGATCCATCCACTTCGAGGCATATGGCGCGTGCGGCTCGAACGGGCTGTGCGGATCGAAGACGTGCAGGAAGGCGAAGAAGGGCACTTCGCGGTGGTCCTCGAGCCAGACCGCGAGCCGGTCGACGAAGGTCCGAGCGGTTTTCGCCGAGGTCTGCTCGACGTCTTCGAGGGAAGGCCGCTCGTGGAGCACCTCGACGCCCTGGTGCAGGTTGGTCAGCTTGCCGGTAAAGGGCACGGACGAGGTGGCGAACGTGGCGTAGCCGGCGCCCCGAAAGGCCTCGGCGAGGGTGGTCACGGAGGCCGGGAGCCGATCCGACATGTCGAGCAGCCCGTGCGTTGCCGGGTAGAGCGAGGTGAGGATCGCCGCCACCGAGACCTTGGTCCAGGGTCCCTGGGCGATGGCATCGCGGAACATCGTGCCTTCACGGGCGACGCGGGAAAGAAAGGGAGCGTTGGCGCGCTCGTGGCCGTACGGCTGCAGGTGGTCACGGCGGAGCGTATCGGCGAGGATGAGAATCACTCCGCGAGGGGGATCCACGCTGCCGAGCGCTTCCACCGCGCCGACCGCGGGTGCGACCTGGGCCGAGCCCGCACGGTTGCGCACCGTAGGTCCGCCCCAGAACCCGACTCGCCCCTCGTCCTCGGCTTCGAGCACCAACGCGATCTCGCTGGAGCGCCCGGCCCAGCGATCGAGGTCGAGAAAGACACTGTGCCACACTAAAGCGCGAGTCAGGGTCCGCCGCATCAGCGGTTCGCCGCCCACCGTTACCACGAAAGTGAGAGCGCCGTCCTCGACCATTCCGAGCTGCAGCTCGAGGAAGGGATCCGACGGCACGTCCACCTGGAAGACCAGCCGCTCCGGTGCGCGCGCCACAATCGTTTCGCGGAAGATGTCGCCCAGTCCCTCCCAGCCGACTCCCGATTCTACGGAGGCCAGGTGCTCCTTGCGCGAGACGATCCGTAGCGACTCGATCAAAAAGTCGGCACCGACGGCGTCCGTCGGGCGGATCACAAGGTGCTGCACCCGGCTCAGGGCGTATGACGGGTTGATGCGGGTGTTGGCACCGGTCAAGGTGTAGGTGTGCATCTCGCCATCCGCGATTAGATCGCCGTTCAACGACAGCAGTAGCGCCGTTTTGGCCTGGTTGATTACATCCTCCTCTTTGAGCTCCTCACCTGCCTCCAACCCAACGCCGAAGCGCTCGCCCGCAGACACCGACATTCGGATCTCGATCGCGTGTACGATGTCGGAGGCATCGAGAGACGCGGGAGCCTTGGTCAGGAGCAGCGGGGTCTCGGCGGTCGTGCCGGCGAGTGCGCCGTCGCGGATCGAGAGGTTCTCGATCCCGTAAAGCACCCTGAATCCGCCGGTGGTCTCGTTCTCGGTGATCTCCACCGTGCCTTCGCCGTCGAAGCGCCACTCGGTTTTCTCGCGCGGCTCACCCGGCTCGACTGGGTTTTCTACCGTGGCTCCGTCGAACGCCTCCACTAGAGAGAAGGCCGGCGGCTCGTTCGAGCGGCCGCAACCACAGAGGCCAACAACGATAGCTACTGCAGAGGTACACAGCACCCAAATCACTGAACGACTCATGCTTCCCCTTCCGGCTTTCGCAGCCGAGCGAATCTTCGATTTTCGTCTGTCGAACGCTCATAGTACAACGCTTCTACTCCTCTCTCCAGACACAGGACGTGACAAAAAATCAACTTCGCGAGGACGGCGCCAAAATTGACAGCACTTCGCTGTGCGAAAACGTCCAGAAAAGAAGGCAGGATTTTTCAGCCTCCCTCGATGTGCACAACTGCGCGGTGGTTTGAAGGAGGGGCGGTGTCTCACACGGTTTCTACCCACAGGTTTGGCCGAGGACCAAGAAAATCGCCAAAAACCCAAAAAACATTTGACAGGTTTTGGGCAACAAGTTTTCTCGCGTCACAACTCCTTCTAGAAACACGGCTCCCGAACGCGGTATGGCTTGTGGATACGCTCATCTGGAGCATTTTGGCTTTCGTGTCGACCCTAGCCTTGTTCGACGCTTACGTGTCATCTCCGGACGCGAAAAAACACCAGAGTATACTTAATTACCGAGGAGAGAAGATGGTCGATAAATTCACGCACTACTTCACAAAACTCGAGAAACTTTCTAGCGACGCACTCCTTCGTTCTGCCGAAAAGCTGGTCGTTTCCGAGAACACTAGCATCGCCAAGCTCATCGCGCACCTCGCGGAGATGTCGAGCCGGAAGACCGCGCTCAAGCTTGGCTACAGCAGCCTTTACCAGTACTGCATCGAGTCCCTGAACTTGAGCGAAGGCGCTGTGCCCGCACGCATCCATGTGGCCAACGTGTCGCGCCGCTTCCCTCAGCTGTTGGTCGCACTTGCCGAGCGTCGTATCAGCCTTACGGTCGCGGCCCTTCTCGCGCCCCACCTTATTGAGGACAATGTCCAAAAGGTCATCTCCGATTGCGCTGGGAACACCCGCAAACAGACGGAGGAGTACTTGGTGGCCATCAAGCCGAAGCCAGTCTTCGAGCCGTCCATCCGCAAGCGCCCAGCCACCGCGGCCCCGGCGCTGGAGCCGTCGCCTCGAGACGCGACGGCTCCGGCTCCATCAATGTCGCCGTCGTCGTCATCACCTGTACCCAATCATCCACCCGTCGAGACCCCGAAGAGCTCACCGACCATACTGCAACCCGCGCGGCCTGCGATTTTCAATTTCAGGTTCTCAGCCGACAGGGAATTCAAGGACAAATTCGAGCGGCTCGCCGAAGTAATGGGCGTCGAGAACGCTCAGAAGAACATAGCAGAGATTTTGGCGAAGGCACTCGACATCGCGCTCGAGAAGAAAGACCCGAAGAAAAAACTCGAGCGGCGCAGAAAGAGGCAAGGCGGCACAACCGGGAAATCTCGTTCAGACGAGGTCACGGAGAAAGACGAGCCGGCCAAGTCTCGCTACGTTGCATCCGAGGTTAGAGGACGCGTTCACGAGCGGGATGGGTACCAATGCGTCTATGTGGGA
>SMVB01049077.1_pt1 | contig 12126 bp, 8 predicted proteins | sample 2456461 | NCBI WGS metagenome assembly SMVB01 (sample SAMN11095934, study PRJNA526329) | marine sediment metagenome | biome: Marine sediment; feature: Surficial sediment; material: Deep marine sediment; isolation source: Hadal surficial sediment | place: Pacific Ocean | collected 2014-05 | depth 0-1...
GGGCTTGGCAGCCGACGAGGTCGAGCAGTACGTGACCCTGCTGATCGAGTCCGCGGTCAACGGAATTCCCGGCGTGCGCCGGGTGCGTACTTCCAGTGCCATCGGTCTGTGCATCGCCTATGTCGAGTTCGATTGGGGCATGGACATCTACCGGGCGCGGCAGATGGTATCGGAGCGGCTGGACACGGTGCGCGAGGACCTGCCGCAGGGCACCCACGCGGCGATGACCCCCATCACGTCGATCACTGGCGAGATCATGCTCCTCGCGGTGTCGTCGCCCGACGGTTCGGAGAGCGCCCTCGACCTGCGCGCGTATGCCGAGTTCGACTTGCGGAACAAGCTCCTGGCGATCCCCGGCGTGGCCCAGGTGTCGGTCATCGGCGGCGAGCTGCCCGAGTACCAGGTCCTCGTCGAGCAGGCGAAGCTGCGCCTCTACGACCTGACCGTACAGGACGTCGCCGCCGCCGCCGGTGCCGCTCACAGTGCGTTGAGCGCGGGCTACCTCCCGGACGTCGACAGCCTGGAGCTGCCGATCCGCCAGAGCGGTCGGGTGCGTTCGGTGGCCGATATCGCCGGGACGATGATCAAGATCCACGACGGCGCGCCGGTCACGATCGGGCAGGTCGCGGACGTGCAGCTCGGGCCGGCGCCGATGCGCGGCACTGCGGCGGACGGCGGCCGCCCGGCGGTCGTCATGACGATCCAGAAAGCTCCGGGCACCAACACGCTCGCGATCACGGCGAGAGTGGACGAGCTGCTCGATGCCCTCGAGCCGACGATGCCGGCGGGGCTCCACGTCAACCGGCAGATCTTCCGGCAGGCGGACTTCATCGACCTGGCCGTGCACAACGTCGTGAAGGCCTTGCGTGACGCGGCGATCATCGTCGCCCTCATCCTGGCGCTCTTCCTGCTGAATCTGCGCACGACGCTCGTGACGCTGACGGCCCTGCCGTTGTCGCTGGCCGCCGGGCTGCTGGCCCTCGACGCGCTGGGCGAGACGATCAACGTGATGACGCTCGGTGGGCTCGCGGTCGCCGTGGGTAGCCTCGTGGACGACGCGATCATCGACGTGGAGAACGTCTTCCGCCGGCTCAAGCAGAACGCGAGCAGGCCCGCGGGCGAGCGACGCACGAAGCTGGAGGTCATCTTCGCGGCCAGCAACGAGATCCGCCCCGCGATGGTCTTCGCGACGATCATCATCGGGCTCGTCTTCCTTCCGGTGATGTTCCTGGAGGGTATCGAAGGCCGCTTCTTCCGTCCGCTCGGCATCGCGTTCGTCGTGTCGCTCCTGGCGTCCCTCGTCGTGGCGCTGACGGTCACCCCGGCCCTGTGCCGCTTCCTCTTGCATGCGGCTCCGAGCGAGCGGGAAGCACGCGACGGATTCCTCGTCCGCGGACTCAAGCGGATCTACGAGCCCACGGTCCGCATGGCTATTCGCTGGCGGGCCCTCGTACTCGGCGGAGCGATCGTGGCGACGGCCCTGACCATCTGGTTGGGCGCGACCTTCGGCACTTCCTTCCTGCCGGAGTTCAACGAGGGCACGTTCACGATCGGCCTCTTCGCCCCGCCGGGCACCTCACTCCGCGCCAGCGATCGGATGGCCGGATCCATCGAGCGCCAGATCCTGAACATCGAAGGCGTGCGCAGCGTGACGCGCCGCACCGGCCGCGCCGAGCGCGATGAGCACGCCGAGCCCGTGAGCAACTCCGAGATCGACGTCACCGTCCGAGCTGGATACCGCAAGGAGGACGTGCGGGCACAGATCACCCACGTGCTCGAGCAGGTCCCGGGCATCACCTCGAACGTCGGTCAACCCATCGAGCACAGGCTCAGCCACATCCTCTCCGGGACGCCCGCGGCGATCGCGATCAGCGTCTACGGTGATGACCTCGCCGGCTTGCGGAGCATCGCCAAGGAGATCGAGGGTGCGCTCGAGAACCTACCCGGAGCCCGGGACGTCGCGGCCAACCGGGAAGTGATGATCCGCTCCCTGCCCATCGAGTACCGCTCGGCCGAGCTGGCCGCGTACGGCCTGACTCCGCTGTCGGCCGCCCGCCAGGTGCGCGACGCGCTCTTCGGTGTGACGGTCGCCCAGGTGAATGAGGGTGTGCGGCGATACGGACTCGCCGTTCGGCTCCACCCGGATGGGCGGGACGACGTCGAGGACGTTCGCCGGCTCGTGCTGCGCGGCGCGGGGGGGGCGCTGGTGCGCCTCGCGGAGGTGGCGGACATCGGCCCGGAGATGGCCTCGAACCTCATCGTGCGCGAGAATTCCCAGCGCAAGGCGGTCATCTCGCTCAACGTCGACGAGGGTGCGAACCTCGGCCACCTGATCGCGCAGGTCAAGCGCCGGGTCGACCCGATCGTCCAGTCCTACGGCTACACCGTGAAGTACGGCGGCCAGTTCGAGGCGCAGCAATCGGCCAGCCGCGCGATCCTGCTGTCCAGCGGCGTCGTGCTTCTGATCATGGTCGTGCTTCTCGAGCTCGCGATCGGCTCGCTGCGGGTCGCCCTGCTCGTGCTCGTGAATCTCCCGCTGGCCCTGATCGGAGGCGTGCTGGCGATCTTCATCGCCGAGTCGCCGGACCTCTTCCGGAACGTTGCGGCCTTGTTCGGCCGTGGGGTCTACACGGCGCCCGTGATCTCGATTGCGTCCCTCGTGGGTTTCATCGCGCTGTTCGGGATCGCCGTGCGCAACGGCATCCTGCTGGTGAACCACTACCGGTATCTGATCGAGCAGGAGGGGTGCTCGCTGTACGAGGCCATCGTGCGGGGCTCGATGGAGCGCCTCGTGCCGATCCTGATGACCGCCCTCACGGCGGCCCTCGCGCTCGTGCCGATCGTGCTCGAGGGCGACCGTCCCGGCAACGAGATCATCGCCCCGCTCTCCGTCGTCATCCTCGGCGGCCTCTTGACCTCGACCTTCCTGAACCTCGTCCTCGTCCCCGCCGGTTACGCCGCGATCCACTCCGTGCGCGAGCCGGCCATTCCGGACCGAACCACCTGAAGAATGGAGCTCCCCATGAAGCAAGCATCGTCCCTCCTCCCATGCCTGGCAGCGGTGGCCGTGATCGTCGCCTGCGGAGGTGATGGTGGGGCACCGGCGCCGAGCCCCGACGCCGCTCCAGCCGCATCCGTGGCCGAGGCCGGTCCGGAAGAGGAGCACGCGCACGCCGAGGTCCCGCTGGGCACGGTCATCATCGGCGACCTCGCGGTCGAGCTCGCGCAGGGCCACGGTGCCGTGCTCGCCGGCGCCGAGGCGCACCTCGTCGTCAAGTTGCCCTACTCCGACAAGGGCTCCACAACGGTCCGGGCCTGGATTGGGACCGAGGATCGGACGCTCTCCTACGTGGGCAAGGGCGAGTACGCCTCCTCACACGACGACTACGACATCCACGCGACCGCACCGGATCCGTTGCCCGCGAACCCGATGTGGTGGATCGAGATCGAGAAACCGGACGGGAGCAAGATCGTCGGGTCCGCGCAGCCGATCTTCGAGTAGCGGGGCCGCCCGGTCGGCAGGATCGTGAACGCGAGCGCGTCGGTGTGGCCGATGCCCGAGCCGTCAGGGTGACTCGGGTCGGAGTACGCCACGATCGCCCAGGCCGTGAGCGGCGGGAGCGTGCAGATCAGGGCGAGCGCGGCAAAGCGCGAACGGCGGGAGTGTTTGGCGCGGGAGTTCGGCTGCGTCACGGGGCACCTCTCATGAGCTGAGCTGTTCGGGAGAGCGCAGAGCTACGGAAGGAGGCTAGTGCCACGCACGGAGAGTTCCGATCCACCTGCGATCCCCTCGCCGTCCGTGGCTGCGTTGCGGGGTCCCCTTCGAACGACCCAAAGGGGTCGTCTCGATCCGCCTTCGGCCCACCGGGGCTTACCCCTCCGAGTATCACAGCGAATACGCGTCGTCGGCGCGCCTTGCCACGAACGGCGAGGGAAACGCAGGTGGGTCGGAACTTTCCGTGCGCGGCACCAGGACTTGATTCGCGAGGGGGTATCAGCCCTAGGGCGCATCCGCGCGGAGACTTGTCGACACGCGAGCACTGCACGGAGGTCCGAGGAACCCAGGCGGGTCACTCACCGCCTTCGACCGAGGTCCACATGTGAGCTCGGGTGTGCTGGTTCAAGGTGGCGGGACTGGCCCGGAGGCTGTCGGGGAGGTTCAATGGCGGGGCGAGATGCGCTGACCTCGAGCCGCGAGTACAAGAGATACCAACCCAACAACCGGAGCAGACGATGTCGATATCGATGGATGACGTGGACGAGAGCAAGCTCGAGGAGCTGCAGGGCAAGGTCCTGGGCGACGTCGCGGGTTCGCTCGGGCTGATCATGGCCTACATGGGGGACCGCCTGGACCTCTACAGTGCCCTGGCCGAGATCGGGCAGGCCACCAGCGGGCAATTGGCGGACAGCACCGGATTGAACGAACGCTACGTGCGGGAATGGCTGTCCGCCAACGCCGCCGCGGGGTACGTGAACTACGAGCCCGAGTCATCGACGTTCTCGATGAGCCCCGAGCAAGCTGTGATCTTCGCGGCGGAGGGGCACCCCGCTTGCATGCAGGGGTTCTTTCAAGCCGTGGTCTCGACGTACCTGGACGAGCCGAAGGTGACCGAGGTGTTCCGGTCGGGTGCGGGCTTGCCGTGGTCGGAACACAACGGCTGCTTGTTCTGCGGGACCGAGCGCTTCTTCCGGCCCATGTACGCCGCCAATCTGATCGACAGCTGGATTCCTGCCTTGGAGGGCGTGCGCGCGAAACTCGAGCAGGGCGGCAAGGTCGCCGACGTGGGCTGCGGCCACGGGTCGTCGACGATCCTGATGGCGCAGGCGTTTCCGAACACCACTTTCCACGGCTTCGATTTCCACGAGCCGTCGATCGAGCACGCGCGCGAGCGCGCCAAGAGCGCCGGCGTCGCGGGGAACACTATCTTCGAAGTCGTCACGGCGAAGGAGTACCCCGGTACGGCCTACGACCTGGTCACGATCTTCGATGCACTGCACGACATGGGCGATCCGGTCGGCGCTTGCGCCCACATCCTCAGCACGCTCGCGGACGACGGGACGTTCATGCTGGTCGAGCCGGCCGCCGGCGACGCGCTGGAGGAGAACCTGAATCCGCTCGGCGGGATCTACTACGCGTTCTCGACGATGATCTGCACGCCGGCATCGCGGGCCCAGGAAGTCGGGCTGGCCCTCGGCGCCCAGGCGGGGCAAGAGCGCCTGACCGAGGTGCTCAAGGAGGGCGGGTTCACTCGCGTGCGGCGCGCGGCCGAGATGCCGACCAACATGGTGCTCGAAGCCAGGCCCTGATCGGACGCCCCTTCTTCTTCGTTCCCTTCTTGGTCCGAAAATAAGCCTTGGCAGGTCAGTAGGAGCGTTTCGTGCAAGTCATGCAGCGGGTTCGATGGTGACTTGGAGGCCGAGTTTCTCGAGCTGCTCGACATCAACTGCCGTCCGGAGGCGGGCAGGCTGAGTGACACTCTCGTCTCCGCTCTCGTCGATATCAGTTCTTCTGTCGGATGTCGGACCCCGTCCGATGGTCACCAGCCAGTGCTCGGCGAAGGGTTCCCACCTGCGCCGGGTGAAGTGTGCCGAGTCGTTGCCGTAGGCAACACTGCCCGGTCGGGCTACGCGCGCCTCCGAGCCGCACGTGGCGAGCATCTCGAGTGGCTCGTTGGATGCGCTCTATGCGCTGAACTGGTTCCGCGGCCTGGGATTGCAGCACCTGAGAACCTCGGCTCGAGTGAGGGGCACCGCGCTCGCGTCTGCCCCTGCTTGGAAGCCGCCGTCCGGCACCACTGGTGCTTCGCTAACGGTGCTCCGTGAGTGCCCACGCCGCCGCCCGATCCGCTTCCGCGGCGTCGTATTCTCCGAGGGCGTCGAGCGCGTCGGCGCGTCCGAGCAGCGACTTGACCGTGAGCTGGCGACGGTTCTCACCCCACGAGGAGAGCACGGCATCGTCCGATGTCGCGGTGATGGCCAGCGCGATGTCGTAGTCGAGCACCGCCTCCGCCGGTCGTCCGACGAGAAAGTACGTCCTGCCACGCCACTGCGCGGCCTTGATGTGATCGGGATCGAGCTCGAGCGCGCGCGTAAAGGCATTCAGCGCCTCCTCGTACTCTCCAGTCTTGTTGAGCGCCACTCCCCGCGCATAGTGCGTCCACGGCACGTCGGGCGCGAGTGCGATGCTCGCCTCCGTGTGCGACAGGCCTCCCTCGATCAGGTAGAGGCGAGCGGACGCATCCGCCGCCTGCCGGTGGGCCTCGGCCCGGAGACCGGCCTGCGCATCGGGATGCGTGTCGATCCAGGCCTCCAGCGCGGAGAGCGTGGCCACCGCGTCACCCGCACCGACCAGGGCCATCGCTCGCTGAAACTCTGAATCCACCTCGGGCTCAGCGAGCCTGGGTGTCGGGTCGGCCGCACAACCGGCGCCCAGGACCGCGAGCATTTGCGCGAGACAGTTGAGTGCTTTCGAGCGCATGTCCGGCTGCCTGTTGTGGATAGTCGCTCCGGATACGGAAGTCACCTCCAAATGGTGGAATGGGCGCTCGCGCGTTTCAGGGCTCGTCCCGGAGCCGGTATGTTGTCGAAGGTGTCCTGGATCACGACCACTCCGACGGCCTGCCCGCCAGGTGTGTCATGCTCCCGGTACCGATGCTGGCGCTCGGAATCTTCGACATGGCAGCGAGGCGGACCCGATGCACGTGTTGATCGTAGGTGCGTCGGGCAATCTCGGTTCGCGCTTCGCTGCCTCGCTCCTCGACGCCGGACACTTGGTGCGGCTGAGCTTCAATCGGACACGGCTACAGGCAGGCCTGGTGCGTCGCGGGCGGGCCGAACCCTTGCCCGATCAACCCGGACATCGTGCGGATGGGAATGACGTCGGTGGTCGCGGACACGAGTCGGTTCCGGAGGGAGCTGCTGGCGGAGCTGTCGTACCCCACGTTGAAGGATGGACTGCGCGAGCTGCGCTCGCGTTGAGACTCCGGCCATGGGGGCGAGCGCCGCGCGTGCGCTCCGGACGTCACGCTGACGAGCGGCTCGCGGGCTGGCCCGGGACGCGGGCCATCGTGCGTGGCTCGGACCGGGGGAACGGCGTAGGTGGGCGGAACCTTGTGCGGAGGAGTGCGTGAGCGTCGATCGAATTGACGTTCGTCAAGCTGTCCCGCGCGCACGGGCGTAGCGTTCGTGGATCGACCGTGGGGCCTGGGTCGACCCAGCACGAACCGCCGAGGAAACCAAGATGAGAACCATTGAGCCTTCCATCGTGACCGCCGCTCGAGTCCTCCTGGTCGCAGCGATGCTGCCCGCCCCGCTCGCGATGGGCCAGGTGTCAGGGAGCGTCGTCGACTCTGCTACGGGCGCGCCGGTGGCCGGCGCGTTGGTCGGCGCCCAGGCTTCGGACTGGAAGACGACGACGGCGCGGGATGGAACGTTCGCGCTTCCGAACGCGACGGGCTCCGGCCTCGTCGTCGTCGCTGCAATGGAGGGCTACTACAACACGTCGCTGAACGTGAACGCGCCCGTGAGCGGCGTGCTCTTCACCATGGAGGCCGTGCCGCCGTCGAACCATGCCGGCTATTCGTTCGTCGATCCCTCGACTTGCGGCTCGTGCCACCCGGATCAGTTCGCGCAATGGACGGACTCACCGATGTCGCACGCCGGCACGAACCTCTGGGTCTACGACATCTACGACGGAACCGGAACACCGGGCGGCATGGGCGGGTTCGTGTATCAGAACGACTCGGTGTACGCGGCAGCCAACCCCGAGTCGGAGTGCGCCTCGTGCCACCAGCCCGAGCCGTGGATCGAGACGCCCTTCTCGGGCCTCGAGGACCTCGGCAGCCTCTCGACCGGGGCGATGCACGGAGTGTCGTGCGATATCTGCCACAAGATCGCCCACATCGACGAGTCGAAGGTCAACTTCCCCGGGATCTATCCGGGAACCGTCGACTTCAGGCGGCCTGGACCGAACGACAGTCAGGTGCAGTTCGGCGTGCTCGGCGACACGAGCTTCGAGCTCTTCAGCCTGATGCGCCCCTCGTATCAGCCACAGCTTCGCGCTGCCATGTGCGCCGCGTGCCATCAGGACAAGAACGACCCGGACGAAGACCACGACTTCGAGGAGGCGAACGGGGTGATCTCCGAGCCGACGTACCTCGAGTGGCTGGCGAGTCCTTACGCCGACCCGACCGATCCCCACGCGGCGGACTGTGTCGACTGCCACATGCCGGCGTACGGCGCGACGAACGTGTCGAACCAGTCCGCAGCTCCGGACCGCGACCCGGAGACGATTCGCCACCATCGCATCGAGGGTACGACGGCGCGCTACCTGGAGAACGCCGTCGAGCTGTCGGTCGCGTGTGCCGAGCAGGACGGCGAGCTGCACGTCGGCGTCACGATCACGAACACTCAGACCGGGCACCACGTGCCGACCGGCGTGACGATCCGCAACATGATTCTGCTGGTCGAGGCGATCCGGGTCTCGACCGGTGAGGTGCTACCCTCGCTCGGCGACCAGGTCGTGCACGAGCTCGGTGGCGTCGGCGCGCCCAGCCAGGGTTACTACGCAGGCCTGCCGGGCAAGCTCTACGCGAAGGTGAACCACGACCGTGCGGGCCACGGGCCGACCTTCTTCACCGATGCGACGGGCATCCTGTGGGACAATCGCATCCCGGCGCTGGCGAGTGACGTGACACAGTACCGATTCCGCCTGCCGCCAGGGGGCGAAGACCTCCGCGTCCGCGCGCGGCTCATCTATCGTCGGGCGTTCCGGGGCTTCGTGGATGCGAAGCGGTGGGCCAGCGACGGGCACGGCAACCCGCTCGAGGACATCGCGCCGCCGTACTACGGCCACCTGATGGAAGAGGTCGTCTGCGACTGGCCCGGGCAATAGTACGGCTCGCCTACTGGAAGGGGGCGTCGTGGGCCCCCCGGCACTCACGGTGCGAACGTCACCCGCCGTCCGTCGGACAGGTTGAAGCCGAAGCCGCCCGCGGCCGGATCGCGATACCAGAACTGGAAGTTCCACGTCGAACCCGGCGTGATCTGTCCCGAGCCCGAGCTCGCGGGGAGTTGGGCGAAGTCCACCGGTCGCAAGGCATTGCCAACGGCGTTCGTGAGTTGCGCGGGCAGTAGGCGGAACACGCCCGTGGTTCCACCACCGACGCAGCCGAAGCCGTCGCCGAACGGGACTTGCGCCTGTTCGGGGCCGTAGTAGAAGAGCCCGAACTGGTTCGGGATGCCGCCGGTCGCGCGCAACTGGAAGCCGTTCGCGGACACGGACGTCGTGCCGCTCGAACCCATGACGCAGCCCGGGCCCGCGGAGTTCGGTGCGGAAGTGCAGTAGTTCGTGGCGCCGTCGGCGAAGATGCCCGCGGCGAGAGGGCCGCCCAGCGCGGCGATCGCTTCGTCGGGCATCAAGGCGTCGACGACCGCCAGGTTCGCGCAGTGCACGAGCGAGACGTCGGTGCCGCCGCTCTCGTCGGTCAGCATCCACCCGGGGTTCCCCGAGCCCAGCCCGTAGAACCAGTCCGGCGCGGGGAGCGCGTCGTCCGCCAGCACCTTCACACCGTTCACGAACAGGGCGGAAGTTCCGTTCGCCCAGTCGACGCGATGGACGATGCGCACCCACTCGCCCGTGTTCCAGAGATCGAAGCCCGTGTACCCGTCGAGGTAGAAGCCGCCGGTGCTGCAATCCAGGAACAGCTCGGCGTCGTTCGCGTTCGTCGCGTTGCCCTGCCAGAGCGGCTGGAGCTGGGTCTGCGAGGAGTCGAGGTACAGGTCCCAGATGAACGTGAACTGGAAGAGATCGCAGCATCCGCCGCCGGCGTTGCCAGGGGCGTTGAACCAGGTCTGGAGCCCGGTGTTCGGGCCGGCGACGTTGTCCATCCGTATGTAGGTCGCCGGCTCGCCGGCGATGTGCGGGACGCTCGCACCCGTCGTCCCGAGCACCCAGTCGCTGCCGTAGGCCATGCCCAGCGGGATCAGCTCGGAGTTGCCCAGGGCGGGCTGCAGCGCCTGGCCCGACGCCGGGCTCGCGTCGTCGAACCGCCACTCGGTCGTGTACTGCGTCGGGAATGCCGTCGCCGTCGTGAAGCTCCAGGTGTTGCCGGCGGTGATCACGGCGCCCTGGACGGTATCGATCCGCCAGTAGTAGGTCGTCTCCGCCTGGAGCAGCCCGGGCGCGAAGGTCGTCGCGACTTGCGAGCCCTGGAAGTCGGGCGCGCCGAGCGGTGTGCTCACGCCGAAGTACACGTCGTACGAGTCGGCCGGGACGCACGGGAACCACTCGAGGAGGGGCGTGTGGCTGACGCCCGTTGCGCCGTTGCGGGGCACGGGCGCGTTGGCGCCCCCGTCGGAGATCCCGACCTCGAAAGTCTGCTCGTCCGACCATGCGCTCCAGCCCAGCGCGGAGTCACGGTAGCGGACGCGCCAGTAGACGGGGAGGCAGCCGGGCAGGGACTCGCTCAGGAGGATGTCCTCGATGAACGGATCGACGACGTTGTCGACGCTGTACCAGCTGTCGCCGTTCGGCGGACGGTACCCGTTCTCGATGCGGCGCCAGTCGTCGATCAGGGGCGTGGAGTAGTCGCCCGAGGTCGCCGTGACCTGCCAGTGCGACTCGAGGAGCGTGTCCCCGTCCGGGTCGTTGAACGGTGAGGCGACGAGCTCGACCGCGAATCCGAGCACGGCGCCGCTCGCGGGGTTCGGCGAGAGGGCGACCGGCTTGTCGGGGCGGCCGTTGGTGCGCCGGATCGTGATCTCATCGATGAGCTCGTTGTCGCGGAACACGAACTCGTTGCCGCGGCTGAGCCGGCGCAGGCGAAAGCTCGGGTCGTCCCCGGCCCGGACGTCGATGATCGCGAAGCCCCACTCGGGCACGGAGTACTGGAACTCAGGGTAGTCCGCTTGCGAGTACTCGTACCAGTAGTCGGGATTGCCCCCGCCCGCGGCCACGTTGACCCAGAGGTGGTTGTGGTCGCGGCTCTGCCCGCGCGAGTAGCCGTGCGTGTGCCCGAAGAAGTGGATCGATGGCTTGCCCGTGGCCGTGGAGAACTGCTCCAGTCGCTCGACGGCTTCGCCGCTGAAGCTCGACTCGCCCGGCGTCCACAGCTCGGACTTGTGCGGGTGGTGGAACTGAGCGAACACGAAGTCGATCCGATCGAGCGTCGCCGCCTCCGCGAGCACGGCATCCAGCCAGTCGAGCTGGGACTGGACGGTGAACGGGCTGTTCGTGTCCATGCCGATCAGGCGCACGTTCTGGTAGTCGGTGTAGTACCAGTGCTCCTCGAAGCCCGGCGTCCCGTTCTGGGGCAGGTGCATGTACTCGAAGTAGAGGTCGGCGTTCGCTTCGTGGTTGCCGAGCACGGGGTAGAGCGGCACTTCGCGCAGGAGCTGCTCCGCCTGCCCGAAGAAGTGGTCCTGCCAATCGGAATGATCCGAGCCTGTGGCCACGAGGTCGCCGGCGTTGATGAGGAAGGCGAGCTCCGCGGACAGGTCGCTTCCGTATTCCTGATGCACGTAGTCGACGATCCCGTCTTCGATGATCTCGCGGTGCTTCGTGGGGTTCGCACCGTCGAATTGAGTATCGGAGACGGCAGCGAAGCGCCACGGCGTCTCCGCCATGAGCGTCGGTGGCGTGCGGAAGTGCGCGATGTCGCTGCTCCACGGGCCCGTCACGACCCGGTAGAAGTAGGTCGTCCCGGGCAGCAGGCCGGCGAGCTGCGTCTGATGGATCACGGTCCCCGCGCTCGACGTGAGGAACGTCCCGAGCGTCGTCTGTCCGAGCGCCGCCGACGGGCCATAATCCACGCGGCTCTCCGTGGAACCCGGCCCCGCCGCTGTCTCCCAGCAGACCCACAGCGAGCTCGACGTCGCGTCCTGCAGGTACGGCCCCGCCTCGATCCCGTTCCCCCGCCAGGCCGCCGCCGAGATCAGCAGCAGGGTCGCGAAGACGGGTAGCAGGGCGCGCCTCGACACACGTCGAGTCTACTCGAACACCTCCTTTCCGTTCCGTTCCCTTCCTGCTCTTCCTGTCTTCCTGCTATGTCTGCTTCTGGTCAGGCATGGGCGGCCGCCCATGCCTGACCAGAAGCAGACATAGCAGGAAGACAGGAAGAGCAGGAA
>SMVB01014552.1_pt1 | contig 12125 bp, 13 predicted proteins | sample 2456461 | NCBI WGS metagenome assembly SMVB01 (sample SAMN11095934, study PRJNA526329) | marine sediment metagenome | biome: Marine sediment; feature: Surficial sediment; material: Deep marine sediment; isolation source: Hadal surficial sediment | place: Pacific Ocean | collected 2014-05 | depth...
AAGAGGTACGGCACTTTTCTGGCCCTAAATCGGCCCCTTTTCCAAAGATTTATGCATAATCCGGGCTAGAGCCCCACGGGGTGGGTGTTTCACCTGTCCCAACCTGAAAATCCTAACCCTATGCTTGGTACAGTTTTCCGGGGCAGGTCAAGTGGTCCCAGGTCTAACTTAGAAGGTGGACTCGTTCGTGGGGGCAGGTCAATCCAGCCTCAAAAAAAACTTGTCTTTACCTGCTTTTCGAGCCGAGATCCACTAACCTCAAAAAAGCAAACTCCTATATGCCAAGCGGGCTTTCTCATTTTCTCGATCCAGGAATGGCAGCTGAACGGGATAGTTCTCCTTCTATGGTTGAATAATGCTAGTTAAACATTATGTGTTTACTGCATAATAATTGCGGATATCATGATTCCGATTCATTTCCATCTAAAGGTTTGTATCCCGCCGTCGTAGAAGCCGTGAGACCTGTGGGAAACGGTGAGCGCCAGCGAGCCGTTTTCCAAGCACTGTGGGAACGGTAGCACCCCCCCCTCGAGTCTTTTCAACGTTTCCATAGCGCGGCAGTTTCCACGCCTTGCTACCAAGCGGACAACAACGATTTAGCTCGTTAGCTTGCCTATGCCTTCTTTCGGCCAAGGGAGAAAAACAATCGAACATGTTTGCCGGGAGTAGCCTGTGCCTGCGCTAACCCGCCTTTTTCTCCTCGGATGGACTTTTTCGCGGGGACAGGGTCGGGGCCAACTGCTCGGGACGCCGAGGACCACATTCCTTTATTCGAAGTTACGCCATTTGTCGTTGTCACCCCAAAAAACATCCGGCGGCCGGTTGGGGGGAAAGCTATTGTTCCTCATATAAGGAATAAAGACGTCCCGGAACCACCCCCAGTTCTTATGTGTCTGGCGGAGCTTCACGGCGGGAACCCAGCCGGAAAGCCAGGAATGGGTGAATCCGTTGCCGCTCACGTTCCAGTCGTTGAACCTCACCCAGCTCTTGTTGTTTCCATTCGAGAAGAAGCGAAAAGAGGGGTGATCCATGTGCTGGTCGATAATCCATTCCACGTCTTGATGGGCTCCGGTCGAGAGCTTGGTGATGCCATGCCGGTAGGCGGAGGCGAGGGCGTTCAAATTGAAGCCTGACTGCCAAATCACATGGCAGACGTTCTCCGGCGGGGTCAGCCCCGCTGTCGTGCCGAGGCAGCCCGAGTAGCGCTGATCGTTATAGACCGTCTCCCAGGCCGCGACACCGTAGCGATTTATCCCGTCTTGGATTGCGGGCCTGACCGTCTCGTGGATCTTCCGCGCGATCCGCACCCCGAGGGTTTGGGCTTCGGGAGCCTGGGGAGCAATGACGTAATCTTGGATGGCATCTTCCAGGAGCCTCTGGCCGCGTTCCGAGCCCCAGCGAAACCGCTGATTGCCGTCGCCTAGATGGTTCCAGAGTGCCATTGACTGGTGGTAGACGATCAGGTCATAGAGAAAGCCGTCGCCGGTGAGTTCATAGGCGGCACGAATGTGGTGGTGACCGTAATGCTGGTTGTCGGGTCCCGACCAGCCAAAGGCGGGCCCCATCTCGAAACCGGAATGTCGATTGACGCGTCTCAGCCACGCCGTGTTGCCGGAGTTCTGGCTCGGATGATAGTGAATTCTCCCACTCCACCAGAAGGTGTTCGGAGAGGTATCGCTCCACTTCATGGGGCGGTTCTCGAAAAAGTAATAGGCGGGGCGGTGGGTCTCCTGCTGGACGGCGTGCATGAGATGGCGGATGGGGCAAGAAGATTGGGCCAGGATGGCTTGTTGATACACCAGAGGAATATTCGATGAGAAATCGGGCTGATCTCCAGTGAAGCCCGTATTCTTGTTGAGGTACCTGGCGTAGCTCCCGGCATCCTTTCGAACGTTGAAGGAGTCCGTGCATTTCCATTCCACCGAGTCGCGAAGCTGCTGCAGGGTGCCCAGAGGAGGAGACACCGCGCCCGTGATCCCCGCAGCATCTGTTTGGCGCCACGAGGCCTCGTCAGCGATCCCGATGAGCGGGTCGTCGAGCTCCGCCTGGAAAGAGCGTCCGGTGAGAGAGACGGGATCGAGGACCGCACCCCAGAGCCCTCGGAAAGTCCGAGCCGCCCCGTCGGCAATGTGGTCACCCGAGATGAGCCGGGTGACCCTGTAGGAGTCGAAAGCGGCTTGAGAGGGCCCCGCGCCGTAGTCGCTTCCGTGTCTGATCTCGACCTTGAGGGGTAGCTGCACGTAGAGGTCGAGGTACTCGATCTGGATCCCGCCCGAGACCTCTCTCTCGAAGGACAAGTTGCCGAAGGAGGCGACGAAGCTTCCAAAATCCTGAAGGTTATTGACCTCCATCCAGATGGTCATAGAGAGGGCTTGGCCTTCGAAGTTCGTGTGCCAGCTATAGGTCTTCGATTGTGGGCCGTCGAAGATGACCCTGATGTTTTGGAGAAAGTTTGCCACGTAGAGTCGCTCATCGTTTTGAAGCTTGGCGACAGCAAAGAGGTCCGTCGCCAGTGTCCCGCGGTTGAGCACTGCTGTTAGGTTGGGGCCGAACTGAAAGGGAATCTCGTTCGGTTTGGCTTCCTTCACCACCTCGACGCCGACCTCCTGGTTGGCAGTCAGATAGACGGGAATCCGGAGGGCTGCCAGGGCCACGGAGTCCTTCACCCCGTCGGTGAAGTGCCACTTCATGGCGCGCCACCCAATGGTTCCGTGGCCGACGCTGTACTGATACAAGTCGGCCTCGGTCTTTACCTCTCCCTTCGAAAAGGGAATTGTGGTGTGAACCCATTGAATCCGATCGGTTGTGGATCGGTTCTTGATGGTGATACTCGTGGTCCCGCCATAGGAGCTTTGTAGGCTCAGGAAAACGAAGGCGAAGAGAGTTGCCGCGGTCTTTCTCATGGTGATAACTCCTGTTCCCAGAATAATTTCAATCGCCGGCACGCCGTGAACGGCTGTGGTGGCAACTGGAGGAGCGGCTGCGACACGGTCGGCCGAGCGCATATCCCCTAGTTCGTAGTAAATTAGGTAAATAAGAAGTTGCTTTCTTGCGGCTAGTCTATCCCAGAGGGGACAGCAGGTCAACAAGTCGAATTGCCTCATCAAAAATCTATTCGAAATGGATACGTTGCCTCATTTAAAAATCTATTCGAAATTGCCTGTGGGTAAGCAGGGGAATAGAAGTGTCCTCCAAGAGGAAAGGGAGGGCAGGAATGAGGTTAACGATGGCAGAAAAGCGTGTATTGATCAAAAGCTTTGCCCCCCGCTACCGGAAGAAGGGCAAGAAGGTAAAGGGGGAAGTGCTGACGGAGTTTACCCAGATGACGGGCTACAACCGCGGTACTGTCAAGTTAAGCCCCTGTCTGCGACAATCAGCGGATGAAATCACTCTATCGAGGCCCCCGTTTTCCGCCTGAAATCATCAGTCACGCTGTCTGGCTGTATCATCGGTTCACTTTGAGCTTTCGAGACGTCGAGGACCTACTTGCTGAGCGAGGCGTCATTGTTTCTTACGAGGGAATTCGGTATTGGTGTCTGAAGTTCGGCTCGGCCTATGCTCGAAATCTGCGGCGGAAGCAGGGGAGGCTCGGCGACATCTGGTACGTCGATGAACTCTTCACGATCCAAGGTCAGCGCCTCTATCTTTGGCGGGCCGTCGATCAGGATGGAGACGTGATCGATATTCTGGTTACCAAGCGTAGAGATCGTCGAGCCGCTAAACGTTTCTTTCGTAAGGCCTTGAAACATCAGGGACAAGCACCCTGGCAACTGATCACCGACAAGCTTCGGAGTTATTCGGCTGCACATCGGGTGCGTCCCAAACCTAACACTAGTAGGCTTCGCGCTGAGTTGATTAATTGTTAATTAAGGAGTTGCATTGGTCGGGGCAGAGGGATTTGAACCCCCGACTTCCTGCTCCCAAAGGATTACGGAAAACCTCTAGGAAAACAAGGTTGTTGATCTGGGAGGCTTTGAACAGCTACAAAATTGACTACAGTCGATTTTTCATTCGTCTCCCTGGAAGGCCATGCTACGACCCCGAATTCAGACATGCAAAGATCGCTGGACCATTACACCTTTTCCCTGCCGAAGTGGAACTACACGTTGCGTCCATCCAAGAATGGGAAATAATTTTTGCCATGGTGCTTAGGGCGTGTTTTCGGTGTGAACGGGTGGAAACTCGAGCAAGCCAGCCGCATTCAGTCGTCCCTCCGCGGCCGCGGGTATCCATCCATATTTGAAGAGATCATGAACGTCGCGCAGGAGTATCGCGTTAACCCTTTTGGAGGGTTTTTGTGAGTCCAAAACAACGGGCTGCGCGAGAACACCGAGCAGAAGATTTGTCATCTCGAACGTACTCAAAAAAAGTCCCAGTCCCCGCCCGAACCGCCCAGCGTTAGCGTTAGCGTTACCCTTGTTGTGAGCACGAATTGCGGGAAGCATGGATCTGTCGAGATACTCTCCGGATGACTTCTCAGAATAGATCCAGCCACTGGTCATTGGCGTACCCTCGAGCTCCGGGCGAACCGACCAGACAAAAGCATTCAGCGCGTCCTGGTTGAAGCTTCCGCTTGCCAAAACCCCCGTATTGATACCGTGCTTGAGAGAGTGAATGAAACCAGTGTTGACCTTCCGGTCATTGAAGCGCCCGAGAACGAAAGCTAGCGGTGTGCTCCAGAACGGTCCAGACAAGTACGCGACTATTTTGATGCCCAAGCTGCTGGTACCTAGAGCACTTGCCCAGGCTTTGAGGTCTTTGCCACGGGTGCCTGGCAAGGCCATTTGGCCATAGGCGCTATCGGTTCGCGAGGCGTCGAGCATCGGGCATGTGATACGCCCGGTCTTGGCACCGACCCCACGCGCATCGAGCATCGCGGCACGGGCAACGCGATAGTCGAGGGCGACCTCTTGATAACCGTGAACATTCGTCTGAATATTGCGCTCAATAACTGACATGCACCTATCTCCTTGGGCTCAGCACGCACTTGGTGGGAACACTCGTTGGCCGCCCTGTACGGCGTCCGTGTGATTGGCCCGAATAATTCACGAAAAAGAGAAATGCAAAAGCCCCCGCGCAACAAAAAGTTTTGGCGAAGAGGGTTTACTTCACGCCGGGAGTGTTTTGCTTCTCGGAGGCTACTACAACACAGGGCTTTGGTGCAAGTACGAGCACGGTGTGATCCCAAAAAAAGCCACAGGACCTCACCGTGGTCACGAATGCGTTGTGGCTCATGAGAATGAAGTCGTTGGTCGGGAAGTCTTCCTCGCCGTCGAAAAGCTTCGAGCCGGAAACGTCAAAAGCTTGATCGTGGATCGGCAGATGTCGCGCACTTTGTCCAATGATACCGTCTCCGATTGGATTCCGAAAAAGCGCACCCAGGCTTTGAACGTCCTGGTTGCCTTGAAAGCACCGACTCTCAGCTCGTCGGAAAGCCCTGGCTCGACGACGAACTCCCCGCGGACGAAGCCGTGCATCTTGGGGTGGGCATCGCGGAGCGTTTGACCGCTTCCGTAGTCGTGCTCCATCTTTTCTCGGAGGGGGCAGATCAGTTTATCGGTGTGAACGTTTCCTCGGGTGGCGGGTTTCGACAAAGCGCGGAAGGCCGCTACACAAGAAAGGTGGTTTGCCCGAGTCCGGCTCGGCCTCGATGACCGTGAGGCCAAGCTGAGCTGGACATCTATCTTGCGGGGCAGGCGCTTGCGATCGAACCCCTCCCATCTCTTCTCTAGCGGCAGTCTCGATTCGGGGTCGCTGAGGCTGGAGCGCGCGTACTACCACTGCGAGCTGTGCAAAGAAGGGTTCTGTCCACGCGACCGGGCGCTGGGCTTAGAAGGTGGCTCACTCAGTCCGGGAGTGCTGCGTATGGTTGGGTTCAGCAGCCCGACGGCTCGGCCAAGACGCGACGGGTCAAGCTCGTCACGATCTGGAGCGCCGAGAGCGCGGGACAGAAGAAGGCACGCCCGTGCGCGACGTGGGCTCGATCAGCTACTCGGCAGCGATCGAAAGCGCGGCGCGCCAGGTCGTGCTCGGCGATAGGGCCAGGTATCTGGAACCTCGCTGACGAGCACTTCCCGACACTGTTCAGATCGTTGACGGCTTCCACGCCAAGCAGCACTTCTCCGACGTGGCCAAGTCCATCTACGACCCGGGCACCGACTTGGCGGAGCAGTGGGCATGCCAACGCCACGACGAGCGCCGGCGATATCGACGCCATCCTCAACGCCCTACGACTACACTCGCCGAAGAATGACGAGGCGCGCAAGTGCATCGACTATGTCGAACGCAACCGCGAGCGCATGCGCTACCCAGAGTTCCGGGAGGCTGGGCTGTGTACCTCGCGACGGGGGTTCGTCGAGGCCGGTTGCGAACTCCACATCAGAACGCAGTGCAAGCGCGCCGGAATGCACTGGACTGTCGCCGGCGTTGATGCGATCATCGCCCTGCGCTGCTGCAAGCTGAGCACGCGCTTCGAAGAGTTCTGGGAGAGTAGTGCTCAACGGCGAACAGCCTGATGACTTGTCCCTCTCACTTTCCTGACGTGCGCCCCCGTGTTCCCGTGTTCTTCCTCCTTTACATCTTGGCTCTGGTGTGATTGGTATGCTTGTGTCTGATGTCCAGGATTCTCAACACGGGCGGACGTTGACGACGGAGGATTTGGCTTATGTCGAACATAGCGGGGAAGGCCTTCGCGATGAATCTGATCACGCCCATCACCACGACAATAGCGTGGGTCAACAAGCGGGTGTTCTTTGCGGCACTTCGGGCGAGCCCCCGGTGGGCAGACGGCCCGATCGGCATGTTTTGCGGAGCGGCTGGGCGGTTGTTTGGCATTCGCGCAAAGAAACTCGGCGGGCTAGTGACCCTGTCAATGATCCACTACGCCCGATGGGTAATCGTCATGCCGGGTGAATGGCCCCACCTGGGAAAAAAGCAGCCCAAGGAAGATCTTACGTACGCCTACCAGCTATTCTGCAGCAACTTCAACGGGAGCTGGACGCAGTACGTGGACTCTTTCTCCACCGCCATCCCCGAAGGACTCGACACGTTGTGGCGAAAGAACGTCGGCTGGCCCACGTCGGTGCCCCAGCAGCCGTTTCACCGCTACGTCGAGCACAACGAGGTTTGGACGAACCACTACTACAGTGCGTACCCGATGGCTGCGTCGAACGACGTGAAGGCTGCCATGAGGCTCAAGAAGGAGCTACTCTGTTTCATCAACAACTCGGAGCATCTGAGTGCTCCTGCGTTCAAGACCAAGTACGACAAGCTCTTGAACTCGCTCCAGGGAAGCGTGCACGGCGACGTCGTCAACGACAAGTTCCTGTGTCTCGGCATGTTGGGGCCGACGCCCATCGTCAGCCTCGCGAACGCGGCCGTGAACGAGCGGCAGCGTATCGAAGAAGCGGAGACGCAAAATGCCAAATGAAGCGGGTCGTGCCTACGGACTCACCACGCTATGCCCCATCCGACACGGAAGCCACGAGAAACGGTCTTTCGCCTCGATCACCCGCCAAGTCCTGCAGGACCAACCTATCGATGATCTGGCGGCTAGCCCGATGGCGAAGGTGCCGAACACGTATCTCTGTCGTTTCTTCGTCCTGAGCAACGTCACCTACCAGGGGAAGCCGGCGATCTTGGAAGGACTGAAGTCTCAGTACCTGGTTTTCATTGCCGAGCTCCACGGGGATCGAGACCAGTACCTGAAGAGTATGTGGAACAACGCCTGCGACTTCGTCAAGGAGGCCTGGAAATACTGCGTCGATTTCGAGAGTGTCGATTCGGCGGACGGCTTCGCCAAGTACATTGCAAGGTGCCAGGTCGAGACGACGTTCTACTTCAACGGCTCTACCGACGATCCGCTCGCGGAGCAGCTCAAGGCCCTTTACCTCAAACAAGAGTTCTCTCGCTTCGCGTTCGAATCCGCTTCCAAGAGCGAGGAAGATCTTCAGCGCGACTTCAAAGCGTTTGTCGCCCGGACGAAGCCGACCGAGCTCGCAGCGCCGACGTGGAGGCCGGGCGCGGTGGACCTTTCGAACGTTGTCGTCCAAGAGAGTGAGATCAAGTCATGAACCAGGATCCCGAGATTAGCCTCGACCTTCACGACATCCAGGGAAACCTCATCAAGGCCTACACTCGCTTAGACTATTCACGCGCCCGCTACGTTCTTTTCGAGATAACCCACGTTACCGGCGGTCGCGAATTCATCAAGCGCTTGGTGATGGACGTCACGACGGCCGCCCCCTGGTCCGGCGACGATGAGGTCAAGAAAGCCAACAAGAAGCCGAAAGTAACGCTGAACGTCGCGCTCACCTTTAGAGGACTCCAACGGTTGGGCCTTCCCGAAGCTTCGCTTCTGACCTTTCCGCAAGAGTTCGTCTCCGGCATGCTGGCACGCCGCGAGATTCTTGGCGACGATCACGACAGCTCACCGAGGAAGTGGGATCCCGTTTGGCGGAAGCCCGAGCACATCCACATCCTCGTGACACTCAACGGACCCGAGCACAAGGGCGCTCCCCAAGACGATCCCCTTCACCAGAAGTTCGATAGGCTCGTGGCCCTTGCTGGCGAACACGGGGTTCGGTGTCTCGACGGGCACCGTGGCCCGAACGGCCAAGAGCTCGACTACCAACAGGCATCGGTACTCTACGACAAGGATGGGAACCGAATACCGAAGGAGCACTTCGGCTACACGGACGGCATCAGCAATCCTTACTTCAAAGGTGCCGGCACGCATCGATCAGCGGTTATCGGCGGTGGGAAGGTCACCAACGAGAGCCCGGAGTCGATGGCGGGCTGGGAGCCCCTCGAGACGGGAGAGTTTCTCCTAGGGTACAAGGACGAAGCGTTCGAGTTCCCCGAAGCTCCGATGCCGCCGCTTCTGGGGCGGAACGGGACGTACCTCGTTTTCCGAAAGCTTCACGAGAACGTCGCCACGTTCAACGATTTCATCGGTAAGTCCGCCCAACAGCTCGACGTGGGAGAGGAGGAGGTCGCTGCCAAGTTCGCGGGCCGATGGCGCAACGGCGCGCCGTTGACGAAATATCGCACCGAGGCCGAAGCCAACAAGGTTGCCGCCGAATGGGGGGCCGCCATCGCCAAGCGCGAAGAGGCCCGGATCAAGAAGGTCGGCTACGAGGAGGCAAAGCGCGAGTATGGCAAGGCCGCTGCCAAGCTCGTGGCGTTCGACTATGACAAGGACCTCACGGGTAGTGGGTGCCCCGTCGGCGCCCACGCGCGGCGCATGAACCCGAGGGGCGGACTCGAATTCGGCAGGAGCGGTGCTTTCCAGACTCGTGGTGCGCTCACCAACCGTAGACGTCTGCTCCGGCGTGGATTTCCCTACGGGCAAAGGGAGGACACGCCGACCGACGACGGTGACCACGGCGTCATTATCATGATCCTGGGCGCGAGTATCCGCCGCCAGTTCGAGTTCGTGCAGCAGCAGTGGTTGAACTACGGCAATGACTTCAAGCTCGGAAACGACAAAGATCCGCTTGTCGGCAATCACGGGGACGGCAAGGAAAAGGGTCCACTCGGCCGCATGGTAATCGCGTCCGAGCCGGACTCCGAGAAGCCGCCCCTTCTGTGTGGCGGGATACCGCGCTTCGTCGAGACTCGCGGCGGCGAGTACTTTTTCCTCCCGAGCGTGACCGCCCTCCGCATGATTGGCGAGGGGATTATCGATCCAACGTGAAGCTCGAGCTCGGAAAGGAGTACCCTCCGCCGGACGAACAAACCTACACCGATAATCTCATCCGCCGCCTTCGCGAGAAGATGGAGCGGGACTATGGAAGCGGGCACTATCTGGGGTTTTCCCCCCGAAAAAATTCGTCCATCTTGTACAGCAACGACTTACGCAATCCGTGAGTAGTTGCTGATGGCCCCGTATTCTGTGGGCAGCGTGGCCGGCCACCCCAGACTCGAACCGACGACCCCCTGCTTGCAAAGCAGATTAACCCATTTGGCTGAAACGCCCTATTTTCAGGGCTTTTGCTTTCAACCAGTTACGGAGGATTTGTTGAGCTGTGTTGAGATTTGTGGGTCTGGGGTGCTCTCAGCAGCTACAAAATCGATTACATGTGAACCGATCTGCTTTCTAACCCAAGCTTCTGTCGCGAAAAGCCGTTCGCGACAACCAGTTTCCGATAAGCCGACTATACGGCCAAGTGGACTTGGGACACAAGAATGTGAAAACACCAATGGTTTACACCCACGTCTTGAACCGGGGACCAAGGGGCGTTCGGAGCCCTATGGACAAAATGCCGGATGGGTAATATGCGGATTAGTATAATCGTCTTGCTTCGAGCGGCATGTTCAGCGGAACTCGTTGCCAGCAAAGCTAATTACGTAGCGTCTTCAGCCGATTTATGCTTGCGTCTTATACGGACTACTGGAATAGTATACTGACCAGTATATTCACTGTTAGATTGCGGCAGAAGCAGCTTGGATGACTGAAATGGAGGAGCAAAGATGAGGTTTTCAAACAAGCAAGCACTGATCGTCGGGGGCAGCAGTGGAATGGGTCTAGAGGCGGGTAGGTTACTGGAAGAAGCGGGCGTCTCAGTGACGCTGGTCGGCCGCCGGCAGGAGAAACTGGATGATGCACGCGAAACGTTCGATACCCCCGACAACGTACACACTTTCCGATGCGACCTCACGAGCAAGGAGGATGTCGATCGACTAATTCGTTACATCGCCGAAGAGATGAAGGATGTGAGGTACCTTATCAACGCTGCGGGTGTTTTCTCCCCCAAAGCCTTTCTAGATCACACGGAAGAGGATTATGATGCTTACCTGGATCTCAACCGAGCTACCTTCTTTGTGACACAACGAGTGGCGAAGAACATGGCGGCGAACGGCGGCGGCTCAGTGGTGAATGTCGGCTCCATGTGGGCCCATCAGGCAATTAAGGCGACACCTTCGTCGGCGTATTCCATGGCCAAGTCCGGACTGCATTCCTTGACTCAGCATCTGGCGATGGAGCTGGCGGAACATGGCATTCGCATCAACGCGGTGGCGCCCGCCGTCGTGGAAACCCCGATCTACAGCGCCTTCATCAAACCCGACGAGGTTCACGAGGCCCTACAAGGCTTCAACGATTTTCACCCAATCGGACGGATCGGAAAGCCTAGAGATGTGGCATCGGTGATCCTGTTTCTCCTTTCGGACGATGCAAGTTGGGTAACAGGTGCAATTTGGGACGTGGACGGCGGCGTTATGGCTGGGCGTAACCAGTAGACCTCCTATTTTTGGCATCGACGAGGATATGTAGTGCCGCAAATCTAACAAGGCAAATGCAGCCGACTCGGCAACCCGCGCGGCTGATTCGTGTCGTTAGCTCAGCCATTAGAGAAGATAATCTTGTCAGCCGCTATCGCCCACTTGGATGTATAACGCCCTAACCGGAAACTGATCGACAACCGTAATACGGACCGGCGGAACGGTCGGCCTGCCGGTTCCAAGGAACAAAAGAACTCTTGGATTTTCAACTGATTTCTTTTCGTCTGCCTGTGCCTTCCCTGCTCCCAGCCCGCGACAGTACCCTCATCTACACCCAACGGAAGCAAGGCTGTATGTCTACCAGAAATTCTGCTTTCCAAGGGGAATCATTCTTGCCAAAACAGATCTGACTCCATGCCCCTCAACTGGTCGGTGGGGCTAGACGTGAAATCCTCTGAGGTTTGGAAACGCCACGAAGAGGACTTTTCTCACTCTGTCAGATATGCCCCGAAGTTGGTCGTGGCCTCGGCAATCGGTTGTTGGATAGTCACACGCCTTCCCTCCCTGAGCCCGTCCCGATAGACCTGAGTTTGGCAAACCCCACCCCAGTATCGAGTCCGCACACTTGGATTCAGATACCGGTAAAACGCTTGCAACTTGGGATCCCCTTTCCACACCAGTGCATACGACTCCCGGAGTGTGCTCTCCTGCTCATCGAGTTTCTGGTAAAACCCCTCCAACACACCCGCGAAATATCGCTGCCGCTCCCTATTGGAGCGTATCCCGATGGCTGCTTTGTACTTGCCCCACAAACGCTCGAGTAGCTGCTGGAGGTAGTGGTAGGTGTATTCGGCCATGTTCAGGTTGGCAGACGTTCCAAATATCTGTAGCACCGATCCCTT
>SMVB01154601.1_pt1 | contig 12121 bp, 6 predicted proteins | sample 2456461 | NCBI WGS metagenome assembly SMVB01 (sample SAMN11095934, study PRJNA526329) | marine sediment metagenome | biome: Marine sediment; feature: Surficial sediment; material: Deep marine sediment; isolation source: Hadal surficial sediment | place: Pacific Ocean | collected 2014-05 | depth 0-1...
CCTGGACGTACTACTTCAAGTACATGACGAGCTGGTGTGTCAGTGTGATAATGATCCCATGAGTATCAAGAGAGCTTGTGGAGCAATTCGCAAGGCTATGGAAATCTCAGTCATCTACCCCAACATCAAAGAACCCCTCGTCATCCCGGTTGAGATCGCTGTTGGTCCCAACTGGTATGACGTGAAAGATTATGAAGAGGATAAACACAATGGCCAAGAAGGTTACAAAGAGCGTGAAGAGAAAAGTAACGAGGAGAATAGTACCAAAGAAACGAGTACTAAGAAAGCTAACCCCAACCCCAGTGGTCTCGTCATCCGACGATCCTAGAATCTATCCACGAGTCGAGTACACACCAGACTTGCGTGGGTTCGTATTCATGGGAGGTTTGACTAACAAGACCCGCACTGAGGACAACCCTTATGGTGAACACCCAGGTTGGATGATTGGAGACCCAGGTACTGTCTATAATCACCTTGACTTAGGAATGGAACGTACCATCCTGCGTCAACCAGTTAGCCCAGGTACAATGGGGTGGGTACTGTTCTCGTCATGGCATCCACTGACTGAAGCCCAACGTGCAGACATGACCAACGGCGTGAACCAGTGGTTGAAGGAGGACTATCGACGTAAGGTTGGTTTGTTCTTTGGACGTGACTGTACTAACGCAATGGTACGACGAGACGTTGGTATCTCTGAAGGCCCACTGCTATCTCCTAACCCACGAGACACTACTGCTTTTACATGGTGGAATCAGAACGTCTTACCTTACATCAACATTGGAGTTTCGGAGTTCTGGCTCGACCGTGGTAGTGCCAATGACCGACCACAAACCCGCCTTGATATCATCCAGATGGCTCGCATGATGCGACTGTTCTACGGTGTCAAGGTAGGTATTGAAGCTATCCCTCAGTCCTTCAATGAAAGGGGAGTACTTGATAGGTCGATCGGTCCCGACTGGGACTACATCACCAAGGTTCCAGCTATGGGACGATGGAGACAGCTCTGGCATACGTGGATAAAGCATGGGTATCGAAACAGCTTGGTCGTACCAAAGGCAATCCGTGGTAAGATTGAAGTACACTGTTTCCTTCACAACTCCGACGACCCACCACCCACGACTGGTGATCGTGACTGGCTAGAAGCTGCTGGTTGGTCTATCAGCTGGTTGAACAGTATACAGGAGCTACAAGATGGTCCAATTACCGACCCGTGAGCAGGTTTGTCAGACACGACGTGCTATTGCTATTGACATGGCTGCCCACGTAGCTGAGGAGTTTCAACATCTGCCTTCAGATCAGCTGAAGCAACGTATTCTGAATCTAATAGGTATGAACCAAGAAGCGCACGACGCTTTAGTAATCCGTTACAAGCTCAAAGAGAGACATGGACAATAACTTCCTACGTAAGTTTGTATCTCTGTTCGACGGAACAGAAGTACCAGAACGCTTTGCAACTTGGGCAGGCATCTCTTGCCTAAGTGCTATGCTGGAGCGAAGAGTATGGCTCGACATGAACATCTTCACCGTGTACCCCAATATGTTTATTGTATTCGTTGCGGATGCTGGAAGGATGAGAAAGTCAACTGCTGTTGCAATGACAAGGAAGTTGTTGTCAAAGACCAGCCCCGGTCCAAGGATGATAGCTCAGAAAACTACACCTGAAGCCCTGATCGACGCTCTGAAGGTTACTCGTACTGATGATCAGACTAAGAAGACTCAAGAACAATGTGGTGGCATCGTCATTGCGAATGAACTTGTTACGTTCATCAACCGAGACACATATGAAAGGGGACTGGGTGCCCTGATGATTGAGCTATGGGACTGCCCAGACAAGTATGAGTACCGAACAAGGAACAGGCCGGTTGAGGAAATACATTTTGGACATCTCTCTTTGCTTGGTGCTACTACCATTCATAGTCTCCGTGATGCTATTCCTCTCCAAGCAATGGGTGATGGTTTTAGTAGTCGTACCGTGTTCGTATATGTTGATAAGGCTGCTCCACCCGTACCTCGGCCTGTTCAATCGGCGAAGTTCAAACGCACGGAAGAAGAACTCATCCTCCACCTCCAAGGACTGGCCTCACTTTCCGGCCCAATAAGGTTCTCAGATGACGCTGGTATCTACTTCGACGAAGAGTACAAGCGGTACTACAACTCTCAGATGTTTGACGACCCACAGTTCCAAGCATACGCATCACGTAGAGACAAACACTTGCTCAAGGTAGGAATGTGCTTCATGGCTGCTGAAGGTAAGGGTATGGTCTTGGAACGTCACCACCTGGAAGGTGCTATGGTGTTTCTCACCGACGTTGAGTCCAAGATGAGGGCTGTGTTTGACCGCATCCAGATGACTGACCAAGGGTCTACCCAAGAAGAAGTCTACTTGACCATCTCGAAAGCCCCAGGTAGTCGTATCCTTCGTTCCGATGTGCTTGTAAAGCTCTCGCACAAGCTGGGTGCTCAAGACCTTCAGAAGGTAATAGAAACCCTTGTGATCTCGAAACGAATCAAGCTGGATACAAGCGATGGAAAGGTAGAGTACTACATCTAACTACCTTGATGTTATTGTCCCCATGCTGCGAGTAGTGCTAGAAGATCCTCGATACCGACACCTATTGGGTCTTCAGTGTCAAACTGATGGCGAACGTCAACTGTGTATGTACCAAGGTTACCAGTAAGAGTTGAGTTACCTGGACCAACAATCTGAGTCTCAATCGGGAACACCTGTGGGTTGTCGGGGAAGAAACAGTCAGTAGACGCAGCCATACTGATCGTGTGATTACCTGCTGCGAGGACGCGGAACGTCATTGTACCAAGGACAGCCGGGTTAGCAAACACATTCTGGTCAGTCCCCAAGGGTGAGAAGTACAGCACACTCATGTCACCGTCATTGTCCGGCCACTCATCTTCGGGGTCAAAGTCCTCATTGATGCAATCAAAGTACAGGTTCGCCGGGTCGTGTGAGATGAAAATCCACACGAGGAAGTAGTCATACAGGCTCTCACAGATCGAGTGACTGACTGGCTCTAGTACCTCTGGGTCCCAGTTCAGTACCACCTCGACGCCAGTCCACACACCAGCCGTGGCGTCCTTGTCCTGCTGAGCAGTAATAGTAATGTTCACACCAATCAGGTCGTCCACCCGTGCGTTAGCCGGTCCTGCAAGGTTGATGTCAATACACGGCAACCCACCGTCACCTGTCTCACAGATGTGACCTCCAAGAACCATCGTTGACAAAACAAACAATCCAATCATAACTTGATACTCCTTTTAGAATCGTACTGTACTCAACTCAAGAGCTATGTTCTCCCGACGAGTTTTCTGTTGCTTGAGTTCCTTACCAAACCCGTAGATTTCTCCAGCAATGTGAGCTATCATCCTGATCGCGTTGTCCCTTGACCTAAGAATCTCGTAGTTCTTATTCCCAATGGACTTGCGAAGTCTACGACGATCAAAGTCAGTCAACTGAGAGTCATCAAGCAAGGTCCAGTTAGTTATCTTACTCTCAAGATCAATCGCACCTCGTTGTGTTCTGAAGGCTCTGTGGAGGAAGGGCCAAGGTGAGTCACCACGTTCCTGTGCTTCTTTAGCTTGTCTCAGGAAGTGACCCATCATACGGTCCTCATGAGTCCGTGATCCAACAGACCCTCGTGAAGCAGGGACTACGTTGTTGTCTGAATCAAACCTCCATTGCCAGTAGTTCCTGACCGCAGCTTTAGTATCAGATAGTCCAAGGTGCCACCCAAGCATCTTAGCTGCTTCCATCCCTGCTGGAGTACCAAGTACGGGTAGGTGAATCTTGGTCCACTTACCCAGTCGTGACCAGTCCTCATAGCCAACATATGGACCCGTTCCCTTGAGAGCATCCAGTGCGTCAAGTCCTACTTCCAAGGGAAGGATCACCCTTGAGAAGCCTCTTAGAATCTCATCCGATGCTATATCCTTTCCGAAAGCATCGAGTGCACCTTTATAGAACGCACCATACACAGGTCCGAAGCTACTCCATGCTAAGGTGTTCATAAGGAACCCAACCCAGTCGTCTCGAAGTGCTCGTCCTTGCTTGTTCAAAGCGTCGATGGGACCCTCTCGGAGAGTTTCGTAGATGTAACTCGCAAGTGCTCCAGCTAACAGGTTCCCTCCAAGGAACTTAGCAAGCTGCCAGGACGAGGTCGACAACCTACGCTGAGTCGCGTTGATCTCTATAGCATTACCACTTCTCTTAGCAGCAGCGTACTCCTTAGCAGCTGTGTTGATTCCTCTAATGTTCAAATCAAGTGTTCTAAACTTGTTGCTGAAGAAGCTAGTGAAGGGAATGAGGAACCTGTACGCACGAGTGTTTCTCAACGGGGACTTCTGAGCCATGAGAGCAATTGAACCTGTTGTGATTCTACTTGCTCTACGCATGGCTGAGTAGTACTCGTCTGACGTGATGATTCCTCCCCTAGACGACTTGAGACTCGCAATTCTAACAGCCTGTGCTGTTGAGTACCCAAGTATGTCACGGAAGAACACAACGTCTCTTGCAGAAGGTGACTCGTTTCTCAACGCCCGCTGTGCTATATCAGCCATCATCGCATGAGCTTGCAACGCACCAACTGTCTCATTGGCTACTTCGTTAGCCATCTTATTCATATGGACCCGGCTGAGTATCCCAGCAAACTTGTTCATAAAGTCACTGAGATAGTGAGTCCTGTCTATAGTAAGACTTACTACGTCCCTTGTGATAACTCGGTTAGCACTCAGCTCTGCGATAATCATCTTACGTCCCGGAGCAAAAGGCATCGCTTGCATGATACCCTTGAACATCCTGTCGTAGCCCATCTGAGTACCGAACCCAAACATTTCCGTCAGCTGGATGGGTGCTGTTGCACTCAAGAACCCTTGTTTCATTACCTCAAGGACTGAGGCAGTTCCTCTGAACCCATCATACAGCCTTGACGAGGGACTCAATGGTGCGTTACGGATAGCGTGCTGGGAGAACATCGGAGGTACGTCACTCAACGTCCTGATTGCGTTATCAAAGGCTAACTCATTCCCATGCTCATTGACGTATAGCTCACGGATGGACCTAATCACACCACCCTTCTGACCGAACGCTTCAACGAACCCTGCACGAGTAGCTGTACTCATGTACACAGCGTCAATGTATCTACGAAGCTCAGTATGCAAGATGGGAACCGAACGCTTGTTGGAACCTGTTGCACGTACGTCCGTGGGTCTACGCTTGAAGTGCTTAGCGAACTCAGGACCAACGTGACGGTAACCAGACTGAGGGTCATTGCTTACCACAACGTCACGGATCTCGTTCAATCTTGACCTGACCTGTGCTAAAGTAAGATCGTTCAGCTCAGCCAAGCCTTCCTCAAGGTTCTCCCAAAGCTTATCATTCTTACCAGGACCACGCAGGAGGATATCATAGAACTCCCGTGTTGGCATCGTGAGGAAAGTCTTACCCTCAGCTGTTCGTTTGAATGGAATCCAATCCCCGGTCAGCATCTGAATCTCAAGTCCAACTGACTCTAACAGAGCACCTGTAGTCTCATGGGCCTTACGAGCCATGTTCATAAGTGCTGCTTCTGCTTTGTTCCTTGGCTTACGGTGTCCAAGAAGAACATCCTCAAGTCTTCGAACCATCCACCCATGTCCAGAGACTTTGACGCCTTCCTGTGACCTTACCATTCCTGGTTGTTTGGTGTACTCACCTTCTTGTAACGTACCTGAGGCTTTTCTATTAGCATGGCTCTTGTTGATAAGGTTCTGTCCCTTACGCTGTTCAAGTTCCATGGCTCCCAGGTGCTTCCCCTGTCGGTCCACCACTACGTTCATGATCTGTGCGACGTTCTTACCAATCTTCCCACCATGTGAAGCTACATTCTGAATCATATCACGAGCTTCATACTCCAGAATCTGACCCGCAAGCTCTCCAATGCCTCGAATCATTGAGGTAAGCTCACTCCAGATAGGAGTCATACCAAATCCACTGTTCATATACTCTATGTCGAACGGGTTGTGACGTTGGAAGTTCTCTTCCATTGTTTCACCCTTCGGGACCAGACCTGCTTCTTGTCGTAAGCTAAATATCGCTTGCTTCTCTATGTTACGGACTTGCTCTTCCTTAGTGATCCTCCGACTACCGTTCTTAGTTGCTGGGATATCCGATAGGTTTAGGAAGTCTGCAAGTGCTGTGTACTCAATCTGGGGCTCTCCAAACACTTTCCAGAGTGACCGCATGACAACTTGCTGGTGTTCAGGGAGTGACTGTATGTGATCACTGAGAAACTCCTTTTGTTCCCTTCTAGCTGGGCCCTCTGCACGAACCTCATCGGTTGTGCTTCTTGCTCCAGTTGGAAACTGTCCAGCGGTTCTCTTTTTACCTATACCTTGTGCAACAGACGATACATTGATCTCACGAACATCTTCAACAGGTTGATCTGGTCGACCAATAGCTTTCCTTCTTGCTACCCTCTGGGGAGTCTGCACAGGAGCAAGGTCATGAATGATTCGTTTGTCCTTCTTGAGGAAGTCCCAGATGTGCTGTGGATCAGGTGAGTTGATCTGTTGCATTACCTTCTGAGGTATGGAGATCAACCCAGCCTTGTAGTCATCAAGGAACTGTTCGTAGGACTGGTACACTGGTGGGTCCGCACGCTTAGCTACCCTGGGAGCGGGGATGTCATGCTCAACCACTGGGTCAGCGTCTGGACCTACCCTAGCTGTAATCCTCACCTTGGCTGTAGCTCTCTTACCACGGATTACCTGCTCTGCTACAAGGTTAGCACGACGTCCTTGAAGCACAGCCTCTGCTTCTGTAAACGTCTTATACTGAGCTGGCTCACCACCCATCAGCTCCTTGTGCTGGAACTCAGTCATCTGGTCTGAGGTTGGGTTCTTACTCAGGCTACGAATCCGTGGTATGTTCGCAATCTGTGCATCAATCGTGTCGATCTCATCTTGAATGGATCGAGTTGCACCTTCAAGCTTTAGTTCTCTAGCAAGATCTTGAGCCTTTTCAGCTTCAGTAGCACCAAGACGTCTGGTATCTGTTCGTGAGGCTTTCTCAGAAGTGGTTTCTACAGCCTTAGGAATGTTTGTGGCAGCTTCAAGTGTTAGTTGTAACTGCTCAAAGTTCTTTCTTCCTTGTTCCGATGCAGAACCTTCCTTTACAATCCTAGTTATGTTCTTAGGATTGATTGTCAAAGCCGTAGTATTACCATCATGAGCAAACAGAATAACAGGCTCTTTACCTAAGGACTCAGGCGTGAATCTAGTAACCACGCCCTCTCGTGTTAGTCCATCCTGGAACGTTACTTCTACAGTCTCTCCAACTGATGGTACTATACCACCAGCGAGGTTCTCAACACGTCGTATTTCAGTCTCAGCTACAGACCTAGAAGCAGTAGAATCAACAATGAATTGCTTTGAGAATCCCCTGCTCATCAATGTCTTAGTAATCTCAACTGCTTGTTCAGTTTCAAAAGACTCACGTTGATCCTCAGGAAGCCTTCTAATGGCTCGAAGTTGGTCAAACTGAGATTGAAGTATAGGTCCGAAGGCAATTTTCAGTTGCTTCGCTTCTAACTCCTCAGCTGTGACTACGTGTTCCTTAGGTATTCCTCTCTTCAAATTCTGAGTCTTGACCTCAATCAATTCACCTTCCGGGGTTATTACTTGAACTACCTTACCACCTTTACTGACAGCATTGATGACCCCATTTGTACCATCAGGTAATTCAACAAGATCACCTTTACCAAGGGGTCCTTTCTTCTTGAGAGCAGCTAGTCTACCAGCTTCGAGCTTAGCAAAAGTTATATCCCGAACTGAAGTGCCAACTTGTTCTGAGGATTCAACATTTGAAACCTGAGGATTTGTTATCTCCTCTGTAAGTCTAACAACATCAGACTGTCTGTCGGTCACTTCACTTCGCAAGCCAGCCAACCTGACCCCCGCGATGCGAAGAACCTTGTCGAGATTAGGTACACTCCCAGGTGTCTCAATCTCCTGACTCTCAAGAGCATTTACCGCATCTTCCTCCCGCTCAATCCTATCTTCGATTATCTTTAGTCTCTCATTTACTGCATCAAGCTGCTCTGGCGGAGTCTTAGTAGGCTCATCGGCAATAGCCCTTGCGACTCTTTGGGATTCACTTACTGCCTTAGTCCTGGGTGACGTCCTTGCTACTTGCATCTGGGAGTCAGGAATACCCCAAACTTCCTTACCAAGCTGAGAGACCTCACCAGCATCCACCAGTTCTTGAACCAGCTTCTGACTAACTTGGACTGTTACCCCGTCAGCATAACGAAGTTGCCAGAACGTCTCTCCCTTACTCGTTTGCTTGGTCGTGAGGAAGGCCTTGGGATCACCGAGGATGTACTTCAACAGTCCTCTGTCCTTAGGCTTTACTCGATCTACAACCTTGGCAGTAGGTTCAGGTAGCTTGTACTCAGCTATCTCCACACCTGCCTTGCGAATGATGTTGGCTCGATCTGCTCGAACCCACATTATCTTGATCTTCCTACCATCCTTTGTATCAGGGTCTGGAATCTGTCTGGAGAGCTTGATGACTGGGCCACTCTCGTTCACCCTACCACCGACCACACTCCAGATTTTATTACCGTTACCGAGCCTTACGGTATCTCCTACGTCAATAGGAGAGTCTCCAACCCTTCCAGTATCAATAAACTCAGCTTTATCAGTTGGCTTCCTTCTCCTACCCTTACGCTTGGTTGTAGGCCTCCCTTCTTGAGCCTTAGCCAGACGTTCTTCAAGGTCCTTCAGCTCTGTCTTCTCAGAAGCAGCCATTGACTCAAGAACTTTTCTTACATCAGCATCAGGAGCCTTGGCTATGACACTCTCATACTCCTTGATAGCCTTCTCATGCCTGGCGATATCCTCACCAAGAGACTTGAGCTCTCTTGGGTCAACAACAGGTTCCCCTTGAGCGTCAGTCTCAGGTACCGCGTTCTTGAGCCCCTCACGACGAGCAAGCTCCATCCTGAAGTACTCGCCCTTGATAGCCTTGCCATTGACGTTAGCTATATTACCGGGTCCAGCGATACTTGCAAGATGTGTCAAGTCCTTCTTGTTCATATCCACAAGAGCTTCTTTAGCCTCAATAACCTCTAAGGCTTTAGCGTTCCCCTTCAGCATGTTCTGGCGGAAGGATAGAATCTTCTGTGCCCGAACATTCTTATCCGTCTCTGACATGGACTCACGGAAGTCCTTGAGGTTAGCTGTGATCTCTTGTTCCGACAACACGTAGTCGTTAGTGTAACCTTGTTCCTTCCTAACCTGCTTAGCTACAGCTTCAACCAGCTCAACTGCTTCAGCAAACTCAGCATCATTACTAGCTGAACGCATCTTGTTTGCAAGAGCCTTCTTCATGTCCGCGAGCTTACTACCTCGAAGGAACTCTCCAGCAGCAATACGACCACGGTTAGCTCTGAGAGCGGCTGGTATCGCCATTGCGATGTAAACGTCAACCTCGTCCTCACCATGAATACCTGCAAGAGCACCAAAGGACACACTCTCTAACGCGAGCTTGATACTTGGTCGCACTCCCTTGAGCTTAGCAATCCCTGCAAGTCCGAGTGCCATAGCAGCACCTTGACCAAGCGGGCCACCTGAGGATTGGTTCTCAATCTCCCAAATCACAGCCGATTGGTAGTGTGCTGGGAGCCTCTGAAGGGCAGGAACCTTACCTCCGGCCTTCTTGAGTAGTGCCAACTTGACAATGAACGCTACAAGACCACCAGTGGCGTCAGCAGCTTTCTCTGGTACTGTGTCTGCTTCAGGTACTCCTACCATCTGCTGGAAGGCTCGTACCTCACCAGCAAACTTCTCAATCATCGACTCCGGTCTGGTGTAGAACTCGTACTTCTTCTCCATCTCGAACAGGGATTGTTCTGTGTCAGTGAACAACCGTCCACCCTGCCACCAAGACTCACCAACTGTGCGAGGATGTCGTTGTCGTTTGTACCAGAAGGGAGAGTCTGGGTCACCCTGAGTTGGACCCATTCTGGGGAACGCTTTATCTTTCCTAGTAATAAAGTCCTGGGTGTCTGAGAAGTGCTCTCGTTCCTCAATCGGTGTGGCTCCGAACAACAGGCTCTCAGACATAGAACTAAGGAACCCTGAAGCTACTCTAGTAGACAGCCAAGGACGTTCCTCAGTCTTCTCCAAATCTTCTCGTCTTGATTGTACAGCTTTCACACCACCTGGACCGGACGCAAAGTCTTGAGTAGCCAGCTCAAGCTCAAGCTCTCCGATTTCAGAGAGAGGACGAGTTACAGGAGCAACAGCAGTAGTAGGCCCACCGTCTGGTTGCTCTACAACATCACCCCTTGCCCATTCTGGTATCCCGTCTAACCGGGAACCTTCTGGAACGTCAAAGGGTTTGAAGGCGTTCTCAGGAACGTCGCCCCTCGCCCAATCAGGTATGTCTAACTGACTCATTGGTTATTGCTTTCTGCCTGGGGTTGTTCTCTGAATAACCTTGCCATCTCTAGTAATCATGATGTAGTCCTTGTTAGGACCAAGGTTATTTCTCTGTTCCAAACTGTTGACCAACGGGAAAACACCACCATTAGCTGCTCTAATCATGTCGTACTGTTCACCATTGAACACTTGTCTACCAACGATTCTACCAAGGTCTGAAATTGCCCCAGGGGCACCAATAGTCGCCTGTGTTGGACCACGAAGATTGAACGTTTCTGCTCGTCTCTCTTGCTTACGAAGGAGCTTCGCGATGTCGATATTGTTACGGGACTGATCTCGCCTGAGTCGGTTGATGTTCTCATCCGAAGCATCTCTCTCAGCCTGTGGTGTATCTTCACCTGTAAGAGTGGAACGGTGAAGATTCGCTGTATCAAGAGCTTCTGCAATACTGTTCTTTCGTTCTCTAAGGGCACGAGACTCTTCTCTCTCAACCACAGGAGCTGCTGCAAAGCCACGAGCACGGCTCTGTTGGTTCTGGAAGCCAACCATCTGGTCAAACTCTTTGTCAAGTCTCCTGTTCTCTACGAACATCTTTGAGACAGCAGCGAAGTCAGCCTGTGCCCAAATCTCCATATCTGCAGGTTCAGTTGGTGCTCCAAGTCTCTTCAACTCAGGTATGTAAGTCTCAACTCTTGTTCTAGATTCCTCTAGAGTAGGAACAGAGTTCTTGACATTATCGACTAAGGAAGGCACACCTGATTGGATAAGTTGTAAAGCACCTGCGGTAGAAAGTTGTCTCTCAGTTAGCTCAAACTGTCGTTCAGACAGGTCTTGACCTACGTTGAATTGACGTGCATTCTCTCCAAGTTGAGATTCCCCAAGACCTACCTGGTCCTGTCTGGCATCTCTAACATCATCAATTCGTTGCTGGTCAAGACCAAGACTTGCATCAAACCGACGTGTTCCTTCTTCAAGTCGCTCTTCCTCAAGACCTAGTTGCCCTGCTCTGAAGTCTCTGGTATCATCAGCTCGTTGCTGGTCAATTCCTGTACGAGTTTCCTGATCCTCTAAACCACGAGAGATCAACTCACTTCGTACAGGTACATCTTGAGACTGTGCTCGAGCAAGACCACTACGAGCCCTAATAGCGTCTATTTGAGCCTCAGTCATTCCACCTTCAATCAACATATCAGCTATGTCGATCTCAGTCTGACGTAAAGCAATCGTAGATGTGGATTGTTGTTCTTCAACTTCCACACGACGAGCATCCAGCATGATCCGAGCAAGTTCCATCTTGTTCCGACCTTGCTTGATCTTTATCTCTTGCTCAAGAGCTGTAACACGAGCTCGAGCGAGCCTCGCATCTGCTCCACGAGAGATCACATCCATCACGCCATTTCCGAGGTTGACAACAGTCATAATTTAGCCTCCTGGTACACCACCACCAAAGATGGAACCATAGATTTGTCCACCAAGCTCGATACCTGAGGAGATTTGTTCTCCAAGTCCTGGTTGAGCTACGCCGGTGGTTTGTACCGTTTGTCTTGTTGCGAAGTCACCAGCTATCTTAGCAAGTCCAACTTCACGTTGGAGGAAAGCTGGTAGAAGTTGTGCGTATGCTTGCTGTGCTCCAAGCTGAGTACGAGTCAATGCTTGTGCCTGAGTCTTACTACGTCGTGAGGACAAC
>SMVB01276498.1_pt1 | contig 12116 bp, 9 predicted proteins | sample 2456461 | NCBI WGS metagenome assembly SMVB01 (sample SAMN11095934, study PRJNA526329) | marine sediment metagenome | biome: Marine sediment; feature: Surficial sediment; material: Deep marine sediment; isolation source: Hadal surficial sediment | place: Pacific Ocean | collected 2014-05 | depth 0-1...
GCTTTGACTAGGGTCGGGAGGCTCCGGGCCTCAGGACGACTTTGGCTGCTCGGCGAACAGCACTTTCATGTAGGCGTGCTGGATTTCGTTGATGTGGCGCGAGATGTCGGTCAGGTCCTGGCCGATGCGCTCGGCCATGGCCAGATCCTCGTCGACGAAGAGGTCGGTCGGCTCGGCCCAGCGCTGAGTCATGTGAATCAGCGCGCGATAGGCGGCCTTCTGGTCGGGCTTGTGGCCCTGACCCAGTTCCTGGACCCTCTCGAGGATGAACTCCAGACTTGCCTCAGCTTGCAACATATTCCGCTTCCCCGGCAGACAGCGTGGCCAAGAAACTAGCCCAGGGTTGGTAATGGCTTTGTTTAAACTGTTTCGATAGCCCTTAAAGGGGCTGTTTTTAAGCGTTTCACACGCTGCCGATAAGTTCCAGCCATTCTTGTTCGCTGAAGATTGTCACCCCCAATTCGGCGGCCTTGCGTGCCTTCGAGCCGGCTTCCGCGCCCGCCACCACGTAATCGGTCTTTTTGGAGACCGAACCGGCGACTTTGGCGCCGAGCGCCTCGGCGCGGGCTTTGGCCTCGCCGCGGGTCATGGTGGTGAGCGTTCCGGTGAACACCACGGTCTTGCCAGCGACCGGTGACTCGCTGGCCGGCGCCGCCACGGCTTGAACCCGGACCTGGGTCTCGAGGTCGCCGATCAGCGCCAGGTTATGCGGCTCGCGGAAGAAGGCGGCGATGTCGTCGGCCATGTTCAGGCCGATACCGTGCATGGCGCAGAGTTCGGCAAAGGCCTCGCCGACCTCCTCGGGCTTGCGCGCCTCGGGGGCGGCGTCCCGCTCTTGGGTGGCCCGGATCATGGCCCCGTGCCAGGCCTCCAGGGTGCCGTATTGACGCGCCAGCAACCGGGCGGTCGCCTGACCGATCTGGCGGATGCCGAGGGCGTAGATGAAGCGGTCGAGCGGCACCTCGCGGCGCGCCTCGATGGCGGCCAGCAGGTTCTCGACCGACCGCGCGCCCCAGCCCTCGCGCCCGGCGATCTCCGCGGCCTGCGCGCCGAGGCGGAAGATGTCGCCCGGGGCCTTGATCAGCCCGTCGCGCCACAGCTCCTCCATGTGCTTGCCGCCCAGGCCCTCGATATCGAAGGCGTCGCGCCGGATGAAATGGATCAGCTTCTCGATCTGCTGGAACGGGCAGGCGAGTTCGCCGGTGCAGCGGGTGACCGCCTCACCCGGCTCTCGCAGCACGTGGGATTTTAACTCGCAAGGGCAGACCTTGGGAAACGCGTAGGGTTTCGCGCCCTTGGGCCGCGCCTCGGTCACCACCTCGACCACCTGGGGGATCACGTCGCCGGCGCGTTGGACCACAACCGTATCGCCGATGCGCACGTCCTTGCGCGCGATTTCGTCGGCATTGTGGAGCGTGGCGTTGGAGACCACGACCCCGCCCACGGTGACCGGCTCGAGCCGCGCCACCGGGGTCAGCGCGCCGGTCCGCCCGACCTGGATATCGATCCCGATCAGCCGGGTCCGGGCCTGCTCGGCCGGGAACTTGTGGGCGATGGCCCAGCGCGGCGCGCGGCTGACGAAGCCCAGGCGCTCCTGCCAATCGAGGCGGTCGACTTTGTAAACCACGCCGTCGATGTCGTAGGGCAGGTCCGGGCGCTGCGCCATGATCTCCTGGTACAGTGCCATGAGCTCCGCGACGTCCTTACAGCGCCGGGCCAAGGGGTTGACCGGAAAGCCCCAATCCTTGAGACGCTGTAAACACTTCCAATGGGTCTCGGCAATGGGTGCGGAGAGTTCGCCCCAGGCGTAGGCGAAGAGGTGCAGCGGCCGGCTCGCGGTCACCGTGATGTCCAGTTGGCGCAGGGAGCCGGCGGCGGCATTGCGCGGATTGGCAAAGGCCTTGTCGCCTGCGGCTTCCTGGCGCGTGTTAAGTTTCTGAAAATCGTCGCGCCGCATATAGACCTCGCCGCGTACCTCTATAACCGCAGGCGCGTCTTTGGGTAAGGTCACGGGCAGGTCTGCGATAGTGCGCAGATTGGCAGTGATGTCCTCGCCGGTGGCGCCATCGCCGCGCGTGGCCCCTTGCACGAACTGGCCTCGTTCGTAGCGCAGCGAAATCGAGAGGCCATCGATTTTGGGTTCTCCGACCGCTTCGATCGGAGCCTCGGGATCGTCCTTCAGCTCCTTGATGAAGCGCCGGACGCCGTCGAAAAATTCCTGTACCTCGGCCTCGTCGAAAGCATTGCCGAGGGACAGCATGGGCACCCTATGGCGCAGCTTGGCGAAGCCGCCGGCCGGCGCCGCGCCGACCCGGCCCGAGGGGCTGTCGGGGCGGACCAGCTTGGCAAAGCGCGCTTCGATGGCCGCGTTGCGGCGGCGCAGGGCGTCGTAGTCCGCATCCGATATTTCGGGTGCGTCGTCCTGGTGGTAGAGCCGGTCGTGATGACCGATCGCATCGGCCAAGCGGGCCAGCTCGGCCGCCGCCTGTGCTTGAGTAAGTTCGTCGGCCGGGATTTCCGCGCCCTGATCCACAGGGTTTGGACCAGGGGCCGATTCGGTCATCCCGGCACCGCTTCGATCAGGCGCTTGGCGGCGGCACGCGCCTCTTCGGTCACTTCGGCGCCGGACAGCATGCGTGCGATCTCCTCCTCGCGTCCGTCGGGGTCGAGCTGGCTGACCCGGGTCGTCACGCGCGCGCCCTCGGCCTCCTTGTGGACTCGCCAGTGGTGGGCGCCGCGCGCGCCGACTTGGGGCGAGTGGGTGACCACCAACACCTGAAGCCCATCTCCGCTATCGGCCCCGCTATCGGCGCTCACGCCTGATCCAGCGAGCCGGGCCAGACGCTCGCCGACCGCATGGGCGGTGGCGCCGCCGACGTTGCTATCGACCTCATCGAACACCAGAGTGCGGACCGGGCTGACCTCGGCCAACACCACCTTGAGCGCCAGCAGGAAGCGCGACAGCTCGCCGCCGGAGGCGATCTTGGCGAGCGGGCCGGGCGGGCTGCCCGGGTTGGTCGCAACCTCGAAGGCGATGCGGTCCAGACCCTGGGCGCCCCAGCGGTCCGGCTCCAGGCGTTCGAGCCGGGTCTGGAATTGAGCCTTGTCGAGCTTGAGCGGGGCGAGTTCCGCGTTCACCGCCCGGTCCAGGGATTTGGCGGCCTTGGCGCGCGTCCGGCTCAGCTTTTCGGCCGCGGCCTCATAGGCTGTGCGGGCTTTGGCGACCGCAAGATTGAGCTCGGCCAGCGCTGCGCCGCCACCGTCGATGGCGGCGAGGCGCTCGGCCAATTCGCCACGCAAGCCGGGCAGGGCCTCGGCCGCGACGCCATGCTTGCGGGCCAGGTCGCGCAACGCGAACAAGCGGTCCTCGATCGCGCCGAGCCGGCCCGCTTCGAGTTCCAGTTCGGTGGCCGCGGTGCGGAGTGCGGTCAGCGCCTCTTCGGTCTCGATCGCCGCGCGTTCGACCGCGGCCAGCGCCGGCCCCAGGCGTCCGGCGGCCTGCTCGGCGACCTGCCCAAGCGCGCGGCGCGCGTCTGTCAGGCGCGATTCCGCGCCCATTTCGGTGCCGGCGCCTTCGAGCGCGGTGACGGCCGCATCCATGGCCGTGCGCAATCTCTCGGCGTTCATCAGCAGGCCGCGCTGTTCGGCGAGCCGCGGCTCCTCGCCGGGGCTTGGGTCGAAGGCGTCGAGCTCCGCGACCGCATGGCGCAGGAAGGCCTCGTCCCGGCGCGCCGATTCCAGCGATTGCGCTGCCCGGTCGCGCGCATCCTGGGCGTCGCGCCAGGTAGACCACAGGGCTGCGACGCCGCGCGCCGCCTCGGCACAGCCGCCGTAGGCATCCAGCAAGGCGCGGTGGCTGGCGCGGTCCAGGAGGCCGCGTTGCTCGAACTGACCCTGAATCTCGATCAGGGTATCGCCGAGCTGGCGCAGCAGGCCGATGGAGACCGGCTGGTCGTTGACGAATGCCCGGCTGCGTCCGTCGGCACCGAGCAGCCGGCGCAGCACCAGGACATCGTCCTCGGCCTCAATCTCCCGCTCTTCCAGGATCGTCCGCGCCGGGTGGCCGGCCCCGACCTCGAAGACGGCGGTGACCGAGGCTTGTTTGGCGCCAGGGCGCAGCAGCCCGGCATCGGCGCGGTGGCCGAGCGCGAGCCCCAGCGCGTCGAGCAGGATCGATTTGCCGGCGCCGGTTTCCCCGGTCAACACGCAGAGCCCCCTGTCGAAAGACAGATCGAGGCGATCGATCAGAACCACGTCGCGGACCGACAGGCTCACCAGCATGCGGACCTCATAAGAAGATGTGCTGGACTCTATCCACCATACTAAATAATCGATTTCCAGACCCGGGAGATCCAGGAGTCGGTGGTTTCTTCGGGCCGCAGATCGATTCCCGTCAACAGCACGTAGCTGTCCGCATACCAGGCGCTGCCGGGATAGTTATGGCCGAGCACGGCGGCGGTCGACTGGGCCTCGTCGGTGACCCCGATGGCGAGATAGGATTCGACCAGCCGGTGCAGTGCCTCGGGCACGTGGGTGGTGGTCTGATAGTCCTTGATCACCAATTGAAAGCGGTTGATCGCCGCCAGGAATTCACCCTGTCCCAAATAGTAGCGGCCGATGTCCATGTGCTTGCCCGCCAGATGGTCGCGCGCCAGGTCGATCTTGAGCGCCGCGTCCCGCGTATAGCGGGAATCGGGGAATCGGCGGGCCAACTCATCGAGCGCTGTCAGCGCCTGTTGGGTCGCCCGTTGGTCGCGCCGGACGTCGGAAATCTGCTCGTAGAAGGAGATCGCACGCAGATAGTAGGCGTAGGCGATGTCCTTGTTGCCCGGGTGCAACTGAATGAAGCGGTCGAGGGCGTTGATCGCCTCGTCGTAGGCGTTGTCCTGATAGTTGGCGTAGGCCGCCATGAGCTGGGCCTTGGCGGCCCAGGTGGAATAGGGGTGCTGGCGCTCGACCTCGTCGAACAGGCGCGCGGCCTCGCTCAACTGGCCGGCCTGCATGGCGTTCATGGCGTTGTTGTAGAGGGTCTCGACAGGCTGCTCGAAGTACTCCGTCTGGTCCTCGTCGATTAACCCGCAGGACCATAACAACAGGCACAGCCCAGCCACCGCCAGTGCTCGCCCGCTGCGCCGGATGCCACTTACGGCTTCGCCTGCTGTTCCCGATTTCTGCAACTTTCCGCCCCTCCCAGCGGTTTCCCAGGCCCCTTACGCAAGGGGTCCTTCGGGCGGACTATAGGTGCAGGGCCAGGGCGTCTCAAGCCGCCAGAATCGAAACGGCGCCCCGTGGCGGGACGCCGCGTCATGGGGCCGGGATTATTGTGTCAGGCCCGGGCGGCGACGGCGCGGGCCGGCGGGATGGAAGCGCCCATGCCCGTCTCTGGCCCGGCCTCCAGGTCCGCTTCCGTGAGTTCGCGCCAGCGCCAGGCCGCGTCGTCGGCGAATAGGGTCTGGAGCAAGCGCAGATTCATGCTGTGGCCCGTGCGCTTGCAGCAGAACTTGCCGATCACCGGTCCGCCGATCAGGGCCAGGTCGCCGATCAAGTCGAGAACCTTATGGCGCACGAATTCGTTGTCGTAGCGCAGTCCGCCGTCGTTGAGCACGCGGTCGCCGTCGATCACGATGGCGTTGTCGAGCGAGCCGCCGAGCGCCAGGCCCATCTCACGCAGCCGATCGACCTCCTCGAGAAACCCGAAGGTGCGGGCGCGGGACACCTCCCGCTTATAACTCGCCTGGGTGACTTGGAACGACCACCGCTGGCGCGCAACAGCCGCGTTATCGAAATCGATCTCAAAGTCGATGGACAGGCCCCGGCCCGGCATCGCCGTGACCGCACGCTGGCTGTCCGATACGGTGATGTCGCGGCGAATCTCCAGTGCCCGGCGCGGTGCATCCTGAGTGACGCTGCCGGCGCATTCGATCAGGAACACGAAGGGCGCGCTGCTGCCGTCCATCACGGGCACCTCGGGACCGTTCAATTCGATCACGACATTGTCGATGGCGCAGCCCGACAGGGCCGATAACAGATGTTCGATCGTGCCGATCTTGATGTCGGCCTCGCCCATGAGCGTGGTGCTCAACGGGGTTTCGATGGCGTTTTGCCAGATCGCCGCAACCTCGGTGCGCTGCACCGTGCCGTTGCGGCGGAACCGGATGCCGGTGTCCGCTTCGGCGGGGTGCAAGGTCATGTTGACCTCGACGCCGCTGTGCAAGCCGATGCCCGAACAGTGGATCGAATCCTTGAGCGTTCGTTGACGCAAGAACCCGTTCGCGGCCCCAAACTTCATACCCATTGTTTTGTCTCTTCCTGCCGTCCGTTGCGGCGGGATCGTTATCCGAATCGCCCTTGCGTTTCCGGGGCATTCACCCTGGCTGGTACCGTGGTCGAGACGGATTTCCCCCAAACAAAGAATCGCGATAGATCGCTTCAGGGGAACTTATAGGCGCGTTCCCCTGAAGTTCTCAAATCACTCTTTGTTACAGTATGTTACGCCGATTTCCCGCACTCCTGGGAAGCGATTCGTTGGCGGGCATCCTAGTTTGCCTGACGACGCAGGAAGGCCGGAATATCGAGCAGCTCTTCATCGACCTGACCGGCCGATTCCGGACCCGCCGATTCGAACCCCGACAGACGCGGCTGGGCGGCCGGGGTCTTCAGTCTCGGATCGGCGCTGGACCGGGGCGCGGCCGCCTGCTGGGCCGTCTGCTGGGCCAGCGGCAGGGCCGATTTTTGAGCGGCGGTGTCCCGTGAGCCGTGCCGCTCGCCGCCCCGGGCCGCGGCTTGGATGGCGCGCGAGGCGCCGCCGGTCATCTTGGCGAAAAAGCCGGGGGCTTTCCGGGTTTCCGGCGCCTTGACCGCTGCGGGTACGTCATGCCGCGGTGCTCGCGAGCCGTTCTCCAGCGCCGCCGTGGCGAAGGGATCGGCCCGGCCCGGAGTTGGGGCCTGGGCCGGGGCCCCATAATCGGGTTCCGGCTCTGGCTCCAGCTTGGCCGGCATTGGGGCGATGAAACAATCCGTGGCGGGTGCTTCCATGACCTCGACAAAGGTCTCGATCTGGGGTGTCGGCTCGGCCAAGTGGGCAGCGGGAGCCTCTGGGGCGGTCTCAGGTGCGTCCTCTGGGGCAATCGCGACCTGGGACGTGCCCACGGCCAGTGTTTCGGCGGCCATGGATTCCGCCACCGCGGTCGAGGCCTTGGCTACCGGTTCCGGGGGGGTCCCCTGTGCTATCGCCTGGGAGTAGGCGTAAAGGCTGTTGCGTGCCGGGGTCTGAACCGGCATGGCAGGTGCGGCTGTGGGGGTCGCTGCGGGTGCCGCCATGGGCGCCTGAGCCGTAACGGTAGCTTCTGGCGGCGAGGCGGCGGACTGGCGGGCGGTGGTGCCGGCCTCGGCGGACACCAAGCTGAGTGCGGCCGGACGCGGCTGGACCGCCTCATCGGATTCGATTCCGGTCGCGACCACGGAGACCCGGATCCGGCCCTCGAGATTCTGGTCGAAAGTCGAGCCGAAGATGATGTTCGCCTCCGGATCGACCTCGTCGCGGATTCGATTGGCGGTCTCGTCGACTTCGAACAAGGTCATGTCGTGGCCGCCGGTGATGTTGATCAAAACCCCGCGCGCGCCCTTCATGGAGACGTCGTCCAGAAGCGGGTTCGAGATTGCGGCCTCGGCGGCCTCCAGCGCACGGCTCGCGCCTTCGGCCTCGCCGGTACCCATCATGGCCTTGCCCATCTCGGTCATGACCGAGCGGATGTCGGCGAAGTCGAGATTGATCAGGCCCGGCATGACCATCAAATCGGTGACCCCGCGAACGCCCGAATGGAGCACGTCGTCGGCCATCTTGAAGGCGTCGGCGAAGGTGGTCTTCTCGTTGGCGATCCGGAACAGATTTTGGTTCGGGATGACGATCAGGGTATCGACGTACTGGGTCAACTCGGTGATCCCGGCCTCGGCGATGCGCATGCGGTGCACGCCTTCGAAGTGGAACGGTTTGGTCACCACGCCGACGGTGAGCACGCCCGCCTCGCGCGCGGCGCGGGCGATCACCGGCGCCCCGCCGGTGCCGGTGCCGCCGCCCATGCCGGCGGTGATGAACACCATGTTGGCGCCCTCGAGCTCGGTCAGGATGTCGTCCAGCGCCTCCTCGGCCGCCGCCCGTCCGATGTCGGGTTTGGCCCCGGAGCCCAGTCCCTGGGTCACGCCGCGGCCAAGCTGGATGCAGTTGTCGCAGAGCGACTGCTGGATCGCCTGGGCGTCGGTGTTGGCAATCAGGAAGTCGACGCCTTCGAGGTTGGACTGGATCATGTTGTTGACGGCGTTGCCGCCGGCCCCGCCAACGCCGATCACGGCGATCTGCGGTATGATATTCGGCTGCAACGTGGGAACGTTCAAATTCAAGGTCATGCTGCTCTCCACTTCCCCTCCTGGTGGCTGATGCTGCCAGTCCGGTGGCCAAGTTGGCTGCCGAGCCGGCCGATCGTTCCGGACCCGCCCGAAACGCTCGATTGAGTTCTCCTAGAAATGTTCACGAAACCAATCGCCGAAGCGGCCGATCAGGCCGTCCGGCTCCCCTGTCTGGGCCGGCGCCAAGAATGGCGCGGTCCGTTCCGCCGTGACGGCGTAGTTCAAAAGCCCGGCGCAGGTTGCAAAGGCCGGGCCGGCGGTCGCTTCGGCCAAGCCGGCGATGTGGCCCGGCCGCCCAATGCGCACCTGCTTGTCGAGAATGAGACTCGCGAGTTCGGTCATGCCCGGAAGCTGGCAGGCGCCGCCGGTCAGGACGGTGCGCCGACCGGCGATCTTGTCGAAGCCGCTCGCTTCGAGATGCGAGCGCACCAGCTCCAGTGTCTCTTCGAGGCGCGGCTGGATAATGCCGACCAGCAAGGAGCGCGGCACCTGATGGCTGCCGGCCTCGCGCTCTTCGCCGACCCGCGGCACTTCGATCGTCTCGCGTTCGTCGGTGCCGGTTGCGAGCGCGTGGCCGTAGAGCGTCTTCATGCGTTCGGCGTGGACCAGCGCAGTCGAAAGTCCGCGCGCGATGTCGCTGGTGACGTGGGCGCCGCCGACCGGCACGACGTCGGTGAAAATCGCGTTGCCTTCGTAGAACACCGCGATGGTGGTGGTGCCGCCGCCCATGTCGATGACCGTGACGCCGAGCTCCATCTCGTCCTCGACCAGAGCCGCAAGGCCAGAGGCGTAGGGCGAAACCACATATCCGGTGACGTCGAGGTGGCAGCGTTCGATGCAAGTGGTGAGGTTGCGCACCGCGCCCGAAGCGGCGGTGACGATATGAATCTCGACACCCAGACGATGACCGTACATGCCACGCGGATCTCGGACGCCGCGGTTGCCGTCGATATTGTAGGCGATCGGAATAGAGTGGATCAGCTCGCGGCCATTTTCTGCATCGCCATTCATACTCTGGCGCTGGTGGCCGCGTTCGAAGGCTCGGCGCAGGTCGGCATCGCCGATCTCATGGCCGTTGATGGCGAGCTCGATGTCGATGGCGCTCGAGGCCGGGTGGCCGCCGGCGAGGTTGACCATGACCCGGTCGATGGTCTGGCCGGCCATTTGCTCGGCGGCGTGCACGGCGTTGAGGATCGCCGCCTCGACCGCCGCCATGTCAACGATCACGCCGGCCTTGATGCCGCGGCTGGCCTGTTGGCCGATGCCGATCACCTTAGGCAGGGGACCTTGATCGACGCGCGCGATGAAGCAACAGGTTTTGCTGCTGCCGACGTCGAGGCCGGCCACAATGCCGTTCTTGGTGCGGCTTAGGTTCTTGCGCATGTTCGTTCCAAAGTTAGCCAGGGTCGTATCCATTGCACTCATTCAGGTTTCTTCGCCGGCCCGGCCGGGCGCCCGCTTGGGCGCGGCCTCGGAAGTGGTGCGCACCACCAGCCGGTCCGGAAGGCGTAGATCGATGACCGCCACGTCGCGGCCGAGCACACCGTGCTCGCGCTGGGCGCGGGCCAACTCGGCCCAAGCGGCGGCTGGGTTCTGCTCCGGCAGGCGCACGTCGATGCCGTCGTCGAGGCGCAGATTCCAGCGCCGGCCATGCACGCGGATTGCGGTCGATACCCTGGCCCGGAGTTCGGGCTGGCCGCTCAACATGTCCAACAGCTCCGCGGTGTGATCGGGGGCGTTCTTGCCAACCACCATTGGCAAGCGCGTGAAGGCCTTGGGCTCGGCACCGGGAATCACTTCGCCGCCGCGATCGATCACCGTGATCCGTCCCTGGTGCTGCCACAGGGCGAGCGGCTGCCGTTCGATCAGGCGCACGTAAATCGCTGCCGGCAGGCGCCGTTCCACGGTTGCGGCGCGCACCCAGGGCAGGCGCTCCAGCCGCGCTTGGGCTGCGTGAGGGTCGAAGGCCAGAATCGGTTGGCCCCGGACCACGCCGAGGGTGTCCAGGACCACGCGGGCCTCGGTGCGCTGCCGGCCTTCGACCAGGACGTCGCCCAGTTCGAGTCCGGCATCCGCGCTCGCCGCGAGCAGGGCCAGCCCGGCCCGCTCCAGGCTGCGCGGAATCCAGCCGCTGATCGCGAGCCAGCCGATCCCGGCCAGCACAAAGCCGGTGGCGAGGACGATTCCGCCGCGCTGCCAGAGGTGCCGGGTGTCGGCCTTGCGCGCGCCGCGCCTGGAGGTCCGAATAGCAGACCGCTTTGCCGGCGTGCGCCGGGCCTTGGTCCGCATCTTGGTCCGGGCCTTGTCGCCGCGCCACCAATTGAGGGGGTTCAGGAGTCGCATGCGGCGTTCTCCACCATCCAGGCGCAGATTTCGGGAAACGAGATGCCCAGGTGGGCCGCTTGCTCGGGGACCAGACTGAGCGGAGTCATGCCGGGCTGGGTATTGACCTCCAGCCAGTAGAGATCGCCCATGCCGCCGTTTTCGATCCGAGTATCGTCGTAGCGGAAGTCGGAGCGCGACACGCCGCGGCAACCGAGCGCCCGGTGCGCGGCCAGCGCCGCGTCGAGCGCCGCCTTAGTTGCCTCGGGACCGATCTCAGCGGGGATCACGTGCACGGCCCGGCCTTCGGTGTATTTGGCCTCGTAATCGTAAAATCCGCTCTTGGCCTGTATATCCGTGACCGCCAGCGCCCGGTCGCCCATCACCCCAACGCTGAGTTCGCGCCCGGCAATGAACGGCTCGATCAGGACCTCTTCGCCGAACTCCCAGACGGCGTCGTCGATCGCCGGCCGGTTGTCGCCCTCGCGCACGATGCCCACGCCGACGCTGGAGCCTTCGTTGATCGGTTTGATTACGTAAGGCCGCGGCATCGGATCGTGCTCGCGCAACACTTCACGCCGCACCACCAGGCCCTGGGGCGAGGTAACGCCGGCGCCCGCGGCCACGCGTTTGGCCACGACCTTGTCCATCGCCATCGCCGAAGCCATGACGCCGGAGTGGGTGTAGGGGATGTGCAGCAGCTCCAGCAGGCCTTGGACGCAACCGTCCTCGCCCCAGCGGCCATGGAGCGCGTTGAACACCGCGTCCGGCGCCGGAGTGAGCGCCGCGACTAAGGCGCCGATATCGCGGCCGACTTCGATCTCGGTGGCCTGGTAGCCGGCCTCGCGCAGTGCCTTGGCGCAGGCCTTGCCACTGACCAGGGAGACTTCGCGCTCGGCGGAGATGCCGCCCATGAGCACTGCGATGTTTTGGCTCATGTGGCGCCCCCCGGGCTCTGCGGCTCTTCCGGCTCGCCGATGCGGCGAATTTCCCATTCCAGTTCGACTCCGGAGTCCTCGCGCACCCGGGCACGGATCTCCTCGCCCAGTTCCTCGAGGTCGGCCGCGGTCGCCATGCCGGTGTTGATCAGGAAGTTGCAGTGCTGTTCGGAGACCATGGCGCCGCCGCGGCGCAGGCCCCGGCAGCCGGCCCGGTCGATCAGTTGCCAGGCCTTGGCTCCGCCGGAGACCGCTGGGTCCGGGTTCTTGAAAGTCGAGCCGCCGGTACGGCTGCGGATCGGCTGGCTGCCGCCGCGTGCGGTCTGAATCTCGGCCATGCGCCGGGCGATCGCCTCGGGCGTCTCCGGGTGACCGCGCAGGCGGGCGCCGAGGAAGATCCAATCGGCCGGCACCGCCGAATGGCGGTAGGAGAAGCCGAAATCTTCGCGCTCC
>SMVB01153385.1_pt1 | contig 12115 bp, 13 predicted proteins | sample 2456461 | NCBI WGS metagenome assembly SMVB01 (sample SAMN11095934, study PRJNA526329) | marine sediment metagenome | biome: Marine sediment; feature: Surficial sediment; material: Deep marine sediment; isolation source: Hadal surficial sediment | place: Pacific Ocean | collected 2014-05 | depth...
CATTAAAATATGGAGTTTCCCACCGGCTGCTTTCGGCCAATAGCGGACATCACTGACGCTAGCAACGGGAGGTGCGCATATGCGCATTCCAGCTACCAGCGGGAGCCGTCCAATTGCACCGGTTAGGTGTCTTCGTCTGATTCGTATTCGTAAACAATTGCTTGCCCGATAGTAACCTTGCTCTCAGATGTACCGCCATAAACTCCTGTCGTAGCATTGCCACTTGTATACCCCGTAACTTCGGAATCATAGGAAATGATAACGGCATCTGCTCCGAACTCAGCAGCGCGCCTAACTACCTCATTGGTCTGACTTTGGTAGTCACTCACAAACGCGTCCGGACCAAATTGAATACGAGCAATTACACTATATTGCCGGTCAGGTTTTTCTAGAAGTATCTCAACTTTGTCTTCGGCAACAGGGAGCCTGCTGGTTGAGTCAAAAACCACTACATCGATTGTGGTACATCCAAGTAGCAGCGAGCTCGCCAAAAACAGACACAGCAAGAGCATTCGTTTTGGCGCGAAATTTTCAAGCGTATTGAGTAATTCCATGATCACCTTACCTCTAACAGGACACTGGCGAAAATCCTATACTGGCAGGGGATTTCAGTCTTATCATTAGACACCAGGAATTGGTCCGTTGACGTCAAGCGCCGTGCTATCGACATTTCGGCGAAGCGTCTGCATTGGGTCATAAGCGGCCGCTCAACATCCTATCACTCGAATGGCCGCTTTCGGGTGCATAGCGGACGTTGGAGGCCGATGTGTCACCGTCCACACTACTATATAATTGGTCCGCAGTTCACACATACGGTTGACTGAGTCTAATCGATGAAAATAATAATGCTGCTCACCATACTCGTGCCGATGGTCGCCTTTGGATGGAACAACGGACAGGCGGGAAACGCTCGGACGAACCTCCCGGAAGAGTGTGCTGATCCGCCGTACTCGACGCACGATTGGATCGCGGATAAGGCCTTGGATATGCTCCCGGACGACGAGAAGGAGTGGCTGGTACCTCACAGGGCTATGTACCTCCTCGGAACTGAGGCTCCCGATAATTCCACTATCCATGAGTCCTGCGACTCGCCGCACAGGGGATATGGGGATACCGGATTGGGGCACAGCGTCGATTGGAACTCAGATCATACGGCCTGGGCACTGCGCGACGACGGGACCCTACAAGATCGCGCCGCCCGAAGGGCGCAGGAGGAATACGGTAAGGCCGTCCTAGCCTTTCAGCAAGGCAACGAATCCGACGCCGCATTCTTCTTAGGTGCAATGGCGCACTATATCGGCGACGTTTCGCAATACGGACATTCGGGACCCTTCGAGGACCATCACCCGGATTACGAGAAATGGGCTAGCCATCAATCCGAATTGAACGACACAGTGTTTACTCCGTTCTTAGACGAGAGTTCGTTGGTGAGGAGAACCCCGTATACAGCCGTAAAAAGAATCTCTAAGGCGACCTCGGGAGGGAAAGACGACATACTGTCTTTCGCGGTGATGGATGCGAACTATGCCAATCGCAATTCCGATCCCGACTATCTCGCGAGTACCGGTAACGCTTTAAACATGGCCGCTAACGAACTGGCCGATGTGTTGCACACCTTCTTTTTGAACGTGGTGGACGAAAATTGACTGAATAAATGACTTGGGCGACGGTAATTACATGTCGACGAAAAGGAGATGGCAGGAGTACACAATGAAAAGAATAGTGATCTGCGCCGACGGAACTTGGAACAAACCTGATCAAAAAGACAGAGGAAAGCGAAAGCCGACAAATGTTGTCAAAAGTGCTCGCGGGTTATTGCCTTGCTCAAGCGATGGAACTCCGCAAATCGTCTATTACCATGATGGTGTCGGCTCAAATTGGGGTATAGACAAAATCGCAGGTGGAGGATTCGGGGTAGGATTGTCACGAAATATTGTTGATGCCTATCAATTTCTGGTTCTCAACTACCAGGAAGGCGACGAGATCTTCCTGTTCGGATTCTCGCGTGGCGCATATACGGTTCGTAGCCTCGCCGGATTACTCGATAAAATCGGGATTCTTCCTAAGGACCATGCGTTCTTCATATCGGACGGCTATTCGCTGTATCGGGACCGCCAGCCGGACGAGGTGCTCAAGAAGTTTCGCACCGATCATCAATGCAGAAATGGAGATGTAAAATTTGTCGGCGTCTGGGATACGGTGGGCGCGCTAGGTATACCGATAGGGTTGTTCAAAGGATTCAACAAGAGATATCAATTCCACGAAGTAGGGTTGGCATCAAACATTCAACACGCATATCAGGCCTTGGCGATTGACGAGCGACGCCGACCATTTCAACCAGCACTTTGGTCATTACCCGAAGGGTCCCGGCAAACCCTCGAGCAAGTGTGGTTTGCAGGCGTGCATACCAATGTCGGAGGCGGGTACAGCAAAGACGGACTTGCAAATATTGCCTTGCACTGGATCAAAGACAAAGCCGCGGACAACAAACTCGAATTTGACAACACGTTTCTCAACCATTATCGACCTTGGTACAAACACGAGTTGCGCGATTCAATGTCATGGAAGTATCGAATATTGATACCCAAACCGCGGCAAATCGGTGATGTGAAGAACGGCAACGAATCAGTTCATCAGACGGCTTATGATCGACTCGATAAAGTCGAGGATTACAACCCACAAAATTTGATCGACTCTATTGAAAAGCACGGTCGGATATAAGGTAACTATGCGAGGACGCAAAATACGTTATGGCATTTGCTAATATTTATGAGCTGATCGCTTTGGTCGCGGTCGCCACCGCAGCATCGTCCTGCTTGCCCCCCGTGTTCCTTTCTCGGCTGCCCAGGACACGGTGCGAACGATGATCCACATCACACGCGGCAGCGTCGAAAGACCCGAGATTTTCGACTCGGCCAAAGCGAAGCGAGAGTTTGTTCGAGCAAGAGCGTCCTACGCCCGACCCGAGCACGAACGCAAGCGACGGCACTTCCCGATCAGCTTATACCGACACATCTCAATCAAGTGGGCGCTCGGTAAGCTGTTTCACGGCAAGTGCGCCTACTGCGAGAGCAAGTACGCCGTTACGCAGCCGATGGACGTCGAGCTCTTCCGACCGAAGGGCGGCATCATCGGCAAGGACGAATACTTCCCCGACCACTACTGGTGGCTGGCGCTCGACTGGAACAACTGCTTTTCGAGCTGCATCGCCTGCAATCGCAGGCAGAAACACGGCGGCAAGGGACACAGCTTCCCGATCACCGGGCCTCGCTCTCCGCTCCTGGGGGGTCCTGAGGATCTCCACGCCGAGAAACCACTCCTCCTCAATCCGTGTGAGGACCAACCGCAGGACCATCTCGTTTTCCACCGGGACGGGATGGTCTCCGGAACGACCGAACGAGGACAGGTCACCGTCGAGGTCCTCGGATTGAATCGACCGCAGCTTGTCAGTGACCGCGCATATCATGCTTTGCGCGTTGTCAAGCTCCTCCAGCTTGTCCAAACTATTGACCCGACCATCTATTTTGATGAGCTCATAGAAATGGGGGCGGACCAGGGTGAGTACGCCGGCATGTCCCGTCAGCTGATTCGAACGGCTTTGGTCAAGTACGACGACGACAGACTGCGGCCACTGCTCGACGCGATCGAGCCCACTTCGCACGTCGTCACCAAAAAGGAGAGTAGGAAAGCCGAGAAATCCCGCATCGCATTCGAGAAGGATCTCGAGAGCTACACCCTGGCCGACGATCAGAGCGAGGACGACGACGTGTACCGCGAACGCCTGCCGCAGGTCGAAACGATCGTCATCCACAACGTCAAAGCGATCCGCCACCTCGAGCTCAACTTCACGATGGGAGGCGGCCCCACGCCCAGCACCGACCCGGACGCCGAAGACCCTCGAGCTCCGTGGAAGATGTTGATCGGCGAGAACGCGACCGGAAAAAGCACGGTCCTCAAGACCGTGGCCCTCGCCCTCCTCGGCGAGGACTACCTCGACCACGTTCTGGGTGACGAGGCGGGATCGTACGTGCGCAACGGGTGCAAGAGTGGCTACGTCCGGGTGCAACTCTCTGGCTTCTCCACGCCGCACAAGCTGGTCTTCCGCAAGGACGGTGTCGAGTTCTCCGGCCCCGGCCGCGCGCAGATCCTGTTGCTCGGCTATGGCTCGATGCGTCTGCTCGAAGGTGATCGTAAAGGCGCTTTCGAAGTATCGTACGCGCGCGTGGACAACCTCTTCGATCCGACAATGCCGCTCGGCGACTTGAATGGTTGGCTGTGCAGGCTTCACGACCAAAAAGACCCGAAGTACCACCGCGCATGCCGGGCCTTGAAGCAGGTCATGATGCTCGGCGAAGGAGAGGAGCTCGAATACAAGGACGGCGAGATGCAAGTGAAACTGATGGACGCCACCATCCCTATCCGCCGCCTGTCGGACGGCTACCAATCCTCCCTGGCGCTCGTCGGTGACATCATGCAGGTCGTCCTAGAACGCTGGCACGAGCCCGATCTGGCCAGTGGGATTGTGCTCGTGGACGAGATCGGAGCCCATCTGCATCCGATCTGGAAGATGCACTTGGCTTCTAATCTTCGCGAGGCCCTCCCCAACGTCCAGTTTCTCGCGACGACGCACGACCCTCTCTGTTTGCGCGGTCTCGACGATGGCGAAGTCGCTCTCCTGAAACGTGACGCGAAGAAACACGTCGTCGGGATCGGCGAACTTCCACCCGTGAGGGCTCTGCGAGTCGACCAGCTGCTCACGTCCGAACACTTCGGGCTGTCAAGCACACGAGATCCAGAAGCGGAAAAGTTTTTCGCGAAATACTACGCTCTCCTGGGCAAGCGCAAACGCACCAAGGCCGACGAACGGAGACTCGCGAATCTACGCCAGGAGCTCCCTGAGCACGGCCTGCGCGGCGTCACCCGCCGTGAGCGAATCATGCTCGACGCGATCGACCACCACCTTGCGCGTGAACCCGAGCACGTCGGCACCCCTCAGGCCCGGGCCAGCCAGATGGCCCTCGACGAGGTTCTCCAACGTATCCTCTCCAAGATTCCGTGATCTTCGTTGACCGTTCAAAGGTCCCGATGCCGTCCGTCCTCGCGGAGGACGGCAGCATCGCCGCCGAGGAACGCACGAAGGCTGACCGCTTCTACGCCAAGTCGAGACTGAACGCGTTCAAGAACTACCCGTTCAAGGTGTACAAGAACAAGGCCGTCAAATCTGCGTTGGAGGCGCTCTTCTCCAAAAAGTGCGCCTACTGCGAGAGCAAGTACGCCAGGACGCAGCCGATGGATGTCGAGCATTGGCGACCGAAGGGTGGCGTGGTCATCGACGGTGAGTTCTGGTGGCCGGGGTACTGGTGGCTCGCCGCAGCGTGGGGAAACCTTCTGCCGTCGTGTATCGACTGCAATCGCAAACGGCGCTACTTCTTTCCGGAGGACGAAGTCGACGACAGCCGCGGCAAGGAAAACCTGTTTCCAGTGAAAGGACGGCACGCCGACGAGGTCGGCGGAGAGGTGAACGAGACGCCGCTCCTCCTCGACCCCTGTAGCGACGACCCTGCATTCTATCTGAACTTCGGCGATGCCGGCATGGTCGCGGTCCGCGCCGGCCTGCGCGGAGCGAAACGGCTCCGCGCCAATCACTCGATCCAGACGTATGGCCTCGACCGGCCGGAGCTTGTGGAGGCTCGGGCCGGGATGCAATCGCGCGTCCTCGAGCAGATGGCAGCGGCCGGCGAAGCGTACAAGAAATTCTACGCAACTCCCGGCAGCAAGAAACGCCGGCGCAGCCTTGGCGCCGAGCTACGCGACCTACGTGCGATGGGTGCGGACAGCGGCGAGTATGCTGGCACTGCGCGCCAACTGTCGCGCCCCCTGTTCGACAAGGTCGGGGACGGCATCTGGCTGCACCTCAGGTTGAAACTCGGTGGTCCCAAGCGGACGGTTCTGGAGAGATTTGTGACCCAGTTCGCGCCCCCCGTCTCGATGGAGTCCGAACAAGCCGAGGCACGCAATATCGTCGCCTCGTTGCCCTGACTTCCAACGATCTGTCGGAGACCCTCTGGTCAGCACGTTTTTCGAATTAATACTTTGCTTTTGTCAAAGATCGAGCAGCCAATCGGGTTGCCCGACAATGTGACAATTGTGTTCATCGATGGCTAGTGAATAGATACTGGTGAATAAGAAAACGTGTCAGAATTTTGCGCCTGTATTAACAACCACACCAATACCGCCGCGAAATTATCAATCTTCCCCGAATCCCAAGCCCCCCAAACCTGGTCGGCAAGCTCCTCATCAACCAGCAGGGCTTCTATGTAGATCTCTGTGAGCATTCGGCAATGGTAGATCGCTCCACGGCGAATTGCTGGGGAAAATTTGGGTAATTCGTCCAGAAATTCCTCCAACCTCTGCTATCTTTTAGGGATGCGACGTAGCGTTACGGCCAGAAGATAAATGCCAAGAACATCTGACGAAAGAGCAATGAGCAAACCTGCAACAAATAGGCAGAAAAAGGTATTGAGATTCTTCGGAATTGAATTTCATCCAAACATTACTTCTGGAGCCGCCGGTTGGGAGGTGGGCAATATATTGTCCGACACGGAGAAATCAGAGAAATGGTACAAATATTTATGCCTGACTGGAGATTTCGGCTCAGATTCTGATCAATTATTACCGTATGACGAGGACATACTTAGGAAAACCACTGTCCCCGACGGCTGGAGCGCCCAAAAAGCAATTCAAAAATTGGTTGAAGAAACCGCCGCTCAAATTCTCGCAAGTGAATCACCCTATGATTACCCGCCACCGGATGTTGTGTTTTCTGGACATTCTTTTTGCTTCACTGGCAAATTCGATTTTGGCCCACGAAAAGAGTGCGAGCATTTGATCATCGAAAAAGCAGGTACTGCCGCGAAAGGCGTGTCAGGAGATTTGGATTTTCTGGTGATCGGAACTCAAGGAAGTCGAGCATGGAAGCGAGGTAGTTATGGAACGAAAATCGAGAAGGCTGTATTTCTGAGGAGAATGAACGGAATACCGGCGATATTATCCGAGGATCATTGTTTTAGTTTTATCTAAATACCGTCGCCCCGTTGTCCCAAGCCTCCCAGACTTGGTCGGCTAGGTCATCGTCAACTAGAAGGGCGGTTGTGGCGAATCTCCATTTGCAATGGACCATTGAAATCATCCTACTAGCTCTCTTGAGATGGCCAAGAGAAAGACCAATAGACGGCAATCCGCATTGAAAATATTATATTCTTACCATTCAGATATCGAGGAAATCAATCGCACTCAAACAGATATTTCAGTGCTCGCTTCCTAGCATTGCTTTTTCGAAGACTATCACCTAGCTTTAGTAATAATTTATGTATGTATTGTTATGGATTGTCTTGGCCATTGCTGTCATGTACATAGCAAGGCTAGCGATTTTGGCCTACGTTGGAACTCACGCTGCGCCCGAAATTTCTGGTGCGGCGTATCTTAGAAAGGAACTCGCCAAGCTCGAAATCAGTACGTCGCAAGTTCCGGACGAATGCATCGCAGACCTTGTCCAACTCTGCAAGCGCACGGCAGAGTTTCAAAGCTATGGTAGTAAGAAATTCACGACAAGTTTCGTTGAGGGATTGGATGTTGCAGTCGGAATGGTTCAAATCTGGTTGGTCAATCCGAGCGAATCGAATTTCCCAAGTTTTGACGGTAGAAAAGATATTTATCGCGAGATATTCGAGCGTCACCAAATTGGGCCCGGACAAAGCTAGCACAACTGTTTCTGGCGTTGGCTAGGGCCGGTAACATGGTGGTACGTCTCTTCGGCTTGCTATTAAACTAGGCGTTCAGCAACAATATCTCAAGGATGGCTACTCAAGACAAATCCGACAAGGACGGAGGCCCGGGCATCCTTCGCAAACCACTACCTTGGTGGTTGCGCTACTTTGCGCCTTATCCTGTTGCATATGATCGATTGCGATCCTTGATACGGTATCGACCATTTGATCCCGCCTGTGATCTCGACCCAAAACAACCTGGCTACCTCGCAGATACATTGCAGACTGGCAGGATGTTCATTCCGTCGTTTTCGTCTCTTAACGATCCTTGGGAAGCCGCTCCGTCTCTTGAGAACTATCCCTGGCGGCGAGATCTACATACCGACATAGCGGACTTCCTAAGCGATCTGGCTCCGGAAGTTTCATCCCCCGAGAGCCGGGAAAAACTTCTCTCAGATACACGATTTTTTGGCACCGAAGCGTTACTGCGGAAGACTCAGCAAGTTCTGATGGATGAATTTCGTGGCAGCCCGATCCTTTCCATGAGTGATCGGGGGGATAATTTCCTCATGTGGTCGTATTACGGTCAAGGGCATAGTGGATTTGCTTTCGTATTCGACGCCAGGGTTTTGCCGTTCGCATTCGCGGTACGCGTTAGATACAAAAAGAAACACCCCCGGATATTTCTCACGCGAAAGGATAGGTCGGGCCTCGCAATGGACATTCTTGCTACAAAGGCAAGGCAATGGAAACACGAACGAGAATGGCGAATTTTGCCAACCAAGGACAGAGCTACGAAACTTGGATTTAATGCTTTTGAAAATGCGTCAGAGAAGGGTTTTTATGGAACCGTCCCAATCAGCAGCATCATCGGAGTGATTATCGGCGACCACCTATATCGCGGTCTTCATTCTCAGGCATTATTGGATTTATTACCGCAACACGATTCCACTATGAAGTTTTGGTTGGCCGAAATAGACAGGCGCAAATATAGAATCGTTTTGCGCCCTATAACGTTTACATAACTGAGATCGAGAACGCGTGTGAATCTCACGCGATTCCGCCAGCGCGATTAAATCGGACTCTGACTGCACGTTCGAGTCCCAACTATAGTTACCCGTAGAACCACCGGTCGTCAAAGTAACACGCTTGATCAACCAAACGGTTATATGTCCGCCAGTGCATCCGTTTGGGTTTATTTCCACACCTACCGCCAATCCGCGCCCAGGTCTTATTCGCACGCCGCCTCATGCGCTGATCCCATTCCTCGTGCTGGCTTTCGTAGCTCAGGTCGTGGCATTTTCTGCACTTCAAGGATCTGGTCCGGATCGGTAATTTGGAGCCGTCACGCTCAATCCTGCGCCCGTAGAGGACGGCAATTCGTTTCCGACAACCAGGGCACAAGAACCAGGGACGGACACCACCAAAGTGGCACGTAGTCCGGTCGATAGTGACAATATCCTGTCCCAATCTTCGGAAGCCAGCGAGCAGGGCAATACCATGTTGGAACCGCATTCGGTTTTGTTCGGAAACTAATCGAATTTCATACTTGGATTTACGATCTGAATAACAGTGCTCTGCGCCATGTTCGAGGAATCCGCCGCGTGCCAGTTGGCGAATATCAATTTGCAGGCAACCTTCAGTGGTCGCCTTGCGAGAAGTTGATTTAGTCGAAATCAATTGGCTACCTCTTTGAAATAATCGAAATAATTAGTGCCATTTTTGATTAGTCTCGAAATCTTATGCATCTAATGGCCATAACATGGCGTATTGATGCTTCGATGGTGAGATAACTCATTATTTGCAATACATTAAGGCGACCTGATAAGTGTAGTTTTATTCAAAGTTGCGAGAGCGCAAACGCACAGTAAATAAGCCCCCCATAGCTAAGGCCCACCCTACCCCCTTAAGCCAATTTTATTTAATTAAGAAAATTACACCGCCTCCAGATGTCTTTCAGGTCTGCAAGCCCCGCCGGGAAGAGATGATCATCTCGCATCGCATCTTTGAGTCTTTGACAGTTGAGACAAAGCGTCATCACACAGCAGCAATCGATGTGAGCGACATCCAGCTGGCACATGTATGTCGGCACGAAGCCACCTCGCTCACACGTATCTTGTAGACAGGCGTCCATGCGGTATCAGCCATCTTGAATCGCCTTAGGAATTGGCAGTCCCTTAATACGGTTCATACACCACGGGCAACCCTGTACTTCAGGCGGACATCCGTTCCAGATCGGGACACGCCCACAGTGCTTGCAAGTGGTTATTGATGTGTAGTGATCAGGCGTCTTACCCTCGTAACGCATCTGAGTAATTTGGATCATTTCGTGTACGCACGAGTCATCGCTTTTCGTTTTCAATTCCTCTAACCACTCACTGACAGAACTGACAAAAGGGCTTCTGTCAGTTTTGTCAGTGGGTGCTTCGGAGGTTTCAGATATTCCGTATTCCTTCATGACTTGCTGCAGAATGCTCATTCATCGTTCTCCCAAATCAGTGGATTCACCTGATAAACAACAGCAGTTCGACCGTCGGTTGACTCTTGCTGGCGCTCGATCCAGTTGAAGTCCTCAAGCACATCGGCAGCGATGCGAGTCTCCTCCGTTGAGAGATTGGCCCATCCATGTCGATAAACTTCACGTAGACCGAATCGTTCCGGCAGAGATCTTCCTTTGATTTTTCTTGCCAGTGCTCTTGCCGCGACGAAATCGGCTCCAACTATCGGCGCGTATATCCGATTAGCGTGGGCCTCAAGGTAAGTTGCCCATGCGATTGCTTTTTGCGTACTGAGTAGGTCCACGGGGCCTGTGTGCCCCTCAGCGATATGAAGAATCAAGGCAATGGACGGCACCAGGCTTGGGTACTTACCAAGGTGTGATTCCATACACTCAGGTAGATCATCGTTCCTGAGTCGATTCTCGTGAGCCTCAAGCCATCTCGAAAAGACAGCCTGAGCATCCGTATTGAATCGCAAATACGGGATTTCCGAATCTTGCTGGTCGGCGCCGACAGTCCGCACGTCTAAGGATGCGAAGCCTTCGAATAGGCGCATCGTCTCCCGCCAGTTATCCGTATTCGCCTCAACATCGATCAGCTCAAATCGCTTTGATAAGTCAGGCCATACTGCAAGCTGGAAGCGCTGCATAAGACCGTCGTTAGCTCTTGAGTGGCGTTGTGACTCACGTAAAAGGCTACTGATGGGTCCAGGTTGTATACCTCCAAGAACTGAAACACAGGCCCTTGGTATTCGTGTAGATCCGCGCCCTATACGGTCCACCTTGAATGGTTCGTTTCCTGACCATGACTGTAGATAGAAGGATTTAGCCGACTCTTGGCCATGTCGTTCGAGCCCTGCATGAAATCCCATCAACTCATCGCGACAAACCAGGATGGAGGGATTTGTCACAAGCAAGTCAGCAAGTTTCTCCACAGTTGTATCGTTGGCGATGTATCGCGTACACGCTGGCTCTGATGGTTCTGTCTCGTTTTGCTCCTCAATAAGAGCAGCTGCGTCGCTCTTTGAATTGGGGTCACGCTTTTTCAGGAGCTTTTGAATCTCACTTTGATTTGCTTTCACTTGGTGTGAGTGCAGTTGTTGCTGCATACCGAAGTCATCAACTGCTAAGTCGTGCAATTCAGACGCCCGGTCTTCCAGCCTATTCAGCGGTCTTAACGCCTCAGACATAGACGGTGATTTCTTTGCGGATGGTCTGCCGATAATCATGCCCCATAGATTTGGTATTACCGTCCAGTTATCTGCTGCCATCGGTCGGATAGCGAGGTTTCGTGCAAGGAGACTCGACAGAGCAACCATGTAGCTCACTGCGGCGAAGTCGATTGGTGCTTGTTTTGATTTTGAAATCTCCAAAGCACTCACTGACAGAACTGACGGAAGCAACTCGCACTCGAAAGCCGGAACTGGCGGCAGTGAATTTGGAAGCGGTAGCGGTAAGGACCGCTCAATCGGAATCTTTCTAACGACCGGATCATGCCGCGACATCAATCACCTCCGCGTCATAGAACACCCTTGGATCGAAGTCGTCCAGCAACGCCTCTCGGATCGCTACAACGGAGGGCGAGCCTGCTCGCAGTAGTGCGCCTGCCAATTCGTCAAGGCGGTCATCGTTGTATTCGCCACGTTCATGAATTAGTGCGGGCTTACCATCTGAAGGCCAGCGATACTGTCCGGCACTTTCGCCATCTGGCAGTACCATTATTGGAGCATGGTGATTTTCGGCGAATTTCCAGGCGCCTGGCCCGAGTGCGACCCGCACACCGCTCGAAGGAACTGGTTGAAAGTCTTTCCCAAATGGTGGAAGTCTCATCTCACCACCTCAATACCGAGAG
>SMVB01218658.1_pt1 | contig 12114 bp, 11 predicted proteins | sample 2456461 | NCBI WGS metagenome assembly SMVB01 (sample SAMN11095934, study PRJNA526329) | marine sediment metagenome | biome: Marine sediment; feature: Surficial sediment; material: Deep marine sediment; isolation source: Hadal surficial sediment | place: Pacific Ocean | collected 2014-05 | depth...
ACGCCGTCGGCGGAAGACCGCGCAGTCACCCGCCAGCTAGTCGACGCTGGGCAGGTGCTCGGGATTCCCGTACTCGATCATGTCGTGGTGGGGCGAGGCAGCTATCGGTCGCTGATGGAGCCTGAGGTTCCCTAGCCGCTTCGCCAGCTCAGGGAAACATTTGAAGTCAATTGCAAAAAACGCGTTGACCTCGGACGGGGAAGAAAGGTATCTTCCGGCAGTGTTCATCGGGCGGAAAGCCCTGTCCTACTTGCCGAAGGAGCCCGCATGGTTCGCTCGGCCGCGTTGTTGGTCGCCGCACTGATTTTTCCAGGAATTGCCCTCGCCCAGCAGGCGCAGGGGAACCATACCGTCGTCGACGGCGACACTTTGTGGGACCTCGCGCAGCGGTACTACGACGACCCCTTCGACTGGCGGCGTATTTGGGAGGCCAATCGTGCCGGCATCGCCGACCCCAACCTGATTCTACCGGGTCAGATGCTCGTCATTCCTGGGACGCAACCTGGCGCCGAGGTCACGGACGTCGTCATAGTGGCGCCAGAGCCGATCGATCCGGCGGACATTCCGACGATCTTCGTTCGAGACAGGTCGGTCGTTCGCGGCGGCGTCGTGAGCTTGGGCAGCTTGGAGTACCTGGCCGTGTCGCGCGACCTCGTCTTCTCTGCTCCGTGGCTCACATACCTCGAAAACGATCCAGAACACACCGGCGTTCTCGAGGGCTCAGCGAGCGGCAACAACCGCGGCAACACGGTCCGTTCCTACGAGCGCGTGAGCGTGGCGATGGAGCGCCCAGCCCGAGTCGGTGAGCAGTTGCAGATCTTTACGGTCGACCACGCGATCGAGGACGTGGGCCGCGTCGTCCAACCGACCGGGTTGATCACGGTATCCTCGGTTGTCGACGGGGGCATCATCGGCGTCATCATCAAGGAGTATGGCCGAATCCAGCCCGGTGATTTCGTGAGACCGGTACCGGCGTACGATCTGTCGACCGGGGAGTATGCCGATCCGGTGAGCGGGGGAAGCGTGGCCATGCTGATGGGCTTCGCGTCCCGCGCCACAGTGCTGAACATCGGGCAGATCGCCTTCCTCGACCTCGGGATCGACGACGGGATCGCGATCGGTGACGAGTTCACCCTCTACAACTCGGCGGACACCGATGCAGTGGAAGGAGTGCTTCAGGTGGTCGGGCTGACTGACGAGACTTCCGCGGCTCGTGTCGTCGCGATGCGGGATGCGGTCTTCGAAAAGGGAGTCGTGGTGCGCCTCACCAAGAAGATGCGGTGATCGGTGACGCGAGGAGATTCCCAGCCCTCGCGTCTTCCCACCCCTTGCTGCTAGAGTCCCCGCCGGCCCCGTCCGGCGGGGACTCTCTTTCTTAGGTCGGCCATGACGCGACTGAATCGAAAGGTGTTGGTCACCGGAGGCGCCGGCTTCATCGGCAGTCACGTCGCCGATGCGTATTTGGCGTCGGGCGACGAGGTCTGGATCGTGGACGACCTCTCTTCCGGCCGACTCGAGAACGTCCCAGCCGGGGCTCACTTGCTCGAGATGGACATTCGATCCTCGGACGAGGTTCGCGATCTCTTCCGCGAGGTCCGCTTCGACCTGGTGAATCACCACGCGGCCCAAATCGACGTGCGCCTTTCCGTGACCGATCCAGCGAAGGATGCCGCGATCAACGTGCTCGGCCTGCTCAACCTCACTGAGGCGGCGATCGAGGTGGGCACTCGACGGTTCGTGTTCGTGAGCAGCGGCGGCGTGGTCTACGGCGAACCGGAGTCGATCCCGACAAGCGAAGGCGCGCCGAAGGCCCCGCTCTCGCCCTACGGCGTCACCAAGCTCACAGGCGAGCACTACCTCAACTATTACTGGCACGTGCGCGGCCTGGATTACGTCGCGCTCCGGTACGCGAACGTATACGGCCCGCGCCAGGATCCGCATGGTGAGGCTGGTGTAGTAGCCATCTTCTGCACACGGTTGCTGGACGGGGCTGAGCTCACAGTCTTCGGCGACGGTGAGCAGACGCGGGACTACGTCTTCGTCAGGGATGTCGTCTCGGCGAACATGCTGGTCTCGGACCTGGAGTTGCCTGTTTCTGGCGATATCGACGACCGGGCGTTCAACGTGGGAACGGGCGTCGGTACGAGCGTTGTCGGGCTCGCTCAGGTGCTGGAGTCGGTGGCATCGGTTCGTCCGCGGCGGAAACACGAACGAGAGCGCCCGGGAGAGTTGCGGCACAGCGCGCTGAACACACACAAGCTGCGAGCCCACGGATGGGCTCCGGCGTATTCCTTGGAACAGGGCTTGCAAGAGACCTACACGTTCATTCGAGATCAGAGGGCGGGAGGCCCCGCATGACCCTGGCATCTCTACTGCTTTTCCAGGCTCCACCCCCGACGAGCGTCCTCGACATGGTGATCGGTGGCACGCTAGCCACGAAGATCATACTCATCGTGCTCGCGGTCGGGTCGCTCGCCACCTGGTGGCTCATTTTCCATAAATGGAGGCAGTTCCGTGAAGTGCGCCAACAGGGGGACAGCTTCCTGGAGTACATGGAGCGTGCTCAGCGGCTCGAGGACGCGTACAAGGCCATCCTATCCTTGCCGGAGTCGCCTTACGGCCGGGTCTTCCGACAGGGTGTGAACTTCTTCAGTGAGCTACGGCCGGGCGCGCTGCGCGACGGCGCGCCGCCAATCGAGGGCCTCTCACTCACTCAACTCGAAGCGTTGAGGCTCGTCCTCGAGAAAGAAGAGGCAGAGGAGCGAGACGAGCTCGCCCACGGCCTGGGCTGGCTCGCCACCATCGGTTCGGTGGCGCCGCTGATGGGGCTCATGGGCACCGTTATCGGCATCATGAATACGTTCCTGGGCATCACGTCAGCCGGCTCGAGTAACATCATGGCGGTTGCACCGGGCGTGGCCGGGGCGCTCATCACGACAGTCGCCGGCCTCGCGGTCGCGATTCCCGCTGTGATTGCTTACAACCATTTTGTGGCACAGCTCAATCTGGTGAGCGGAGAGCTCGAGGGATTCTCGAGCGAGTTCATTGGCACGCTGGCGCGAGAGGGCTTGATCTAGTGAGCTCGTTCGCCGGCAACGGTCCGAGGTCGCCATGAGTCTTGGAACTCGCCGACGGTCGCGCGGAGGCCGGACCGACCTTCCGGTCAACGCGGAAATCAACGTCACGAGCCTGGTCGACGTGGCGTTCACTCTGCTCGTGATCTTCATTATCACGATGCCGATCCTGCAGGGTGGCATAGAGGTATCGGTCCCGAGGGCGGACGTGCAGCCTCTGACCTCCCAGGATCGTCCGTTCTACATCACGGTCACCGCGGACGGTACCATCTACATGGAACAGTCAGTGGTTACGATCGAGGAGCTGGAGTTGGGGCTCGGACAGGTATTGAGCGCCGGCGACATCGAACGGGTGTTCCTCCGGGGTGATTCGCTCGCGCCCTTTGGGCCAGTGCTGCGCGCGATCGCGACCACCTACAATAGTGGCGTGAATTGGTCCATGGTGGCCGAACCGTACACCGGAAACTGACGGAGCATGGCACGGCGTCCTGACCGGTTCGACAAGCGCAGCATGGCGGCCTCCTTCGGCGTGCACGCGAGCATCTTCCTCATCTTCTGGCTGAGCAGCCTCGCGAGCAGCGAGCCGATGGAGTTCATCACGTACGAGATCGTGCTGGTCTCGCCGCCACCGACCGTGCAGGCCGACTTGGTCGAACCGGCGACTGAGGAAATGGTCGTCGAGCGACCGGACCCCACGCCGCCCGTGGAGGAGCCCGAGCCTGATGAGGACGTCGTGCCGGTGGAGGAGGAGGACGATCCGCCACCCGAGCCGCCGGAGCCCGAGACGACGCCGGTCGAAGAGCTGGCGGACGAAGAGGTGACGGTTTCGTCTGCCCCGGAAGACCCACCCGAGGACGCCGAGGAGTCGGGGGACGACATCAACGTTCGCATGGAAGGCCTGCGCCGAGACTACCCCGTGTACTATCGGAACATCATCCGGCAGATCAACAACTGCTTCCGCCCGCCTAGGGACGGTCGTGATTGGATGACCACGGTCCGGTTCACCATCCAGAGCGATGGATCGGTCGAGGGACTCGAGTTCGTTGCGCGCTCAGGCAGCTCTGACTTCGACTTCCGCGCGATGGGTGCTGTAGAGTGCGCCGGCAATGGTCGCTTCGGGCCGCTTCCCGACGATCTGCCGTTCCAACCAGTTCAGTTCGTCTTCAGGCCAGGTGGCGAGCCGATCGAAGTCTTCAGCCGCTATGGCAGGCCAACCGAGGTAAGCATCCAGTGACAAGCATGAAAGTGTGGACGGGTATCGTGCGTGGAGCCAGCCTGCTGGTGGTCGCATCAGCCGTATGGACAGCCGTGGCCAGTGCGCAGGAGCGCGAGTCGATTCCGGGCGTGAGCCTCGGCCTCGTTTACGAGAACGAGCCTCAGCCGGCGCTCGCGATCCAGCCGTTCACCGGCCGCTTCGGTGGTGCGGGACTCGCTTTGCAGGTCCAAGAGATCGTCGGTCGCGATCTGCGTAACTCCGACCGCTTCGTGGTCATGGACTCCTTGCCCCAGGGCCTAGTGGGCGACGTCGTCGACTACACCCTATGGGACCGTCTCGGGGCGGTTTGGTTGGTTACCGGTCAAGTCGAAGGCGCTGGGGAAGGCTACGTCCTGATTCTGGAGTTGCACGACGTGATCTACCGTCGCACGGTCGAGCGTGGCCGCTTCCGGATCCCCGACGCGGCGAACGACGACTTCCGCATGTCGGTCCATCGGGCCTCGGACGAGGCCGTGCTTTGGGCGACGGGTGATCCGGGCATGGCCGCGAGCCGCATCGCCTTCACGCTGACGGACAGCGACTACAACTCCGACATCTACATCATCGACTCGGACGGCGAGAACCTCCACAGGGTGACGAACTTCCGAGATGACACGTTGTCCCCGGCCTGGTCACCCGACGGCTCGAAGATCGCCTACATGTCGTACAAGGAAACCAGCTTCCCTCGCATCTACGAGCTCACCCTGGCGACGGGCGAGGAGCGGATGCTGCCGGAGGTACGGGGCGCCGGGGACTACATTACGCCGACGTACAGCCCCGATGGCTCAACGCTGGCGTTTGCGGTCCTGGGCAGCGGTCGCAGCGGACTCTTCACGTACAACGTGGAGCGCCAGTGCTGCCTGACGTACCTCTCCGGCGGGCAGTGGTACGACCTCTCGCCCACGTACTCGCCGGACGGCAACTGGATGGCGTTCAATACGAACCGCTTTGGGGACGCGGTCCCCCAAATCATGGTGATGCCGGCCGATGGCGGCGAGGCGGAGACGCTGTCCCCATACGAGTACGGCGGCCGGGGCTACTACACGTCGCCCGACTGGTCCCCCGACGGGAACCTGGTGGCGTTCCACGGAGCGATCCGTCGGGGCACCTACCACATCCTGGTCGCGGATATGGAGACCGACGGCCGGCGGCTGCGTCAACTCACGTGGGAGGGAAACAACGAGGACCCGAGTTGGGCCCCGGACGCCCGCCACCTGGTATTCGCAGGTGAGCGACGGTGGGGCTTCGGGCTGTTCGTGGTGGATATCGCCACGGGGCGACTTCGGCCGATCCTGGCTGGGCGGCGCGTCGGAGTACCGGATTGGTCTCCCGCGCTGCCACCGGTAGGCTGAGCGCCACGTCATGCCTACCTGTCGCTCAACCGGCAGCCTGAGCGAAAGTGCGCCGCGATTGTTGCGCCAGCACACTTTTTCGCCTATATGGCATGGGGTCTTTCCCTACCGAGAAAGCACATTAGCTTCGTTGCGGTGCTCACTCCCGTCGGAGTGGCGACCTCACGAACGCACTACTGTTCGTTCAACCCAGGAGCAGGGATGATCGTCCGTCGTTTTTCCGTCGCGGTTCTAGCCGCCACACTCGCCGTGGGTGCCTGCAAAGGTGACCCGCCTCCTGCGCCGGGTCCGCCTCCGGTGGATCAGGATTCTCTGCGCGCCTACAATGACTCGGTGGCAGCCGCCGCGGCGGAGGCCCGCCGCATCGCGGCTGAAGAGGCCGCCGCGCGCGCCGAAGAAGCCGCGCGTGCCCGAGACGTCGCAGCGGCGCAAGCCACGCTCGAAGAGGCCGTATTCTTCGACTATGACGTCTCGGACGTCAGGGCCGACCAGCAGGCGCTGCTACGCCGCAAGGTGGACATCCTGAGGGCCAGTCCCCAGGTGCGGCTTCGCATCGAGGGCCACGCGGATGAACGCGGTTCGACCGAGTACAACTTGGCGCTCGGCAACCGACGGGCCTCGGCGGTTCGCGACTACCTGACGGGCTTCGGCCTGCCGGAGAGCAGCTTCGCCATAGTCTCCCGAGGGGAGTTGAGCCCGCGCGCGAGGGGCTCGAACGAGGCCTCCTGGGCCCAGAACCGACGAGGTGAGTTCATCCTCACCGGCGGCGAGAGCGCGATCAACCCCGGCAACTGACGGCATGACCCTTGCGGGACCCCTCCTCCGGGACAACCGGGGGAGGGGTCCATGTATATGATGAGACGTACGCAACGTTCTGTGGCGGCCCGTGTCGTATTGACGATGGCCGCCGCCGTTACGCTCGGCTCCTGTGCGACGAAGGGTGACCTTCGCGATCTGCGGATGGAGATCCGCACGCTGGCGGCCCGGCAAGACACGTTGCTCGCGCAGTTGCGGATCGAGACACTGTCCACTCAAGACAGCGTACGCACGCAGTCCGACCAGATCTTCGACTTCCGAGGTGAGATCACTCGTCAGCTCCGCGACATCGCGCGCACGCTCGGGACGCTCGAGGCGATGGTCGGGCAGAACCAGCAGGCGATCGCGGGCGTTCGAGACCAGGTGGCCAATCTGCGCCAGTCGGAGCGAAGGCCGCCGCCGAGGGCAGTCGATGATTCGACGCGCGCGCTGGTGCAAGGCGGCGGCGGCGACCCGGAGGAGCTTTACCGCGCCGCCCAGCAGCAGTTGGGGCGTGGCTCGCTGAACACTGCGCGAGCGGCGTTCGAAGAGTTTGTTTCACGCTACCCCAACCATGAGTTCGCTCCCGACGCGCACTATTTCCTGGCAGACATCCTCGTTCAGCAGGAGAACTTTGCGGACGCGATGGAGGCGTTCCGGGAAGTCCAGAGGCGATTTCCGACGGCATCACGCGTCCCTGATTCCCTCTACAGGATCGCTGTGATCCAGATCGAGATGGGCGACCTGGACGAGGCCGAGCAGACGTTGCAGCGCATCGTGAACACGTACCCCGAGACGCTTACCGCGGAGCTCGCGGCGGACAAGCTCGACGAGATTCGGTGAACGCCGTCGCGGGGACCACCACGTCGGCGCGCCATGCTCGTGAGGGGGCGAGCGTCATTCGGGTTTCCGCGACCTGATGAGATGCCCGCAATGTGACGCCACCGAAAACCGAGTCGTAGACACACGGTCCAGTCGCGGTGGCCGCGCGGTGCGCAGGCGCCGCGAGTGCACGGTTTGCGACGCGCGCTTTACCACATACGAGTACATAGAGGAGCGACCCATTCAGGTCCTCAAGCGCTCCGGAGCGGTAGAGGACTTCGACCGCGCCAAGCTGGTCGCCAGCGTGAAAGTCGCGTGCGCCAAGCGCCCGGTCTCGGCGTCCGATATGGAAGCACTCGTTGATGACATCGAGGACGGACTCTCACGGCAAGCGGGTCTGGAAGTACCTAGCGTACAGCTCGGCGCGCTGATCATGGAGCGGCTCAGGCCCCTCGATCGCGTCGCCTACGTGCGTTTCGCATCGGTATACCGGAACTTCCAGGACGCCGGTGAGTTCCAGGAATTCGTCGACGAAATGACCGCCGCTCAAAAGCGCGAGGCGCTCAGCAGGAACCAGGTGGAATTTCCGTTCTGAGTCGCTGGCAAGCACTCCCCGAATCCCGATTCAAATAGATGGCCAGTACCCGAAACCTGCGTGGAGAGATGCCGTTCCTCGATCACCTCGAGGAGCTCAGGTGGCATCTACTGTGGTCGTTGCTGTCGGTGATCGTAGGCTCGGGGGTCGGGTTCGGTTTGGTCTATTACTTCGGGGTGCTCGATTTGCTGATCGAGCCCGTGCGCGTGGCGGCGGGCGACCCCGACCTCAAACTTCAGTACCTGTCCCCTGCAGATTCCTTTTTCGTGACGTTGAGGTTGGCGATTTACGCCGGCTTCATCATGGCGTTCCCGATCGTGGCGTATCACACGTGGTCGTTCCTTTCGCCCGCTCTGGAAAAGCGAGAGAAGCGACTCATCGTGCCCGCGCTCTACCTCGGCATGGTCCTGTTCGTCGCAGGCATGGCGCTCGCGTATTTTGCCGCGCTCCCGGTCACGCTCCAGTTCTTCCAGAAATTCCAGACGGACGCGCTGCAGGCGAACTACGAGATCAACGCCACCCTCGGCTTCATCGTGAAGCTATTGCTGGCGTTCGGCTTCGTGTTCGAGCTCCCGATCGTGATCATGGTGCTCAGCATGATGGGCCTGGTCACGCCCAAGTTCCTCCGCAAGAAACGACGCCACGCGATCGTTCTGATCACAGTGGTGGCGAGCTTCATCACGCCCGGCGATGTGGTCGTTCTCACGGTCATGATGATGGTCCCGCTCGTGTTTCTATATGAACTGGGGATCTTCCTGTCGGTGCTCATCTACCGAGGGAAGGCGCAGCGTGAGAAGGAACTCGAAGCCGACCTGACGCCACCAGCGGATTCCATAGAGGCTCAGTGAGCCGACGGGTAGTGACGCGCCGGGCGCTGTGGCTGGCGTGGCTTGCACTGGCGGCCAGCTTCGGTCCGATGGGCGCGCAAGAGCAGGTCGACTCGACGCGCCTTCGCATTCGGGAGCGGCTGCAGCGCCTCAGTCGTCCGCCTGGCTTCGACAGCATCCTGTACCTCCAGGACTCCCTGCGCGCTGCGGTCGCGCTCGAAAGGCGACCAGCGGGCACGGGCGCCGTGAGGGACTCTGTGGCGGCGGCTCTACTGCGTATGCCGGGATTCACGCTGACCGAGTACGACGCTGCCTCGGCGACCTTCGAGGCCGAGGACCGGATCCTCTTGTTGTTCGCACCGGAAGACGGTCGAGCGACGGTCACGCGTGAGGGCGTCGCGCTCGCCGCAGACACCGCGATTCTGTTCGACGACGCGTCCGGTCTCTTGAGAACGACGGGGAATTCGACCTTCAGCCCGCCCGAGGGCGAACCGGTCGAGTCGGTTGCCCTGATTTACGACATGAACGAGGGCCGCGGCTCGGCCATCGACGCCAAGACCTCGTTTCGGGAGGGTGGCGCGAACTGGCAGGTGCGCGGGGACATGCCGTTCGCCGCTCAGGATTCGACCTTCATGTCCCACGCGCGATTCACCTCGTGCGAAATCGAGGAGCCTCACTACCACTTCGAAGCCAACGAGATCAAAATCGTCGGCGGCAATGTGCTGGTTGCCCGCGGAGTGCGGCTGTACTTCGCCGACGTGCCCGTGTTCTGGTTGCCTTTCATTGCGCAGAGCCTCGCCCAGGGTAGGTCGTCTGGTCTGCTCACGCCGCGCTTCAGCGTAAACGATATCGTGCGCACGTCAGGCGGGTACCGGCGTCGAGTGAGCAACATGGGGTTCTACTGGGCCATGAGCGACTACTCCGACGCGCTCATGGCGCTGGACTGGTTCAGCGACAACTTCCTCAGTCTCACGAGCCAGCTCCGCTATCGCTTCAACAGTCAGTTCCTCGACGGGAGCCTCAATTTTCGTCGGTATTGGAAGCAGGACGGCTCCACCGAGCTGGCGCTGGATACCCGACACCAATGGGACTTCGACGAGCGCACGCAAATGCGCATTTCGGGTCGCTATGCGTCGAGCAACGACTTCGTTCGTGAGAATTCGTTCAACCCGGCGGAAGTGACCCAGTCGATCGACTCGGAAGGCGGTATCAACCGGCGCTTCGGATGGGGCTCGCTGTCGCTGGGCGCCAACCGCAAGCAGTACCTCTCCGACGATCGCACGGAGTGGACGCTGCCCTCGGCCAACTTATCCCTCTCTACGATCACACTCTTCCAGGCTCCGCCGAATCGCTCGCGCTTTTACAACAACATGACGTGGTCCGGAAGCTCGAACTTTTCGCGACGCACCTTGCAACGCATTCAGCCGGACACGTTCAGCTTCTCGCAGGCGAACACCGCCAATACGACCGGTGCGATCCGGAGCAGCTTGAGCCTGGGCAACCTGTCGATCTCGCAGAGTCTCCGGGTCCGCGAGGACGCCACGCTCGGCGTTCCAGAAGCGTTGCTGCTCATCGGTGATTCCACGGCTCCCATGACCGTGCTCACCGGGGCGCCCGCGAGGGATATCGCGCAGAGCGATCTGAGGTGGTCGTCCTCCATCGACTATCAGCAGAAACTCGTCGGATCGACGACGATCACGCCCCGGGTAACGCTGTCGGGCTCGATGTTCAAGGCCGACACATCGTCGCTCGCGCCCAGCTTCGTTTCGGCGCCCTCCCGGATCTCCTTCGGAGCTACCCTGAAGACCGACCTCTATGGCATGAGTGGGGGCTTCGGACCGTTCGAGGCGATACGCCACAAATTCTCTCCCTCGTTCCAGTACCAGTGGAGCCCGTCCACGACACCGACCGAACTCCAGCAGCGTGTCTTCCGGTCACGCGTACTCCAGCCCAAGAACGCGATCTCGGTAACTCTGAATCAGACATGGGAGGCCAAGCGCAGGCAGGAAGAGGGCGACTCCTCCGTCGCCACCGCCCCGTCCCGTCCCGACTCGATAGCGCTGTCGAGGGAAGCCGACGCCGATCCGAACGCTCCCGGTAGCGTGCAAACGGTCCCCCCGGTGACGTTGCTCGCTTTGCGCACCAGCGTCGTGCGCTACGACTTCGTGGAGGCCGACTCGATCGGCAGCTTCCTTTCAGGCTTCCAAACCACTCGGCTCTCCAACCAAATCTCCTCGGACTATCTGCGCGGACTCTCGGTATCGGTGGACCACGAGCTCTTCGAGGATACCGAGGTCGAAGGCGAGCTCGCGCGCAGGTTCGCGCCCCACCTCTCGCAGGTGAATTTCTCGTTCTCGTTGGGCTCGAGATCAGCGCTTTTCCGATGGCTCGGCGCTCTGGCCGGACGCGAAGTCGGGGATAGCGACGAACCCGCCGAAGAACCCGAAATCGACGATCCGTTCGCGGCCATGGGTGCCACGGACGAGTCCTCGATCGTGCCGGGGGTCGACCGTGAGCGTACCAGAACTACGAGGCGCTCGCGCGGATCTGGCGGTGGTTGGAACGCGAACCTTTCCTACTCGCTACAGCGTCCCCGGGGCGACGGGCGAGCGACCAGCCAGATGCTGACCGGAACGGTCACCATGCGCCCGACCGAGAGCTGGGATTTGAGCTGGCGGACCGCCTACGACCTCGAACGCGGCGTGTTCAACGACCACACGATCCGGCTCAGCCGCGACCTCCACCGTTGGCAGGCGAACTTCGACTTCTTGCAGACCGCGACCGGGAACTGGTCGTTTCGGTTCGAAGTGTCTCTGTTGGACAACCGGGACTTGAAGTTCGACTACAAGCAGCGGAATCTGGATTCGGGGCTGCCTCGGAGACGCTTCTAGACCTCCCGGGCCTTTCCAACGCCGATCCAACGCCGCTGCGAGCGGCGTGGCTCGTGCGCTTGGGGGATGGTTGTGTCTCTGGGATTGGGAGAGTGTCCTCTGGGGGGGACGTTCGCGCTTTGATCGAATCGACTTAAGACGTTGTGTGACAACGGATTAGGGATTGGGCATGGGGAATGCATTCTGACTTGCCGACACTTTGAGGTTGGCTGTTGGGGATGTGGACGCTGAGTCGAATGGGAGAGTAGACGATGAGACGCGTGGCGGTGGGATCTCTGGTGATGATGCTGGCTCTCGTGGGCTGCGAGGACGAATTCATATTTGGTGTGGACGCGCCCGCGGCTCCGCGCGATGTGGCGGCGAGCTACTACGCGGGCGTGGTGACCGTGACCTGGGGCCTGGCCCTGGATTGGAATGGGGAGGCTTTTCGTGTGTACTCCCGCCGGGTCACCGACGCTGATTACTTCTTGATCGCCGAGGTGACGAGCTGCGCCTCCGGGCTG
>SMVB01281774.1_pt1 | contig 12114 bp, 12 predicted proteins | sample 2456461 | NCBI WGS metagenome assembly SMVB01 (sample SAMN11095934, study PRJNA526329) | marine sediment metagenome | biome: Marine sediment; feature: Surficial sediment; material: Deep marine sediment; isolation source: Hadal surficial sediment | place: Pacific Ocean | collected 2014-05 | depth...
TATCTTCTTTTCTTGACCCGGAACAGGAGACAAGCCCCAGGGGTAGAAATGGCAGGGTCAGTCCACCCGATAAAAAGCTGCGTCGTTTCATGATGCGGTTCTCTGGCTTTGAGGTTGTTGCCTGTAGTGTCCAGGTAAACTCAGCACAGTCAAGCCCTCCGCTCAGGTCCTCCCCGCCAGGTTAAGAGAGGCGATCTGCTATGATCGATTTGCAATACAAGCAGGGCGGACACATGACTGATAATCTGCAGAACTTTTATCAGGATCACTGGGTCGAGGTCGAACCCGAGCGCATGGCACGTTACGAGGAAATGTTCCAGTGGCGCGAGTTTCACGAAGCGTTGATTGCGCCTGCTCAAATCGGCGAGGGCCATATCGTTGCCGACTACGGATGCGGTCCGGGTGCGTTATCCATTGAGCTGGCCCGCCGGGTAGGTCCTTCCGGCAAGATCATCGCGCTGGACATCAATCGAGAATTTCTGCAACGAACACGGATGTTCGCCGAAAAGGAGGGCCTTGCCGAGTTGGTCGAAACCCAACTCATGAAGGACGAACGCATTCCCCTCGACGACCAGTCTGTGGACCGGGTGGTGTGCAAAAACGTGCTGGAGTACGTACCTGACCCCGAGATGACCATTCGCGAGTTCCACCGCATTCTGAAACCCGGCGGCATCGCTCATGTCAGCGACAGTGATTGGGGCTGCATAGTGCTCGAACCTCTGGGAGAGCGTTTCAGACACATCATGTCTGCTGCAGAAGTGGCATTTCGCACGCCGCTCATCGGTCGTAGTCTCTATGGGTTATTCCGCAATGCAGGTTTCCGTGACATTCAGGTGCAGATAATTGCCAACCCCGATACGGTGGGTGGCATGCGCCCGGTGCTGAACAACATGGTCAGTTATGCGCGCACCTCAGGCCAGGTCGAAGAGGCCGAGCTGACATCATTCATAAAAGACGTTGATCGTGCGGTCGAGGAGCAAACCTATCTGGCGCTACTCCCGCAGTTTCTTGTGACAGGCACTGCATGAACCGGCATTAAAGGCTCGGCACTGCTCGAGCCAATATGAAAACACCCATGACGATGAGGAAATAGCCGAACACTTTCTTCAGTTTATCTTGAGGGATGAGACCAGCAAAAAAGTTCCCTACATAGCTGCCGATAATGCCCAGCACAGTGACCAATATCATGACGTCTATGTCCAGTTCCAGGCCTTCCGCAGCCAGCACATCCAGATATTTGTAGAAACCGCTAAACGATTTGAGGCTATGATCACCAGGCCGGTAGCGACCGCGGCGTGCACGCTCAAACCACCGAGCAGAACCAGAGCAGGCACGATCAAAAAACCACCCCCTACCCCAACCAAGCCGGCTATTACGCCGACCAACAAACCATCGATGCCAATCTTCCACACCGCCCTCGGTGCCGAAGATGCGTTTGCATAGTCAAGCGGACGCAACATCAACACCGATGCAACCAACATCACGACGGCAAACAAGGCGAGTTGAAAGGCACCCGAAACAAATAACGCAAGCCACGCACCCAGATAAGTACCGGCCATGCCCGGTACGCCGAACAACAACACCGAACACCAATTGACCCGGCCCGCTTGTATGTGCGGCAGACTGCCGAAAGCGGCAATTGTTCCAACAATGGCCAGCGAACCGGCTATGGCCACCTTTTCTGGTTGACCCAACAGATAAATCAACACTGGAACAGTCAGTATCGATCCGCCGGAGCCTAATAATCCGAGGCTTAAACCTATCGCCAACGCGCCAGGCCAAGTCAATATCATCCCCGCCGTTGTCTCCTCTTATGTGTTCTGGGTTTCAATGCTTTTGATGTTTTCCAGATCCCTCACCCAGGGCAGGCGTGATTGGCACCAGAGGTGAGCTTGAACTTGTTCGAGGCCACGATGATGCGTACTCGAAATGCAGACCCGGAAAAATTTTGACAGTCTTCACAGTGGCAGATGAAAACCCGGCTGACGTCGATATCTGCCTCGTAGGAAATCGATCCGTAATGGCATTGTCCATCAATCTGCATGCTGGCGATCCAGTTCCCTAGTCAGGCAGACCGAGCACCCGCTTGGATATAATATTTAACTGCACCTCGGAGCTGCCGCCAGCGATGGTCATCGCTTTGCCGTATAGCCAGTTTCGGGTGGTTCTTAACTCCGGGGCTTTGAAGGCATCGCCCTCCCAGCCGACACCTTGGGTCCCTAGTATGCTGATCGAACATTCCATGCGCCGCCTCGAGATCTCGGTGATGTAGTACTTGAACATCGATGTTGCAAAGGTCGGCGTGCCGGCTTCGCGGCTTTCTTCTTTCGCGCGCTGCCGGGTATATTCGAAAGCGGCAGCATCCATTTCAATGCTTGTTATTTCATCGCGCCGTGCGGGGTCCATTGCTTCACCAAGATACTGCTGCGCAAGTTCCGGTAACGGCGTAGTCGCACTGATGGCACCACCATCTGAAATGAATGAACGTTCGTATTGCAACAGCCGTTTGGCGATGGTCCAGCCGCGATTCTGCTGGCCAATGAGATCAGCCTTGTAGGCTTTGACGTCGTCGAAGAAACACTCGCAGAATGGTGAATTGCCATTGATCAGCACAATGGGTTTGACGCTCACGCCGGGGTCGTCCATGGAGAACAGCACAAAACTGATGCCTTCGTGTTTGGGTGCGTCGGGGTCAGTACGGACAAGACAGAAAATCCAGTCCGCCTGATCCGCTCCGGAAGTCCAGATTTTCGAGCCGTTGATCAGATAGTAATCACCGGAGTCCACGGCGCGGGTCTGTAATGATGCCAGATCGGAACCGGCACCGGGCTCTGAATAGCCTTGACACCACATGACGTCGCCACGAGAAATGGCCGGAAGATGTCGTTGCTTTTGTTCATCCGTGCCATATTCCAACAGGGTTGGACCGATCATGGCGACACCCATGCCAGCCAATGGGGCAGGTGCTCCGATGGTGGCCATCTCCTGGCGCAGGATGCGCTCCTGGGATTCATCCAAGGCCGCGCCACCATACTCCTTTGGCCACGACGGCACGGTGAGACCTCGTTCGTAACAGGCATCGAACCAGCCTTGAAAGCCTGGCTCAGTGATCGGCTGCTTGCTGCCGCCGGTGAAACCGATTCGACGACCGCGAATCTCCGCTGGACAGTTATCACTTAACCACGCTCGCATCTCTTGTCGAAACTCTGCCACAGACATTCCCCGTTACTGTGAGTTCACCAGTTTAACACGCATCGGTCCTACACAACGGGTTAGACCTGAGGTGTCAGCGGATCAAGAAGTATCATCCAACCCATCAGGAAATCCAGGCACCCCTGACTCTCTTTGCACGCCTAAACTGTTTAGAGCCATCGCCAACATGTTGTATTGACCGACGGTAAAGATGAAATCCAGGATCTGCGCTTCTTCAAATTCCGCACACAGCGCTGACCAAACCTCATCGCTCAACATGGTAACTTCGATGAGTTCATCCGTTGCCAGCAAGACGGCACGCTCACTGGCTGTCCATCCAGGCGCATCAGCACCGGCACAAATTCGATTGTGGTCCTCCTCGTCGAGGCCCGCCTCTTTACTCATCAGCACATGCTGCCCCCATTCGTATTCACTATTTGTGCGTAACGCCACACGCATGATGACTATCTCACGCAAACGAGGGGACAAACTGGAGGCTCCCATGATGTGGCCGGCCAAGGGGTTCCAAGCCTCTAACAACGGCATGTTATGCATCATGGTTTTGAGAACGTTGAAGACAAAGCCATATCGTTTACGTAACGGCGCAACTATCTCATTTTGCTCATGTGTCATGGATGACTCTGCGACGGGGTTCAATCTTGGTTTCTTTAATCTCATCTTGTGTATTCCTCTTCATATTCAGAAACGTTGCAGTCAACGCAACATGCCTTTTTACCTCAAGAATTATTTGTAATCACCCTTACATTTGATGGGGAAGCCTCGTAACATGATGATGGCATATCAAACTCGATCCATGCCTGGTCGATTCAACATTTCAGGAGAAGAGCCGTGATCCCAGCAGGTGCAATATCAGCTGATTCACATGTTACCGAACCCCCCAATTGCTACACCGATCACATCGACCCGAAGTACAGAAACGACGCACCTCATATTGTTGAAGAAGCCAACGGCCATCATGTATTTAAAATCAAAGACCTGGATATGACGGTGCCGCTCGGCTTAGCGGACGGTGCCGGCTATTCGATCGAGGAACGCACAAAGCGTACAAAAACTACTAAGTATGAAGACACACGCCCTAGCGGATGGCACGCCACAGCCCGTATGGCGGACCGGGTTCGAGATGGTATTGCTGCTGAAATTATTTACGCTACTGTTGGCATGGTGCTCTGTACACACCCCGATCCTGAGTACAAAGCAGCCTGCATGAACGCTTACAACCGCTGGTTGCAATCATTTTGTGAGGATGGCCAAGGTCGACTATTCGGTTTGGCGCAGACGCCGGTTATCGATGTCGATAGCGCTATCGAAGATGTTCGGCGAGCCAAAGACATGGGCATGCCGATCTGCTTCCACATTCTTACTTCCCAGGACGGTGATCTGGCATCAGTCTTCAAAGCAACCCGAGGGCATGCGCTCAACGGTTTCCTCAGAATTATCCGCGCAGTACAAGATGTCGTCGGCGTATTGGTTTTAGGCGGTGTATTCGAGCGTCACCCAAATCTGAAGATGGTATGCGCCGAGGCTGATGCAGGATGGTTGCCACATTTCATGTATCGCATGGATCACGCCGCTAACTTCAACGTCACCGGCGGTATTCTACCTGGCCTGTCCAAACTGCCCAGCGAGTATATTCGCTCGAATGTGTGGGCAACCTTTCAAGACGACCGGGTCGCTTTTCAGGTTAAAGAACTGTTAGATCCGCAACAGTTGATTTGGGCAAACGACTTCCCTCATTCCGATTCTACCTGGCCCAACTCTCAAGCATTGTTGAAGGAACATACTTCCAATCTAACCGAAGCCGAATGCCAGGCCATTATGCGTGACAATGTGGCGGGACTCTTCAACCTGCCTGCCGGAAATGAATCCTGGCGCATGAACTCTGACGGGGCATAGTATTTTGGACAACAAAAAAATCGAACCGAAAACCCAAGCCAGCAGACGCAAGGCCGGGCACGACGTTCTGGCGACGCTAACCGGAACAAACGACCCGGAAAAGACAGCAAATGCTATGGAAGCACGCCATGGTGCGTTGGGATCATTCGCAGTAGATCACGTATTGGGAAACCTTTGGTCAAGGCCGCAATTGTCGAGACGGGATCGCAGCCTCATCGTCGTCACTTTTCTCTCTACTATTGGTGCAGATGAGGAACTCAGTGCCCATATCGAAGGCGCCATACGACACGGGCTATCTCGTGAAGAAGTAGAGGAAATTGTTAATCAGGTTGCCGGATATGCCGGTTTTCCGATGGCTATGCAAGCCGCCCGCCTGGTGGCTAAAGCCTGGTGTGATGCAGATGACATAGATCGCTTGCCAGCGCGTCCACCTGCGAAACCATTGGACGATGAAGCACGATGGGCTAACGCGACTGATGTTATGGGTACACTATTCGCCGGTCGTGCCGCATCTGATCCTGTTGAAGCGCGGGTAAATATTTTAGACCAACTCGGCGGTGTTGGCGAAATGGCCTTTGACTTTGGTTTTGGCGAATTGTGGTCGCGAGATCAATTGTCCCGCCGCGATCGCAGTATGGTTACCGTTGCGATACTGGCAATGTTAAGCCGCCTGGAAGAGTTGGCAATCCACGTACCCGCAGCACTCAATCATGGTTGCACCGAATCCGAGATTGAAGAAATCATGGTTCAGCTAACTGTATATGGCGGATTTCCCAGGGCTGTTGAAGGCATACGTGCCGCTCGCACTGCATTTTCTAAACGCTCGAAGACGGCTAAGAAAACATAGTATTCCGCGCGGGAATCGCTTAATCAATAATCCATATAAAGCGTAAGAAAATAGCCAACGGTTTTTCTCCGCCCCAATCCAGTCCCGCTATGCGGACATAAACACTAACTTGGAAATTTACCAATTTCAGTGTAGACAATTCACTAGCGAGTTAATAAGTTCGCTTACAATGTAAATTGTCAAGCAAGGGAAATCCTAGAGGGAGGAATTTTAAAATGAATGAAGAAGAGAAAATTAAACTTGCCAGACAGATCACCGATCGTCTACCGGCACCCGAAGAAATACGTGATGACTGGGGCAAGTTCATCATCGATACAGTACTACCAGAAGGCGTCTGGTCGCGTCCAGGTTTGCCGGAACGGGATCGGAGCTTGATCACCGTGGCCGCGCTGTGCGCTCTACACCGCCCCAACGAATTACGCATACATATTGGTCGAGCATTAGACAATGGACTGTCCCGCCAGGAAGTCAGCGAAGTCATCATGCACATGGCCATCTATGGGGGTTTCCCCGTCGCAGTAGAAGGCATGGCAATTGCCAAGGGAGTATTCGACGAACGTGACTAAGCATGACAACGCCCCAACACCAGGCGATCACAATGATTTACTGCGCAAGCGACTGAGCGATTCGCCATTTTGGCACCAGGTTGGTTGGCAACTGGAGAGCACGTCAGACGAGTGCACTCGGGTATGTTTACCCTACAACGAAGCCAATACCACTGCGGCAACCGCATTGCATGGCGGTGTAATCGCCGCCACCCTGGACGTAGCGGGTAGTCTGGCCGCTTGGCGTGGGCAAAACCCGGAGCACAAGACCGGCCGTACGCTCGCTTGTGACGTCAGCTATATCGCTGGCGCTCTCGGCGAAGATATCTTTGGCGAAGCCCAGGTACTCAGACGGGGTAAGGAGATTATCTATAGCCAGGTCAAGGCATTGAACGCAGAAGGAAAACTGTTAGCGAGCGGCAATCACATTTTCCACATCGGGCCTTCTGAAGCGTCACAGCCCCCGCCAGAAAACCCCGTTGCGATTGAACCGCTTCTCGGAAACACGATGACTGGTTTGGGAAGTTTCCTGCCGCCACAAGCACAATTCGTAGAAGCTAACATTGCCATGCTCAAGAAAATGGACGGCCGCATGCCCTACATGGCGCAAATCGGCTGGCGTTTTGAACGCGGAGATTTTGGCTTCGCTGAATTTACGCTGCCAGCGAACGAAGCTTCGCTAGGCGAACATACAGGCATTGCCGGGGGTGCGCTTTTGTCTGCTGTGGACCATGCCGGTTCCTTAGCAGCCTGGATGACGACCCAACTTGGCAACCGCTCTCTATTCGGATCTACGGTGAACACCAAGTTGGAGTCATTCACACCTTTTGTCGATCGTGATGTGATAGTGCAAGCCAAAGCCATCGGCGGTCACGGCAACTTGATTAATTCAGTTGTAAATATTCAAACAACACACGGGGAACCAGTCGCCTCTGGATCCACGATCTACCGAATCATTAAACGCGACAAGAACTGACTTGATATTGTACGTTTGCTTACTTAATGTACAATTCTATTTAATCCACACATCTTAGCTGGAGCTCGATCTCAGATGAATGATGCAGCACGCAAACTCGGTTTCGATCCCGATGCACTTCGAAATAAATACCGCTTCGAACGGGATAAGAGAGTTCGCAGCGATGGCAACAGTCAGTATGTAGAAGTCACGGGTGAGTATGCCCACTTTGTCGACGACCCCTATATCGCTGAGAAAATCGAACGAGACCCTCTAACCGATGAAGTTGATGTCGCAATCATTGGCGGCGGCTTCGGCGGATTGCTCATGGGCGCGGCGCTCCGACGGGCAGGCATCAACAACATTCGAGTGATCGAAAAAGGTAGCGACTTCGGGGGTACTTGGTATTGGAACCGCTATCCGGGCGCGGCCTGTGACATAGAAGCATATATCTATCTTCCGCTGTTGGAGGAACTTGGCTACATGCCGAAACGAAAGTTTGCCGATGCACCGGAAATTCTCGAACACAGCCGCAAGATCGCCCGCCATTTCAACCTCTACGAAAATGCCTGTCTGCAGACCGAAGTAACACAAATGCGCTGGGACGACAGCAGTTCCATGTGGAGCATTCACACTAATCGGGGTGATCGTATACAGGCACGCTTCGTGGCTATGGCAAACGGACCGCTACACCGTCCAAAGCTACCTGGCATACAGGGCATAGACGACTTTAAAGGCCACACCTTTCACACCAGTCGCTGGGATTACGAATACACGGGAGGAGATGCACATGGCAATCTCGACCATCTTGGCGATAAAACTGTCGGTATCATCGGCACCGGCGCAACGGCTGTACAGTGCGTGCCACATCTAGGCGCAGGCGCGAAAGAGCTGTTTGTTTTTCAGCGCACACCATCTTCTGTAGACATCCGCAATGATCATGAAACTGACGAGGCCTGGTTTTCTGAGCAGAGTCAGGGCTGGCACCAGGATCGTATGGATAACTTCAATACGCTCTTGACCGGGGGTTTTGCAAAGGAGGACCTCGTTAACGATGGCTGGACGGAGATTTTTAGAAATCTACGTACCATGATAAAAGACAATGCAGATGGCGGAATGACCAAAGAAGAATTGGCACGTAAAACAGAACTGGCCGATTTCCAGAAAATGGAGCAAGTCCGCGCGCGCGTAGATGAAGTAGTTAGCAACGCTGAAACCGCGGAAAAGTTAAAACCCTACTACCGGCAATTCTGCAAACGACCCTGCTTTCACGACGAGTATCTGCCAACCTTCAACAGAACCAATGTGACCCTGGTAGACACCAACGGAAAAGGCGTGGACCGCATCACCGAACATGGTGTTGTTGTCAATGGCAAAGAGTATCTGGTCGATTGCCTGGTTTTCGCTACCGGATTTGAGGTTGGTACGGACTACACACGCCGCTCAGGTTACGAATTATATGGCCGCAACGGCCAGACTCTGACCGACAAATGGAAAGACGGCATGCGCACCTTGCATGGCATGCACACACACGGATTCCCAAATTGCTACGTGATGGGGATGACCCAAACTGGTCTCACCGCCAACATCCCGCACATGCTGAAAGAACAGTCAGAACATATCGCCTATGTCGTTAAACATGCCCTCGAAGGCAATGTCCGGGTACTGGAAGCCACGCAACAAGCTGAAGATGACTGGGTCGATACAATAAATCGACTCGCACGTCTGGGTGCAAGATTCTATGCCGAGTGCACGCCAGGCTACTACAACAACGAAGGACGCCCTGGCGAGGGCGATGGCTTTCTCAGCGGCCAATATGGAGGCGGCTCAGTGGAATTCTTTGGACTACTAGACCAATGGCGCAAAGACGGTGACCTGCAGGGGTTAGAGATGGCGTAATAATAGAAGGTGGCTGCCTGATGGATAGCGACAGCGAGCTTCGAGCCTCAACTAACGCCGCGAATCTCTCGTCTCAGGAAATCTAGTACTGCGCTGCTGAAGGCATCATTCTTGTCTCCTGCAACCATGTGGCCAGCACCGCTAACGTCAACGTATTTCGCATGCGGTACTTGCTTAAGAAATTGCTGGGCGCCTTCTTCACTTAACAGGTCGCTTTGTTTGCCTCTGACCAACAAGGTCGGTATTCGTAGAGCGCGCGCCGCCGCCTCTAACACCTCAGGGTCTCGTGGTGGGCGGGTTTCGGTGTCGCCGAACTGCATGAACCTGGGATCCCAATGCCAGTGCCATCGACCGTCATCGGAGCGCCGCAAATTACGCGCCAAACCACTTAAGTCTTTTGGTCGTGTACGGTGAGGATTGTAAGCGGAAATCGCGTCGGCGACTTCTTCTAAAGTGGCAAATCCTTCCGGTTTTCCTGTCATGAAACTAACTATGCGATCCACGCCTTTGGGCTCCATACGAGGTGCAATATCCACCAACACTATCCCGGACATCAGCGATGTCTCTGCGTTACCCTCGGTCAGCAACGCGGTCATGCCTCCCAGCGAAGCACCCACCACCACAGGTTTCGAATCCAGAGTCGCTATGATTGCTCGCAAATCCGCAGAGAAACGCTCGAGTCCATACTCACCGTCTGCCGACCACTCACTTTCGCCATGGCCCCGCAGGTCGACCGCTAGCGCGTACCAACCATCTTTCGCAATGGCTTTACAGGTACCCGCCCAGGAGTGTCGGGTCTGGCCACCACCATGCAACAGTATGACCGGTGGGTTATCACGCGAACCCCACGCCTCTCCCCGAATGACAATATCATCGAATCCACGAAATTCTCTTTTTTCATGCACGCCTTCTATGACTCTGCTCCCCGGTAAATAGTGATACGTTGTGAATAAAATATTGCATCAGAGACAACTATACGGTAATGATAAGTGTGCTTACAACGATCTTCTTCTACATGAGACATCAATCAGCGCGGGGACCGTCATGAAAAAACAAGCAGGAACCGAAATTGTATCGATCGTAGTCATCTTGACGATAGCACTCTCTTCGACGTCAGCATGGGGCGATGACCAACGAACAAGCTGGGGTGATCCGCAAATTGAAGGTCTTTGGGACTTTCGCACCATTACACCGTTCCAGCGACCGGCACACCTGGCCGACAAAGCTGTTCTTACACCCGAAGAGGCCCGTGTATTTCGAGAGACGACGATTGCCGCTCTCAACGTCGATAATCGGGATGATGACGCTTCGGTCGATATCGAAGCCGCATACAACGACGCATGGTATGACTGGGGCACTGAACTCACGGATGACCTGCGCACCTCCCTTATCATTGACCCTCCAGATGGACGATTGCCTGAATTAACTGAACAAGCAGCCATACACATGAAACGGCACAACAGCCTGCGGCTGCCGCCGGTGCGAGATTTGTTCTCCTTCAGCGCCAACCCCGCCACCTTTCGACCCGAAGGACCCGAATCCTTTGGACTATCCGAAAGGTGTCTGGCTGGATTCAACGCAGGACCGCCGATATCTCCAAGCGCTTACAACAACAATTTACGTATTGTGCAAACTCCTGGCTATGTTCTCCTCGTCACCGAGATGATCCACAGTGCGCGAATCGTACCGGTTAGTGGACGATCTCACCTTCCGGACGAACTAAGACTATGGTCGGGGGATTCAATTGGACACTGGGAAGGCGATACCCTGGTAGTAAAGACAAAAAATTTCTCCGACAAAACCTCTGTTTTCCAAATGCCGGTGGGCTCAATCGCCGAGGCTACGCAAAGCGGCGCAGCAGGATCAGCCTTGACTCTGTCCCTCATTGAACGTTTTAGAATCGACAACGGCACCTTAATCTACCAATACACGCTGGATCACCCGGCAACCTTTACCCAACCCTTTACGGTGGAATTTCCCATGCACAAATCTACTGGTCGAATGTATGAATACGCTTGCCACGAAGGCAACTACGCGATATTGGGCATGTTGAAAGGCGCACGGGTAATGGAAGCCGAGGCGGTTCAGACTTCCGCCAGCAATTAAATCAAAAAAGAAACGCTTTCCTGGTGTTCGTCGATGCCGACCAGCAATACCTTTTTTGCTTTACTACGAATTTCGTCTCCGTCTTGGAGCAATTGATACTGGCTTCTACCCCCATGCAGACGCTGCGCATGATGGACACATGTTTATTGGGGTCGATGTCTTCCGCGTTCGACGGTATCCAGTATTCACACTCCTCGGCAAACAACGCTAACCAGCCGCATCTTCCTTCACAAGATCTTCATAACTGGCTTTCTAACCCGACATGACAGCCTCCATTTTAGATCAACACGAGCTATTTACAGTAAACCGACATCAATATCGTGCTTTCATCCTTCAAGCTCTCAGCCTATGATAAGCATACGTACTATATACCATAAGTGATGGAGATGAGTTTACTGAACAACAAGGTAGCGTTATTCACCAGCGCAGGAGCGGAATTAAATGCAAACTGAACTGTTTCAGAAACTGGGTATCAATTTTCCAATTTTCGCATCCACTCACTGCCGTGTGCAATGCCAAGATGCCAAGGAAGGGGGCATGGCAGTGATCTAGGCACGAGCGGGAAAGTTCATGGGTAAATAGGTACAATCCCGCGCTTTAAAACTTTCAGCCCTAGCGTGAAGATCGTACCACGCGATGAGGAACAGAATGAGCAA
>SMVB01161070.1_pt1 | contig 12111 bp, 12 predicted proteins | sample 2456461 | NCBI WGS metagenome assembly SMVB01 (sample SAMN11095934, study PRJNA526329) | marine sediment metagenome | biome: Marine sediment; feature: Surficial sediment; material: Deep marine sediment; isolation source: Hadal surficial sediment | place: Pacific Ocean | collected 2014-05 | depth...
AGTATCGGATTAATCCGGGTAATGTCGGCTTCGGAAAGAAGCGTGACGATCAGTTTGCGACGATAGTCGGTCTGGCAATTGAATATGATAAGCCGGTACGCATCGGCGTGAACTGGGGTAGCCTGGATCAGCGGTTATTGGCAAAGTTGATGGACGACAACCACAAAAAAAGCTCACCGCAGCCCGCTGACGTTGTCATGCGTGAAGCGCTGGTTCGTTCCGCGCTTGAGAACGCGGAGCAGGCCGAGGCCCTTGGTATGGGGCATGAGCGGATTATTCTTTCCTGCAAAGTGAGTGCCGTTCAGGACCTGATTCTGGTGTACAGGGAACTTGCCTCCCGCTGTGATTACCCCTTGCATCTTGGTTTAACTGAGGCGGGCATGGGTAGCAAGGGAATTGTTGCATCGACCGCTGCAATGGCAGTGTTATTGCAGGAAGGTATCGGCGATACAATTCGAATTTCACTGACACCTGAGCCTGACCAGCCGCGAACCGACGAGGTCATCGTTGCCCAGGAATTGTTGCAAACCATGGGTATCCGGGCGTTCGCGCCGATGATCACCGCTTGCCCGGGGTGTGGGCGCACCACCAGTACTTTTTTCCAGTCGCTGGCGCTTGATGTCACCAACCATGTGCGTCGCCAGATGCCGGCCTGGAAGCTGCGTTACGCCGGTGTCGAGAATCTCAGTCTTGCGGTTATGGGTTGCATTGTTAACGGACCCGGTGAGAGCCGCCAGGCGAACATCGGTATCAGTCTGCCCGGGACCGGAGAGTCACCGATCGCACCGGTATTTATTGATGGGGTCAAAGCCGCCACCCTCAGAGGTGATGATTTGACCGCAGATTTTCTCGCCTTGATTGATCAATATGTTTCGGAAAAATACCCAAGTATCGGAACCTGAGTTGGCCGGCAGTATGGCCGATTCTGGCGATCGGCATCTGCTTTACCAACAGTCGGTGCAGGATGTGGAGGCCGAGTTGGACTTCGTTGAACAAACCTGGTCTGAGTTACGCCAACGGCCTGCAGTGTTTTTGCGCGAGGATTTCTGTGGCACTGCCCATACAGCCTGTGAATGGGTCGTTCGAGATGACGAGCACCAGGCGGTGGGTGTTGATCTCGACTATGAGGTGCTGGAATGGGGTCGTTTGCACAACCTGGCTGAACTTGAAGATGGGCAGTTGGAGCGTATAGAGTTACTCAACGAAGATGTGTTGCAAACACGACCCGGCTTGGCAGACATCATCCTCGCCATGAATTTCAGTTACTACCTGTTTTTGAAACGTGATGAATTGCGTGAGTATTTTGTAAACGCACTCGATAGCCTGGTGTCCGACGGTATTCTGTTTCTGGATGCCTACGGCGGCTACGAGGCACCGATGGTGCTGACTGAACCGCGCGAATGCGAGGATGAGGACGGAAACGAATTTACTTATATCTGGGAGCAGGCAGAATTTAACCCGATTGACTCGTGTATGACTTGTCATATTCATTTTGAGTTTCCAGACAAATCACGTATGGATCGGGCTTTCAGTTACCACTGGCGTTTGTGGACTTTGCCTGAAATACGTGAAATTTTGTATGAGGCCGGCTTTTCAAAAGTGGATATTTATTGGGAGGGCACGGACGAGAAGAAAAACGAGGGTAATGGCATCTATATGCCGGCAGACATTGGCGACGCTGATCCGGGCTGGGTATGTTTTATCGTGGCCCAGTCTTAAGGGTTCCCCGCGTATCTGCTGAGTTCCTTTAAGCCAACCCGACTTCCTGACCCTGGTATTCAAGCCTATCTACGACCATCTCCGGATCCATTCGCGTCACTACAAACATACAGACGCCGGCACCTTCGCGCTGCACGCAGTCGGTGATAACCGCCTTGTGTGACTGGTCCTGACTTAGAAGCTGAATCACATCAAGCGGCGCTGGGCAAATCGTTGCGCTGGTACAAACAAGACGTGGATGTCGTTTCACCTTTCCGAGGTAATGCGTACGTGCAACAATTTCCTGGCCGGGGTAGCAGCCCTTGCGATAATTAACCGCACCCAGTTGGTCAAAGCCGAGCATTTGCGGCAGAAATTGCCCGCTGGTTTCAGGCCTCAGCCAGACCGCGCCTGCGCGCAATTCGGCAAGTTTCCATTCTTGCTGATGAGTCTCGCTCGAATCAACAGAACCTGTATCAGACGTAAGCAGGAAGGAGTTGCTGCTGTTTGGGATTGCCACCACTGCCAGTTGCCCGGGCTGGGCTTCAATACCGTTGTCTGAATGAATACCCACGACTGAAAGTCCGTCCAGCACCTCGATATCGACCTTGGAACGCATGACATATATCTTCATACGCTTGGCGATAGCAACGGCCAATGAAGCGGAAAGGATGACCAGGTAGTCATCATGGTTGCGGCTGACCAGCATCAATGCCAGGACCCGGCCTTTGGGCTCGCAATAGCAGGCAAACGTTGACTCGTCAGGCGACAATGCCAGCACGTCTGAGCTCAGTTGATTGTGTAGAAAGTCACCGGCATCGGCGCCGCTGAAGCGAATTGCCGTCAGGCTGGGTAATAAGACCATCTGCTAACAAATCCTGTAAATGATATGCACTCGCATTCTAACTCAAAAACATCAATGGCAAGCTCTGAATACGCTAAAAGCCGACTCGCGAAAAAAAACCGGAAGCGTTACACTTAACGGCTTGAGAGACGTGTCGGATAGAGGTGGGTTGGTAGTGAAAAAGCATCAGTCAACAGGGTTTTCAGAGCAGTTGCATGGGCAAATAGATCCGGCTGAAGAAGCACAAAATCACAAGACCAAAAACATTAGAAACAAAGCCGTTAAAAACACGATCGAGGCCATCGAATATGGTGGACAGAAAGGACCTGACCCCACGCGCTACGGTGACTGGGAAAAAGCCGGTCGTTGTACCGATTTTTGATACACGTGCACCATAGATTAAAGGCCGCCAATAAATGAGCACTTCGAAACGCCCGATGTCCCCTTACATGCTGGGCCCGTATTACAAGATCCAGCTCACATCACTGCTTTCCATCCTGAACCGCTTGACCGGTATATTCCTGGCATTGGTCATGGCGCCGTTGTTGCTCTGCTGGCTGGTTGCTCTCGCCAGCGGTGAATCGGCATTCGTTGCCCTCAGTGCCTGGCTGGGCGGCGTACTGGGCAGGCTGATTGTCGCAGCCAGTGTATTCAGTTTCAGTTTTCATTTGTTCGCCGGTATCCGTCACCTGATTTGGGACGTTGGCTGGATGATGGAAATTCAGCAGGTCCGGTTATCCGGTTGGATCACGATCGTTGGCTCGGCCACGCTCTCAATCCTGATACTGGGAGCCGGCTTGTGAGCATGCAAGATCCTTTGGCAAGAGTGCGGGGCATGGGCAGTTCCGGCGCTGGTTCACATCATTGGCGTTCACAACGCTACTCGGCATTACTGCTTTTATTGCTGAGTACCTGGATTTTGTGGTTGGGGGTATCACTGAGCGGTGCAGATTACGAAACCGCCAGGGCAGCTATGTCCATGCCGTTTAATGCCGGCATGGCCATTCTTCTGGCCGGCAGCATGTTTTATCACGCACAACTGGGCTTGCAGGTGGTGATTGAAGATTACGTACATCAAGCAAGCCTCGAATTTGTACTGCTATTGCTTGTGCGTCTGAGCTGTCTTATTGCATTTTTGATCAGTGCCATCGCCGCATTGAAACTGGTACTGGGAAACTGAATCATGGCTCATGATTATTCAATAACAGAACATAAATATGACGTCATTGTGGTTGGCGCCGGTGGAGCCGGATTACGTGCAACCATGGGTCTGGCCGCGACCGGTCTGAAAACAGCCTGTATTACCAAAGTGTTCCCGACCCGTAGCCATACGGTGGCGGCTCAGGGCGGTATGTCGGCATCACTCGGTAACATGGGTGAAGATGATTGGCGTTGGCATATGTACGACACCGTCAAGGGCTCTGACTGGCTCGGCGATCAGGATGCCATTGAATACATGTGTCGTGAAGCGGTGCCTGCTGTAATCGAACTGGAACATTATGGTGTGCCATTTTCCCGCACCGAGGATGGAAAAATTTACCAGCGTCCGTTTGGTGGTATGACCACCCACTACGGAAAAGGCACTGCACAACGGACCTGCGCGGCGGCTGACCGGACCGGTCATGCCATCTTGCACACCCTGTACCAGCAATCGCTGAAACATGACGCGACTTTTTTTATCGAGTACTTTGCACTTGATCTGATTATGGGTGACGACGGTGTCTGCCGTGGTCTGCTGGCCTGGGATCTGGCAGAAGGCACATTGCATGTGTTTCGTGCCCACGCGGTGATCCTGGCCACAGGTGGTTATGGCCGTACCTACTTTTCTTGTACCTCGGCTCATACCTGTACCGGCGACGGCAATGGCATGGTGCTGCGTGCGGGTTTGCCATTGCAGGATATGGAGTTTATCCAGTTCCATCCTACCGGTGTTTATGGTGCGGGTGTGTTGATAACAGAAGGCGTGCGTGGTGAAGGTGGTTTCCTGACCAATTCAGAAGGCGAGCGCTTTATGGAGCGTTATGCGCCCAACGCCAAGGACCTGGCTTCGCGCGATGTTGTCAGTCGCTCAATGACGATTGAAATCCGTGAGGGCAGGGGGGTCGGTCCCAAGAAGGATCATATTTACCTTAATTTGCAGCACCTGGGCGCGGATGTAATCCACAAGCAATTACCGGGTATCGCCGAAAGTGCCGAGATCTTTGCCGGTGTGGATGTGACCAAAGAGCCGATCCCGGTTATTCCGACCGCGCATTACAACATGGGTGGCATCCCGACCAACTACCATGGGGAGGTCGTACACCTGAAAGACGGCGACCCGGACGCGATTGTCGAGGGCCTGTTTGCCGTCGGCGAGGCGGCCTGCGTATCCGTGCATGGCGCCAACCGGCTGGGCTCAAACTCGTTGTTGGATCTGATTGTTTTCGGTCGTGCTGTGGCACATAAATGTGCAGAGGTCATCCAGCCGAACCAGCGACATGAAAACCTGGACAGCAGGATTGTTGATACGTTGGTGGCGGATTTTGATCGCATGCGCCATGCCGACGGTAAAAATGCCGTCGCAAGTGTTCGAGATGAGATGCAACATGTGATGCAGAATAATGCAGCCGTATTTCGCACCTCTGCGGTGCTGGAAGAGGGCTGTAAATTAATTACCGATGTGTATGGCGCCTTTGAAGATATCAAAGTTACCGACCGCTCGATGATCTGGAACTCCGACCTGGTAGAAACCCTGGAACTACGCAACCTGCTGAGTTGTGCGATTGTTTCCATGTATTGTGCGGAAAACCGCAAGGAAAGCCGCGGTGCGCACGCGCATGAGGATTATCCCGACCGCGACGATGACAATTGGATGAAACATACATTGTCCAGCATGGATGCAGCTGGCAAAGTTTCGATCGATTACCGGCCGGTACATTTATACACTTTGACCGACGATGTCGAAGTGGTGCCTCCAAAACCCCGTGTCTATTGATCATCCACTATAGGAACATCCCATGCTCGAATTAAGACTGGCTCCTGAATCCCGACTGACCAAGGGGCAAAAATACGCCGCGCCGGAGAATTCAACCAACACCCGGACATTTCATGTTTACCGCTGGGACCCGGATAAAGGCGAGAATCCGCGTATCGACATTTTTGAAATCGATCTGGATGATTGTGGTCCGATGGTGCTGGATGCGATTTTGAAGATCAAAGACGAAATTGACCCGACATTGACATTCCGCCGATCCTGTCGTGAGGGCATTTGCGGCTCTTGCGCGATGAATATCGACGGTACCAATACGCTGGCATGCACCAAGTCAATCCGTGATATCAAGGGCGACGTCAAAGTAAATCCATTACCACATCTGGAAGTGGTTAAGGACCTGGTGCCGGACATGACCCATTTTTACGCGCAATACGCCAGCATCAAACCGTGGATACAAACCCAGAGTGTGCCGCTGCCGGATCAGGAGCGTTTGCAGTCGCCGCAGGATCGGGAAAAACTGGATGGCTTGTACGAATGTATCCTGTGTGCTTGTTGTTCTACCTCCTGTCCGAGTTACTGGTGGAATGGCGACCGTTATCTCGGCCCGGCTATTTTGTTGCAAGCCTACCGCTGGCTGGTTGATAGCCGCGACGAAGCCACCGGCGAACGCTTGAACGAGCTGGACGACCCGTTTCGTCTGTATCGCTGTCATACCATCATGAACTGTACCTCAGCCTGTCCAAAAGGCTTGAACCCCGCCAAAGCAATCGCAGAAACCAAGAAAATGTTACTGCTGCGCGGTGGTGCTTAGGAGTCGGTCGGGTTTGATATGCTCACTGGCGCCGACAGGGTAAAAAAGCTCCGCTGGAAGGCCCGGCGCGGGATGAAAGAACTTGATATTCTATTAGAAGCATTCTTTGCTTCACAAACCGAATCGTTAACCGCCGGTGACTGGCCACAACTCGAAATATTCCTGTCCCAGGAAGATGACGTGTTGTTTGACTGGATATCCGGCCGGGATTTGCCGGCAGACCGGGATCTGCTGTTATTGATAGAAACGGTAAAGCATGCCACATAACAGGCCTTTAATTCTTAAAGTAGCGGGCAAGAATGACTTTCTTGTACCCGGCCTGGTGGTTTCTGTATTGATCCTGGTCTCTGCGTTACTAAGCACTCAACCAATTCCAATGACGGCTTTTGTAATCGCATTGCTTGGGGCAGGGTGGACTATATTTATGTCGGGTTGGTCTAAATCAACCGAGATGAAATTGACCGCGTTCATTTTCATGGATAGTTCAATAAAAATAAAATCTGACCAGGAAACTAAAACTGAGGCTGTACTAAGTGGACAGCAATGGTGTAACAGGAAGTTTGCCGTTTTAGCTTACATCTGTGCAGGCAAACGCCACAAGCTCGTCATATTGTCTGCGCAACAGGATGTGGACGACTACCGGCGGCTGTTGGTGTGGCTGCGACAGGATTTCGTTATGAATAGTGCGGATAATATGAATCATGAGCTATAACTCCTGGCGGGGATGCATTCAGTGGTGTCTGCTTTAACCGCATTACTCAGCAATTGCTCGATACTCAAGCTGATGGGCCGTAGTGATCGTACTGGTGATGCCACATCTTTCTCTGCTCGTGATTCGCTTTCTGGGACAGGGCCATCATCACCAGCGTGATTATTTGGTCAGTTTCACTCAAAACCGCTATTTTGACGACGATAGGGCGTTTGCCCCTCTATAGACCGACACCCTAATTACACAGTTAATTGCGTATAATGTATATTATGTTAAATAGAATAGGTCTTAGGTCTGATATTTAAAATAACAACCACTAACCCGAGCAAGATGAACGCTTGTCATGCCGTTCCAGATCAACACCATACAACAATCACCATCCCGGATTAGAACCAACACCATATAACAAAACTATCCTGGGATTTGCCAACACCCGACGTCCCGGACTCGATCTGCATCTACACCCGTCATCACGGGCTCGATCCAGGATTTATCCTCTCTACTAAACATTGCTTGCAGCCATAGACCAAGCATTTGCCCATGCACCTGCGGCCTTTTGATAGCCAGCATAAATACTTCATGTAAATTATTTACTTTATACTATTCAATGTTTTATAAGACATACATGAATTGAATATTAAATACATGGATACTGCTTTTGTGATAGCCATAGCTAACGCCTATGACCAGAACATCAACAAGCTTGCAATAAGCAATCGCTCAGTTACCATGCACCGATGATTTCCGCACTTATTCTGGCCGCAACCGTACAAACCGTACAAATTGCAGCGCTTGGCACGGAAAACGAGGCACCAGCACCCCACGGAGAAGGCTCTGAGAGCCTCTCAAATCAAGAAATACGCGAATTACCCACCATTGAAGTACGCTCACAACGCCATATCATCACCAATTCGGTCAACAGCAGCCTCAGTGCGCTTACCGCAGCTGAAATACGCACAGAAGCCCCCAAACACCCTAATGAGCTGTTTGATCGCGTTCCCGGCGCCTGGATTTCAACGGGGTCAGGACAAGAACACCTCACAGCCATACGCTCACCGGTTTTGACTGGCGCCGGTGCCTGCGGTGCGTTCATGGTGCTGGAAGACGGTATCCCTACCCGGCCTTCGGGGTTTTGTAATGTAAATCAATTGTTTGAAGTTAACATTGCACAAGCTGGGAGCATTACGGTGTTACGTGGCCCGGGTACGGTCACCTACGGCTCAAATGCTCTTCATGGCGCCGTAGACATCATTACGGTCGGACCGGTAGCAGAGTCATTTAGCGAATTTGCCCTGGAAGCCGGCACCGATGACTACTACCGGGGTCGATTTGCCTTCTCAAACACACAAACGGCTTTGCAGGCCAATTTCACCGATTCCAGCAGTTTCAGAGACGATGAAAGTTTTAAACACGGTCTGTTCAACCTCCAGATCGCGCATACCGCGGGTAATGCTAGCGGGCGCACCTCATTTGCTTATGCCAACCTGGATCAGGATACAGCGGGCTTCATTCTTGGTAAAAACTCTTACAAAGACGAAGATTTGCGTACAAAGAACTTAAATCCTGAGGCTTTTAGGGAAGCATGGGCTGCACGTTTGTCCAGCCGCTGGAACTGGCAGACCCAATCCGGCGGAGTTTTGGAATTCACCCCTTACGCCCGCAGTAGTCGTATGGATTTTCTGCAACATTTCTTGCCGGGCGCGCCACTTGAGAGCAACGGACAGGATTCAGCGGGTCTTTTATTCAGTTGGACCAATGAAGCATTGTCCGCGGGTATTGATCTGGAATGGGCAGAAGGTGAATTAATTGAATTCCAGCAAAACCCGATTGAATCTGGTTCCGATTTTCTTAAGGAAACACGCCCGCAGGGCTTTCATTACGACTACGAAGTAAAGGCTTCAACCATCGCAACTTGGCTACAGTGGCAACATGAACTACGAACTGGCCTGGAGCTAACAGCAGGCCTGAGGGCTGAACACCTCAGTTACGATTACGATAATCGGATGCTCGATGGCAATACCCGTGATGATGGCAGCGAATGTGGTTTCGGCGGTTGCCTGTATACACGCCCAGCGGATCGCAGTGACAGTTTCACCAATCTTTCGCCGGAGTTGGGGCTTGGTTTCGATCTGAATGACAAACACATGTTGTATGTTCGCGCCGCCAGGGGTTACCGCGCACCGCAGGCGACGGAGCTCTACCGTTTGCAAAGAGGCCAGACGGTGGCAGATCTGGACGCAGAGACCCTGGATTCATTGGAAATTGGTCTGAAGGGCTTGGTTGACGATTTCAGTTATGAAATAACAGCTTTTGCCATGCGCAAACAGAATTTTATTTTCCGCGATGCCAACGGTTTTAACATCTCCGACGGTAAGACCCGTCATTCAGGTGTGGAGTCCCTGCTCCGCTGGCAAGCAACAGAGAACCTGGTTATCAGCGGAAATCTTTCCTGGGCGCAACATGAGTATGACTTTAATCGGGACCTGGGACGTGGCGAAGTCATCCTCAAAGGCAATGAAATAGACACGGCACCGCCCTGGCTTGGCGCTTTGCGTGTGCAGTGGCAAGCTAACGCCAAGCGAGCCATCGAAGCCGAGTGGGTCTACCAGGGTGGTTATTTTCTGGATGCTGCCAATGCCCATCGTTATCCGGGTCACAGCCTGCTCAATGTCCGTGGCTGGATGGTTATAGCAAACAGCCGTCATACCGTGGCACTACGGCTAACGAATCTGCTGGATGAGCGTTATGCCGAGCGCGCCGATTACGCCTTTGGTAATTACCGGTATTTTCCCGGCGCCGGTCGCAGGATCAGCGTGGAGTGGCAGTATCGTCGCTAACAGCAAATGACACTGCCCTGCCCTACACGGTCTGTATGTGCGTATCTGGGCAGCACACAAAAAGACACCTGGAACTCTGCAATGACGTAATCGTTGCGCTTTTAAGAGTTCCAGGCGTTTGAGGTAACTCTTGATGTGGTCAGGGTGCTTTTGCCACCCTGCCCTGCAAAGCCGGGGTCCTAACTGGCGTAACGAAGCTTCTGCATCAATAAATCCACGGTTTCGGTCTTAATCGGAACCGGATCCATTTGCGAACCAACAACTGTATTGCAATTGGGGCAGAGAAAGTTAATACATCTGAGCGTTTTACTGGCATGAACCTTGCCGGCGATATGGGCGTCTATAATGAGTTCAGAGAGTATGTGTTTGCAACTGGGGCATTTTCCACGAGCCATAATCTTACTTCCTTGTATTAGCCCCAAATAATGCGGGACTTCGGTTGGGAGTTGGTAGTGCAACCTGGCCGGATCCTTCCAGCGCAAGCCGGGAGTTATTTGATTTCAGCGTCCAACGACTTCAATCAAATTCGCTTCCCCTCTTAAATATAGCAGCGAATTCGGGTCAATTGGATAATTTTTTCATGAAATGAGTTTAAATTTCTTCAGATGATATAAAATTCGCGCAAAGCTATTTTTGATTTTTTAAGGCATAGTCAGATGAATTTCAAACCAGAAAAAACAATCAGAATCATCGGTGTCCCGATGGATCTGGGCGCCAGCCGACGTGGTACCGATATGGGCCCATCGGCTTTACGCATTGCCGGTCTCGGTGCTGCGATACGTGATATGGGTTATACGGTGGAGCGCGAAGAGGATATTGCTGTATCTGCAATGGAAACAGGCACGGTGGAAGATACCAGGGCACGTTTCAAACCGCAGATCCTCAGTGTTTGTACCGAGCTGGCGGGCCGGGTAAAGGAACTCATGGATGCTTCAGAATTTCCTTTGGTCATCGGTGGCGACCACTCGATTGCCATGGGCACAGTGGCGGGCGCAGCCGCTCATTTTCGCGACCGCAATGAGGAAATGGGACTGATCTGGTTTGATGCCCACGGTGATATGAATATTCCCGGCGTCTCACCCAGCGGTAATATCCACGGTATGCCATTGGCGCACCTTCTCGGTCGTGGCGACCCGGACCTGGCCGGCATACTGGGTTTCAGCCCGAAGCTGAATCCGGAGAAAGTCGTCTTGATCGGTATCCGTGATATTGATTCTGGCGAAAGAAAAATCATCCGCGAGTCAGGTATCCATGTTTTCACCATGCGCGATATTGATGAAATCGGTATGGCCAAAGTGGCCCGCAAGTCCATGGAGATTGTCGCTGATGGGACGGCAGGATTTCATATGAGCTTTGATGTCGATGGCTGTGACCCCTCGGTAATCCCGGGTTCTGGAACGCTTGTACCAGGCGGCGTACGCTTTCGCGAAGCACATTTATTATTGGAGTATTGCGCCGACACCCGTCATTTGACATCGATGGAAGTGGTGGAATTAAACCCCTTCCTGGATCACGGTAATGTCAGCGCAGAACGCACAGTGCAATTGATTACCAGCGCATTGGGGAAAAGCATTCTTTAGCTACCGCAATGCAGGTACAATCCTGCCCTGTGCCCGGGTGGCGAAATTGGTAGACGCAAGGGACTTAAAATCCCTCGGTGGTAACACTGTGCCGGTTCGATTCCGGCCCCGGGCACCATTCAAATTCAAGCACTTATACACCTTCATCCCTTGCTAGTACCAACGTTTACCCGCAATGGGTGATAATCTCATGTTGACAATACTGACACTAAGGGGGACAATACCACCTGAACCAATACACAAAAAGACTGTGACTAAAACTGTGACCAGCGTGCTGGTATCAGTTTCAAGAAAGGAGTCATTCAGATGGCCAAGTACACACTTTCAGCAACTTTTGTTAAAAACATCACCCTGCCAGAAAATAATGCCGTCCTATATTTTGATGACCACAAAGATGCACCCAAAGGATTCGCACTGAAGGTTTCAAAAACTGGACGGAAAAACTGGGTTTTAAGGTACTACGTCAAAGGCAAGGCCAAGCGCGTCACACTGGATAAAGGCTTTCCAGCCTGGGGGCCAAAGAAGGCCCGTATTGAAGCCTGCATCCTTAAAAACAGTATGGGGCGTGGTGGGGACATACTGGCAGAAAGGGAAGCTGCAAAACTGGCCGCACTGGATGAAGCGAAAGCGGAAACGGCAAAGGCAGGACTAACGCTAGGCA
>SMVB01390946.1_pt1 | contig 12110 bp, 9 predicted proteins | sample 2456461 | NCBI WGS metagenome assembly SMVB01 (sample SAMN11095934, study PRJNA526329) | marine sediment metagenome | biome: Marine sediment; feature: Surficial sediment; material: Deep marine sediment; isolation source: Hadal surficial sediment | place: Pacific Ocean | collected 2014-05 | depth 0-1...
AATCAGACTTTCTTTCGAATCAATCCCTCGGTCAATATCACTGCCATTTCGCCCGATGGCAGCGACTTTCAATCCCGCAGTGCAGTGGTAGAACCCGCTGGTCGTGGCTATGAATATGTAATGGGGTTGGAGCTGGCCGGCAATGCCGGTGTCTGGGCCGAAGAGGCTGCCATGAAATTACAGGCGACACCAGTGGAGCCCGGCAATTGGGACCTGGTACTGCATCCGTCTAATCTATGGCTAACCATACATGAATCCATCGGTCACCCGACCGAATTGGATCGTGCCTTGGGATTCGAGGCCAATTATGCCGGGACTTCGTTTATTTACCCGCCAGAAGAGGTGATTGGCAACTTAAAATTAGGACCGGAATTCATGCAATTTATCGGTAATCGAACCGAGATCGGTGGCCTTGCGACTACCGGTTGGGATGACGAAGGTGTGCCGGCAGAGTCTTGGCCTATTATCGAGGACGGCGTTTTTGTTGATTACCAGACTACCCGTGAACAAGCCTCTTGGATTTCACCTTATACAGGGATCACTCGAAGTCACGGTTGTTCCTATGGACAAAACTGGGAGGCTATGCCGTTTCAACGTATGCCCAATGTCAGCCTGCTACCTGGGGAAGAAAATTTGACCGAGGCAGATGTCATTGGTGCCACTGAACGTGGCATTCTCATTGAGGGAAGGGGTTCCTATTCCATTGATCAGCAGCGCTACAATATTCAGTTTGCTGGTCAGGTTTTTTGGGAAATCAGAAATGGTCAGAAATATCGAATGTTGCGAGATGTAGCTTATGTCGGGAGAACTCCAGAGTTCTGGAATTCCTTGGACGTAATTGGAGGAGCCGGTACCTATTATCTTGGCGCCTCTTTCAGTGATGCCAAGGGTCAGCCGGTACAGGTAAACGCGGTATCCCACGGTTGTCCCATTTCTTTGTTCAGGGACATCGATATCATCAACACGGGTTAATCTGTTAATCAGTTGAAAGCAAACGGGACAGTTTAATGGCAGAAGTAAAAGGATTGTCTTCAGATGATTTGAAAGCCATCAGTGATCGGGTATTGCAGTTATCCCAAGCCGATCAATGCCGCGTCAGTATCAATTCTGGCTGGCGTGGCTATACCCGTGTCGCCACTAACCGCATAACCAGTGCCGGGGGCTCGGACCGTACTTCAGTTAACATCACCAGCGTCTTCGGCCAGAGGGTAGCCTCGGTTAACACCAACCGCCTTGAAGACAACGAACTGTTAATGGCGATACGCCGTTCAGAAGAGATGGCTCGGTTAGCGCCTGAAAGCCCGGAATATATGTCGGAACTGGGCGAGCAAAATTTTCAGATCAATCAAGCTTATTATGAGTCAACTGGCGAATTAGAACCGGTGACCCGGGCAGAAGCCGCGGCTATCGCTATACGCCAGGCACAGGAAGCCGATCAGATAGCAGCTTCCTACATGGACGTGCGAGCTGGTACCTCGACCGTAGCTACATCCAGTGGGCTATTCGGTTCTCATTCCAGTACCGGTGTGGCCTACTCACTAACATCCAGAACACCCGATGGCTTGCAGTCGGGTTGGGCCGGGGATGAGGCCAATGATTGGAATAACATCGAAAGTCAGCGAATAGCCAACGATGCCGTAAGTAAATGTCGCGATTGGCGTAAGACCGCCCTGGATCCGGGGCAATACACGGCAATCCTGGAGCCTACGGCGGTTGGCATGTTAATGCTGAGGATGATGAATACTTTCAATCAACGAACGGCCGACGAGGGGCGTTCCTATTTTTCCAAACCTAATGGTGGTAATCGAATTGGTGAGACACTGTTCGATGATAAAATCAATATACTCAGTGATCCTGCTTACAGCGATGCTGAAACCGCCCCATTTACCGGAGCTGGGCAGCCACTGACTAGTCAAACCTGGGTCAGTTCTGGCAGACTCGAAAATCTGTCCCGTTCCCGCTTTTGGGCTAACGGCTTGGGGCAGGAACCGCTACCTGGTCCAAGCAACTTGATTATGCAGGGCGGTAGTAATTCTATCGAGGAAATGATTGCCTCTACCCAACGGGGTGTTTTGCTTACCCGCTTCTGGTATATCCGTGGTCTGAATCCGCGAATTATTTCGTATACCGGTCTTACACGGGACGGTACATTTCTCATTGAAGACGGAAAAATCACTCGACCGGTCACTAATTTCCGGTTTAATCAATCACTGGTAGAGATGCTGCAAAATGTAGAAATGCTCGGGCCTTCAGTGCGTGTCGCTGCATCAGAAAACAGCTCAGTAAGCACGCCTATTGTTGTGCCCGCAATCAAGGTGCGAAATTTCAATTTGTCCAGCGTCAGTGACGCGATCTAGGGTGCAGAGGACAGAGGACAGAGGACAGATTGCAGAGAGCAGAACCTAGCATTGGTAAACTGAAATCTGATATCTTCAATCCTATACATCATTGACTTAAAAGACTCGGTATCAATTACCGACTGAACGTTCACTAATCGCAGAATGAAATAGCTGAGAACCATTGGGCCAAGAGGAATGTTATGAATTGGGATGCGGTGGGCGCTTATATTCGGCAACTCAGTTTGGAACACGACCCCTGGGGTATCGACCCAATTGTGCCCGAAATGGATGAGCTCGTATCAAACCAGGGTGTCCAGCAGTTTCTGGTGTCGAATAAACCTGACTGGCGACAGTAGTTCAAAAAGTTTGTGCAGGCGCGTCTAGAGACTGTTTTAAGTACCTGATTAGACAGAAGAATTAAGCAGAACGATTAACAAAAAAATTATAGATGGAGGTAGTGGTCATGAATCAACTGAGACGGAACATTTTAAAATCAATTGTGACAGTCACCATTTGCGTTTGTACGGGTTTGTCCATTTTCGCCGATGAACTAATTCTCAATGACCCGGCTGAAGTCGATATGTCGGCCGAGCGGTTGGAATGGATCAATGACTGGATGGACCGCAATATCGAAAACGGAGACTTTGCCGGTGGTATCACACTGGTTGCAAGAGGCGGCAAAGTAGTTCATCTGGAGACCCACGGTTGGCTTCATGAGGAAGCCAATATTCCTATGCGTGAAGACGCCATTTTCAGATTGGCATCGATGACCAAACCAGTTGCCAGTATCGCTCTGTTAATGCTCCATGAAGAAGGGCATTTCAATCTTAATGACCCCATATCAAAATGGCTTCCCGCCTATAAAGATGTCAAGGTAAGAGAAATTGACGCCGATGGAAATGAGTACCTGGTGCCGGCAGACCGACCCATCACCGTCCGCCATATCATGACCCATACAGTGGCATTTGATAACAATGTATCACCAAGACCGGATACGGTCGAAGAGCAGGTCAACATCATTGCTGAGCGGCCACTTGGAGACCATCCCGGTGATGCCTGGTACTATCGAAGCGCTACCAACCAGGTCGGTGTGCTGGTGGAGAAAATTTCCGGCCAATCGCTGGATGACTTCTTACGGGAGCGCTTGTTCGAACCTCTTGGCATGAATGACACTCATTTCAACGTGCCACAGGACAAACTGCCCAGGGTTGCTGCCATTTATGAACCTGACGATAATGGGAATTACCAGTTAGGGATTGCTCCTGCCTATTATCCACCAACCCAGTATTTTTCAGGTTCAGGCGGCTTGTCTTCCACTATCCACGATTATTTCCGATTACAACAGATGATATTGAATGGTGGGGAATTGGACGGCAAACGCTATTTGAGCCCAACCACGATCAACCTGATGTTGTCTAATCACATCGGTGACAGCCTGGTTACACTGAAGGGACCCGGCTATGGTTTCGGGCTGGGCTATACGGTCGTTACTGATGTCGGTAAGAGCCGGGAGCCTATCTCGAAAGGAACAGCCAGTTGGGGTGGCGCCTATGGCACCATGTTTTTTCTAAACCCCGAAGAAGACATGCTCTCTATTATATTAATACAGCTGCGACCATACAGTCATCTAAGCTACCGAGAGATGTTTGGCAGTCTGACTATGCAAGCTATTACCCGAAGTTGGAAAGACCGTCCAGAATATAAAATAAGGGCAACAAATTTTTAGCAAAAGGTCTCTCCAACCGGTATTGACAAGTTATCCAGCTAAGCCGAGAAAAACCGCAGAATTAGCGTTCTATATTGCCGCTGCCTTATTGTTATGATTGTTCCAGCATAGTTTTAGCAAACCAGACTTAAGAGAAAGAAGAATAAATGCTAACCTATTCGATTTCTATTACGAATCAGCGTATAGGAAGTATAAACGATATCTCCATATCAAAGGCACTGTCGATTGTCGTTATATGAAAGCCCGATTCAGCACTATCACTATTGGAGAAACCCGTATTCGAGTACTGACAAATTAACTCGCATTGAGCGATGATTGTCCCATGAAATCGATAAAATCGATATACAAGCGCTACCGATTTTCGCCTGAAATCATTCAATATACGGCGTAGCTCTACTAGCGTTTTAACCTGAGGCACCGAGATAACCCCGATATCCAGTCGCGGAATGAGCTTTTACTTGTAGGTTCCCATCAATCTACTTTTATTTCTTCGATTAATCAGTTAACTTATTAATTAGTTTTACTTTGTTACTTCCTATATCAGATGGAGATATTAAATAATGCCGTCCGAGAATTATGATTTTGCTCTGGCAATTGGTGGTGCCGCCGGCCAGGGTATTGCAACACCAGGTAATATACTTGCACGCCTCTTTACCCGCCATGGCCTTCATTTCTACGCCTATAATGCCTATCAATCAATCGTAAGGGGTGGGCATATTTTCCTAACTACCCGCTTCAGCAATGAGGAAATTTATACTCATGGGGACAAACTGGATATGCTGGTTTGTCTGAACCAGGACACTATGGATCGCCATCTGGGACTAATGGGGGATGGAGGAATTGTCATATTTAACTCGGATTCTATCTCTGCAGGTGAAATGGGAAAAAATGTCCAATTGTGTCCAATCTCTGTCAAGGCTTTGACCGGTGGTAGTCGCAATAAATTAATCCAGAACACAATTACCCTTGGCGTTATTCTAGCTCTAGTAGGGATGGATTTTGCAGTGCTTGCGAAGGCACTTACCCAGCAGTTGCAACGTAAGGGTCAGGAGATTGTCGATGAGAATGTTGGTGCAGCCAGGGCTGGCTATGAGTACGCAAAGGAAAACTTTCAAGCACATACTCAAACACTCCCCGAAAGCGGCAAACCGAAAGCAATCTGGACAGGTAATGATGCGCTGGCTATGGGTGGTGCTGCAGGGGGGGTCAAGTTTTATTGCGCCTATCCCATGAGTCCATCAACTGGTGTTCTTCATTGGATGGCAAAAAATGCTCGCGAACTGGATATCATGGTGCGCCAGGTAGAGGATGAAATTGCAGTCGCCACTATGGTAATCGGAGCTGCCCACACTGGTGCAAGGGCCATGTGTGCAACATCAGGGGGTGGTTTTGCACTTATGACTGAAGCTATCGGAGCCGCATCAATAATGGAGATACCCTGTGTATTCATTAATGTGATGCGCGCAGGGCCTTCAACTGGTGTACCTACCAAGACTGAACAGGGGGACCTTTGGCAGGTATTAGGTGCCAGTCAGGGAGATTTTGAAAGATTAATTGCCGCACCAATTGACGCACTAGATGCGTATAACACCATTCCTGAAATTTTCAACCTTTGTGATCGTTATCAATGTCCCGGTATTGTCATCACTGACCTGTTGATTTCAGAAGGTACGTTCAGTGTTGATCCAGACAATATTAACTTACAACCGGAAATCGACCGTGGCGAAGTCATTACGACAGGCTCAAATGATGGCAGCTATTTACGTTATAAAAACACCGAAAGTGGCATATCACCGCGTGCCTTACCCGGTCTTGAAGGTTACGCGCATGTTGTGGCGACAGATGAACATGATGAAAACGGTGTGATAATCAGCGATGAATATACTGATCCAATCAAACGCCGAAAGATGGTTGAAAAGCGCGCACGAAAATTTGCCAATATAGTGGATAAAATAGCGCCGCCACAGTTGGAAGGACCCGAGGACGCCGAGGTGACTCTCATTGGATGGGGATCAACCTACGGCGTTATCAAGGAAGCCATCTCGCAGTTGGCAAAGCAAGGAATTACTGCGAATCAATTATCGGTTAAGTGGATAGTGCCTTTTCACACTGAAGCTGTGACCAATATTATTAACAATGCCCGCCACACCATCATGATTGAAAACAATTACTCAGGGCAATTCTTTCGCTATCTTCGTAGTGAGACTGGCTTGAATGTCAATGGACACATACGCAAATATGATGGTGAACCCTTCATGCCCCATCATATAGTCGATGGTGTGAAGGAACAACTAACTGAAAATACCACCCATTATGTACCCACTCAGGAAATTATGGTTTAACGAGGAAATAAAAATGAATATGCTCGCAAACAAAATATTGGTTATAGATCCTGAGAAAGTCAGTGATTTCAAAGGCAAAGTCGATCCTGACTGGTGCGCTGGCTGCGGAGATTTCGGTGTCTTAAACAGCCTTCGTAAAGCTTGTCTAGAGTTGGAACTAAAACCTCACGATATTCTTACTGTCAGTGGTATAGGTTGTTCATCTAATTTCCCTGGTTATTTTAATTCCTATGGAATGCATACTCTGCATGGTCGCTCGCTCGCTTTTGCCACCGGTGCAAAAATGGCTAATCACAAGTTGAATGTAATAGTGACTGGTGGTGATGGGGACGGCTATGGCATTGGTGGAAATCACTTCACCCACACGGCGAGACGTAATGTGGACCTGACTTATATTGTAATGGATAACCAGATTTATGGCTTGACTACAGGTCAGGTATCACCCACCAGCAGTCTTGGCATGAAGACCAAGAGCACGCCATTCGGGAATATCGAGTTTCAGTTTAATCCAATTACTTCAGCAATTATGAATGGTGCAACCTTCGTGGCCCGTGCCTTCAGTTCAGATACAAAGCATTTATTAGACCTCATAAAACAGGGGATTGCACACAAAGGATTTTCACATATCAGCGTATTCAGTCCCTGTGTCACGTATAACCACGACAATGATGTTCCATTCTTTAGAGAACGAATACGTAAACTGGAAGATGAAAACCATGATACCAGTGACTGGAAATCTGCTTGCGAAAAAGCCTTGATTTGGGACGATACTATATACACGGGATTGTTTTTTCATAATAAGGAAAAGACAGACCTCGGTCATCGGGAACCCATTCTTGATGATGGTGTTGCTATTTGTCAAAAACCAACCGAATTAAGTGAAGACCGAGCAAAGACTATCATCAGTCGAATGATGTGATTTATACCGAGAATCTAACAACTAATCTGACAATTTGGATTTTAAAAATCTTAGGATCAAAAAGTTTTTGGCGTCATAAATAAAAATTAGCTAATTTGGACCTGCTACAAGAACATAAGACAACTGGATGCTGTACGAATAAACTGAAAAGGCCTGAACACTACGTGTATTCCAAATAGTCTTCATGTTATTTTTAATATCAAATTCGAGGAGAAATAGATGACTACTGTTGTAACTGAAAACTGTCAAAAATGTCGCTTTACTGATTGCGTTGCAGTCTGCCCAGTTGAATGTTTTCATTATGACGATGAAATGCTTTACATTGATCCAGAGGTTTGTATTGATTGCGCGGCCTGTATTGAAGAATGCCCAGTTAAAGCGATATTCGAAGAAGATGATCTGCCAGAAGATCAGCATCAATGGATAGAAATCAACGAAACAAAAGCATCTGACCTCCCTGTATTGTTGGCACCGATGGATCCTCTCCCAGGTGCTGAAGAGCGAAAAGACGAGCTGGGTTTCTGATTTTAAAAAAGAAAAATGAAATTGGTAGAGGTTAGTTATAATTACCCTCTTCTGCCTATAGTGGTTGTGGTAATTTATGAATAAAGTCGGTAGTGAACAAAATCCCTTAAAGATTGCCATTATTGGGAGTGGTCCCAGTGGGTTTTATGCAACGGAAGCCCTATTTAGATCTGATGTTACAACTCAAGTGGATATGTATGACCGTCTACCAATCCCCTTCGGCCTTGTTAGAAGTGGAGTCGCACCGGATCATCCCAAGCTCAAGCAGGTAATTAAGGTCTATGACAAGATTGCCGAATCGCCGCATTTCAGATTTTTTGGTAATGTCGAAATTGGAAGTGACTTAACCGTCGATTCTTTGAAGCGTTTCTACCATTCAATTATTTTTACCTGTGGTGCGGAGTCCGATCGAAAGCTCGGAATACCTGGTGAAGAACTCTCCGGTAGCCATACCGCCACAGAATTTGTCGGTTGGTATAACGGTCATCCAGATTATCGCGACTGTACATTTGATTTATCACAAGAAGTTGCAGTTATTTTTGGACAAGGAAATGTCGCTGCAGATGTTGCGCGAATTCTGGCCAAGACCAATGACGAGCTGAAAAATACCGATATTACAGCACAGGCACTGGACCAACTTTCGCAAAGTAATATCCGTGATATCTTTGTTATTGGAAGACGCGGTCCGGCACAGGCAAAATTCACCTCTAAAGAATTAAAAGAATTTGGCAAGCTGGAACAATGTGATGCCTTAATTGATAAAAGCGAAATGATACTGAATCCAGAAAGTGAAATAGAACTTTCAGACAAAAACAATGACAGCAGTAAAAAAGTGGTCGATCTGTTTGAAGCCTATTCACAGCCAACCAGCACATCATCCAAAAAACGAAGTGTGCATTTTACTTTTCTCAAAAGTCCTGTCGAGTTTATAGGTAATGGCAAAGTAGAAAAAGCCAGGCTGGAAATTAATGCTTTGGCAGGAAATCCATTTGAACAATCTGCTCGAGGCACAGGGAATTTTATTGAACTGGACACCGGATTAGTCTTTCGCAGCATTGGATACAGGGGAATACCCATGCCTGGTGTGCCCTTTGATGATAATCGAGGGGTTATTCCCAATCATGACGGCCGCATTGTCGAAGGCAATAATGTGCTGCCAAATTTGTATGTGGCCGGATGGATTAAACGTGGTCCGACAGGCATCATTGGAACTAACAGGGCCGATAGTGTTGCCACCGTTAAGTCATTGCTGGAAGATATTGACATGCTTGATCCTGATGAGGAAAAATCAGGTTCCGAAGGCGCGGAAAATCTGTTAAACGAAGCAAGTGTTCGCTATGTAAGTTTATCTGATTGGAAAAAAATAAATCACAGTGAAATTGAAAGAGGTTTGCCTAAAGGCAAACCGAGGGAAAAATACACATCCATCAATGAGATGCTGGATGTAATCGATTGAATTCTCTAAACCTTAATATCCTGGCGTTGACTGACAATAGCTAGCCAGGGTTGCTGGTTTCGTGGTTTGTCATCGCTCTCTCACTCGTGTTGGTTGATGAGAAAGTTCGGCTCGATTGTTTGCATATTGGCTAGTGTCATGAATCGTGTCTGGAATTAGCTCTCTGTGTGCGACACGATAACTTCCCAACTTGTCGGTTACTATTATCCTCGGTTCGTCATGATATTTTTTCAATATCCGCCTAAAGAAGCGCTTTGCAGCCTTACCATTACGCCTTAATCCTCTTGCGTAGAGCGATACAATCTTCACACCACAAGTGAATAGCTTCATAGCTCACCGTAATACCGCGTTCAGCCAATAAATCTTCGACATCGCGATGACTCAAGTTGAATTTATAGTAAAGCCATACGGCATATTGAATGATTTCGGGAGGAAATCGGTGGCGTTTGTACATCGTTTTTGATGAATTCATCCGTACATTTTGACAGAATAGCAGTTAACTTCTCAGTACCGATATTATAGATGGATAGTGTAGACGGGCTAATGAAATGAAGAAGTTTAAAGAAATTAGAGAGCGGGCAGAGAAACGCAAGGGTGGCAAGCAGGCATTGGAAAAGCTGTTACCTGAGATTGTCTCAAAAAAACAATTGGCTGCGATTAAGGACGATAGGTTTCTGGCCATGATGACTAAGGTCATCAATCAGGCTGGATTCAGCTGGAAAGTTATTGAAAACAAGTGGCCTCAGTTTGAGGAGGCATTTTTTGGCTTCGATGTGCATAAGCTCGGACTGCTTTCACCTGAACAGTGGGAAGCTTATGCCAGTGATAAAAGAGTGGTACGTAACTGGCAGAAAATAAAAGCACTGCAGGAAAACGTTTACTTTATGCATACTGTAGTTGCCGAGCATGGCTCTTTCGGTAAATTTCTAGCCGACTGGCCCGAGTCGGATCAAATTGGCCTGATGGGTTATATGAAAAAGCACGGTTCTCGTCTAGGTGGTAACAGTGCTCAGTACTTTTTACGATTCATGGGTAAAGACAGCTTTATCTTGTCGCGGGACGTAGTGACAACATTGAGGGGTGCCGGACTGGAAATCGCTGAAAAGCCAACCAGTAAAAGGGATTTGATAATAGTTCAGAAGGCGTTTAATACATGGCATGAGGAAACCGAACTGCCCTACAGTCACCTCAGTCGTATTGCTGCCTGTGCCGCCGGTGAAAATTATCTGTAAGACAACGACCAATGGAAGTTTTTAACTTCTCCTTCCGAAATAGGCCTTATAACGGCTAGCATTTAAGATTGTAGTGACACACCGTTCCTTGAACACCCTGTTTTAACCACAGCCACCTGGCACTGAAAGCACTGATTAGAGGTTCCTTAAGGGTAAACAAGCCTAATCCCAAGGTGCCTGGGGATTGACAATGGTCAAGTCTGGACTGACACTTAAGATTCTAGTTCATTCCTTGTTTGGAGAAACACTATGAGGCAGCAAATAATAAGATACACAGCAGTCGTGGCTTTTACCACGAGTGCCCTGTTCGTACTCTGGGCCGTTCCACTTACAGCCCAGGCTCAGGCACTTGCGCAAAATGTACCCGAAATCCCGATAGAGCCTGTTGAGGGTTTCATCAAGCTGCCTGAGGGTCTTTATTTCGGAGAAGTCCTGGGGGTTGCTACCAACTCACAGGGGCATGTCTTTGTGTATACCCGCAGCGGAGATACCCGACTATTCGAATTCGATGAGAATGGCAATTACGTTCGCGAAATAGGTGAAAACTTGTATGGGTTCGAGTTCGCCCACAAGGTGCGAGTTGATAAGGACGACAATATCTGGGCGGTTGACGAAGGGTCGAATCAGGTAATCAAATTTAATCCTGAGGGCCGTGTGGTTATGGTGCTGGGTTACCGCCCACCCGCAGTTGACGGGGCTGTTGCCTCGACCAGGGGTGCAGGTCCGGATGAACGTTATCTGTTCGGTCGACCAACCGATGTTACCTGGGATACCCAGGGTAATATTTTCGTGTCTGACGGTTATATCAATCATAGAGTGGTGAAATACACACCGGATGGGCGCTATATAAGCCAGGTAGGAACGGGTGAAAGGGGCTCGGAAATTGATCAATTCAATACGCCTCACACCATCGCTTCTGATGATCTGGGCAATATCTATGTCGGCGACAGGGGCAACCGACGGGTTAAAGTTTACAACAGTGACCTAGAACTACTAACCATGTATGAAAACGTTGGCGCTCCCTGGGAGATCTGTATTTCCGACGGTCCGGATCAATACCTGTTTGTCTCCAATTCAAATTCGGATAGCAACCCAGCTGCATCTTGGGAAATCAGTGGTGAAGTTTACAAAATGGAACTGGATGGCACAATCATCGGCAGGTTTGGTAAAGCCGGAAAAGACCCTGGCCAGTTTCAAACCATTCACGGTATGGACTGCCGAGATCCCAATGAAATACTGGTAGCTGAAATATCCGCCTGGCGGGTGCAAAAAATTCGTCTTTTAGCGGAATAAGAAAGTAGCTAAATAATCATTCAATAATAGAAAGCTCTCAGGATAAACAGATGAAATATTCAATGCAATTTTTATTGGTAATAATTGGATTCGTTGCAATGGCAACGATTCAGGCCCAGGTTCCTGAAATACAATTTCGTGCAGTAAACGCCCTTAGTGGTTTCCCTTCAAACATTCACATGGGAGAAGCGGCTGGCGTGGCCCGTAACTCAAATAACGAAATATTCGTTTATACCCGTAGCGGGACCCCGACTATTTCTCTAGGCCGTTCAAGGGCG
>SMVB01333501.1_pt1 | contig 12108 bp, 10 predicted proteins | sample 2456461 | NCBI WGS metagenome assembly SMVB01 (sample SAMN11095934, study PRJNA526329) | marine sediment metagenome | biome: Marine sediment; feature: Surficial sediment; material: Deep marine sediment; isolation source: Hadal surficial sediment | place: Pacific Ocean | collected 2014-05 | depth...
CAGGCCTATCAGGCCGCCACACCCGCGCTCGACGTAGGGCCAGGCGATCACTTCCTGATGTTCATCGGGGCCGGTGGTGGCGGCGCCCGCATCAACCACGTCTGCCTCACTGTGGAGGGCTTCGACGTGGAGCGCGTTCAAGGCGTGCTGGAAGATCACGGCGTCACGCCACGGGATGACGAACCGGGGCCGCTGAAGCACTGGATATCCCTGCGCATGCCGAATAGGGGCGGGGCGCCGGAAGGCACGCCGGAGCTCTACTTCAGCGACCCCGACGGCCTATCGATCCAGCTTCAGGACCCGACGTACTGCGGTGGTGGTGGGTATTTAGGGGACGTTTGCTAGGCTACATCCCCAGGTTCTCATACCACTTGATCATGCCGCCACGGCCGGTGCAAATGATGTCGGGCCGCCCGTCCTGATTCATGTCGCCGCCCACGCAGCCGTTCATGGCGTGCTCGCTCTCGATGCGCACGTGGATCCACTCACCCGTCGCGGGATCCTCAGGCGAGAAGAACACGTGCACGCCGGGGGTGGCGTCCGGAGAGTTCTCCGTCACGCGGCTGTTGTCGTTGGCCACGATGTCCGCTCGGCCGTCGCCGTTGAGGTCCAGCACCACGATCTCGTGTCCGCTCGTGACCTTGTCGAAGATGACGCGGCGCTTCCAGGCGCCACCGGACTCCGTATAGACCACCACCTCATTCCCGTGCCACGGCTCTACTGACGCCACGATACGTCTGCCGTTGCTCATGCCCATGCCGACGTCGCTCGCGCCGAGCCTGGGAGCCGCCTCGACGTGGCCGTTCGAGATCACCTCTTTCTCGAACGTCATCGAGGCGCCCATCCCCGTCGCACGATAGAGAGTGATTCCCTCGAAGCTCGCGACGAGGATCTGGTCGCGGCTCCCCTGGTCCCAACGCACAGTCCGCACGCGATGGATGATACCCGGAATGTCGGTAGTGATCGTGCCGCGATCCCACCCGTCCTGCCCGTACCAGAAGACCGATGCCTGGTCCTGGTCATACGTGGGCGAGAGGCTGCCGGGCCCGAGCAGTGCGGCGTTGATCAGCTCCAGCTTGCCATCGCCGTCGAGGTCGGCCCACGTCACGTGGTGTGAGGTGGCCCACCGGTCGATCGGCTCCGCCTTCCATGCCATCGCCGGATCGCCCTGACTCCTCGCGATCCAGTTGATTCCCTCGCTGTTCGCTGCCACCATGGCGAACGAGCTCTGGAACGCGAGCTCGGGGATGCCGTCGCCGTCGAGGTCGGCGACCGCCTGATTCACGATGCCGCGCGTGTCGGCAATGATCTCGTGACGTTCCCACGTGGGATTCTCGAGCCACGCGACTCCGGGGACGCCGATGGAGTTCGCCAATACGTCGAGTCGACCGTCGTTGTTGAAGTCGGCCACAAGGACTGCGTATCCGGGGAACTCGGCGATGTCGTGCGCCCGGAACCGAACGGGAGCGGTCGAGGCAGACTGTGCCGCAACGGCAGGCACGCCGAGGGCCAAGGCCGCGACTGTCGCGAGAGTGAGGCTCTTCAAAGACATTGCAGGGTACCCTCCGTTGGCTTGCGCCGTCCTATCCACGCGTACTGGCTACCCCACATCAGACGTGTCTTGGGCGATGTGGGCAAGGGGGGGTGCAGCTTCTTAGTGCGCCTGCGGCTGGAGACTGGCTATCCGTGACGTAGAAACGGCTACCACGGGTAGGGTCCGCGCCGCCCGGCCTGCCGCGAAGCTTCTTCAGCATCGTGGGGCCGTCCATGACGGGCATTTCGACGTATGATGCGCAGGCGACTTGTCGTCCATCCATCACAGTAGGGCAGCCCGCTTGAGAATTCTGGTAGTCGAAGACGAGAAGAAGGTCGCACGCTTCCTCGAGAAGGGGCTGCGAGAGGAGGGGTACTCCGTCGACGTCGCATACGACGGCACCGACGGTCTGTTCAAGGCGCACGTGCACGACTACGACCTGCTCGTGCTCGACGTGATGCTGCCGGGAAAGAGCGGCCTCGAGATCGTTCGTGACCTCCGGGTTCGCGAGTCGTCGGTACCGGTACTTCTGCTGACTGCCCGTGCCGATCAAAATGACATTGTACTCGGTTTGGACGCCGGTGCGGACGACTATCTGACCAAGCCGTTCAGTTTCGATGAGTTGCTAGCGCGCGTGCGTGCGTTGCTGCGCAGGGGCGGCTCCGCTCGGCCGGATCGGCTGATCTACGACGACCTGGAGCTCGACCGTGTCACGCACAAGGCGCACCGTGGCGGCGATAGGCTGGATCTAACCGCGAAGGAGTTTCAGCTACTAGAGTTTTTGATGCTCAATGCCGAGCGAGTGGTGCGAAGGACCGAGCTGTTGGAGAAGGTCTGGGACCTGAATTTCGATCCGATGAGCAACGTGGTCGACGTTCATGTGGGGAATCTGAGACGGAAGCTGCGCGAGAGTGGCGATGACCCGCTGGTTCACACTGTTCGGGGGGTGGGATACATCTTCCAGAGAGGCGAAGGGAGGTGACCCGCTCGTTCCGATTTCAGCTCGCGCTGCGGGCGACTGCGGGTGCCACCCTGGGTCTTGCGGCTCTCTCAGTGGTCACACTGCTGACTCTCCGCGCGGTGCTGGACCGCGAGCTCAACCGCTCGATCAGCAGCGTGGCGTCTATTCAGGCCGCGTCGCTCGCTGACGGGACCCCGGGCGGCATGCACTTCCACGAGTGGGACCTCACGCCGGACGAGGCGGCCTCGGTCAGTGGCCTCATCCGGTATGCGCAAGTCTGGCGGACCGACGGCGTGAGTCTGCTGCGCAGCCGCTATATGATGTCCGACCTCCCCTCCGATGGGGAGACTCTGGCGAGAGCGGGCGCGGGGGAGCTGGTTTGGGCGGAGCAGCGGTTCGAAGGCTCGCCGGTCAGATCGCTGTTCTACCCGCTCGATCGCCTTGGTGAGGGGCATGAAGCGCACGTATTGCAGATCGCCGCGCCGCTAGTGGCCAGGAACGAAATGCTCAGCCGCGCCGGCTATTTCCTGATTCTGCTCACCGCCCTCTTGGCAGGAGCCACGTTCGCTGGATCCTGGTGGCTGGCCGGCAGCGTGATTCGCCCCATCCATGCGGTGATCGACCAGGCGGAGGAGATCGGAGGGGGCTCGCTGGACCGTGGCATTCAAGCGTATGCGGACACGACGGAATACCAGCGACTGGTGGAAGTGTTGAATACCATGCTTGGGCGCATCCACCGCGCTTTCGAGTCGCAGCGTAGATTTACGGCGGATGCGAGCCATGAACTGCGGTCTCCGTTGACGGCGATGCGTGGCGAGATTGAAATCGCTCTGCGACGACCACGCGAGCCGGAGGAATACACGAGGGTGCTGAGTAGCACGCTCGAAGAAGTCATGCGTCTCTCCAAGCTCACAGAGGATCTGCTGACGCTGGCCAGGTCGGATGCCGGTGCGCTGACGCCCGAAGTAGCGTTGGCGGACCCCGTAGAGATCGTGGCCCGGATGGTCGATCGACTTCGTCCACGCGCCGAGGCGAAGGGAATCGACCTCGTTCTGGATGCACCTGAATCGATGTCGGCGCTTCTCGATCAAGGCTTGCTGGGCCAGTGCGTGTGGAATCTCACTGACAACGCCTTGAAGTTCGCCGATCAGGACGGGCGTGTTCGCGTCGCGATCGGCGAGAGCTCCGGCGAACTCGTCTTGGTGGTAGAAGACGACGGGCCCGGGCTCGGGGATCTCGACGCTGCTAGCCCATTCGAACGATTCTTCCGTGCCGACGCGGCCAGGACGCGCGATCCGGCGACCGCCGGTACGGGCCTGGGGCTTGCCATCGTCAAGGTGGCGGCGGAAGCACACGGAGGACACGCTACGGCTGAGAACCGACCAGAGGGTGGAGCGCGGTTCACCGTGCGCTTCCCGCTCAGCGTCGCCTGATCGTCAGGGGATACGCTGTAGCGGTCAATGATCCATCGGTGAGGTTCTCACCAGGATGGCCGTTACGAACAACACGACTTGTGCGAGAAGCAGCTCGACGCTTGCAGCCTTGCGCAGCGCATCATTCCCGCTTTGCTCACCCAGTTTGGGCGTGAGGACACGGAAGTTTAGAGCGCCCAGCCCCAGCACGGCCGCCACCAAGAGCAGCTTCAGCGCCAGCGTGCGTCCATACACCGTCGAGACCAAGGCGCCGAAGCTGTCTAGGTGCATCCAGGCGGCATAACTGCCGGTCAGAACCAACGTGCCGACGCACGCCATGGCGACCGGGGAGAAAGCCGGCACCAGCTTCGGAAGAAGACTGTTTCCGGCCTCCGACCTCTCACGCCTCCAGCTCCATTCGAGGTAGAGAACCACGGCAAGTCCCCCGATCCACCCGGACGCGGCCCAGACGTGGAGTGTATCCGCAGCGAGCGCGAGCGAGCGAAGTTGTTCTTCTCCCGCGGCGTGGCCGGTGAAAGCGGGGAACGCGCCCAGAGCGAGCACTGCCGGTGCGGCGACCCACCAAGCTGCTTGGCGACCGGATCGGGCGGCCAGAAACGCGAGCGAAGCGACGAAAGACGCTGCCATGCCCCAAAGCCACGTGCGACCCCAGGCCGTCCCGGTCAGCAGCAAGCGCGCGTCCTCGGACCACGGAGCGTACGGGTCGCGAAACTCCAACAGCTGCCGGACGAAAAAGAGCCCAAGAGCGATCGGCAGAAAGAGTGCTGCCGCCGAGCCGACGCGTGCGGCGCCGCCGACCAACCATTCGGACGACAGCCCTTCATCCGTGCGCACTCGGGGGAGAATCGCAGCACGCGCGATCACGGCGCCCGCCGAGAGGGCGATGGAGGCGAACAACAGCCAGCCGGTGATGGCGTTGAACGTGCCGGACATGGTGGGTCTCTACTGAGCCACGACCGTGAACTCGTAGTCGTCCCGCACGACATGTCCATCGGCGCCCATCGCCCGCCAGGCAACCGTGTACGTACCCGACGAGAGAGCGCTTTCGAGCGCCACGCTGAACGACTGCCGGTCCTCTTCGTCCTGAGTGACGTCGCCGGTGTGGATCAACTGCTCATCGGCTCCGATCAAACGAATCGACGTCGTCCCGGCGTCAGGAACCTCGGTGAACCAAAGTCGGATCTCGGCCGGAGACTCGATCGACGAGTCCGCCAGGGGCATCGACTTGCTGAGCGCGAAGTGGAACTCCGCGTTCACGACGTCGGACGGCGTCGCTGCCGCGAGGCCGACTAGAAGCATGAGCGGCAGCACTGCTCTTCGGATCATTGGGGATCTCCCTTATTCATGGAATCAAGAAACATGAGGCCATCAGTAGATGAGGCGAATACCGACACCCAGACGGAAGCCGTCCAGCTCGGCCTCGCCCAGATTGGGCGTGCGTTGAGCTTTTTCACGAGACCAGGTCAAGTCCACGTAGGGCGCGAGCTTTCGGCGGATCTCGTACCGGGTACGCACACCGAATTGGAGCTGCCGAAGCCCAGCGCCGAGATCGAGCTCGTCGTCAGCCGTGATGAGCCAGTCGACCTCGGTCGCCAGCTGCAGGACGAGTCGCTGAGTGAGATACAGGTCGTTTTCGCCCTCGAAGCGCAGACTGGGCTTGCCCTGGTCGCTGACGAATCCAAACAGACCCACCTCGAACCAGTACGGGGCCAGACCCATGACGCCGAAGGTGAGATAACCCTGGGACGTTGGCTCGAAGTCGTGTCGGTACCCGACCACCAGATCCCAAAACCGTCGTGCATAGTGGCCATAGAGGAGCATCGCTTCGGCTTCGTAAAAGCCTCCGCCGTCGATCTCGCCTGATGTGTTCCACCAGAAACGATCGAAGTCGGTCCCGATCCAACCGGAGCCTTCCCACCGACCTGTCGTCGCGTCGGTGGCTCGGGACGCGTCGGCGTCGATCAGCGAGTAGTGGAAGACGCCGTTCTCCAACTCTTGCGCCGCCAAGGTCGCCGAGGCTGCTGGCGCCACCGGACTAAACAAGAGCCCGAGTATCGCGCTTCTGGCGAACGCCTTCATGTATTCTCGGCGACTGGTCCGGCAGCCACCTCGACTCGGGCGAACATGCCCGTCGCCATGTGATAGAGCAGGTGACAGTGGAGTGCCCAGGGCCCAGCGACTTCGAACGTGACGTGCGCCTCGACGGTCTCGAAAGGCCGCACGCTGATCGTGTGCTTTCGCGGGGCATGTGCGCGGTCCTGCCCGTTCTGCAGTTCCATGAAGACACCGTGCAGGTGCATCGGGTGCTCCATCATCGTCTCGTTGACGAATTGAATTCGCACACGCTCACCCACCTGCAGGCGAATCGGATCGGAGTCACCCAGCTTCTTGTCGTTGAGCGTCCAGAAGTACCGTTCCATGTCACCCGTGAGGCGAAAGACGACGGTCTTGGTGGGCTCGCGGACATCCGGGTTGGGGGTGAGCGCCCGAAGGTGGGAATACTCGAGCTTGCTGTGCACGGTAGGCGAGGCGGACCCGACGGCATGATCCGCATGACCGTGTGCGTCGTCCGGCATGTCCATGGCGCCCGCCATCTCGTGCCCGTCCATGGGCATCGTGCGCAGGGGCCTTGGGCTCCTCGGAGGGACAGGAGCTTCGGCGCCCTCACGTTCGGAGAGGGTCCCGCGGACGAAGCCGCTGCGGTCCAACGTCTGCGCGAAAATCGTGTAGGTCCGACCGGCCTCCGGTTCGACCACCACGTCGTAGGTCTCGGCCGTGGCGATCTGAAGCTCTTCGACGGCAACTGGCTCGACGTCTTGACCATCCGCCTGCACGACGGTCATGGAGAGGCCCGGAATCTTCAGGTCGAAGTAGGTCATCGCCGCCGCGTTGATGATGCGCAATCGTACGCGCTCCCCTGCGCGGAAGAGTCCGGTCCAGTTCTGCTCCGCGGTCCGACCGTTGAGCAGGAAGGTGTACGTGGCGCCCGAGACGTCCGCGATGTCGGTCGGGTCCATGCGCATGCGACCCCACATGTCCCGATCACGGATCGCGGCTCCCGCGTCGGCGAACAGGTCCTTGACGAACCCCGGAAGCGTCCGTTTCCCGTAGTTGTAGTAGCCTCCGTTCCCTTTCAGGTTGCGAAGCACCTCCATTGGCTCTTCGTCCGTCCAGTCCGAGAGCACGATGACGTGCTCACGGTCGAACTCGACCGGATCGGCTCCGGCTGGATCGATGACGATCGGGGCGTACACGCCCCGTTGCTCCTGCCCCCCTGAATGGCTGTGGTACCAGTAGGTCCCACTCTGCCGGGCCCGAAAGCGATACGTGAACGTCTCGCCCGGCTCGATTCCCTCGTAGCTGAAGCCTGGAACGCCGTCCATGTCGAACGGCACGAGCAGCCCGTGCCAGTGCAACGACGTCACCTCTTCGAGATTGTTGGTGACGCGAATGATGACGTCCTGACCCTCCTTGAGGCGCAGGAGCGGACCTGGAATCATTCCATTGATCGAGCTCGCTTCAGCAGAGTCGCCGCTGAACGACACCCCGAGGCGGCCCACTGCGAGGTCGTATTCGACGGCCTCCACAAGACCCTCACCCGCGGGTTCGACGGATGCCCACAACGCCCGGGGCCGGAGGCCCACGCCGGAGAGAACGCTGAAACCGGCTGACACCTTGAGGAACTGGCGCCGGTCGATGCTGGCGACCTGGGAAATGGTCGAGCTGAATTTTGAGGCGCCTGGATGGGGAGGCATCGAGCACCGACTCCGTGTCGTTGTTGCATGTTACGGTCTGAAGGTCTAAGGATGCGCATGGGTTTGTGAAACGATGGTGAAACCAACATGAAGGCGCCTTCATTGAAGCCAGCCACGAGACTTCGCCTTTCTCGAATGCATCGCGCGCTCGGTATGGCGGCCACAATCCCGATCGTGGGCTGGATCGGCTCCTCGGCGGTCCTTCACGGGGTTGGACTCGCACTACCCAACGGATTGCAGGGCGTGTACGAGCTGCAGGCGTACCACGTCGAGGACGTGCGGCTGGAGTCGCTGGACCTGCTGCCTCCATCCGCCATTCTCCGCAACGCCGCCGCAGACGGCCTGGAGCGGGTCTACTGGCTGCGTCTGGAAGCGCTGGCCGGTCGGGCGGTCTACATCGTGAAGCCGGGGCCCTTCGAAGTCGAGCGGGTCTATGACGCCGATACGGGCGACCGTCTGGACCCATTGTCGCCGGAAATGCTACGCGCGATCGCAGATGGGGCGCTCGTGGACACGCGGGTGGCGCATGCCGATGAGGAAGCGGAATTCAATCGGTACTACACGCTCGACCGCGTGCCGGTCGTTTCGTTCGAGATGGAGGGGGCACAGCCCTCCGAGCTCGTGCTCACGCGTGCCTCGGGACGCACTCAGCGTCGAACCGATCCAGGCGCCGCATGGTTCGAGCGCGCCTACAAGAGCGTGCATGTGTGGCAGTGGGGCGACAGCCTGAGGGTGTTCACGAGCCTCCTCTATGGCCTCATGGGCATGGGGCTCGTGCTCGTATCGCTGGGCTACTTCCTTTTGTGGGACCGACGAGAGGCTCGCCGACGATGGACGGATAGCGTGCGCACGTCTCGGCGGATTCACGCCCGTTTGGCGCCCTTCGCGGGCTTGTTGTTGGCGACGCAGATGCTGGTCGGCGCCTTTCTATGGTTCAATCTGGGGCTCATCGAACCACGCTTCCGCGGCCAGGGCTCGTTCGAGACCGAGTGGACCGGAGGAATCGGTGTGGACGAGGCGCCTGCCTCCGTGGCGGAGATCGCATCCCACGTGCTGCCGCGGCTACGCGAGTCAGCCCACCCCATTCAGCGCTACGAGTGGCGCGCGATCGGCGATCGGCGGTTTTGGTTGGTGTTCGAGTCTCGGAACGCGGAAGGCGTTCTCATCGATGCGGAGAGCGGCGACCGCCTGGAGCGGTTGACGCCCGACCTTGCCAGAATCGCCGGAGAGTCCGTCGTGCAAGGAGAGACGGTAGGCGAGCCTGAGGAGTCCACTGAGTATTGGATGGACTTCAATGCCAGGATTGCCACCTACCGGTTCCGCTTCGCGGACCCCGATGATTCCGACGTGCACATCTCTCAGGTCAGCGGCGAAGTGATTCAGCGTCGTCCGGCCATCTGGCGCCGGTTCGGCCCATTCCTGGTGTATCACACATTCGGCTTCACCGGGAATCCCGTCTTCGATACGGTCCTGCTCTCAGGGCTGCAACTGGCGGTCCTGACGATGGTCGTGACCGGATGGATGATGGCACTGCGCATGGGCACGAAGGGCGCGCGGCGCGGGGAGCTCGAAGGCTAGATGCCTTTCAACCACTCGCGGAACGCCTCCTGCGAGCGGATCGGCTCCGCGCCGTCCTCGGCCTGCACGTACGGGTTGTCCAGCTTGGCGTTGAGGACTCTGGCCTTCCGATTATCCGCGAGCTGTAGGTCGATGCTCCTCCGCAACTCGGCTTTCACGTCGGGATCGTAGATCGGGAAGGCCACCTCGATCCTGCGATTGAGGTTGCGCCCCATCCAGTCGGCGGAAGCCACGTACATCTTCTCCTCCCCACCGGCGTGAAAAATGGATATGCGCGCATGCTCCAGATACCGGTCGACGATGCTGCGCGCGGTGATGTTCTCGCTTTGCCCCGGTAGACCAGCAGCGAGGCAGAAGATCCCCCGCACGATGAGCTGGACGGGCACGCCCGCCTCGGAGGCCTTGTACAGCCTCTTGATCATCTTCTCATCCTGTAAGCTGTTCATCTTCAGGATGATGCCTGAGGGCCGGCCGGCCTTGGCCGCTTCGATTTCGGCGTCGATGAGCGCGTAGAATCCCGAGCGCATCGTCTTCGGCGCGATCAGGAGGTGCTCGGACACAGGCATCTCGATCTCCCCCGCCAGGCGTTTGAAGACCTGAAGCACTCCCTCGGTCAGACGCGCGTCGGCCGTCAACAATCCATGGTCGGCGTACAACTTGGCGGTCTTCTCATTCAGGTTCCCGCTGCCAAGGTAGGCGTAGAGTCGATGTCCGTCGCCCTCTTTCCGCCGTGCCAGCGCGAGCTTTGCATGCACCTTCAGGCCTGGGATGCTGTACATCGTGTTCACTCCGGCCTTCTCCATGCGGTCCGCCCACTCGAGATTCGTGGCCTCGTCGAATCGAGCCTGAATCTCCATGAAGACGCTGACCCGCTTACCGGCCGCGGCTGCGTCGAGAAGCGCGGTCAGCACGGCCGAGTCCTTGGCGACCCGGTAGACCGTGAGCCAGATCTCCTCCACGTCATCATCGTGCGCGACCTCGTCGAGAAAGCGCACCACATCGTTGAACGACTGATAAGGGAAGTGCAGCACGCGGTCTTTCTCGCGTATCAGCTCCAAGATAGATGGCGCGTCGGTAAGGGCCGGGTGAGCGACTGGATCCCACTCGGGAAAACACAGGTCGGCGCGGTCGAAGTGAGGAAACGCGAAGAAGTCGTCGAGATTGTGGTAGCGCCCACCGGCGATCAGGTCCTGGTCGGACAGCGACAGCCAGTCCTTCACGCGCGCGATGACGTCGTGTGAGGCTTCCTGGTCGTACAGGAACCGACTGGGCACTCCGGTCTCGCGCTTGTCGAGACTCTTGCGAATGGCCTCCACAAGGTCGTGTCCAAACTCGTCCTCGTCCTCCAGATGGAGATCGGCGTCCCGCGTGAGCTTCACCGCGAACGAGTCACCCACCTCCTTGTCGGGGAAGAGCGCGGACAGGTTGCACCGGATTACGTCATCCAGGAACATGGCCTGGTGCCGGCCTCCTTCTTCGGGCAGGACGAGGAATCGCGGGATCGCAGAAGGAACGTGGACCAGCGCGAAGTTCAATCCGTCGGGCTCGGCGTCGCTGCTTCCGGGCCAGAGCTCCACCACCAAATAGATGCCTCGGTTCTTCAGGGTCGGCGTCTCGTCGTCCGACTCCAGCGCGATCGGCCCCAAGTGCGGCTCGACCTCGCGCCGGAAATAGTCGGCCACAAATTCGCGTTGCGCCTGCGAAATCTCGTCACCCCCGGGGATGAAGATCCCGTTGGCCTCGAGCAGAGGCAGCACCTCGTCGCGCAGGATCTTGCCGTACTTCTCCTGCTGGTTGAACACCGAGCGTTGCAGCTGGTGCAGGAGACGAGCCGGATTGAATCCGAGATCCTTGGTATCGGCCTCTCCAAGGCGAAGCAGGTTCTTGAGAGACGCCACCCGAACGCGGAACCATTCGTCAAGGTTCGAGGAGAAGATCGCGCAGAAGAGCAGCCGCTCCAGCGCGGGCACGGTCGGGTCTGCCGCTTCCTGCAAGACGCGGTCGCTGAACGCCAACCAGCTTATTTCGCGGTCGATGAAGGTATAGTCGGAATCGGACATCTCTATCCTTCGGCGTCAATCGAGGGCTCCACGACCGGCCCCCGGGGCGTTTGCTGTCCATCGGTTCGTACAACGTGATCCATTGCGTCGCACGGCACCACCGGGAACCGTCTTACTTGCGGTCGTTCGAAGTCGCCGACGCCTACAAGTGGCGCGGCCTCGGCGCCGCCTTGCCGGCCTCCGGCTTCCCGCGGCATGTTGCGCCCATGGCGACATCGATACCAGAACGGCCCCCCGGAAGAACCATGAGATTTCTCGGGGAGTTGAAGCGTCGCCAGGTAATCCGTGTGGCCGTGGTTTATGCAGTCGTTGCCCTCGGCGTTGGTGAAGCGGCGGACATCTTTCTGGGCAACCTTGGCCCCTCGTGGGCGGTGCCGACGGTCCTCATCGTCTTGCTGCTCGGCTTTCCGGTGTCGCTCGTGCTTGCTTGGGCGTATGACCTGACCTCCCAGGGCGTCGTGAGGGACCGCCAGGACGCGTGGAATCGCGTGCACCAAGCCGAGGAGGCGCATGGCAACCGCGAGCCGGCCACCGCCAGCGAGGGATAGGTAATACAACCGCCCTATCGAGGGGGGAGGCGCGGTAGGTCGTAGGGTGGCACGGGACACACAGACAGCTGTGCGGGAGTGAGGCTGATCGTCGGTGGCCGGGAGAGAGGTAGGCAGCGCTCGGAAGGCGGAGTGGGACGGGGGGATGTTCAGACGGGCGGAAGGAGGTGGCCGAATGGCTCAGCTTGTCCGGGCAGACAGCGGGAGGCGGACCGTCAGTCGTCGAACTCGTCAGGCAG
>SMVB01154393.1_pt1 | contig 12105 bp, 8 predicted proteins | sample 2456461 | NCBI WGS metagenome assembly SMVB01 (sample SAMN11095934, study PRJNA526329) | marine sediment metagenome | biome: Marine sediment; feature: Surficial sediment; material: Deep marine sediment; isolation source: Hadal surficial sediment | place: Pacific Ocean | collected 2014-05 | depth 0-1...
TGAATTTCAGAGGTATCAGGTTGTAATTTTTCTATAATTGGCAATAGGAAGGCTAATGTTTTACCGGTACCGGTCGGAGAAAGCAATACGATGTTCGAGTTGGTTAGAATAGCCAACTGCGCTTCTTCTTGCATTGGGTTGAGCTTCTCTATATTCAATTTATTCAGAATACCCTTTTGACTTTTCATGGTGCTTGACATTTTACAAAGGTACAGTTAACCTGTATGATTCAGGGTAAAATTATTGAAACATTTAAAGCGCTGAAATGCAAACCCGCCCGGCATACTTTTGATTCATAATCCAGGTTAAATCAAAAAGAAGTAATTAGATATTAGGTTTAGATTTGGCATTATTAGAAGATATTCCAACCCAAAAGATATTACCATCATCCATGTCTTCTAATGGAGAAAGTAGGTTTACTCACCGGTTAAATGGAACTGAATTATAATACAAGAGTGGACTGAAGTCAAATTTACATCAGAATATTACAAGAAATCGCTACACTGGTTCATTTTCATTTCTCAACTGATCGTAAATATAATTCCTCTACTTTCTCTCTGGCCCATGGTGTTCTTCGGAGAAATTTAAGACTTGATTTAATTGATGGATCATAGTTGAAACAACGGATGTTAATTACAGCGCCCAGGTTATCCCATCCGTATTCTGCCACCAGGTATTCCAATATATCCACCAGCTTAACTCCATGCAAAAGATTATTGGATTGCTCTTTTTTTTCGTTACTTCCCGTTCTTTCCGGTTCCATATTACAAATTTAGTATTCTATTATAGAGGTCAATATTATTTAACCTGCATAATGCAGGGAATAATTATTGATACTTGTAAAGAGTTAGAAATCACGGTACCTGCCTTCGGCAGGCAGGTTGACATTGAATTTAAATAACATTTCTGAAAATTTTATTTTTCTTGCAATTTATCGGTTTGAACTAACTGTCAATACCTTATCTGCAAAATGGTTATATTCATGAATTATTGAGGTTTAACTTTTATGTTTTTATCCTTAATTTTAATACCACACTTTTTTAACATAAACTTCAAATGAATAGAAATCTTCTTTTTCCCCTAATTCTTTTTCTACTGATTCAAATAACAGTTCGAGCCCAGGAAGACGTCAACCTTTTTCAATACTGGAAATTTTATTCTGATGTAGAGAACTCCATGTACAAAACTTCTTGCTCACTGGCTTTTGATCAATTGTTGGAAAGAAGGAAAACTATCGCTGAATTAGATGCTAAAAACGACTTTGTCCTACGTCAGAAATTAGTGAAAGAAAAACTCTTACGATTGCTTGGTCCTTTACCGGAAAAAACTCCATTGAATGCTCAAGTCACCGGCGTGATTAAAAAAAAAGATTACAAGGTCGAAAAAGTGATTTATGAATCTATCCCGGGATTTTATGTTACGGCCGCATTGTTTTTACCAAATAAACGAAAAGGAAAAGCGCCAGCGATCATTTATGCCAGCGGGCATACGGCAAATGGATTTCGCAGCGAAACGTATCAACATATCATCATTAATCTGGTAAAGAAGGGCTTTGTCGTGTTGGCTTTTGATCCTGTCGGCCAAGGGGAACGTTTGCAGTATTATAATGAAAAAGAGGGCAAATCCCGTTTTGGCGCAACCACAGAACATTCTTACCCCGGCGCACAGTGCTTTATCTCAGGTTACTCTCCTACCAAATATTTTGTCTGGGATGGCATACGAAGTGTTGATTATTTACTCACAAGAAAAGAAGTAGATCCAAATCGAATTGGAATGACCGGCAGATCTGGCGGTGGCACACAGACTGCATTCACTGCGGCAATAGATGACCGGATACTTGCAGCAGCGCCGGAATGTTTTATCACCAGTATGGAATATGTGCTCAAATCCATTGGCCCTCAGGATGCCGAACAAAACCTGTTTCATATGATTAGCGAAGGGCTTGATCATGCAGATCTTCTGGAAGTCAGAGCGCCAAAACCCGGCTTGATGATCACTACTACACGTGATTTTTTTAGCATTCAAGGCGCCAGGGAAACCTATCGGGAAGTAAACGAATTTTATAAGGCTTTGGGAAGTGAAGAGCAAATAAGCATGGTGGAAGATGACGACATTCATAAATCAACAAAAAAGAACCGCGAGGCCATGTACGCCTTCTTTCAAAAATACCTGGACAATCCGGGAAGTCCGGAAGATCTTGAGGTCGAGGTTTTGGAAGAAACGGAATTGTGGGCCACTGAGACTGGACAATTAGCAACCTCACTAAAAGGAGAAACACTTTTTTCCTTAAACAAAAAGGTCGTTGAAAATCAAATCGTCAAGCTGGAATCCTCCAGAGAAAACGCGGATGAACATATTGCTGCCGTTGCTACTTCAGCTAAAAATTTATCAGGATTTGAATATCCAACAAAATTCGGGAAAGCTGTTTTTTCGGGGCGATATGTAAAAAAAGGATATGTATTAGAAAAATATCTGATCCCCGGCAGTGGAGATTACATGCTTCCCGCAGCCTTGTTTAGACCAATTGAAAATCGCAATCAGGAAGTAATTTTATTTCTGGATGCGCAAGGGATGGAACACGCCACCAATAGCAACAATATGGTGCAATCCATGGTGAATAAAGGATATTCCGTACTTCTTTTTGATGTGCCGGGAGTAGGTAGCATGGGACCCGGATATTTGAAAGGCGACGCCTTTATCGACAATACCTCATTCAATCAATGGTTTGCCGGCATCCTGACAAATAAATCTATTGTAGGGATGCGGGCTGAAGATATCATCCGTATTATCCATTTTGCAAAGACAGACATTGAAGATGTTGAGACCATTTCTGCACTTGCATCTGGAGCTACCGGAAGTGAGATGTTACATGCAGCTGTTTTCGATGGCAACATCCAAAAATTATGCTTGGTGAAACCGTTTGTTAGTTTTGCAGATATTGCTTTATCCTATGAATATTCTGCCAGTTTTATACCTTCAACAGTAGCTGGAGCTATCGAGAAATACGATTTGGCCGACCTGATGGCTTCTTTTTGCCCTCGGAAATTATTGATTATTCATCCCCAAACAAGTAATGGAATACTCGCTGGAGAAAATGAGGTTAATGGATTATTGGCATTTCCCAAAGAGGTATACAGGCGCAAAGGTGTTGATGAGAAGTTCATCTATTTTTCGGAAAAAGACGAGCTTTCTGCTAATGAATTAATCATTGAATGGTTGAAGTGATTCTTCAATTTAATATCATTTTACTCATAAGACAGATACTTGAAAAAATCTTGTAAAATTTTGGGGAGTGTGAGTTAGTATTGTTAAAGGATGTAAATTATGGGGTATAAATTATTTACCACAGTGAACACGGAGATTTTACCTGCCTTTGCCGGCAGGCAGGCACAGAGAATGAAAAGAGGAAATAAATGAAAGACAATAATATTACTGGTAAAATTATTGGATGTGCAATTAAAAAGTGGCATTAAACTCGTGATAAACGGATATTAACTCAGTGTTCTCTCTGTGATTACAAACTCTGTTATCTCTGTGGTTAATAAATCATTTAAAAGTTTAGAGATTGAATAATTCAACTTCTAAATAATTAGTAAACGAAAAATATATAATCGTAATATCAATACCCGCTCACTATGAAATTTTAAACTAAACATAAACTCATGAAAAATTATCTTTTACTTTTTATTGTTTTGATCGCAGGCTGTTCGCCTTCTCCAGAATTTGCTTCTTTTCCTAAAATTGATACCCATGTTCATCTTGAAACTTATGATGATTCATTCGTTCAGGTTGTAGTTGATAACAATTTTAAGCTTCTGTCATTAGTGACGCGCTCGGTAGACCAGGGCCAAATAAGTAAAGAATTTAATTTTGTTAAAAAACTGCGTGCTGACCATCCGGAAACTATTGGGTTTGCAACAACCTTTAGCATGGATGGATTTGGCGAGCCGGACTGGCAGGATAAGACAATTGCCTGGCTTCAGGAAAGTTTTGACGGAGGCGCCATTGGTGTGAAAGTATGGAAGGACGTCGGTATGACATTCCGCAATGCCGATAGCACTTTTATCTTTATTGATGATCCAAGGTTTGACCCCATCTTTGACTTTATTGAATCCCAGAATAAGACGCTGGTCAATCATACATCAGAACCTAAAAATTGCTGGCTTCCTCTAGAAGATATGACGGTCCGCGGCGACAGGAACTATTTTCAAAGACATCCTGAGTACCACATGTATCTTCATCCGGAGTATCCTTCGTCTAAAGATATACTGGATGCCCGAGATCGCATGTTGAAAAAACATCCCGGTTTGCGCTATGTTGGATGCCATATGGGCAGTATGGAATGGGACGTGGATGAAATGGCTGGTTGGTTGGATAAATTCCCAAACTATGCCCTGGATATGGCCGCACGAATTGTGCATTTCAAAGTCCAGGATAGGAACAAAGTCCGTGACTTCCTCATCAAATATCAAGACCGTTTAATTTATGCTACTGATATCCAGGTGCATACTCCGGATAACGGTATTAAAACTATGGAATCCATCCATGAAGATGCAATGAAGGTTTGGCTTGACGACTGGGAGTATTTCACCACAGACCATATGTTGACCCAGGATGATAAAGTCAAAGAATATCAATGCCTAATGCTACCGGAACCGGTATTGAAAAAAATATACTATGATAATGCCATGAGAATGTTTCCCGGATTGGGAGAAAAGTGATTGAGCGATTTTTCTCCTTTTACTATGTTTAGCATTCATGTTTTTGTACCTTTTAATCTACTAATTAGTGTCTGTCCATAATGTCCGATCTCTGCGTTACGCTTGTTTCTGAAAAACTCATTTACAAACGTAAACTCCGTTTTTCAGAAACTGTGCAAGCCTTGATCTCGAACATTCTGAACAGACGCTGACTTTATAGACAGGCTCTAATTAAATTCTTTGCGTGTTGCTTTTGCTTTTTGGCGGATGCTGGTTTGATAGGGGTAATCCATGTAATCATTGACAAGGTCTAAATATTTTATTGCTAAATCCGCATTATTTTTCTTAAGAAAAATCAGACCCAGTTGCAGAGCTGAATTTGGCGCAAAATACCAATTTCTATTTTTTTGAGATTTTATTGTTTTCTTGTAGCTTTTAATTGCGATTTCCATATTTCCAATTTTATGATACAACCTGGCGGATCTATAATAATATTCACATTTGTCCTGGTCATGTAGTTTTAATGTATCTATCTCTCCATGGATCTTTAGTGCTTTTTCATAGTAACCGCCATCTGTTGCATACCTCAGTTGGTACAGATCTTTGGGTGAAAAATGGTTAGAATCGAGGGATTTTTCTGCATTTTTGTCGGCCTCATTTTTTGCCCATCCTTTTTGTCTGGAGGCTTCAAAGTATTTTTCAGCCAGGGTTGGCAAACCCTGGATTAGGTGACAGATCCCGATTTTATAATACGTGTCTTTTACCAGGTTGTTTCCAGTATGCCTTGCCAGAAACATTTGGTAATTTTCTATGGCTTCATTGAGTAATCCTTTTTGCAAAAGCGCCTCTGCTTTTACATAATATAATTGTGACAGTAAAAACGGCTGTGGATACAACAGCTCAGCATCATGAATGACCTCAAGCGCTCTTTCACTTTCTGAATTTTTAACCAGAATTAACGCGTATGAATAATCGATTAATAATCGCCTTCTATTTCCATGAATTTCGCCCATAATATCAGCAGCTATCTCTGACGCATTGAGAAGATAAGCATTTAAAAACGCTATAGTCATTCCACATTCTGTGGATAATAAGTCCGTGCTTTTGTACACTTTTTCGAGCTCGGATAATCCCCTTTTTACGTTGCCTTTGATGCCGAAGATGGATAGGATCCAATTATGTTTATCTGGAAAAATACCATAGAGTACATGCAGTAAACCAAGTGTTTTGTATGATGGTAGAAAGTCTGGATTCTCAGAGACATTTGCTTTAGCGATATTGAAGGCTTGCTTTAGACTCCAAAATGAAGAAAATACTTCACCGTTTTTCAACTTCAGTATTGCCCACTGCAATTTAATTTCTGACTTTAAAAAATTCGTGTGAGCTAAAGGAAAATTCAATTTCTCCAATTTTACCTTTATCTCAGTTTCAAGGTATTTTCTTGCCTTGTATTTTTCAAAATCATCCTCAACAAAAATTCGGGTAGATTCGAGCAGTATTTCCAGATAGAAGGACGCTGGACTTGGAGGGACATTTTCAAGATTTGCACTGCACGAATCAAGCTGAAAATTCAGGTACTGCTTGTATGCAGAATGCAAGCTATTTTTTACATCTGGTTGGGCTATTGTCGGGAGGGCTATAAACAGGATTGGCGCCAATAAAAAAAGGCGAATATAAAAATCCGCCTTTGCACTAAATATTTTGAAAATTATAGCCACCGGCTACTTCTTTTTAGCTCTCTTAGCTCTAGGTTTTTTCTCCTCTACCACAACAACATCTTCGATGTCGACAAAAATCCTACCGCAATGTTCGCAAACTATAATCTTTTTTCTTTCGCGTACTTCCGCTTGTCGTTGAGGAGGAACTACAGCGAAACAACCTCCACAGGCATTCCTGGAAATAGAAACAACTCCAAGACCATTTCTTGCATTATTTCTGATTTTATTATACGAATTACGTATTCTTTCTTCAACTTTTCCAGCGGCTTTTTCTCTACTTTCCTTGAGCTTATTTTCTTCTTCCAAGCTTTCGGAAGTGATCATGATCAGCTCTTTCTTCTTGCTTTCAAGGTCCTTATTTCTTTCGTCGAGAATACTTTTTGTCTCACCAATCTCTATTTTTTTGGCCTCGATGCGTATGCCTGCTTCATTAATACGCTTTTCACAGATTTGAATTTCCAATGTTTGCAGCTCCGTCTCCTTCGTGATAGCATCATATTCCCTGTTATTTCTAACATTTATTTGCTGCTCATCATACTTTTTTACCAGCTTATTGGCCTCGACAATAGCATTTTTGTTATTGGATATCTCTTCATCTTGTTCATCATTTTCAGAATTGTATTTCGCGATTCGCGTTTGATACCCTACAATTTCATCTTCTAAATCTCTAACTTCCTCAGGCAACGCCCCTCTTACTTTGACGATTTCGTCTAATTTGGAATCAAATTGTTGAAGTTTTTTTAAGGAATCTAGTTTTTGTGCAACAGTACTTTCCATTAATAATTATGCGTAAAATATGGGATTCGTATTCAGTTCCGTAAAATGGAGTGCAATATTAGCGAATTTTTTACTTATTTTTTCATAAATTAATTCTTTTGTAAACTGTTCACTTTCATAATGCCCCACATCTGCAATTATGATGCGATTCTCAGCATTAAAAAACTCATGATATTTAAAATCCCCACTAATAAAAATATCTGCCCCACTATTGATCGCATCACCTAATAGAAAGCTACCGGAGCCTCCGCAAACAGCCACTTTTTTAATGCTCTCTTTAACTAATGCAGTATGACGGATAACTTTGGCTTCCAGATTTTTTTTTACGTGATCCAGGAACTCAGACGGTTTCATGGATTTTGGTAGTTCTCCGACCATGCCAGAGCCAACATCATTATTTATATTTTCAAGATCGTGTACATAATATGCGACCTCTTCGTATGGATGGGCTTTGAATAAGGCATTCAAAATCTTGTTTTTTAAATACATCGGAAAAATTACCTCAATGCGATTCTCATTTACATTTTCGAGTTGGCCTATTTCTCCCAGGGTTGGATTAGCTTCCTCTGAAGGCAGAAATGTCCCAGTCCCTTCCATTCTGAAGCTGCAGTTTTTGTAATTCCCAATATTTCCTGCTCCGGCCTCATGGAGTTTCGACAACACATTCTCAGTATTCTCTTTTGGAATAACGGTGGTTAGCTTCTTTAACGTATTATTTTTAGATCGGAGAATTTTAGTATTTAATAGGCCAAGTTTATCCGAAATTTTTTTATTTACTCCGCTTGATATATTATCAAGATTGGTATGTATAGCATAAATCGCGATATCATTTTTAATTGCTTTTATTATGGTCCGTTCAATATAATTGCTGCCGGTCAGTTTTTTTAGCCCACGAAATATAATTGGATGATGCGCAATAATCATGTTTGCTTTTTTTTCAACAGCTTCATCAATAACTTCTTCAATGCAATCGAGTGTGATAATCACTCCATTCAATTCGCTGTGCTGATTGCCGGTAATAAGCCCGGAATTGTCATATTCCTCCTGGTAGGCCAGAGGCGCGAAAGTTTCCAAATATTGAATGATATCTTTTATTTTAGTCATAATTGTTGAACTTTGCGGTGGCTCAAAAATAGTCAATTCCACTTTTTGATCATGCCCATTATCAGAATACTTCTTTTGCCGTTTGCCATTTTGTACAAGCTGGTTATCAATTATAGAAATCATCTATATGCTACCGGACGTAAAAAATCCATGGAGTTTGACCGATTTATTATCAGTGTTGGAAATTTGACTGTGGGAGGCACAGGAAAAACACCATTTGTAGAGTTGCTGATTCGGCAAATGAAAACAAAGTATCGTCTCGCAGTATTGAGCAGGGGGTATAAAAGGAAAACACGTGGTTTTAAGCTTGCAAATGAAAACGATAACTCAGAGACATTGGGCGATGAACCATTTCAATATTTCACAAAATATGGAAAAGAGGTTCTGGTGGCTGTTGGAGAAAATAGAGCGTTGGCGATCCCAGAGATAATCTCATATGATGAGAAAACAGAGGTTATAATTCTGGATGACGCATATCAGCATCGAAAGGTCAATCCGACGCTAAATATATTATTAAATGATTACTATAGACCATTTTATAAAGATTATGTTCTCCCGGCAGGATTGCTCCGTGAGCCAAGAAATCAAGCGAAACGTGCAGAAATCATCGTGGTCACCAAATGCCCGGAAGAACTAGGAAAGGTCGAGATGATGAGTATTAATCAACAAATTGCAAAATATTCAGGTAGATCTACACCGGTTTATTTTTCCGGGATTAAATACTTAAAACCACAAAAATTGTTTGGCAGTCAAAAATTTTCTAAAAATGTGATGCTTTTTACAGGGATTTCAAATTCTGCTCCACTGGAAGATTTTATAAAAAAAAATTATAATTTATTGCATCATAAAAAATTTCCTGATCATCATTCGTTTACTAAAAAAGATTTGTCAGATATAATCAAATCATTTGATAAGTTCAATTTGGAAGATAAATGTTTACTCACGACAGAAAAAGATATGGTACGTCTTATTAGTATGAAAGAAGAGGCAAGGTCTTTGATGGATTTTCCAATCTTTTATTTACCTATTGAATTGTATTTCTTGGAAAATGGAGATTGTTTTGCGGACGAATTGGAAAATAAAATAAACGGGGTCTCAAAGAATAAGTGACTGACTGGCAAATAATATGTGGCTGAGGAGTGGATTAACAATTTTTTTATCGATGATTATTCTTGACGCTGTAGCGCAGAGTAGAATAGTTGATGACTCCACCAAACAGGTTTATGGTCCGTATACTACATTTTACCAAACATTTGAAGATATAAAATACAATCGTGAAAACCTGCACAAGGTAGACACCACCGTTGGTAAGATGCACAATTTCAGTTTAGTGGAAAAGTATAACAATAAGTATCAGAACCTTGGCATCCTGGGATCTGCACTTCGACCGGTATTTTACACCCCACCCACAAGTATTGGCATTAGATCTGGGTTTGACGCTTATGTACCATACTATATTACCGCTGAAAATATCGAATATTATGACACCAAATCTCCCTATACTCCATTGGATGTTGTGGTAGGTGGTAGCGGAAGAGCAGTAACTAATGTAAAGCATACTCAAAATATTACCCCATACTGGAACGCCGGATTTCACTTTAGGAAAATAAATTCAGACAAACAAATTGCATCAGCAGGAAAGGGGGATAATCAGACAGCATCTACAGCATATAATCTTCATACTGATTATCAATCTACAAATGGGAAATATCATGGATTAGCAAGTCTTTCCAGGATTAATCATAAAGTTTGGGAACAAGGTGGGATCACAATTCCCGAAGGAGATCCGATCAATTCTTATTTTGATGAAAACGCGGATGTTAACCTGGTAAATGCACAAAGTCAGGACTTTAGGATAGGCGTACATTTGTATAATCATTACAAGGTAAGAAATGAGTTTCAGCTATATCAGTCATTTGAATATATTCAAAACAGGAATTTTTATAAAGATGATCCTCTGGGGCCGGATGTGGATTTTTATGATCAGATTCTCATAAATCCGGACTCCACTACTGATCAATTTCAAACAAATCAGTTGATTAATGAATTTGGTTTGAAAGGAGACTATGCCAAAATGTTTTATAGCTTTTTTGTAAAATTCAGAAACGTAAAGCATTTTTCAACATACTTACCGAGTGATCAGAGATTCTTTGAAAACTCCGGTGGATTTAATTTGCGATATGATTTTGATTCTCTGCAGAATATCCGCGCAAGTGGAGAGTACATTCTTGGTGGATATTATCGTTTTGGAGGGGCCTATTTTATGAAGTTTTTTACGGTAGAATATTGGCGTACACAATCCAGACCTTCAATAATCGAGGATACATATTTCGGGAACCACTTTGAATGGAAAAATAATTTTGCTACACCGGCTTCAGATTTGCTCAAAGGGAGTTTGATCTATAAAAACAAATTCATGAGAATTGAGCCATATGCCTCAGTGACCAATGTGAAAAATAATATCTATTATAATTATGATCAGGCGCCATCCCAGGCAACCGGTTCGGCGCAAATATTAAATTTTGGTTTAAATCTTGATCTGGCATTTGGGAACAAGATATTCTGGGAAAATGAAGCCATTTATACTGAAATCACCGGAGATGCTGAAGCGGTGAATTCTTTTAGAATCCCCGATATATTTGTCAATTCCAAACTGTATTATGGGAGTTACTGGTTCGATGAAAAAATATACATCACATTTGGTGTAAATGGACATTTCAAAAGTGATTACTTTGCCCCTGGTTATAATCCGGTGTTGCAACAATTCTATTTACAGGATGATTTTTTAATCCCATCATATTTACTCGTCGATGCATTTATTGAATTCCAAATCGACCTGGTTTCCGTGTTTTTAAAATTTGAGCATGTAAACCAGCCTCCCAGCAATGGATATTTCACTCACCCATACTATATCGGACAACCGCGGATATTTGATCTGGGTGTACGATGGATGTTTTTTAATTAGAGGTGCTCTTAATTGCATCTACTGATAAGTGGTTTCTCGGCAGATTCATTTTACAAATAAACAATTTGCATTATTCAAAATCTATTCTACCTTTGCAATCCGAATTTAAGAGGGCTTTAAAAAGTAAAGCTTTTTTTAAGGGCTCTTAGCTCAGTTGGTTCAGAGCACCTGCCTTACAAGCAGGGGGTCGCTGGTTCGAATCCAGCAGGGCCCACTTGATAATCAAGCACTTACGAAATAAAATTTGTAGGTGCTTTTTTGTTTGCATACAATTTGCATATATTTTTTGAGATAAATCTATCCTTATTCATCAATAACTATCTTTACATTATATTTTTTAATTCAAAGAAATTTCCTTTTTCAATCTGCAAATAAATTTACCAAATTAACTTTTATCTCCATCTTTAGAAAAAGGATAACAAGTCCAATTTTCTTTAATTACAATGGAAAAATCTGAAAAATGTTTAAATACTATTGGCCTTCCTATTTAAGAAATTGAAAGTATTTCTTAATTTAGAATATATAGAATAGGTAATTTATCGGATCCTCAACTTGGTGTATTTTCTGTAGTTTTACAGGCAATGAAGGGGTATGCTATTGATAATCAACTAAATACAATGCTTACAATTTTTATACAAAACTGGTACAAAAAAATAGTGTAGGCAATAAAAGCAGGAAAAGTGAAAATGTAGTCAGTTTGTTACCAATTTGTAGGCAAGATAATATACTAGGAACCAGAGAGATACAGCGGATTGCCTACAATACTACAAAAATCAGAGGTTTTGCTAACTTTTTTCCCCCGTCCGCAAATTTAGAAGAATGAGATGTGCAGAGATATAAA
>SMVB01366732.1_pt1 | contig 12104 bp, 3 predicted proteins | sample 2456461 | NCBI WGS metagenome assembly SMVB01 (sample SAMN11095934, study PRJNA526329) | marine sediment metagenome | biome: Marine sediment; feature: Surficial sediment; material: Deep marine sediment; isolation source: Hadal surficial sediment | place: Pacific Ocean | collected 2014-05 | depth 0-1...
TATTTCATAAGGCCCGGCAAGGTCACCCGCGTTCTTTGCCAAAGCTATCTTGCCGACTTTACCGTGCATTCCCGCTCCAAAAAAACCGAACTCACCTCCCTTCGATGCCGCCCACTTTCGCAAGGAATTTTTCTTGGCTAGCTCGTCAAAGTTTTCTCCTCTCTTGATACGCTGTAGAAGATCCTTGGCGAGACTTTCATCGTTTATGAATATTTCCCGAATATTGACCCTTACCGGCTCAACATACTTTCCCCTGTTTTTAGCATAGAAATCATTCAGTTCGTTTTCAGACACTTTCACTGTGTCCAAGAGCATTTTGCGCATTCTGTTGAAAAGCAGATCTTCTTGCCAATGTCGAACTTCTTCTTGTACATATTCGCTCTCTTGCAATCCTCTGCGGTAACCTTCCTGCGCCAGAAACTCATCCCTGACCATTCTGGCTACCACATCCTTTAGATTTCCTCTACTGGTCATGGTAGGTCTGGCGTCAGGATGAACTGATTTCAACCTTTCCAGGAAGTCTCCAATTGTCCACTGCCCACCATCAAACTCTACAATCACCTCTTGCAGATGTTGTTCTACACGGTGCCTGATTTTTCCTATTTCAGAATCCCGGAGTTTTGACGCCTCTGCAGGTTGCAGAGGCGTTTCATTTTTCGCCTTGTCCAGCAGAAAAAGAATCGAAGGCCCGTAGACGCGAACATGCCAGGGATTCATAAAATCTTTAATGTATTTATCAGCTATCCCGGTTTCTTTTCGTCGACGAATGATTTTTCCCAGTTTATACTTGCTCCTTGCGAATTGATTTTCGGTAAGGATAGCATTTTGCTTTCTTGCCTCTACTCTTATAATGTGATAAGCCCATTTGGACTTCACGGGCTCTGAAATTTGACCAATCTTCAGAGAAAAGGCCGCTTGTTCAATGGCTTCATCCATGTCTCCGAAGCTGAAATAGCCCAGGTCACCGCCATTGCCTGCAAGGACTGAATCTTTGAACGCCCTCCCGGCCAAATCATAGAAACTTCCGCCATTTAGAAGTTTTTCTCTGAATTGCATTGCATCTTCCCGGGTTTTGGCAGGCAAGTGGCGCACTCGGACAGTCGTCTCCGATTTTACGAATGCCTCTCTCAGTTCCTCGTCCGTAATTTTCACCTTTCCTTGAACTACTTCGCGGTAAAGTTGTTGTCTGACAGCTTTTTCTTCATACCATTTTAACGGAATGAATACTTTTTCATCCTGGTCGAGGCCTCGTTTTAGGCCTTCAAGCGCCATCAGCTTTTTATCAATCATCTGGTCGAGATGCGCTTTCTTAGCGGCTAAACCGGTCAAACTGGTGGCGAGTGCAGGGGTCAGTTCATAACTATAAACAAAATCCTTTTCGCTGATTTTGCCATGAATCGGGTCATTTCCTACCAGGGCGACTACGGATTCCGGTGCCTTTGCTTTTTCGCAATTCGAGATAGCAAAAATGATAAGGATGATTAGAATTAAATTTGAAACACGCAGCATAATTTGTCCATTAAAGTTAAAGTAATGTAAAAAAAGACTTGACAAAAGTTAATTTTCTTATATATTATTCGTTATTCTTTTATCAATTTCAGCTATGATTGTTCCCCACATTTTTTTTTAAAACGAGTATGTTAAAATATGGAAATTTTTTTTGCTCAATCTTTGTTGGTTGCAACAACAAACTTAGAATATTCCGAACTTTCATTTCTTTATTCTCATCACCAAACTGAAAACTGTCCGCCTTGGGTAAACTTGACGCAGACAACTTTATCAGCGGAAATCATAAAATAGTCCGTAACATTAACCGATCCGCCGTTCTTAATCTGGTTCGCGAAAGACAACCGGTCTCACGGGTGGTTCTTTCAAAACTGAGCGATTTGAACAAGAGTACAGTTTCAAGCATTGTTCGTGAGCTTCTTGAAGAGAAACTTATCTATGAAACCCGCAACGGTGAATCTACCGGTGGCAGAAAGCCTATCCTGCTGCAGCTGAATCGACAGGATTATTTTATCGGTGCTATTGATTTTGTTCCCAACTATACCTACGTTGCCATTGGCGATATTGAAGCGAATATCCTGCAAAAGAAAACCATCAAGACAGAGAACAAGCATCCGGAGGATTTTATTCGCACCTGTCTGCTTGAATTACTTGAATTAAAGGCCGGCCTTGGCTGCCCGAACTTGAAAAGCATCGGCATAAGTGTGCCAGGAATTGTTGATGGCGCAAGCGGTAAAGTCTTCGTTGCTCCGGACCTTGAGTGGAAGAATATTAATATTAAAAAAATTTATAAAGAAGTAATTTTTAAAAATCATCATGAAAGTGTTATAATCGAAAATGAAGCGAATGCATCCGCTCTCGCTGAACAGTGGTTTGGAAATGCCCTCGAAAACAATTCAAACAGGGTGTTCATTTCGGAAGGAGATTGGTACAGGAGTTATTTTTGAAGGCAAACTCGTGCAAGGGTCGTATAATTTGGCTGGCCAATTTGGCCATACGACCATAGAAGCTGATGGTCGTCTTTGTGTCTGTGGCAACAGAGGCTGCTGGGAACTCTATGCGTCTAACCATGCGACCGTACAAAGATTCTACGCTTTGAAAAAGAAATCCTTCGATGGTAGTCCCATCCTGGAGATGCAAAAGATTATTACCGCTGCTTTTAACGGAGATGAAGATGCAATTTCAGCAATTCGAGAAACCGGACGTTACCTCGGCATTGGAATTTCAAACATTATTAAAGGAATTTATCCTGCGATTGTCGTTTTGGGTGGGGTCATAACCTCAGCCTGGGATTTGATCTACCCGGAAATTATTAAAGAAATCCGAAGCAGAGTTTTTTTTGAACAAAATGTGAGCAGAAAAATTATTCCCACCTCTCTAAAAGAACGGTCGAGCCTGGTGGGTGCTTTTACTTTGGCGATCAAAGAGATATTCAGTGGTTACAAGATAACTATTTAGCGGATTTGTCTCTGTTTTAAGTCAACCTGCTATTGGGCTGTTAATACTTTTTTCAGGAATCCTGCAAGCCATAAATTCAAACGCTTTAAGGAGGGTGTATGCGAGTCAGACGGATGTTTTTTCTAATCCTGTGTTTGAATGGGAGCATTCTGATTGCATTGTCTCCCGTCTCGATTTGGGCCGGACAGACCGGTAAAATTTCAGGAAAAATTATCGACAGCGCGACCAACGAGCCACTGCCAGGCGTCAATGTTGTTATTGAAGGTACGAACATGGGTGCTGCAACCGATTTAGAAGGGGAGTATGTCATTTTAAACATTTCGCCCGGGACCTATGCGCTCAAGGTTTCCATGATCGGCTACGCTCCCCAAAAAGTTGTTAACGTGAAGGTTTCCGTCGATCTGACAACGAGGATAGACGTCCAACTCTCCGAAGAGGCGCTGGCAATGGAGGAGATCATCATCACGGCATCGGTGCCCATTGTGCAAAAAGATCTGACTGCAACGGTTGAGATCATCAGGAGTGAAGAGATTCAACAAATGGCAGTGCAAGAGTTGAATGATATTTTGCAATTGCAAGCTGGGATCACCACGGGTGCAGATGGCGAGCTGCATATTCGAGGAGGAAGAAGCAGTGAAATTATCTACCTGCTGGATGGGGTGCCAATCGTGGACCCCTTTGATGGTTCGCGTTCTCTTGAAATTGAGAATGATGCCATAGAGCAAATACAGGTCATTGCCGGCGGGTTCAACGCGGAATATGGCCAGGCGCTTTCCGGTGTTGTAGATATTGTGAGTAAGGAAGGCGGTGACGATTATCACGGTGAGGTGTCGTTCTATGGCGGAGACTACATTAGCTTCAAAGATGACAATTTAAACAATATCAGGCAGTTCGATGCTGACAACGTCTTCGACAATATTGACGACATCAGCCCAACAGATATTTTTAACCTACAAGGAAATTTGAGCGGGCCGGTTCCCCTTACCGGCGGCAGGGTCAAATTCTTTTCTTCTGTACGGTATTTGGATAGTGACGGCTGGCTCTATGGCACACGGGTGTTCAATCCGTCTGATTCGTCGCTCATCATCCCAGCCCCTAACTTCGACCAGTCTGTTTTTAATGCGAGCGGAGATGGTAAGAAAGTTTCTATGAATTCTTTTCGAAAAATATCTTCCCACAATAATCTATCCTTTAACATCACTCCTCTGGTTAAATTTCGTCTCGGCTTTATTTGGGATGACATTGAACAGCGTGAGTTTGATGAGATTCGGGATCTGAAGGAACGAGGTCGAAATCATGCCCATTTTTTCCGGCTCAATCCGGATGGATATTATCGACAGGAGAGAAAAGATTATACCATCACGCCCTCTATCAGTCATACTTTGAGCGCGTCAACCTTTTACACGGTCAAATTCTCCTATAGCTCTTTCGATTTCAAAGAATTTGTTTTTGAAGATCCGTTTGATGAGCGGTATCCCGACCCAAAACTGAACCTGCTGGGGGTCTCCGGTCAGGGTGGATTTCTTACCGGTGGCGCCGGTATGTGGCACGAATATAGAAACACCCAGATTTTTCTGACCAAGTTCGATCTGACAAGTCAAGTGAACAAAGTGCATCAAATCAAAGTCGGGGTGGACTTCAAGCGCTACGATCTGTCCTTCGAAGAATTTGAAATCATCCATAATCCCGAAGATGCCTTTGGTATATTTGTCCCCCATATCCCTCACGACTCCACATTTAACCACAACACATATGAGCATAAGCCCATTGAGTTTTCCGGCTATCTCCAGGATAAAATTGAGCTTGACAACATGATTGTCAACATCGGCGTGCGCTATGACTATCTTGCCGCTAAGGGCGTCATCCCCAATGATTTAAGCGATCCGAACGGGAGTTATAAGCGTGGTGAAGTTACCAGTTCTTCAGTCAAGAGCCAAATCAGTCCTCGCTTTGGCATCTCTTATCCTATCAGCGACCGGGGCGCCGTTCATTTTTCTTACGGCTTCTTTTTTCAAAGGCCGAATTTTGAGCTGCTCTACCTGAACCCGGAATTTGAGATCGATAAGAGAGTGAGTGGCAGAGTCACCACAGTCATGGGCAACGCGGATTTGAAGAATGAGAAAACCATTAATTATGAACTGGGTTTACAGCAACAATTTGGCGACGACATTGGCTTCTCGTTGACGACCTATTACAAAGACATTAACAATCTCATTGGCACGGAAATTCTTGCCGCCGATGAAAAGTACGCCCGGTTTATCAATCTCGATTTTGGCAATGTTGTGGGCATTTCCACCTCGCTGTCACTGCGCCGAAAAAATCTCAGCGTATTCTTCGACTATACCTTTCAAGTCGCCGAGGGCAACGCCTCTGATCCGCAAGACCAGTTCTCGGACGCGGCCAGTGTTCCCCCTACGGAAAGCGAAATTCAAACGGTTCCGCTGGATTGGGATCAAACCCACACGGTCAATCTGAGCGTCAACTTTGGTCAACCGAAGAGTTGGTCGGTCGGCTTGATCGGAAAAATGGGCAGCGGCTTGCCGTACACGCCCACGTCAAGGGCAACAAGGGGATTCCGGGAAACATTTGAGAATTCCGAGCGCAAGCCTTTCCAATTGAATTTTGACCTGCAAGCGAGCAAACATATTCACGTTGCCGGCCTCAGGTACACTTTTTTTGCAAAGATATTCAACGTGTTGGACCGGAGAAACGAGAACGAGGTGTTTGCCGATACCGGAGACGCTGATCGCACGCTCTCTATTTTTAGTACCGGAGGAGCTTTAGGGTTAAATACTCTGGAGGAATTTTTTTTAAGACCGGATTTCTTCTCTGAACCACGCCGGGTCCAACTGGGATTCAAGGTTGGTTTCTAGTGGATTGATTCGTAAATATGTTAATTAATTTCGAATGTAAATCGAACTCTGACAGGGTTTGAAACCCTGTTGAGACTGTCGAAAAAGGTCCAGATTTGGAAATCAACACAAAAAGGCGCTAAAAACACAATACTAAAATGGTGAAACAGGTCGAGATTGTGGCTTACAGGCCAGATATGGAGTTCGCTATTTTTGAGGAATTTCGGGCCCGACTTAATCGACAGTCTCGTCAGGGTTATGCAAGGATGGAGGATTTGAAATGCCTCTAAAGCTTATATTCGTTATTTTTTTCGCTTTATTTCTAATCGCGATTGTCAGCCTACAGGTTAGGGCGCAAGGCGCAAACGGGGATCCTCAACCCGGGGTTTTAGGCGAGCGAGCTTTCAGGAAATGGGGTCAGATGAATGGTAATTTGGTAAACACTCCCTTCATAAATTACGGCATGGCAGGCAATTGGCCGAATAATCCAGATCCGTCGGAGTGGCCGAAAGGCAGTGGTCATACTTATGTGGAGGGCGCCACGCCCATCGTTATTGCCGAGGTAGTCGATCTCGACGGCAACGTGGTCCATATCGCAGAAGTCGGTTATCGTGAGGATATCGACTTTGGCCCTGACGGCACCCCGTGGGGATACGAGCCGCGTCCAGGTTGGGATGGCAAGAATTTTGAGCGCGGACCGTTTCCTTTTGGCCGGAACATCACGCCTGCTATGAGCAACAAACCCGATTCCTGGCCGGTTGTCTGGCCGGATAAATTCGGCCCTGAATTTACCGACGACCCGGGATGGCCGGGCGCCTGGAACGGATTTTTTGGCAAAAATCAATTCAACGCCGACCTTGAAACGTTTTTTGTGATGGATGACGCCCCGGACCGGGAGTTTAATTACCTGCCTGACCCGAGCGATCCGGACCGCGGCGGTCTCGGAACCATGGTGACCGTTAGAGGGCTGCAGTGGTCGCAGGTGTTGGCCGAGGATGTGGTTTTCTGGTTATACAAAATTTACAACATATCTGCTTTCGATCTCGGTACGGTTCCGGCCGGTACGGAACCGAAAGTTTACTTTGGAGCGATGTTTGACTATGGCATTGGCGGTTTGGGAGATTCTGCCGACGACAGCGCGTTTTTTGACACATTCATCGATATCAGCTACGGGTTTGATAGTGATAATACGGGCAATACCGGTTTTTCCCCCACCGCTTTTGCCGGATTCGCTTTCCTGGAAAGTCCGGGTAGTCCATTCGATAATGAAGACAACGATGAAGATGGTTTCATTGATGAAAGCCGGGCAAGTGGGCCAGGCGATAAAATCGAAGGAATCGACAATATCACCAACTATATTCAAGCCAATTATGACATTGTGAAACTCAAGAAGTTTTTTGGTTTAGAAATCGAAGAGTTCCCGGCGGTCGAATCAGGGGTTGTATGGACCGGAGATGAGGATCTGGACTGGGTGGGTTTCTCCGATTTGAACGGCAACGGCCGATGGGATGCCACCGACGAGCCGCTCAACAAAGACGTGGGCGCCGATGGCATCAGCAATGTGGACCCAGGTTATCCTGGCCCCGATTTTGGCGAAGGCGACGGCCAACCAACTGCCGGCGAACCGAATTTCGATGCGACGGATCTGGACGAATCAGATCAGATTGGCCTTACCGGCGTTCATATATTTGTGACGCACCAAATTGCGCCGAAAGATGATGACTTAATCTGGGACTCCTTTAGCAACAAAAGATTTATTACAGATATTCAAAATTCCTTAGCAAGTCTGCTCTACAGTTCCGGGGGCTTTTTTCTGCCAAAAGGAAGCAGCCAATCATTTTCTATTGCGATGCTTTTTGGCGAGAATCTCGATGATCTTTTCAGAAATAAAATTACTGTGCAAGCAATCTTTAATGCCAATTATAATTTTGCCAAACCGCCCTTGAAGCCATTTGTCTCCGCAGTGCCCGGCGATGGCAAGGTCACTCTCTATTGGGACCGGCGAGCTGAAGAATCGGTAGACCTTTTCTTGATCAATCCTGAAACCGGCCGTCCGGGTGTGAAAGATTTTGAGGGGTATAAAATTTACCGCAGTACAGAGCCGGCCTTTCTAGAGTCAAAAATCATCACCGATGCTTTTGGAAATCCAACGTTTAAAATAGCGCTTGCCACGTTTGATCTAAAAAACGGCATTGAAGGCCCGGACCCGGTCGGCGTCAACGGCATCTCTTTTAACCTGGGTAATGATTCGGGTTTACAGCACTCGTTTGTTGACTCAACTGCTGAAAATGGACAAACTTACTACTACGCGGTGGTGTCATACGATCGTGGAGCGCCGGAGCTTGGCACAAGCGGCCTCCCCCCTTCGGAGTGTTCATCTATTGTTGACATTGACGCATTTGGCAATGTCATTGGTACCGACGTCAATACCGTTGTGGTTACCCCCAATCCAAAAGTACCCGGGTATGTTCCGCCTTTTGTTGAAGAGGGAAGCCTGAGACCGGTTGGGAATCTGATTAGCGGCTCCGATGTCATCGGCACCGGGGGCATTGCCGGGATACGGATCATCGATGAGCGCTTGGTGGCAGATCGCACTTACTACGTCACGTTCCAAAGTTCGGATGAACTGGTCCCCTTCGACGCCAGCACGTTAACGCCGGCGCAGATCTTCCTGACGACATCTTACTCGGTGACGGAGGTGACCCAGGGTGCACAAAACCTGAAAATCAGCCAAAGCACTGCTCTGAATATCGCCAATGAGGGCCCGGTATTTGACGGCCTGAGTATGGTTATCGACAACGATCAAACCCGGCTGGACCCGGCTGCAACGGCCTGGATTGCCGGAAACAGCAACTTCGAATTTGAAATAAGACTTACCGGTGCCAACTTCGACTCGCAGATTCTCTATCCGGCCGACTATGAAATCAGATTCGCCGCTGAAGCCGTAGAAACTGCTACCAATGGCCGGCCGGCCAATTTCATCGTCTGGAATGTCACGGAGGACCGTAAGGTTGAATTTCGTTTTCAAGGCCGGGGTGAGTGGAAGTCTGGAAATTTCATCGATATCCAGGAGACGATTGATGGCAGCCGCCGGGAGATTTGGAGAATGACGATACGAGACCCCGGGGGAGGTGTTGCGCCAACGGCCGGCGACGTATTTTTGCTGGCAACCCAAAAGCCTTTCAGCAGTGGCGACACCTTTAAATTTACCACCCGGAAGGCCTCGGCTAATCAAACGGCGGTCAAGGCCGGTCTGGATCAGATCGCAGTCGTGCCCAATCCATATATTGCCGCAGCATCCTGGGAACGCAGGAATTTTCAGCAAAGCGGCCGTGGAGAAAGAAAGCTCTTCTTCATTCACCTGCCCCAGCAGGCCACTATCCGTATCTTTACAATTGCCGGCCAGCTCGTGGACGTCATTGAACATGACAGCACCGTAGACGATGATTTTGCCGGATTTAAAGGCGCTCATTCCTGGGATATGCGGACGAGAGAAGGATTGGATATCGCATTCGGCATCTATGTCTATCACGTAGAAGTGGATGGTGTCGGGCAAAAAGTTGGCAAATTTGCGGTCATAAAATAAACAAAACTTTATCGCAATGCACGCGAGATTTTTTTTAAAGACTAAATATTTATTGCGATTTATTATGAATATTCTTAACTTATATTTTCACTTCGCAAGTACGTCATTCCTTCGATAAACTCAGGAGGACGTCTGTGCGCGAAGTAATGAATGTTTTGCCCCTACGCAACCGTGTTTGGCGCGAAGAATCTTCGCAGGCGTAGCAGATTCTTTGCCCAGATAATTTGTTACAGAAAACAAAGAACTCTGGGTCTTGTGCCCGGACATGTACTGAGCACAGCCGAAGGAATGACATCTAAGTTTTTGTTTAGATGATAGAGATACGCAAGTGAGAAATGTTAGTAAGTATGTGAATTAGCTTCGAATAAAAATTGAACTCTGACAGGGTTTTGAACGCTGTCAGAGTTATGTCGCGATGTTATTTTAGAGAACGTTGCAGGTGTCATAATCCTGCTCAGGATCAACTTAACCATAGGATGGAGGATTTGAAATGCCTCGAAAGTTTCTATTCGGTATTTTCCCCGCCTTATTTCTAAGCGCGATCGTTAGCTCACAGGTTTGGGCGCAAGGTGCAGACAACGACCCGCAGCCGGGGGTTTTTGGCAACCGCACTTTTAGAAAGTGGGGTCAGATGAATGGCAACCTGGTCAATACACCCTTCATAAATTATGGCATGTTCGGCAACTGGCCGACCAACCCTTCCCCTTCGGAATGGCCAAAGGGAACTGGACATACTTATGTAGAAGGGGTGACGCCTATTGTGTCAACGGAAATTGTAGACCTGGATGGTAATGTGGTGCACCCGGCGATAGTTGGTTATCGTGAAGCCATAGATTCCGGACCGGATGGCACGCCCTGGGGGTATGAGCCGCGCCCGGGTTGGGATGGCAAAAACTTTGAGCGTGGTCCTTTTCCTTTCGGCTCAAATATTACGCCCGCCATGAGCAATAAACCCGATTCCTGGCCTGACGTCTGGCCGGATAAGTTTGGGCCTGAGTTTGCGGATGATCCCGGATGGCGGGGGGCCTGGAACGGCTTTTTTGGCAAGAACCAGTTCAATGCTGACCTGGAAACGTTATTTGTCGTAGATGACGCCCAGGATAAAGAATTTAATTACCTACCCATCCCCAGTGAGCCCGACCGCGGTGGACTGGGAACGCTGATTAAAGTCAGAGCTTTACAGTGGTCGCAAGTATTAGCCGAAGATATCGTATTTATCTTGTACCAACTTTTCAACATTTCTTCTTTCGACCTGGGGGTGGTTCCTGCCGGGCAGGAACCCAAAGTGTTCCTGGGCGCCCTATTCGATTATGGTATCGGCGGCATTGGCGACTCGGACGACGACAGCGCTTTTTTCGACCAGTTCCTGGATATCACCTGGGGGTTTGATACAGATAATGAGGGCAATACCGGATTCTCACCCACCGCTTACGCCGGCTTCGCTTATTTAGAAAGCCCCGGCAACCCGTTTAATGGCCTGGATGACGATGAAGACGGTTTCATTGATGACAGCCGGGCAAGCGGACCCGGCGAGAAAATCGTCGGAGAGACTGAGATTTTGTCATATATCCAATCCAACTACAACGTCCCCAAGCTGGAGAGTTTCTTCGGTCTCAAAGTCAATGAATTTCCGGCGGTAGCGTCCGGCACTATCTGGACCGGAGACGAAGACCTGGATTGGGTCGCTTTTTCTGATTTCAATGGCAATGGCGTCTGGGACCCGGGCGATGAGCCCTTGAACAGTGATGTTGGCGCCGACGGCATCAGCAACCTGGCTCCCGGTTATCCGGGGCGCGATTTTGGTGAGGGAGATGGCATGCCAACGGCCGGGGAGCCTAATTTCGACGCAACCGATGTGGATGAATCCGATCAGCTTGGACTCACCAGCACTTGGATCTTTGTCACCGGCGGGCTGGGCCCCAGAAGTGACGAACAGATTTGGGAGATCTTTAGCGAAAAAAAGAATAATGTCGAGATACAAAACTCTCAGACCAGCCTTTTTTATAGTTCCGGGGGGTTCCCGCTGCCCAAAGGCACCAACCAGTCTTTCTCAATCGCTATGGTCTTTGGCGAAAATCTCGACGATCTGCTGAGAAACAAGCAAACTGTGCAGGGCATTTTCAATGCCAACTTCAATTTTGCCAAACCACCGCTGAAGCCCTTTGTGACCGCGGTGCCAGGAGACGGCAGAGTGACCTTATACTGGGACCGCCAGGCAGAAGACTCCATCGATCTGTTCTTAAACGACGCGGAGACCGGTCGTGCCGGCGTGAAAGATTTTGAAGGGTACAAAATTTACCGCAGTACAGAGCCGGCCTTTCTAGAGTCCAAAATCATCACCGATGCTTTTGGAAATCCGACTTTCAGAACCGCAATTGCTACCTTCGACCTTGTAAACGGCATCAAAGGTCCGGATCCGGTCGGCGTCAACGGCGTCGCTTTTGACCTCGGAACCGACTCCGGCTTGCAGCACTCCTTTATCGACAGCACGGTAGAAAATGGACAAACTTACTACTACGCGGTTGTGTCATACGATAGAGGCGCCCCGGACCTCGGTACCGGCGGCCTCCCCCCTTCGGAGTGTTCATCTATTGTTGACATTGACGCATTTGGCAATGTCATTGGTACCGACGTCAATACCGTTGTGGTTACCCCCAATCCAAAAGTACCTGGGTATGTTCCGCCTTTTGTTGAAGAGGGAA
>SMVB01253460.1_pt1 | contig 12103 bp, 5 predicted proteins | sample 2456461 | NCBI WGS metagenome assembly SMVB01 (sample SAMN11095934, study PRJNA526329) | marine sediment metagenome | biome: Marine sediment; feature: Surficial sediment; material: Deep marine sediment; isolation source: Hadal surficial sediment | place: Pacific Ocean | collected 2014-05 | depth 0-1...
AGCAAATTCTTTCTTATCCCCACATCCCCTCCTATCCCCACCTCTCCTTGCTTTTAGCGGCGTTTTTAAAGGCAAGGGGATGTGGGGATGAGAGTCAGCTGTGTGGTTTGGATTTAGAACGCTTTCAGGTTTACCTGGCTAGCTTTAGCGCTGAACCATGCTGAACCCTGAATGCTGAATGCTAATCACTGAATCACGCTTGGAAGGAGCATCCGGACGCTGGTGCCTTGGCCGCGCTCGCTTTCCAGGGTGATCGTTCCGCCGTGGTCTTCGACCACTTTCTTGGCGATGGCGAGGCCGAGGCCGGTGCCCGCGGCGCGCGTGGAGAAATAGGGCTCGAAGATCCGCTCGCGGAGCTCCGGTTCGACACCGACACCGGTATCGGTGACGATGATCTCGACGAAGCCGTTCCCGTTCAGCCTCTTCGACGTCACGTGGATCGCGACATCGCCCTCGCCATTCAACGCGTGGAGCGCGTTCTCCACGAGATTCAGGAGGGTGCGCTTCAGGAGACGCGCATCGACCTCGAGTTGCGGGAGTGTGGATGCGATCTCGAGCTTCACCGTGACGCCGTCGGGCGGCGTTGTGACGTAAGGTGTGATCGCTTCGCGGACGAGCGCTTCGATATCGGTGGGCTCGCGCTTCAACGGCTCGGGTGACGCAAAAGTAGAAAACTCCATCGAGATCTGCCGTAGTGACCGCACCTGTTGAAGAATCGTCTCGGTGCATTCATCGAGAACTTTTTCGAAATCGACACCCGGATCCTTGTGGACACGGAGCAAGTGTTCGGTCGCGAGCTGTATCGGCGTCAGAGGGTTCTTGATCTCGTGGGCGACCTGACGCGCCATCTCGGCCCAAGCTTCGAGCTTCTTTGTTTTCTCCAGGTCAGAGCGCTGCTGCTTCAAATCCGCCGTCATCTGGATGAAGCTCGAAAAGAGCGCTCCGATCTCGTCTTGCGAGGTGGTCTCGAGAGAAACGTCGAGATCACCGCCCGCGATGTGACGGGTGGCTTCCGTGAGACTGTTGATCGGACCGGCGATGCGCCGCGCGAGCGTATAGGCGAGCAGGGCCGCTGCGATGGAGAAGCAGAGCGCGGCGAGAAGAAGGGTATGGTTCAAAGACGTGACGCGCCGCTCGATCTCGGCGTCGCGACTCGCGAGCGGCACCGATAGAATTCCCGGCTCTGGCCTCATTGGGAGCTCGAGCGGCACCGAGACCACGACATAGCTGAACGAGCCGACATACTCACGGTGGATCGAGCGTCTTTGTCGCTCGAGCACCAGGTCGCGATAGGCCGACGGCGCGGCGCGCGACCGCAGGAGGCCGCTTCCGAAAAGCTCGGGCTTGCTCGTGGCAACGAGCTCGCCGCGCAGATAGAGATCCACGTCGACGCCAGCGAGCCCCCCGATGCGCTCGAGAACCGCGTTTGAAAGCTCGAGGCCGTCGTCGGATGCCGAGCGCACAAAGTCGTCGACGAAACGTTGGATGACCAGTGCGCGGGAGAGGCCTTCCTGCTCGACATCGCGTTCGAGCTGGCCAACGAGTAGTCCCCGGATCAAGAAGGCGAGCGATGCGATAGGCACGAGTGCTATCAGGACGAAGGCCACATAGAGCTTGCCGTAGAAGCTGGTGCCGATCCCCGCCCAGAGCTCGGCAGGTGAAACGCCTTTCGCGCTTCCGAGCATGGCTAGAACGACGGCGGCTACGAGCGCCGCGGCCAAGACTCCCACGACGAGGAGCGCCCATCCCGCAAGCTGGGCGGCGTAGGTGACCCGGCTCGTTTTCGGATAGGAGAGCGCGAAGATGCGCAGACCGTTGCTCACGAAATAGCTCTGATGCCGTTGACCTTCGCTCTCGTGCTCCCGCCAGAGCGGTGCGCGTCTGGCATCTTCGAGGACGGACTCGGGCGGCTCGAGCACGCCCGCGGTCGATTGAAAAACGACCGTCCCGTCACTCTCGAAGACGAACAAAGCGAGCTCCCGATAAGGGAAACGGAAGCGGGCCTCCACCCCGCTCGTGCGAAAGAGAAACAGATAGGGATTGGAGGTCGAGATGAAAGGCAAGTTGCGCCAATCCGCGGCGAGCCGGACACGGATCTCCCAGCGCCTTCCGTGGGGGCCGTTCGCCGCGCGCCGCGCGAGAAGCGTTCTCGGATGTTTAGGGCCGTTCGGGTGGTCTTCCTGGACGAGCGCCCACTGTTCGCCCGCCGGTCCATAACGCGTGGTTTCGTGCTCGACGGGGAAGCTCAAGGCGAAGTGCGAAACGAGCTCGCCGTCGCCATCGACGATCTCGATCGACGAGCTCGCCGATGACATCCCGAGGCCCGTCGTGACCCAGATCCGGTAAGCAATGTCCTCGCGGTCGAGATCTTCGAGACGGCCCTCGGCCTGCATCCTGTCTATGGCGCGTGTGGCTTCCACAACCGCGTAATCCGCGCTGGGTCCGTGCTGCAACAATACCGGTGTTACGGTGCTCTCGATGAAGCTTTTGATAGTGAGCTCCTCGAAGCGTGCGATGGAAGGGAAGAAAGCCAGCACGGCAAGGAGCACCCAAAGTCCTATCGTTGCCAGCCGGAAGTAGAGGCTGCCCTCCGGCCACTGCTCCGAAAGTTGGTCCCACCTCAGGGCGAGCAAGCGCACGACAACGAGTGGGAAAATTGCCAGCAGAACGTGATCCGCGAGCCCGTAAGGGGCCAAAAGGACCAACGCGGAAGCGAGAACGACGAGGTCGGATACGATCGCACGAGCGTTTCCGGCGCTCACGGCCGAAGTGAGCACGAAGGATGTGAGCACGGCCGCGAGAAACATGAGCACGAGGCCGAGTTGCACGACGAATCGGGGCGCGTCCTGGGTGAGGTCGACCGTCGAGAGCGCGAAGTTCGAGTTCATCCACGCGTCGAGAATGACCTGGTTGGCGCCGAGGAAGATGACGACGGACGCAACCGCCGCGGCAAGCGCATAGGCGAGTCGAAACTTCTCGCGCTTCCCCGAAGAGCGAAGATAGCGGGCCAGCAGCACGACGGATGCGAGAAGCGCTGCCGTCGTGAGCAAGAAGTCGATCGGGGAGCCAGTCAGGTTGAAGAAAAGTGAAGACGCGTAATGTGCGGGGTTGTCGAGATCGAAGCCGAAGCTCAGCGGGACGCCGCTCCACAAGATCACGAGACGCACGGCCCAGATCGTGAACACGACGAGTACGGGCGCGACGCGGGCCCGCGCGATGGTCGCGAGCACGAGAAGAGCGGCAAGCACGAGGGCTATCGACGCCGCGGACTCGAAGCGGCGGCTCGCGTCGAGTTGGGCCAGTATGGGTGCCTCGGCGGCGACCGAAGCGACCCCGAGAAGCTTTCCACCACTCTTGCTCTCGAGTCCCAAATACAGCCGGGGCGCGTCTTCCGGACCTCCCCAGAAAGGGTCGCCTCGCGTCTGCAGAAGCTCGGCAAGCTCTCGTCCGCGGCCGCCGAAATAGACGAACGCAGTATCGACGCTACGGCCGAGCCAGGTCGAGAGGGCATCGTAGTCTTCGAGATAGCGGTTCTGAAGGCGGCGATCCGCGATGAGCGGGATCTCCACGGATACGAAGCCGAGGCGGCTTTGAAGAGGCTCCACCGCTACGATGAAGGTATAAACGCCTTGCTCGAGGATGAAGATATCCGCGTCGAGAACGCCGTAAGGCTGCTCGAGAACGGGTCCGAGCGAGATGTTCTCTCCGCTCCAAGCAATCGGCCGGTGCCACACGTCGTAGAGAGTGGCGCCGGGAGCTCCGAGAGGATGCGCGCGCGGCAGAGAAAATTTCTCGAGTGCTTCGAAAGCACGTGACAAGTAGTCTTCGGCATCCGAGCCCTCGACGGCCAAGGCGAGCTCAGACGAATGTGCGAGCTCACGCGCGGCTCTCTGTGCGGTGGCGCAAATGGCTTCGAACTCGGACGAAACTTTGCGAGCGATCCGCTCGCCCTCGCTTTCGCGACCACTTTCCCACGCCGCGACCGAGCGCGTCGCGGCGCGCTCGTAGCCGAGCATTCGCACGAGGAGCGCCGATAGAGCTCCCAGAAATAGAAGCACGGCCACGGTGCGCGCGGTTGCTCGATTTGGCCACGCGCGTTTGGCGCCGACGAGGCCGACCACGGCAAGAGCGAGCAAGCTCCAAGCGGTCGTCGCGACGAGATATTGGAACAGAGCGCGTAGGTCGATGACGACGAGCGCAAAGAGAAGGACAGCGAGAACGAGCAGCGAATAGCGGAAGAGGGCTTTCATGAGGCCCTTAGCGAAAGGCTAGCCCACGGCGGAGCTCGAGCCTAACGGGACACAGAGCGAATCTCGAAAACCCGCCAGGCCGACTCGTCCTTCTCGAGCGTGAACTGCAAATGTTCGGTGACCTCTTCGTCTTTGTCCAAGATGACATAGGTCCACTCTGCGGTCAGCATCGCAATGCCGTTGAAACGCTCGACATCGCGCGCATCGTATCGAAAGGACTGTGTCTTCACTTCCCGGAAAATTTGATCCAGGATGAACTTTAGCTGGCTCGTTCCGTAGTTATCGGCTTTTTTGCCGCCGGCTTCGACCGAAAGATAAACCCTCGGTTTTTTCGTGAGACAACCGGAAAGCTCCCGCGCCTCGCCTCGGGCGAAAGCACGGCCCACGCAATCGATAGCCCAATCGATCAACAAATCGTCGGCTTCGAAATCCTCGGCCTCCTCGGCGTTGTTTTCTCCCGGGGCGTGCGCCTTGTTGATGAGCCGCTCGAGGTTCTCGAGGTATTTCGGGTTCTGGCCATAGGCGACGGCGCTGGCTAAGACCAGCCCGAATATGACGAGAACTGCCTGCCTTCCCATGATTGATTCCATGTTAGCCTTCATGCGATAGAAGTGTCAAAGCCACTGCCTGCCGCAAGCTTCCCGAGTCTTTTGACTGCACATTTCGTACCAGCGCGAAAGCTGGCCGGGACCCTCTCGGCCTCAACAGAAGGGGACAATCTCTCGGTCAAAAGGGACACCGCTCAGTTCTTCACGGATGAGAGCGTCGATTCGCGGGCGAACGGGGGGGAGGAGGTGTTGGTGTTGGTGCGGGAGTCTCCTCGTCTAACCTGGGAAGCAAAAGTGGCGTGGCTCCTGGTGCTTGATGCTGGAGAAGGAGCACCTCGCCGGTTCGCAGGGCGAGGGCGATTCGGGAGCGTTCGAACCACATGGGCTCCCGCGGCGGCAGTGGCTTGGCTTCGTCCAGAAGCGGGTCCTCTGGACTCTCGCTGTCCGCGGCATCTTCGTCGAGCACCATCTCCGGCTCGTCGGGTGTCATCCCTAGCCGGTCGAAGAAACTCAACTCCGGTGGCGACAGCGGATCGATGGCGTCTCTCGCGAGCGCGTCTTCATCTTCGTTTTCGTTTTCCTGTGTGTCGCCGTCGCCCGCGGCAAGCTCCGCTTCGAGCTCCTCTGGCGAGGGCGTCGCGAGATAAAACGACGGCGCGTACACCACCTCACCGGGCGCTGTGTAGCTTTGGCCTATGCTACCGCGCGAGGGTTCCAGCTCGACGAGGATTCCATCGAATGTGGCGATCATCAATCGCTGGTTGACCCGAAAAGGTGGCGTCGCGGGCCGTCCCGGAAGATTCGAGCGCCAATGCTCGTCGCCGGTTTTTGCGTGATAAGCGTAGACGGCGTTCGCGAAAGTCGCGACATAGACGCGGTTCTCCTCGACGAGCGCCCGAGAGCGGATGGCCGCTCCCGTCGACCAACGAAACTTGATCTTGCCGCTCGACGCTTCGAGTGCTACGAACTCGCCCGAGTCGTCGCCGATATAGATGCGCTTGCCGTCGATCGCGAATGCAGCGGGCGCGTGAAATGCGGCCCGGCCGACAAAGCTCCATCGTACCTTGCCGGACGGAAGCTCTATGGCCGTCAGCTTTTGCAAGCCGCCAGAAACGATCAGCAGCGTTTCAGAGCTCGCGAGCGCAAGCGGGGGCTCGCCTGTCGCCGTTTGAAACACGACCTCGCGCCGCTCGAGGTCGTAGGCGACGACATCGCCGGACGGCGTGGCAAAGAACAGAATCTGTTCTGGGCCGCGCACCGGAGGTAGCGCGAGCTCGAAGGGAAGACGTGTCTCCTGTTGGATGTTGCCGGTTCGTCCGTCGATGACGAGTAAGTGACCTGACGGCTCGGAGAGCAAAATCTCGAAAGGAGCCTCCGGGCCCTCCTCTTCATTGGCGGGCTCGAAAACGACGGGATCGAAGAGCTCTTCTCCAGGGAGGCCGAGTTTCCACGCGAAGGCCCCGGTCTCAGCGTCGTGCGCCTCTACGAAGCCGGATGCGCTGACAACCAGCAGTACCTGTGCGTGGAGCAGAGGTTTCGGGCGGTCCGTCGGCTCGTATTCGAGCCGAGCGATCTCCATCACCGGCAGTAGACCGTCCGGAGGACTCGGGGGTGGAGGTGCTTCGACGGGGAGCTCGTCGGTAGCCGGAAGATCTCCCCCCGCCTCGGCGGCTTCCGTTTCGGCGTCCGTTTCAGCATCGGGTGTTTCGGCGGTGTCCTCCGTCGCCTCCGTAGTCTGAGGCGGCTGACGTGGTGCCAGGAGCGCGAGGAGGAGCAATAAACGGCCGATCACGAGTGCCGTCATTTTAACGTGAAAGCACAATATGTTGAGAGTACAAATTCGTGACCCTCTAGGTCTTGCGATTCCGCGAGGGGATGACTATAATTTCCGGCCTCGGGCGACAACCTATGGCTCACGATACTATCCTTATTCTAGATTTCGGATCCCAATATACCCAGCTCATCGCACGCCGTCTGCGAGAGCTCTCCGTTTATTGCGAGATCTTGCCGTTCTCGACCCCGACATCCAAGCTCGAAGGTGAGCACGTGCGCGGCGTCATCTTGTCGGGGGGGCCGGAAAGCGTCTATGCCAAAGGGGCCCCACACTGCGACGACAAGGTCTTCCGCCTCGGCATCCCGACACTCGGTGTGTGCTACGGGATGCAGCTGATGGCGAAAGTCTTGGGGAGCGACGTTCGCCCCGCAAAACACCGTGAGTACGGGCATGCCGTGATTACGTGTCGCAACGGAAGCGCGCTCTTCAGAGGCGTCGGGTCCGAGCTCAAGGTCTGGGCGTCCCACGGCGACCGTATCGAGACCCTTCCCGAAGGCTTTCACGTGACCGCGAGCTCCGATGCGGCGCCTGTTGCCGCCTTCGAGAACGCGGATGTCGGTCACTACGGTGTCCAGTTTCATCCCGAAGTGGCGCATACGGAGCACGGGACGGAAATCCTTCGTAACTTCGCGTTCGAGATTTGCGGGCTTCGTGGCGACTGGAGCATGAGCTCTTACAGTGAAGAAGCTATCCAGAGTATTCGTGAGCGCGTCGGGAGCGCCCACGTCGTGTGTGGACTCTCGGGAGGTGTCGACTCGTCCGTCGCGGCGACCCTCGCGCACCGGGCAGTCGGCGACCAGTTGACCTGCATCTTCGTAGATAACGGCGTGCTTCGAAAAAACGAAGCTGCCCAGGTGATGGAGCGTTTCTCGAAGAAGCTGTCGCTCAAAGTCATCGCCGTCGACGCCACCGACCGTTTCCTCGAAAAGCTCGACGGGGTCATCGATCCGGAGCGAAAACGCAAGATCATCGGAGCCGAGTTCATAAACGTCTTCACGGAAGAAGCGGCTTCGATTACCAATGCCCGTTTCCTCGTGCAAGGGACCCTTTATCCCGACGTCATCGAGAGCGTCTCGGTCAAGGGACCGTCCCACGTCATCAAGAGCCATCACAATGTGGGCGGACTTCCCGAACATTTGAAGTTCGAGCTCCTGGAGCCGTTGCGCGAGCTCTTCAAGGACGAAGTGCGTGAGCTCGGCCGTGAGCTCGGCCTCGACGACGAGCTCTTGTTCCGCCAGCCTTTTCCGGGCCCGGGCCTTGCGATCCGCGTTCTCGGAGAGGTGACACGAGAGCGGCTCGATATCTTGCGAGAAGCGGACGACATCATCGTGACGGAGATCAAGAGAGCTGGGCTCTACCGCGACGTGTGGCAGTCTTTCGGCGTGCTCTTGCCGATCCGTACCGTAGGGGTCATGGGGGATGCGCGCACCTACGAGCACGTGCTCGCGGTCCGCGCGGTGGAAAGCCGCGACGGCATGACCGCGGACTGGGCGCGGCTGCCGCTAGATCTTCTCGAGCGCATCTCTAGCCGCATCACCGGTGAGGTCCGCGGCGTCAACCGGGTGGTTTATGATATTTCTTCGAAACCGCCTTCCACCATTGAATGGGAGTGAGCGTGCGGGTCGCCACCGTCGTTGTAATCGTATACTGATAGCTGACTACTGATCATGCGGCCGTTCGTGCATCTTCATAATCACAGCGATTTTTCGCTGCTCGATGGGGCTAGCCGTGTGGAGCAGATCGTCGAGCTTGCGGCGCGCTACGAGATGCCGGCGGTGGCGCTTACGGATCACGGGAACATGTTCGGCGCCATCAATTTCTATAACGCGGCCAAAAAAGCCGGCGTGAAACCCATTCTTGGATGCGAGATCTATGTCGCGCCCGGGAGTCGCTTCGACAAATCTCCCAATGGGAGTGTCGCGGATACCAATAACCACCTCGTGTTGCTTGCCGAGACCGACGAGGGCTACGGCAACCTCGTGAAGCTCGTCTCGGCGGGTTTTCTCGAAGGCTTCTACTACAAGCCGCGGATCGACAAAGAGCTTCTCGCCGAGCACTCGAAAGGGCTCATTGGTCTCTCGGCCTGTTTGAAAGGCGAGGTTCCTCAAGCGGCGCTTCGTGGCGATATGCCGAAAGCGATGAAGGCGGCGGGCGTTTATCGCGACATTCTCGGCGACAAGAATTTCTTTCTCGAGATCCAGGATCACGATCTGGGCCTTTCGGATGAAACGACGGTGAATACGAGCTTGATGGAGCTTGCCCGCAAGGAAGGCATCGCTACCGTCGCCACCAACGACTGCCACTACATCGCCCGTGAAGACGCCGAAGCGCACGACATTCTGCTCTGCATCGGAACCGGCAAGAAAGTTGCCGACGAGCACCGCATGCGCTATCCCGGCGATCAGTTCTATTTCAAATCGTCGGCGGAGATGGCGTCGCTTTTCCAGGGTTACGGTGAAGCCTATGACAATACGCTCGCCATTGCGGAGCGCGTGAACATCAACCTCGAGCGCAAGGGTTTCCAGCTGCCTCGCTTCGAAGTGCCCGAAGGGGAAAGCGTCGACAGCTATTTCGAGCGCGTCGTGCAGGAAGGACTGGCCGATCGCTGGCGGTTGCACGGCTCGGCTATCGAAGAGCTCGGGCGGCACTCCCGCTCCGATTACGACCGGCGACTCGAACGCGAGCTCGGCGTCATCCGCGAGATGGGCTTTCCGAGCTACTTCCTCATCACTTGGGATTTCATTCGCTTTGCCCGGGAGCAAGGGATCCCGGTCGGCCCGGGGCGCGGCTCGGCCGCTGGGAGCCTCGTCGCCTATAGTTTGCGCATCACCGATATCGACCCGCTCGAGCACGACCTTCTCTTCGAGCGCTTCTTGAACCCTGGGCGCAAATCGATGCCGGATATCGACATCGATTTCTGCGAGGCGCGGCGCGGCGAGGTTATCGACTATGTGACGGAGAAATACGGCCGGGACAACGTCGCCCAGATCATCACGTTCGGAACGATGAAAGCTCGCGCCGTGATCCGGGACGTCGGCCGCGTGCTCGACATCCCTTATGCCGATGTCGACCGCATCGCGAAAATGATCCCGGCGACTCCCGACGCCACGCTCGAATCGGCGCTCGAAGAAGTCCAACAGCTCAGGGATGCGATCGAGAACGAGCCTCAGATCCGAAAGCTCGTCGAGTCCGCCAAGCGGCTCGAAGGCGTGAGCCGTCACGCTTCGACGCACGCGGCCGGGGTCGTTATCGCTCCCAAGCCGCTCACGGAATATCTACCCCTTCACCGGGGGAGCAAGGGTGAAATCACGACGCAGTACGACATGCGGAACTGCGAGGAAATTGGTCTTCTGAAGATGGATTTCCTCGGTCTTCGGACCCTCACGCTCATCGATAACTGCATCAAGATGATCGCGCGTCAGCTCGGAGTCCAAATCGATCTCGACACGCTCCCGGTCGACGACAAAAAGACCTACGACCTTTTCGCCCGAGGCGACACCTTCGGCGTCTTCCAGTTCGAGAGCGAGGGGATGCGCGACATCCTGCGCCGGTTCAAACCGGAAAAGCTCGGCGATTTGACCGCACTCAACGCGCTCTACCGTCCCGGTCCAATCCGGAGCGGGATGATCGACGACTTCATCAAGCGCAAGTTGGGTAAGGTTGCCGTCCGCTACGAGCTCCCGGCGCTCGAGGAGATTCTCGAAGATACGCTCGGGGTGATCGTTTATCAGGAACAGGTGATGCAAATCGCCTCGAAGCTCTCGGGCTTCACCCTCGGCGAAGCCGATATGCTCCGCCGCGCGATGGGGAAGAAAAAAGCCGAAGTCATGCAGGCCCAGCGCGCCAAGTTCATGGCCGGCGCGCTCAAAAACGAGATCCCGGAGAAGAAGGCGACGAAAGTGTTCGATTTGATGGAGCACTTTGCGGGCTACGGGTTCAACAAGTCGCACTCGGCAGCCTATGCTCTTCTGGCCTATCAGACGGGCTATTTGAAAGCGAACTATCCGGTCTTCTTCATGGCGGCCCTACTGACGTCTGAGAAGCAGAACACCGACAAAGTCGTTCAATATCTGAGCTCTTGCAAAGGGATGGGGCTCGAAGTGTTGCCCCCAGACATCAACGAGAGTGATCTCGACTTCGCCGTGGTCGGCGAGAAGATCCGCTTCGGTCTCGCTGCCGTCAAGAACGTGGGCGTGTCCGCCATCGAATCGATCCTCGCCGCTCGCCAAAAGTGCGGGCGCTTTGGCTCGCCCGCGGATCTCTGCGAGGAAGTCGACCTACGGCTCGTGAACAAGCGCGTCCTCGAAAGCCTCGTCAAATCGGGAAGCTTCGACGCGTTTGGCGCCAGGCGCGCACAGCTCGCGGCGGTCGTGGACCGTGCGCTCGACTACGGACAACAAGTGCAGCGCGAGCGGGAGAGCGGGCAGGGGAGCCTTTTCGGCGACATGGGCGGGGTTCGCCGGAGCCCCGAGCTCGACCGCCTTCCAGACATTCCAGAGTGGAGCGAGTCGGAGCTTCTTGCCAACGAGAAAGCGACGCTCGGTTTCTTCTTGAGCGGGCACCCGCTCGACGCTTATCAAACCGAGATCGGGATGTACACGACCTGCGATACGAAGAGTCTTCTCGACAAGGGCGAGGAGGGAGAGGTCGCGATCGCGGGCCTCATCGCGAGCATCCGTACGCTCCGCACGCGTAAAGGCGACGCGATGGCGGTCTTGCGTCTAGAAGACCAGAACGGAAGTGCCGAAGTCGTAGTTTTTCCCGATCTCTATCGGGACAGCTTCGGCCTCCTTTCGAACGACGTCGCGGTGCTCGTGAAAGGAAGACCGGAGATCGGCGAGGACGTTGGGAAAGTACTCGCGAGCAAGATCGTACCCCTCGACGAAGTCCGCCAGCGCGAAGCGGGCTCTATGAAAGTGAACATCGCGCTCGACGGCTTCTTCGAGGACACTCTGCCGCATTTGCGCGAGCTTCTCGAGCATCACCGAGGGGACTGCGAGATCGAGTTCGAGCTCGCCCGCGAAGATTTCAGAGTCGTCTTTCGACCCCACCGGTTCTTGCGGGTCGAGCCCTCACCCGATTTGGTCACGAGCCTCGAAGCGATGTGCGGCGAAGGCTCCGTCGAGCTTTCGAGAGACCGCCTCCCGAGCTCGGGGTAGGACTAGCCAGGTAAATCTGAAAGCGTTTTGAACCGCAGAGACGCAGAGGACGCAGAGGAAAATCTGGAATTTCGTGAATCCGAGGCGGCTAGGGCTAGCCAGGTAAACCTGAAAGCGTTCTAAATCCACACCACACAGCTGACTGTCATCCCCCCATCCCCTCCTATCCCCACATCCCCTTTCCTTTAAAAATTAGGGTCTTCGGCCAAATTTGTGGGTAGAAACCGGCCATGCGCCCCTTTAGCAGGACTCGGGGTACGGATTTCATCCCGACTTCGGATGTTGCTTTTTTTGGGGATCTGATATGGGCAA
>SMVB01396677.1_pt1 | contig 12103 bp, 14 predicted proteins | sample 2456461 | NCBI WGS metagenome assembly SMVB01 (sample SAMN11095934, study PRJNA526329) | marine sediment metagenome | biome: Marine sediment; feature: Surficial sediment; material: Deep marine sediment; isolation source: Hadal surficial sediment | place: Pacific Ocean | collected 2014-05 | depth...
ACACCTCGACGATATTGCGGAACGCCTGATCGGCCTGCGCGGCAACATCGTCGGCGATGGTCATGGTGGCGTAATCGAATCCGGTGGTCCCGGCGACATGGACATAGTCGTCATCGACGACGGCGCGGCAATAGCCTGCGGCGTTCTCGAATTCGGAGTTCGACGATATGCGGCGCAGCTCGCTCACGCGCTTTCCTCGAACAATTCGCGGCCGATCAGCATGCGGCGGATCTCGCTGGTGCCGGCGCCGATTTCATAGAGCTTGGCGTCGCGCAGCAGGCGACCGGGCGACGTTTCGTTGATGTAGCCCATGCCGCCGAGCGCCTGGATCGCATCGAGCGCCATCAGGGTCGCCTTCTCCGACGCATAGAGGATGGCGCCGGCGGCGTCCTTGCGCGTGGTCTCGCCGCGGTCGCACGCCTTGGCCACGGCATAAACATAAGCCTTGCTGGCGTTCATGGTGGTGTACATGTCGGCGAGCTTGCCCTGCATCAATTGGAAAGTGCCAATCGGTTTGCCGAACTGTTCGCGCTCATGCACAAAAGGCACGACGACATCCATGCACGCCTGCATGATGCCGAGCGGCCCCGCCGCCAGCACCGCGCGCTCGTAATCGAGGCCGCTCATGAGCACGTTGACGCCCTTGCCGACCTCGCCGAGCACGTTTTCTTCCGGCACTTCGCAATCCTCGAACACCAGTTCGCAGGTGTCGGAGCCGCGCATGCCCAGCTTGTCGAGCTTTTGCGCCGTGGAAAACCCCTTGAAGCCGCGCTCGACCAGAAACGCGGTGATGCCGCGCGCGCCGGCGTCGGGGTCGGTCTTGGCGTAGATCACATAAGTGTCGGACACCGGACCGTTGGTGATCCACATCTTGGTGCCGTTGAGGATATAGTGGTCGCCCTTTTTGTCGGCGCGGGTGCGCATGCCGTCCATGTCGGAGCCGGCGCCCGCCTCGCTCATCGCCAGCGCGCCGACATGCTCGCCGGACACCAGCTTGGGCAGATAGCGCTGCTTCTGCTCCGCGGTGCCGTTGCGATGGATCTGGTTGACGCACAGGTTGGAGTGGGCGCCGTAGGACAGACCGACCGAGGCCGAGGCGCGGCTGATCTCCTCCATCGCCACGCAATGTTCCAGATAGCCCAGGCCGGAACCGCCATATTCTTCCGCCACGGTAATGCCGTGCAGGCCGAGTTCGCCCATCATCGGCCACAGGTCGCGCGGAAATTCGTTGCTCCGGTCGATCTCCTCGGCGCGCGGGGCAATATTGTCATCGGAAAAGCTGCGCACCGAATCGCGCAGCATGTCGGCGGTCTCGCCGAGGTCGAAGTTAAGCGTCGGATACTGGTTGGGGATCATGTGCGGTTTCCTTCCAATTTCCAGCCAACTCACCCCGCCGGGCGCGACTCGCTTTCCGGCAACACCATGATCGTCTGCAACATGGTGGCGCACAAGGTCTCCATATCGTCTTTGATCACGAAAACGTCGCCGTGGGTAATGACAGGGTACGGCATCAGCCCATGGCGGGCGAAGCCATCGCGGGTGATCGCCTCGAAATCGGGGTTGCGGGCTTCGAACTTGGCATCATTCATGATCGTTTCCTGTGCCGCCGCCTTCGAGCGCCAGTAGGCGTTTGCGGCAGCGCGTGGCGTAATCGTCCATGTTGGCCAGCGCGCTTTCCGCGTCGCGCCGTTTTTCTTCGAGTATGCGGCGTTTGTCCGCCAGCTTATCCAGCAGCAGGCGCAACTGCCCCGCTTCGGCCTGGGGCGCATTGTAGAGATCGATGATTTCCTTGGCCTCGGCCAGCGAGAAGCCGAGCCGCTTGCCGCGCAATATCAGCGCCAGCGTCACCCGGTCGCGCAGCGAATAAATGCGCCGTTGCCCCTGGCGTCGCGGCACGAACATGCCCTCGGCCTCGTAATAACGGATGGCACGCGGCGTGACCTCGAATTCGCGCGCCAGATCGGATATGGAAAACGTCTGTGCCATAATACCTACGTATATGACGTTTACGTTAACGTAAAGTTATAATCGGCAGTATTCAGCGGTTATCCCGCAACAGACGCTGCTTCTGCCGGTCCCAGTCGCGTTTTTTCTCGGTCTGGCGTTTGTCGTATTTGCGCTTGCCCTTGGCGATGCCGAGATCGACCTTGGCGATGCCGCGTTTGTTGAAATAGATCGACAGCGGCACCAGGGTCACGCCGTCTCGCTGGATCGCGGCCAACAGGCGGTCCCTCTCGCGTTTGTGGACCAGCAGTTTACGCGGCCGGCGGGAAACGTAATTAGGTTCGTGGGAGCCGGCATATTGCGGGATGTAAGCGCTGAACATCCACAACTCGCCATCCTTCTCGCCCGCCCAGGCATCGACCAGACTGCCCTGCCCGGAGCGCAGAGATTTTACCTCCGAGCCCTCCAGCACCAGGCCGGTCTCGAGGTTGTCATTGATGAAATAGTCGTGCCGGGCCTTGCGGTTCTGCGCCGCGATTTGGTGGTCCGGGTCACCCTTCTTTTTTGCCATGGCGCCGGTATATCCGGCCCCGGTTAATTCAGCAAGCCAGCCGACACCATAGCCGCGTGTACCTTCTGCTGCGTATTTTCGTTCGCCGGGGTGAGCGGCAGGCGGACATCCATCGTTATTTTTTCCAGCACCGACAGCGCATATTTCGACGGCACCGGATTGGGCTCGACGAACAAGGCGCTGTGCAAGGGGAACAGGCGGTCGTTGATCGCCATCGCCTCTTCGAAGTTGCCGGCCTGCCAGGCATCGTGCATGTCCGCGCAGGCGCGCGGCGCCACATTGGCGGTGACCGAAATGCAGCCATCGCCGCCATTGACCATGAACGACAATACGGTGGCGTCCTCGCCCGACAGCAAGCAGAAATCGTCGCCGATCGCCGCCTTGGTCGCCAACGGCCGCGCCAGATCCATGGTGGCATCCTTGACGCCGACGATATTGGGGCAATCGGCGGCCAGCCGCGCCATCGTCTCGACCGACATATCGACCACCGAACGCGGCGGAATATTGTAGATAATAATCGGAATATCAACGGTGTCGGCGATGGTCTTGAAGTGCGCATACAGGCCGTCCTGGGACGGCTTGTTGTAGTATGGCGTGACGACCAGGGCGCCTTCCGCGCCGGCCTGCTTGGCGTATTTGGTCAACTCGATCGCCTCTTCGGTCGAATTCGAGCCCGCTCCGGCGATAACCGGCACCCGCCCCGCCGCCGCTTCGATGCATAATGCAACCACCCGTTCGTGCTCAGCATGGCTCAAAGTGGGCGATTCTCCCGTGGTTCCCACCGGAACCAGGGCATCGGTGCCTTCGGCGATATGCCACTCGATAATCGTTTGGTAAGCCTTTTCATCGACTTTACCGTCACGGAAAGGTGTCACCAGCGCAACGATCGATCCTTTAAACATGGCTTTTCTCCCCGGCGCCAGCCAGCCGCGTATGGCCGGTACAGTTTCGCACTGCGGCCGACGATACCGGCAAGACCAAATGCTCACAAGGCCAGCAGCGTTTGCTGTTTCGTGGCAATGCTATGGTCTTGCCCGCCGGGCCACCCTACAATCGGATGGGAGCTAAGGCATATGCGAACTCTGTGCAAGCTATTCGTTGCCGCCGCGTTCGGCCTCGCCAGCGTAACGACAGCGCTGGCCCACACCGAAAAGGCGGTTCCACGCCAACCGTCGACTATCGAAAAAGCCTTCAAGGCGGCAGATGGCAAGGCCTGGAAACAAGCTTTCAAGCTGGCCCGGCAAGCGAAAGATCCGCTGGCCGAAAAAACCATCGAGTGGCTGCGCTATCAGGAGCCCGATCCGCGATTGCATTTTACCGCGATCGCCGACTTCATCGACGCCAATCCGAACTGGCCGCGAATGTCGCGCCTGCGGCGCAGCGCCGAGGCCGCCATCGGCAAAAAAGACGACGCCGCGGCCGTCGCCGCATGGTTCGAACGTTTCCCGCCCCTGACGGGCGCCGGCGCGCTGGCCCATCTCGACGCCCTTGCCGCGCTGGGCCAGCCGGCCGAAGCGCAAACCCTGACGCCGCAATACTGGCAGACCCTTGATTTCACCCGCGACCAGGATAAGCGGTTTCAGCGCAAATACGGCAAGCACCTGGTGAAGGCCGATCACCTGACACGGCTCGACCGCCTGATCTGGAAGCATCGCTACTGGCCGGCGCGGCGCATGCTACCACGGGTCGGCAAGGCGCAAGCCGCGCTGGGCCTGGCGCGGCTGGCCCTGATGCGCCGCGAGGCCGGGGTCGATGGCGCCATCGCCCGGGTTCCGGCCAACCTCAGGGAGGCGCCCGGTCTGCAGTACGAACGGCTGCGCTGGCGACGGCGCAAAGGCATGGACCAGGCCGCGCGCGAGCTGCTGTTCACCACCCCGCCGCTGTCCACGAACCTGGACCGCTGGGCCAAGGAGCGGGTGATTTTGGCCCGCCGCGCCATACTCAACGGCCATTACTCCGAAGCGCAACGGCTGGTCGCCCCCCACGCCTTGACCAGCGGCGCGCAATTCGCCGAGGCGGAATTCCTCGCCGGCTGGATCAGCCTGACCTTTCTCAACGAGCCCGACACCGCCTACCGGCACTTCACCCGTCTCCACGATGGTGTCGACTATCCCATCAGCCGCGCGCGCGGGGCCTACTGGGCCGGACAAGCCGCATCGGCATCGGGCGATAAAAAGCGCGCGTTGCGCTGGTGGCGCACGGCGGCGGAATTCCCGGCCACCTTTTACGGACAGCAGGCGGTCGCGGCCCTGGGCAACACCCCTATCGCAATCCCCTTCATTTCGCCGCGGGAACCCGCCGCGGCCGATACTCTCGATCACGAGTTGGTGCAGGTCGTCAGGCTGCTGCACAAACATCGGCAACCGCCGCTCATCATACCCTTTCTGCGCAAACTCACATTTCTGTCGCGCAGCCTCGAACAGCGCTTCGCGGTCATCCAGCTGGCGAACGAGGTCGATCAGCCGCACGAGGCCATCCGCGCGGCGAAGCGGGTAGCGCAACTCGACAACGTGATTCCAAAATCCGGTTACCCCGCCCTGCCCTTCGAAACCGGCGATGCGAACTCGGCCAATCAGCAGAAAAAAGCGCCCCTGGTTCTGGCGTTGATCCGTCAGGAAAGCGCCTTCAACCCCCGGGCCGTAAGCCGGGTGGGCGCACGCGGCATGATGCAATTGATGCCGGCGACGGCGAAGCGGGTGGCCCGCGCCACTGGGCAATCCTACAGCCGCGACCGGCTGTTGGACGACCCCCGCTATAACGTTCGCCTCGGCACGGCCTACCTCGACACCATGATGGCGAAATACGACGGCGCCCCTGCCCTGGCGCTGGCCGCGTATAACGCCGGCCCCGCCCGGGTCAACCGGTGGATACGCCAATTCGGCGATCCGCGCACCGGCGACGTCACCCTTGTCGACTGGATCGAAGCGATACCTTTCGAGGAAACCCGAAACTATGTACAACGGGTGCTCGAATCCGAGACGGTGTACCGCCAACTCATCGTGAGCGAACAGTTGGCGTCGGTGCCCGGAAAATCTGGGGGGATCGGCCTTGACCACAAGCCAACCGGCAGCGGGCCTAACTGACGTCAAAGCCTGCGTCTTCGACGCTTACGGCACTCTGTTCGACTTTAATTCAGCGGTCATGCGCTGCCGCGACGATATCGGCGATGCCGCCGAACGCCTGTCCGACATCTGGCGTCAGAAGCAACTGCAATACACCTGGCTGCGCAGCCTGATGCAACGCCACGCCGACTTTTGGCAGGTCACCGGCGAGGCCCTCGACTTCGCCCTAGCGACGGTTGCAATCGATAACGCCGGTCTGCGCGACCGCCTGATGGCGCTGTACCGCGAACTGGACACATTTCCCGAAGTCACCGATGTGCTGAACCGCCTCAAGCAGGGCGGCATGCAGACCGCCATCCTGTCGAACGGCGCGCCCGACATGCTCAACGCCGGCGTCGATGCGGCCGGGCTCGGCGACATTCTCGACGCGGTGTTGTCGGTCGAGGATGTCGGCGTCTTCAAGCCCGACCCCAGGGTCTATCAACTCGCGGTCGACCGGCTCGGTGTCGCGCCCGCCGAAATTTGCTTCATGTCGTCGAACGGGTGGGACGCGGTGGGGGCCGCCGCGTTCGGCTTCCGCGTGGTCTGGATCAACCGCTACAAGCAGCCGGCCGAGCAACTGCCGGCTCGCCCCGATGTCGTGCTCGACAGCCTGTCGCCGCTGCCCGAATTGCTGGGCCTCAGCACTGGATGAGCGACCCCGCCGTCCCGCTGACGCTGCCCAGCTATGCCGACATAAAAGCCGCCGCCAAACGGCTGGACGGCGCGGCCGTACGCACACCGTTGCTGGAAAACCCGGCGCTGAACGATGCCGTCGGTGGCCGTGTTCTGCTCAAGGCGGAAACCCTGCAGCGCACCGGATCGTTCAAATTTCGAGGCGCCTATAATTTCGTCTCCCAACTCGACGCTGCGCAACGCCGTCGGGGCGTGGTGGCCTATTCATCAGGCAATCATGCCCAGGGGGTGGCGGCAGCGGCGTCCCTGCTCGACGCGCCGGCCACCATCGTGATGCCGTCGGACGCGCCCGCCATCAAACTCGACAACACCAGGGCCCTGGGCGCCAGCGTCGTGATCTACGACCGCCACAGCGAACCGCGCGAGGAAATCGCCGCCCGCATTGCCGCCGAAACCGGCGCCACCCTCGTGCCGCCCTACGATCATCCGTGGACAATCGCCGGACAGGGCACCGTCGGCCTGGAACTCGCCGCGCAAGCCGCCGAGGCCGGCGCCATGCCCGATACGCTGCTGGTGTGCTGCGGTGGCGGCGGGCTGACCGCCGGAATAGCCACCGTGTTCGCCGAGGCCGCGCCTGAAACCGCTATCCATACCGTCGAGCCGGTGGGCTTCGACGATACGGCGCGCTCGCTGGCGGCGGGAGAGATGGTCTCAAACCAGCCCGGTGGTCACTCGATCTGCGATGCGCTGCTGGCGCCGGAACCCGGGCTGTTGACCCTGTCGATCAATCGGCGATTGGTGACCGGCGGGATTTCGGTATCGGATGACGATGTGCGGCGGGCGATGGTCTTCGCCTGGCGGACGCTCAAACTGGTTGTCGAGCCGGGGGGCGCGGTGGCGCTCGCCGCCGCCCTGAGCGGCGCTGTCGATTGTCAGGACCGTGTCGTCGCCGTCGTCTTATCGGGCGCCAATGTCGACGCCGCGATGTTCTCGGAAATCCTTAAAGGCAGCGCTGACTAGATAGCTTCTTCTTCGTCGCTGACCAGATTCAGGCCGGAAAGCGACGAGGTGGTATCGCGGCGAACCAGCTTTCCCTCGACGCGCGCATGCGCTTCGATCGAAACATTTTCGTGCACGATGTCGCCGTTGATGTTCGCGGAAGCTGCAATCGCGATATTGGTGACCTGTAGCTCACCGACCACCGTACCCTGGATATCGGCGACCTCGCACTTCGTTTGACCGCGAATTTCGCCGCCCTCGCCCAAGGCAAGTTCGTGGCACTCTATATCGCCAATAACCGTGCCTTCGATTTGAATCGTTCCCGGCGAAACGATATTGCCGGTGATCGTCGTGTCTTTGCTGATGATTGACGGCAAACCCGATGTGCCATCGCTCGTCCGGTCAGTTTTTGAAAACATATTGTCCAGCCCTCAGAAAGTTTGCGGGATCCAATGGTTGACCATCCACCATGATTTCATAGTGCAAATGCGGCGCCGAGCTGCGCCCGGTACTACCGACCAGTCCAACCTTTTCACGAAATTCCAGTTTCTGTCCGCGCTTGACGTAAATTCGCGACATATGCGCGAAGCGTGTGCGGATGCCGAGACCATGATCTACCTCGACGACTTTGCCATAGCCGCCTTTCCAGCCCACAAAGGCAACGGTGCCCGGCGCTGTCGCATGGATCGGATTCTTATTGCGGCTGGCGAAATCCAACCCGGGATGCATCGCCAGGCGATTGGTAAACGGATCGCGCCGGCGGCCAAACGTGCTGGTCAAACGATACTCGTTCAATGGCATGGCGAATGGCAGATGTTTCATCAGAGCCTGCAGGCCTTGCAACCGCAGCAAGCGTTGCTCGACCACAGCCAGTTTCTCACCGGTCTCGGATCCCGGTTCGTCGTCCAGCGCCAGCAAGGGGCCGCCGACACCATCTGAAAATCCGGAGTTCTCACCCAACACCCGATCCAGCATAAGCGGTATATCCAACCCGGCAACGACCAACGTGCGTTCCAACGCGGTAATGCCTAGGTCCGTGCCTTCGCCGAGCCGGTTGATCGATTCAGATTGCGAGGCCTCGAACAATTCCAGCCGGTCGGATAGGCTCGCCACCCGTTCATTCAATTCCCCGCGCTCGGCAACGACACGGGTGCGTTCGGCGTCCAGGGTCTGCACCTCGCCCCGCGCCACATTCAATTCACCGGCGAGGCCGGCTTTCTCGCCGTTCAAACGGCTGATTTCATCCTTCAGGCGCGCAATTTGATCGCCGTCGGACTCTATTTTTTCGGCCAGCCTGTCCCGCTCTACCCGATCCGCCGCGAAGCGTTCCTCGGCCTCGCCAAGCTGGCGCGTAAGACCTTCGCTGCCGCTGGCGCTGTCCGCCAACGCCTCGTTGAGGCCGGAGATTTCACGGTCGCGGGTGTCGCGGAGCTCGATTAATTCGTCGCGTTCCATTTCCAAAGTCGCGATACGGTAGCGAAAGGATGTGTTTTGACCCGCGATTTCTTCGTTTTCCGTCGCGTGCAGGTTGAGCGAACGTTCGCCGCGTTCCAGATCGCTGCTTAAAGTGTCGATTTCTTCCTGCATGTTGCGAATGACGCGATCTGAGGTCGCAATGCGCACATTTCGTTCCGCTACAACTAAGGCACTTGAAACGTAGCGGGAGCTCGAAAAAACAACCCAGCCAACGGTCAGCGCGGCCGCAACGATGACACTTATCTGGCCGAAACGACCGACACGGAAATAGCGCACATGTCCGTCCGAGCGAAGGATAAATTCGCGCCACGGCGGCACCCAACGGGCCAGCAGGGATATGACTTTAGACTTACGCATGATCAGGGAAGATAATCCGTGAGGTTTTTCAATATATAGTTCGCAGGCCTAATCAGCAGGACTGCGTACATCGGCAACGCCGACCATACTATCGCGTGAAATCAGCTCTGCCAGCCGCTCTTCGCTCCAGCCCTCGGTGCCCGCCGGGCGCTGCGGCAGCACCAAATAACGCAGATCTGCGTTGCTGTCGTGCACGCGAACCTGTTTTTGCTCTGGGATCGTGGTGCCGAATTCGGCCAGGACGGCGCGCGGCTCGCGCACGGCGCGAGCACGGTAGTCGCGGCGTTTATACCAGGCCGGCGGCACCCCCAAAATCGCCCGCGGATAGCACGAACACAGGGTGCACACGACCATGTTGTGGACTTCGTCGGTGTTCTCGACCACGCACAGTTCGGTCGGCCGCATATCGATGCCGAATTCGCGCACGGTCTCGTCGCCGCTGCTCAACAGGCGCTGTTTAAAATCTTCATCGACCCAGGCGCGGGCGATAATCTTCGCACCCAGGCCTTCGCCGCGGGCATCCATCGCCTCCATGGCGCGGCGAATTTCGTCGGCGGAAAGCACGCCTTTCTCGATCAAGAGTTCACGCACCGCGGTTTCCAGCGTCTCGGCTTCCAGCGATGGGCGCTCGTCGTTTTGAATCGGCTTGCCGTCATGGGTGTGGGTGGCGTGGACGAGGTCGTGATATTGGTCGCTCATGGCATTGGCTCGGTGATCATGTTTGCGGGGTGGGGATAGGCGTCAGGCCGGCTCCAGCCAGTGCTCGTAAATTTCGAGCTCCAGCGAGTCTTCCGGCTTGCCGGCATAATCCGGCCACAGATCGCTCTGTTTGAAATGCACCCGGTAGAGCATCTTGTAGGGCAATCCGGTCTGGCCATAGGCCAGTGTTTCCGGGTTGGGAAACGAGCCGACGATCCGTTCGACGACGCCCGGCTTGCCGCGCACATATTGCGGCGTGCGCACGTGGCCAGGCTGGTTGCGCTCGATAATGCGCACGGCCTCGCCGGGTTGGAATTTAGGCATCATCGCGCTCCGCCTCCAGGCGCGCCCGCACCTCGTTCTGCTTGGCCTCAAGCTCTTCCTGGCTATAGACGCCCTTTTCGAGCATGAGCCAGGAAATCGCCTGCAGCCAGCGTTCGTAATAGGGATATTTGTGATAATCCTCGCCCAGAGCCTCTTGCATACGGCGCGATTCATCGACCCGCGCGAGCCGCCGCTTGGGATCGAACAGCAGCATCATCATGGCGTCGATGCGCTTTTCCCAATGGGTGGGCTCGTGATCGTGCACAGCCGGATCTATCGGGCCGGCCGTTAGGCCGCCCATATCTTGCGGTCCTCGCATGATCTCCTCCCCCTTAAAAGTCGAGCAATCCAAGGCGCTTGGATTAACTATAACAATACTTGGCGTTCGCGGTCACCGGCATGGCACGCATTAATACCGCCAAATCACCGCATAATTTAGAATTACTCAACGTATTTAGTTTATGATCGCGATACAAGGCAGGAAGCCTAACCGCGTGGCCATGGATCGGCAAACACTAGCCAGAACGCTCGATGCCGGGCGCTCGTCGACGCTGAATTGCTTCGTGACCACCGCGGATATCGCCGCTATGAGCGCGGCGGTTCTCGATGAAGATGAAATCGGTCCCCTGTTTCGCAATAAATACCTGAACAATTGCATCGTCCTGAAAATCGTCGCGGTTACCCGGCGCGACCGGCGGCGGGCCTACGCCACCGATACCCTGCTTTATTTTCCCTATAACGCCGACAACATCTACGAGGGCGGGGATTCGGTGCTCTTTAGCGACCCCAAGCGCGAGGCGACATTACGCCACAAATACGGCTTCGATCCCGACGACCCAAAGCAGGCGAAAAATATCAAACGCGACAACCGCATCCTTGAAATGTTGGCCGACATCCCCACGCTCGACCCGTTTCTGTTGCGCGAGAAGGCCATGCAGATGAACCTCCTGGGTGAAATAAGCCCGCTCTACTTCGATCTGTCGCATGAGGAATGGGTAAAGTTTCAGGCGCCTATCCGCGAAAAAATCGATGCGTTGGTGCGCAAGGCCCTGGGCGTTACCCACAATCTCAAGACGCTGGATATCGCCGACCACGTCACTAAATTTCTCGATAAAATCTGGGAAGCCCGCGACATCGATACGATCGAGGGCTTTGTCGACAGCATGGAAATTCCCCATGACCGGGCGCCGGAATTGTTCTTCGCGTGGAAGGCCATTTGCTACTATCAGGCGCAATTCCGCGCCATCGAACCGGCGCTGAAGCGGATGTTTCAGTGGATCGGCGATCCCCTTACCGCTCTACCGATCGACATGATGACCCTGCGCGACGAATTACGCGATCAGCTCGATGCCGAGATCACGCTGCTGAAACAGCGCATGCGAGAGTATTACCGGGAAACGGTGGCGATCCTCGACAACTACGAGGACAGCTATCTACAGTTTATCGAGCACGGTAACCCCGAACCCTTCAAACGCTTTTTGGCCAGCGCCCAGCATCAGTACTTAACCTTCGCCGCCTGCCTGAGCGCAAACGCCCATGCCGTCAATCTGCTCGAGGATCAATGGCGCCGCGGCGGCCCACAGGTTTACGCGGTTCAGCACCGCGAGTTGCTGGATTGTCTGTTGTCGATCTACGGCATCGACCGCGCGGAAACCTTGGCGTTAACGGCTTAACCGGAGCCGCCCGGCCGGAAACCGTCAATCGGGCCGAATCATCGTAAAACTTTCATCGACGACCGTGTAATCCATATAGCCCAGCCGCGCGACCGGCCGCAGCAAGCCGATATCGATGATGCCATCGACGATGACGCTGTCGTCGATATGGATGCCGATCACTTCGCCGATGACCACGTGGTTGACTGCGCCGCGGCTGCCCGCCGGCAGTTCGACCGTTTGAATATACCGGCACTCGAACGCCGCCGGCGATGCCGCCACCCGCGGCGGCGCGACTTTTTCGCTGGCCACCGCCTCCAGGCCGGCGGCTTTCATTTCATCGA
>SMVB01238968.1_pt1 | contig 12100 bp, 9 predicted proteins | sample 2456461 | NCBI WGS metagenome assembly SMVB01 (sample SAMN11095934, study PRJNA526329) | marine sediment metagenome | biome: Marine sediment; feature: Surficial sediment; material: Deep marine sediment; isolation source: Hadal surficial sediment | place: Pacific Ocean | collected 2014-05 | depth 0-1...
CCCTGGTGTTTTGTCAGGTCTCGCCTTGATCTGACATGGATCAAAACCATGCCTGATCATCCTCAGAAGTAAAAGTACGGTATGTGCCAGATCAATTATACGAATTCTTGGTTTCCAACAAGGAATTCTCGATCCACCCGTCAACCATATTTTCAAGTACTGACAATGGAACAGCGCCTTTGCCCAGGACAACGTCATGGAAATCCCTGATGTCAAATTTGTCACCCAGCGCAACAGTTGCCCGTTCGCGTAGTTCCAGGAACTTAAGCTGGCCCAGCTTATAAGCGAGAGCCTGACCCGGCCATGAAATATAGCGGTCAATTTCATTGATGATGTCTAGCTCCTGACGGGCCGCATTGGCAATAAAGTAGTCAATTGCCTTCTGCCGTGACCAACCTTTGTAATGCATACCCGTGTCGACCACAAGTCGTACAGCGCGCCACATATCATAGGTTAGCTGACCAAATCTGGAATAGGGATCCTTATACAGGCCAAGCTCATATCCCAGCTTTTCACTGTACAACCCCCACCCCTCAACAAAAACTGTGAACCCCGAATATCGACGAAAATCAGGCAACTGCTCCAACTCTTGTTGCAGCGCTATCTGCAGGTGGTGACCCGGCACAGATTCATGGACAGTTAATACCTCCATCTCATACTTTGGCCTTGTTTCAGGTTTATATAAGTTGACGTAGTAATAACCGGCTCGACTGCCATCTGCTGCAGGTCTCGTGTAATAGGCAGTGGTAGTATCCGGTGCGATTGCCTCAGGGATCGCCTTCACGCCGTATGGCATCCGCGGCAAGTTGCGGAACAAATTGACTAACTGTGGATCAATTCGCTTGGCGATGGCGAGGTACCCATCGAACAATTCCTCGGGGTTATCGTAATAGAATTTCGGATCAGTTCTAAGGAAGTTGATGAACTCTTCGAAACTTCCATCGAATCCCACTTCCTCAATAGTCCTGATCATTTCCTCCCGAATTCTTGCTACTTCCTTTAGACCAAGCAGGTGAACCTCATCAGGAGTCATGTCTGTGGTTGTAAACTGTCGTACCCGAAATTCATAGTAGGCCCTGCCATTCGGTAAATCTGACGCTCCAACAGTGTTGCGACAGGCGGGCAAATATTTTGTGGTGAAAAATTCATACAACTTCTGGTATGCCGGGATGACTTTCTCTTCGATAACCTCCTGTGCAGCATTTCTGATCCGTTGCCTTTCCTGGGGCGTAAATTTATCCGGTATCTCCCTAAAAGGTTTGTAAAACAGACTCTGCTCCGGTTGCTCAACCAGTTGTTTTTCGATCTGACCAGGCACTCGTTTCATGATGATTTTCGGCGGTAGAATTCCTTTAGCCATACCTTCTTTCATGAGGTCAATAGTTTGTTCCATGTAGGAATCGATCTTGTTTAAGCGTGCCAGCCAATCATCATAGTCTGCAACCGTTTTCATTCGAAGACGATTACCGGTTTCATCCAGGGTCTGGATACCACCTCGCTGGCTAATGGGAATCAGTACTGAATTAAACTGATAAGCTTCCACCCGGTCTCGATACTTGCGTTCAAACAATTCATAGTTGATCTTTTCTTCCTCACCCAGCAGTTCCTGATCAATACCGTGCAAATCACCAAGCGCCTGCAGGTCACCTTCATGCCTTGAAATTCTGGCTTCAGCACTCAGATCTTTCCACTGCCGATTAAATCTCCTGTCACCCAGGCGTGATGCCCAGACCGGATTCTGTTCCAGGTCACGCGCCCATTGTTCATCGAAAATGGCATGCATCTTCGATACTGCCGTGGGAACGCTGGCAACATCCGCAAAAACAGGCGTCCCAGGCACCAAAGTACACGCTAACAATATTGATAGGGTGATGGGTCGTGAGATGGTCATAAGCGCCTCCTTTTGCCTGTTCTGTCTCGCAGGTCGCACTAACAGTTTACATTCTGTAATATTCATCATATCAATTATTCAGAGACAGCCATATGTTGAAAGCCACGCAACTCGGAAAAAACAGCGGACTTCGCGTATCCCAGCTGTGCCTCGGCACCATGAATTTCGGTGAACCTGGAAAGGGACACCAGGGTGACTGGACGCTCGGCCCGGATGACGCCAGACCAATTTTCAAGGCTGCCATTGATCATGGTCTATTCTACTTTGACTGCGCGGATATCTATGGCGTGGGTGCGTGTGAAATAGTCGTCGGCAAATTGTTAAAAGAACTGTTACCGCGCGATGAATATGTTCTGACAACGAAAGTGGCCATGCCCATGGGGCCAGGGGCAAACCAGGGAGGATTGTCGCGCAAACACATCATGGAAGGTATTGATGCCAGCCTGAACAGAATGGGTCTTGACTACGTGGATCAACTCATCATCCACCGCCACCCTCATGGCGCACCGGGTCAGGTGGCAGTCCCCATCGAAGAAACGATGGAAGCGTTACACGATGTCGTAAAAGCCGGAAAGGCGCTTTACCTTGGCGGTTCATCCATGTTCGCATGGCAATTTGCCGAACTGCAAATGACCGCAGAAAGAAATGGCTGGACAAAGTTCATTTCCATGCAGAATCACTACAATTTGATCTATCGTGAGGAAGAGAGGGAGATGAATCCTTACTGCGCTAAAACAGGCGTCGGGCTCACACCCTGGTCACCGCTCGCAAGAGGCATTCTTACCGGCGCCTATAAGGGTTCTTTTGACAAGGGTTCAACCAATCGCTCGAAAGGCGGCGACCGAAAACGAACCGAGGGATTGTACCGGGGAGATATGGATTTCAAGATTGCTGGCCGTGTTGTCGAGATCGCCAAAAAGTATGGTAAATCACCCGCACAAATTGCCCTGGCGTGGCTACTCAACAAACCTGAAGTGTATTCACCCGTGATCGGTGTATCCAGAATCGAGCAACTCGATGATCTTGTTGCAGCTGCCGAGATAACACTTGAGGACGATGATGTTGCTTATCTCGAAGAACTCTATAGACCCCTGGACAATCTTTTGTCCATCGGGTTTTCCTGAGAACCCCGTATACTGGAGTTAGCAACCGGAATGCAGCCGATCCAGGCGCGGCTATTAACCGCAAAAGGAGCACTCGACAGTCCGATAGTTATTCACCCGGCAAATACAGCGGGATAAACCGGTTGCAATTGAAGTTCCGGTATTTCTGCTACAATTAGGCGCTTTTCTGCTCCCTGAAACAGTGAGAAATAAATGAATCACTTCGACGTTGTCATCGTTGGTGCCGGACTCTCTGGCATTGGCGCCGCCTATCATCTGCAGCACAAATGCCAGGGTAAGACCTTCGCCATTTTGGAAGGACGGGGAGTGATTGGCGGAACCTGGGATCTCTTCCGATATCCCGGCATTCGTTCTGACAGTGACATGCACACCCTGGGCTATAACTTTAAGCCCTGGCTCGAGGAAAAAGCGATTGCAGATGGTCCTGCCATACTTAATTATGTTAACGAAACCGCTGACGAAAATGACATCAGGAAGACCATTCGCTTCAAACACCTTGTGAAGTCAGCCGCCTGGTCCACCAGCACTGCAACCTGGACTGTGCAGGCAGAACTGGCGGAAACCGGCGATACGATTGAATTCACCTGTAACTTCCTCTACCTGTGTGGTGGTTACTACAAATACGATGAAGGTTACACGCCGCAATTCAAAGGGGCCGACACATTCAAAGGTATCACTGTGCACCCCCAGTTCTGGCCTGAGGATCTTGATTATTCAGGTAAGAAGGTCATCATCATTGGCTCAGGTGCGACCGCAATGACGCTCGTTCCTGCCATGGCCAAAAACGGCGCCCAGATCACCATGTTGCAACGATCCCCGACGTACGTCGTATCCGTTCCCGCTGTCGACAAGATCGCTATTGCGCTTCGAAAATTTCTCCCTGAAAAATGGGCTTATGCGATTACCCGGTTCAAGAACATCAAGCTCGGGAATTTTTTCTATAACAGAACACGTTCACAGCCAGAGAAGGTGAAAACCAAACTTCTTGATATGGTGCGCACCGCATTGCCTGACTATGACGTGGATACCCACTTCACTCCGAGTTACAACCCGTGGGATCAAAGGCTTTGTCTTATTCCTGATGATGACCTCTACAATGCAATCAAGGACGGAACGGCAACGGTGGTCACTGACACGATTGATACCTTCACCGAAACAGGGATCAAACTGGCGTCGGGCACAGAACTGGAAGCCGATATTATCGTGACAGCGACTGGTCTCAAACTATCGGTCGCAAACGGTCTTAACATCAGTGTAGACGGCGAGGCGGTCAACTTTCCAGACACTGTTTCCTACAAGGGCATGATGTACTCTGATGTCCCGAACCTGATCCAGACGTTTGGTTACATCAATGCTTCATGGACATTGCGGGCAGATATCATTGCAGAGTATACCTGCCGGTTGCTCAACAGGATGGATGAACTCGGCATGCGAACATGCACACCAGAGTTGCGTGAAGAAGACAAGAACATGGCACTGTTGCCGTGGATTAAAGACTTCTCATCAGGTTACATGCAACGCTCGATGCATCTTTTGCCAAAGCAAGGCGATAACGGGCCCTGGAAGAACACCCAGAATTATGCCAAGGATAAAAAGTTGATCCGTTCCGGTCCTCTGGAAGATGGGGCGCTACAATTCAGCAATCCTGTGGATACTGTCGAAGCGCTGCAGGGTGACTTAGAGCTGGAAGAGAGAACTGCTGACGCTGCATAATATAACGGCTAGTCAGGGACACTCATTCACCCAACAATAAAGACACGAGCAATGGACTATTCACCCCACAGTATAAACTCCCTGTTTCAGCAGTTGGGCTTGCCCGCAACGGATAGTGACATTGATAATTTCCTGATTCAGAACAAACTGAATCATGATACCCGGCTGGTCGATGCGGATTTCTGGACAAAGGCGCAGTCAACCTTTCTCAGCGAAGCGCTGGACGACGACGCAGACTGGGCCGGGATTGTTGACCAGCTCAACGCCAGACTTCGACATTAATTGAATTGCACTGTGCCCTTGATGATCGTGATTATGGGGATGGAAGCAGCCTCGGCTGCTTATCAGCAGGATAGAATGCCTATGGACGTTCCCACTTTCAACATAGAGAGAAATTGAGTCGAATCTGAATCCGGACACAATAACTGGCATCGCGACAAGTCGTATTAGGAAAATTGTTTGTTCGACTAATTGAGTAAACAGATGGTCTTCTGTTTACCATGCAGCTAGGCGAGGGGGTTTCCCATGGCATAGATTCGTTACATTGTAAACAACGTGCAAGAGTCGGTTAACTTCTATGTTACAAAATTGGGATTTGAACTGGAACAGCAGTTTGGCCCGGCGATGGCGATATTGAATCACGGTGACTTGCAACTCTGGGTGGCAGGACCAAAAGCATCTGCATCCAAACCAATGCCAGATGGTCAGCTACCGGCACCAGGAGGATGGGCCAGATTTGTTCTCAGCGTCGAAGATCTGGAATCGCTGTCCTCAACGTTAAAATCCTCTGGTGTAAACTTTAGAAATGAAATAGTCGAAGGCCCCGGGGGAAGACAAGTTCTCTGCGAAGACCCCTCTGGTAACATAATCGAACTTTTTCAAACTGCTTAACAGGAAGCCTTGCCAGGCGTAAATACTGCAATGATACCAATAACATTCCGGAGTTAAGAATCACATACAAGCCAGTACAATTTTTTGTATTAACATTTTCAGTTACCTGGGTATGCTGGTTTGCCGCCCCCTATTTCGGCGATGCGGAAAGCGGTGATCCCATATTCCCCACACTGATGGTGTTCGGTCTGTTAACCCCCTTTGCCACTGCTTTATATCTCACCCTTACTTCGAAAAACAAAAAGCTAAAACAAATATTTTTCAATAAGTTGCTTAATATCAGGCTTATAAAGCCGGGAAGCATTCCTCTGTTTCTGATACTTTTTCCGGCATCAATGATTGTATCCATACTGGTTTCAATTTTGTTTGGATTTTCTCTTGATCAATTTTCTATCGCTGAGGAGTTTTCTTTCAGTGTCGGTGCCGTTCCAACACTTCTTGTTCTTTTACCTGCAGCGTGTTTCGAAGAACTAGGCTGGAGAGGATACGCGGTTGAAAGCCTGAACGATAAGTATAACTATTTTGTAGCGACTTCCATTTTTGGAGTGCTCTGGTCGCTCTGGCATCTTCCCATGTTTTTTTATTCCCCATTCTTACCAGGCAGAATTACTCGAAGAAGATTTCCTACTGGTGATTAATTTCTTTGTAAGTATTGTTCCGCTGGCATTTATCATTAGCTGGTTTTGCAAAAAGAACAGCGGAAGCATATTAGGAGCGATACTGATTCACACTATTATTAATATAACCGGAAGCATGGGGTCGGAGTAAAGTGCCGGGGTAAACCTCACGCTCTTTAGTGGTCATCGCTTACACAATATAGCGATTCTGACGCTTCGCCCCTAGCCCGGATTATTCATGAAGAAATGAAAACAGAAGCCCTAATTGTGCGAAAATAGTGTTTGCAAACAAATACTTAAACACAAAAAGAGACTTCTGTATGACGAACAATACTACCCGACCGTGTGTTCTATTCAAGGAGCTTTCAAAAAAAATTATTACTCCCCGATTTGACCAATAACATTCAAGTTCAGATGGCGGTGCGATACTGCTAAAGGCCTGCGACGAAAAGCTCAAATTAAGCGAGACAATGGCGTCCTGCCTGGAAGATGATCGGCAACAAAGCAAAGTACAACATTCGCTGAAGGAAATGTTTCGCCAACGGATGTTTAGTATCGCCTGTGGCTACCCGGATACGAACGATGCAGCACGCCTAGCTGGTGATCCAATTCTCAAGCTGCTAAGCGGTCGTGATGCGATTGATGGAGATGACCTGGCATCGCAACCGAGTCTGTCCCGGTTCGAGAATCGTGTTAGTCGCCGCGCCTTGTTACGCATGTCGGAGGGTCTTGCCGAAACTGAGATCCAGCGCCATAAACGGCGCAAGAATAAAGTGAAACTGATCACTATTGATTTTGATCCGACGGCAGATGAAACGCATGGCAATCAGCAGTTGTCCTTATTCAATCGTTTCTACGACAGCTGGTGTTATTTACCCCAGGCGGGTTTTCTGACCTTCGATGATGAAGTAGAACAGTATTTATTCTGTTATGTCTTGCGACCTGGTGATGCACCGGCCAAGCAGGGGTTTATTGGTATTTTGAAACGGTTAGTGCCAGGACTACGTCAAGCCTTCCCCAAAGCGCGGCTGCGAATACGTTTGGATTCAGGTTTTAGTGGCCCGGAACAATATGAATTTTTTGAACGAGAGCGACTTGAATACGTCGTCTGTATGGCTATAAACCCGGTACTCAAGCGTTTGGCGGAACCAGCGATGGAGTTAGTTCGCAAGGACTATGAGAAAGACCCGGATTCAACACCACGCAATCGCTATAAGACGTGTCAGTATGGTGCTGGCAGCTGGAACCAAAAACGGCGGCTGATTATCAAAGCGGCCATTACCTTGCATGCCGGCCGTGAGCTAAAGGAAAATCCGCGTTTCATCATCACTAACATCAAAGGCCCGGCGAAGCACATCTACGAACGTATCTATTGTGCCCGTGGTGACGTCGAGAACCGCATCTGAGTGGCATCGGATTGGCCGGTCAGTTGGCGCTATTCCTACCTGACACCAGGACATTACAAAGCAACATCTTCACGGCACCAGTCGAGGGAGTCCTTTCGCTAAAATTTGGTAAAAAGCTATGTTTCACAATAAAGCCAATATAAATGATATCGTATCAATATCATTATCCGGGCCTAAGCCCACTTCAGATGGAAACATATATGATTCAAGACGTAATTGGCATCCACTGCATCATTCATGAATAATGCAGGCTAGGGTGATCACTGTCCGAGCAGTTTAAGGCAATCATCCAGCATCAGATACAGGCTTGGTACCATTAAACGCATTTTTGCAAGATTGCAAAAGTATCCACATGAGGAATCTTTGGGAACAGATCTTGGGAAGCGTGCTGGATGACTAATGTCTGATTGGGTGCTGCATTGAGTATCAAGAGGAGAACCTGATGTCTTTGATGAAAAAAATAGATGTGTTCTTAATCTTGTTTGTTGGATTTAATTCGCCAATTTTCATATTTTGAATGTACACCTCTTGAGAGGGTTGAAAAATATCCTTCCACAACATCGACAACCGATAAAATAACAACAACAATAATCGACAACTTGATGGCAACAAGTGGACCTGCAATCGAGATACATATTCCAATGGACGCTAACGACCAAATTGTAGCGGCAGAAGTCACCCCCACTATCAGGCCTTCTCTTGCCATCATGACACCGGCACCCAGAAAACCGACACCAGTGACAATCTGCCCGATAATTCTTGTTGGGTCTGACACATCGTTATTGACAAGCGATGCCAGAGTAACAAAAAAATAGGTGCCCAGGACGATCAAGGACGAGGTCCTTATACCGACAGGTTTTCCTCTCAATTGTCTTTCCAGGCCAATCGCTGCTCCACAAAAAAAGGAAGCGAATATACAACTCCAGCTGAATGGAGCAATGGAAAATATGCTATCTATATTCATGCCATGTTCATCCCAGGATAGAAACAGGAAAATCATCAGTGCAGCAGCAGTTTTTGGGTAGTTTGACTGATCAAGGTGCTGAATGCACTCTTTGCACCGGCAACAGCTGTTTCAATCTCCTGCCGGGCGGCGAATGGCACTTCGCCTAACAACTCCTGGGTGGAGGGATTAAGCACTGGCAAGGTTTGCCCACTGGTGCTTTTTACAATTTCACCGTTAATTAATAGAGGAATTTGTCTGGTCATGAACTTTCTCCAGCATGGATTGAATAAATTGACGTCCCTTTTGGGCATACTCGAGTGGATTCGCCTGCGCAGGGTCCTGCTCGGCTTCGACGATTAACCAGCCCTTGTAGCCTAATCGGGCCAGGGCTTCAAATATAGGGAAAAAGTCAATACCGCCGTCACCCGGTACGGTGAATACACCGGCGATGACGCTGTCCAGAAAACTCAGACCCTGTGGTTTAACCTGCTGTAAAATATCCATGCGGATATCCTTTAAATGCACATGTTGAACACGCAGTCCCTGTTGGTAAATTAATCGCGCCGCGTCCGCACCCGCGTAAACCATATGCCCGGTGTCGACCACCAAAGAAACCAGTTCAGGCAAGGTACTTGCCATCAATTGGGTGATTTCTTCGAATGTTTGGATCGCCGTACCCATGTGGTGATGGTAGGCAATACACAAGCCTTGTTCACGTGCCATTTCGCCGATGTCGTGTAGTCCATCAACCAACCTGCGCCACTGCTGTTGAGTCAATGCAGGTTTATGCTTGCCAGTCACGGGGCAATTCTGATCGGTATAAATACTTTGCCCCGTTTCGCAGACCACCACCAGCTTAGCCCCCATGGCTTTTAAAAATTGCAGATGGTCTGAAAAGGCGGAAACAGTTTCCCGATAAAGTCCCTCCTCGGTAAAGTGACAGCTAAACCAGGCGCTGGCGATCTGTAAATTCAGCGGTTCGATCGCTCGTCGAAGGTCATCGGGACTGCGAGGAAACTTATGCCCGATTTCACAACCTGCGTAACCCGCCTGGTGCATCTCCTCAAGGCATTGCTGAAACGGAATATCGCCACCCAATTGGTGCAAATCATCGTTGCTCCAGCCAATAGGTGAAATACCAATTTTTACCTGCATGGATATCATACTTTCTATTCCTACCATGCAATCCTGCTTGCAATAATAGTTCGGCTAATAGGGTTTGACTTGCTTGATCTTGTTTTCCATTGTTTGATACGCCTGCTTCACCTCGTCAGCAGTGGAAACTTCCGCCACCGCAACGCGCCACCAGGATTCATAACCTCCGGACATGGAGTTGGCATTGACGTGGATTTCGATCAGTGTGGATATGGATGATTGCTTGGCTTCCTGTAAGCACTGATTGAACTCAGTCACATCATTGGCTAGCATGGCGTTCGCACCCAGGGCGCGGGCATATTGCACGAAATCAACCCGCAGGGTTTCACCTTCCAAACGTTGTGAGGCCTTATCACGATAGCGAAATTCATTGCCAAACCCTCGACTGCCCTGGGATTGTTGCAAGCCCTTAATGCATTGGTAACCCTGGTTATTCAACAGAATGATGGTAATTTTGTAACCCTCTTGGATACTGGTGAGCAATTCTGAATGTAACATCAGATAGCTGCCATCACCAACGAGCACGTACACCTCTCCATGCGGATGAGCCATTTTGACACCCAGTCCTGCTGCCACTTCATACCCCATACAAGAATAGGCGTATTCCAGATGATAGTCTTTGGGTGTCTTGCTGCGCCATAAACGGTGTAAATCGGCGGGCAGACTGCCCGCAGCACTGACCACTACATCCTGTTCAGACACGAAGTCGTTCAACACCCCTAACACCATGGTTTGGGAGTTGCCATCGCTAATTTTAGTGCGGTAAAGTCGATTCACTTCCTGCTGCCATTCTTGACGCCATTGAGAAATCTGTTGTTGATAACCCTGGTCTGTGGCGTAACTCTTTCCCCTGGTTTGAAGACTCTCTAGCGCCTTGTGAATCGCCTGTAATCCCAGTTTGGCATCTGCTTGCAGCAAAGTAGCTCCCATTTTGTAACCGTCAAAGGCACTGACATTGAGTTGCAAAATCTTGACCTGAGGATGTTGGAAAGCCCATTTAGAGGCGGTGGTAAAATCTTGCAGGCGGGTGCCGATGGCTAAAACAAGATCAGCTTGTGCGGCAAGTTTGTTGGCCACCTGGGTACCTGTCACACCGATTCCACCAACGTTCATCCGGTGGCTCCATGGCAGCGCGCTTTTCCCCGCTTGAGTTACTGCTACGGGGACGCCGAATTGATCAGCGAAAGTCGATAAGCTATCACAGGCCAGGGAATAATGTACGCCACCACCAGCAATGATCAGTGGTTGCTTCGCGGCTTTGATGGCCGCGACAGCCTCTTCAATAGCACGATCCGATAAATCACGCCTATCCAGATACCAGGTGCGTTTTTCGAAAAATACTGTGGGATAATCATAGGCTTCTGCCTGTACATCTTGCGGCAAACAAAGAGTCACTGCACCCGTATCAATCGGATCAGTCAAAACGCGAAACGCATTTAAACAAGCTGTCATCAATTGTTCAGGGCGAGTAATACGGTCCCAGTATCGGCTGACAGGACGCAAACAATCATTGGCTGAAAGTGCATAATGGGTTGGATCTTCAATCTGCTGCAGTACGGGGTCAGGTTGACGGCAAGCGAAGATATCTCCTGGCAACAATAATACCGGAATGCGATTGGCCGTTGCCGTTGCTGCAGCCGTTACCATATTGGTCGCACCAGGGCCGATAGAGGTGGTACAGGCAAAAATGGCTAAGCGATTTTTTTGTTTGGCGTAAGCCGTCGCCATATGAACCATGCCCTGTTCGTTATGACCTTGTATAAAGATTAACCCAGAGTCACCATTTTCTAAGGCTTCACCTAAGCCGGTGACATTGCCATGTCCAAAGATGCCAATAATACCACTGACAAACGGTTGAGAAATGCCGTCGATTTCGATCCACTGATTGGCGAGAAATTTCAGTAAGGCCTGTGCCATGGTAAGACGTTCAGTTGACATAGCTCCTCCTTAGATAGTATCGGAATATGAATAACTTTCGACATTTTTGTTAACCCACTTTTATTCAGCGCTTTTCGAAGGCTGCCAAACTCGCGCATTGGCCGCTTCTGTTTGTGTCCAGGCATGTTCTTCTGTGAATTCCGGCACCGCATAAGGATTATTTTCCAAATGACGGATCACCCAAATATAGTACATGCCGTAACCTGGTGCTGCGACGTGTGCGTGATAGAGTTCATGGAGAATTTTTAAGGTATCGTAGTGACGTATTTTTACTACCTGCTGCTTGCCACTGTTATCGTTATTGCCATGGTTATCATCCTTTAAAAAACGCTGCCAGGGTTGCCAAAATATACTACGACCAATGGCAAAACCACTAACTTTTCCCGAGGCTTTCGCGCGGCCAATTAACGGGCCGAAAC
>SMVB01056611.1_pt1 | contig 12099 bp, 12 predicted proteins | sample 2456461 | NCBI WGS metagenome assembly SMVB01 (sample SAMN11095934, study PRJNA526329) | marine sediment metagenome | biome: Marine sediment; feature: Surficial sediment; material: Deep marine sediment; isolation source: Hadal surficial sediment | place: Pacific Ocean | collected 2014-05 | depth...
GCCGTACATGGGTACCAGCGCCGGCTCCAACCTGGCCTGTCCAACCATCATGACCACCAACGACATGCCCATCGTCCAACCGGCTTCGTTCAGCGCCCTGGACCTGGTCCCCTTTCAACTCAACCCCCATTACCTGGATCCCGATCCCGGCTCCACCCACAGGGGCGAGACCCGCGAGACGCGCCTGCGTGAGTACCACGAGATGAACGACACCACCGTCATCGGCCTGCGGGAGGGCGGCATGCTACGCATCGAGGGCGATCACATGGTCCTCAAGGGCACGGTGAGAGCACGCATCTTCGTGAAAGATCGGCCCGCGCGGGAAAGCGAACCCGGCGCCGATCTCAGCGAGCTGCTCGTCCCGGCCGCCTGAAGAGGACCCTGTCAGCCAACAGCAGTCCCGGTTATGCGTCATCTATCCGGGTTTTGGGCCGGGATGCCCGCGATATCCAGCAGCGACCAGCCCACTCATCGCTGCGGTCATCCTGGATCTGGCTCATTCTAGGACAAAAAAAGGCCCGGCACGGAGCCGGGCCCTTCTTCATGGCCGGAGTATGACCTCCTGGATCAGCTTTTTGCCTTCTTGGCTTCCAGGTTGAGGGTGATCTCCACATCATTGCCCAGAACAAAACCGCCGCCCTCGATCACGTCGTTCCAGGAAACGTTGAAATCCTTGCGGTTGATGGTGACCGACGCTTCGAACGCCCCGCGCCGGACACCGTACATCTTGCCGAAGCCGAGAATTTCTCCCTCCAGAGTCACCGCCTTGGTCACCCCCCGGATGGTGAGATTGCCATCGATGAACAGCTTGGTGTCACCCTGGAGCCTGATCCCAGTCGATTCGAACGTGATTGCAGGGTGATTCTCCACATCGAAAAAAGCATCGCTGCGCAGATGGCGATCGCGAGCCTCGTCGTTGGTATCGATACTGGCAGACTCGATCTCCACCTTCACGGAGCTGTTGGCGAAGTTCTCCTCATCGATCATGAGGGTGCCCGAGAACCTGGAGAACCGACCTGGCACCTTGCTGAAGAAGTGGCGCACTTTGAACGTGATGGCGGTGTGCTCCATGTCCAGGTTGTATTTCACCAGTTCCGCCTGGCTGGGAACAGCCAGCGTGAGGCTCCCCAGGACCAGCACCGCGGCCAGAGCAGTCGAGACATGGCGTCTCATTCGTGTGTTCTTCCAGCGCAACATCGTTCTTCCTCCACAATTTTGAGCCGTTGAGAATTCCGGGCCGGGACGTTACCAACGACCCGCTGTTGCTTCCGTGTCCGTCAACGCTGACACAGACCCCGGCATTCCCACCTGCCGTTCCCGGCGGCGGCAGGCGCAGCAAAATGGGGATTTTCAGTGCTGGATGCCGGTGCGGGTGAGCAAATGGCCCAGAGACCTGTTCAGAAAGTGCTTCCGGCCCAGGAAGGGAATCAGGAGCTTGCGCCGACGGGTGAGACGCTGGAAGGTCGCCTTGATGCCTTCATGGTCGGGGTCGCTGCGCGCACCCTTCTCAAGGGCCTGAACGGCTTCTCTCCGCCGGTTGGCCCGCAGAAGGACCATGGCCAGATTATGCTGAAGGTCCGGGTGCACCGGGCCATGACCGACAGCCGCGTGACACCATTCCAGGGGCTGGGCGGTCCGTCCCCAGACCATGGCGACGCACACCCCGTAGTACGACATCAGCGCCTGTCGCTTGGCCTCATTCAGGTCGGCCATCCCGGACTCGAGAGCCGATTCAAACCGCTCGATGGCTCTGAGATACTGGCCATCACGGGTCTGCTGAACGGCCAGGTCCAGAGCCTGAAGATGGGCGCCACTCTCCATACCCTTGAATCTATGTGCCCTGCTACCTGATGCAACCGGCAAGAGGGACTCGAAGCGGCACTTCGACCGCAGCGCCCTAAAAACAAGGAAATCGACTGAACCGCCCCGGTTGTTCCGGCGACCTTCCCGCATGACTCCAGACGCCATGACTGAAGCCGCCTGACCGGCCCTATCCTGCCTCACCGAGCCGTGAGTCGTCAGTTCACTCCCATGTGGCCCAGGGTCATCCCTTCACGTTGACGACCTGGCGCAGCACGTGCTCGATCTCGATGAGGTCGCGCTGGTTGTTCATCACCGTCTCGATGTTCTTGTAGGCGCCGGGTATCTCGTCCAGGACATCGGCATCTTTTCGGCACTCGATCCCCGCCGTCTGCGCCGCGAGATCGACGACCGTGAATTTTCGCCGAGCCTCGCGCCTCCCCATGGCCCGACCGGCGCCGTGAGCGCAGGAACTGAACGATGTCCTGTCGCCCTTGCCCCGGGCGATATAGGTCGCGGTGCCCATACTGCCGGGAATGATGCACCGGTCCCCTTTCCGGGCGCGCACGGCCCCTTTGCGGGTCACCCAGACATCCTTGCCGAAGTGGTTTTCGCGGGCGATGAAGTTGTGGTGGCAGTCGATGCTCTCTTCGATCCCCAGAACCTCCCGCCCAAGCTGCCGCTGCATCGCGCCCAGAGTGGCTGCCATCATGAGATGCCGGTTGTGCAGCGCGAAAGACTGCGCCCACTTGACTGCACCCACATAGTCTGTGAAGAGACCGGTACCTTCCGCCAGGTAGGCCAGGTCGAGATCCGGCAGGTCGATGAAGTGGGCTTTCATGTCCTTCTTCGCCAGGTCGATGAAGTAGGTGCCGATGCGGTTGCCGATGCCCCGGCTGCCCGAGTGCAGGACCACCCACACCCTGTCTTTCTCGTCCAGGCATACCTCGATGAAGTGGTTGCCCGTGCCCAACGTGCCCAGGTGCCGCCCCGTGTTGGTGCGCCTGTGCACCAGCTTGACATGACGGTCGCGCAGAATCCGGTAAGCGTCATCGCCCTTCAGTTTCGCCCATTGTTGCTGCACGGCGCGAGGCATCTCGCCCCAGGCACCGCGGTCGTTGGGGCCGCCGCGGTCTGTCCTCCCGTGGGGCACAGCCTCCTCGATAGCCCGGCGAAGACCTGCGAGATTGTCCGGGAGATCGCTTGCGGCAAGGTCCAGCCGGGTCGCCCGCATGCCACACCCGAGATCGACGCCGACGGCTGCGGGGATGATGGCCCCGGTGGTCGGAATCACGCTGCCGATGGTGGCTCCCAGACCCCAGTGGACATCCGCCATGGCTGCGATGTGCTGGTGAATGAACGGCAACTGGGCCATCTGCTCGAGCTGAGTACGCGCCCGCGCTTCCAGATCCTGGGTGTAAACCATGACAGGCACCTTGCCTGCCGTGATCACCTCTCTCACCGGCATTTGTCCTCCTTTGCCTGTCTCGGGGCATCGTCCACGCAGGACCAAGCCAGGCAAGTCGATTCCGAACGATCAACTTCGGCGCCATCTCGCCCGCCAAAGAGGTTAGCGCCCCGCAATCGATGACGTGCAAGCGGCGGGGAAAACCCTTGAGTTATCCTGGAGGAAATTGTTGGATGGTCGGGGCGAGAGGATTCGAACCTCCGACCCCCTGCTCCCAAAGCAGGTGCGCTACCGGGCTGCGCCACGCCCCGACCGATGAGGAATAGGTATTCTAGCGCGCCTGCGGTCAGCCGGCAGCGCCGGCCTCGTTCTCGGCCTCGGTGTAGCGGCACCGGCAGAGACCGCCTGGATGCCTGCAATCGGCATTGGGCAGCATCTGCTGGGCCAGGGCATCGCTGATGGAGAGGCTGCGTCCCGTCAGTTCCCGGCACGCCGGGCATGCGTCCGAGCCGCTGCAGGCAACGCGGACGCGAGTGACCCCGGCAGTCCGCATTTTCTGGAGCAGGATCACCTGGGCCCGGCGCAAGAGGGGTCGCGGATCTTCGCTGCGCCACTGCCGCTCTCTGGCCATCTCATGCAGCAACCGGACCTGGGTAGCCGGCAGCAATTCAGGCAGCCTCTCTTCACACAGCTCACGCAGGAGCGCGCCCAGGGCCCCGGCGCGCGGACGGCCCCTCTCGTCACGCTCCAGGCGCTTGAGGCACTCGTCCTGGGTGATGCCCAGGGGCTCCAGTCGCTCCATGAGATCCACCGCGTCGACTTCATCCTCGGGCACCAGGCCGTGGGGAAAGATCGCCTGGCCACCACGAACGTGGATGCCCTTGCCGCAGGCGGGGCAGACGGTCTTCATGTGGGGACGCTCGGCCAGCCGCTGGCCGCAGGCGGGACAGGACGAGCTTGACTCCGCGTCCTGGCCGCGAGTTCGCCGCGACTTCACCATGGCTGGTGGGGCGGGGGGCGGTTCCGGTTCGACAACAGCTCGTTGCGGAGGGGCCTTCGTCGAGTCCCGGCCGACTCCGCCGCTCACCGGGCCGGCCGGTGCCGGGCCAAGATCGAGAAGGGCCGGCTGAACCGGAGTCCGGGAGCGCCGGCGTGCGCTCCCGGCACCTGGCGCCGGAACCTGTTCGCCACGCTTCGCCATGGCTGGATCGACACGGACGACCGGTCGCCGCGGCGACGAGGACGCGGAGCCAGGTCCTTCCCGGGCCGGCAGCTCTCCAGATGGTGCCGGGGGCCCGGGCACAGCCCTGCCGTCGGGAACCGGGGGGAAATCCCTGCCCGGCAGCGTGTCCGCTGGGGGTCCGGAGGGATCCTCAGGACCCATTCCTCTCAGGGCACTAGGGCGTTTGAGCCGGATACGAATGCGAAGGCGGCGCATACTCAGGTCTCCCCCGGCAGTATATCGCCCACCCCTCCGGTCAGGATCGCGCTCCAGTTGACGGCCAGAGCGGCAGGGATCGAACCATGGTCACTCCGGGGCCGGAGGGGCACTCTTTTCCGCCGGGTCTTCATCGTCTTCAGCCTGCGCAATCGGAACCTTGCCGCCGAGGCTCAGGAATTTCTCGTTGGCCTCCGCCGCCCCGCGTTCGTCACCCAGGCCGGCCAGGACCTGCCCCAGGCTGAACCAGGCCTGAACGTATAGAGGGTTGCGCTGCACGACTTTCCGGAGGACATCCCGGGACTCTTCATGGCGCTCAAGATCCTGGTAGCAGAGGCCCAGGGTGTAGGAAGAATCGATCCGGCGGCCGCCGTCCACGACCAGCGGCTCCAGCGTGGCCACGGCTTGCTCCGGCTCACCCTGCCGGTATTGCACGATGCCCACAAGTTCCTGAGCCCTGCGATTGCCCGGGTCCAACTCCACGGTCCTCCTGCTCTCCGCGGCGGCTCCGTCCAGATCTCCTGCTGCCAGGGCCACCTGGGCCAGTTCATAATGCGCGGCGGGATCGGTGGGAGCCAGGTTGATAGCCGCCTGCAACACCCGGCGCGCGGACTCCAGTTGATTGTCCCGGACATAGGCGCTGCCCAGATAGCGCAGGACCACAGCATTCTCGGGTTGGAGGGCCACAGCGACGCTCAACTCGCCGGCGGCCTTGCCGAATTCACCGCCGTTCAGGAAATTCACGCCACGCTCCACGACCTCCTTGAAATGAGCCAGTTCGTCTGCGGTGGGAGATCGTCGCGCCCGTCCGGATGGTGGTCCCGGAGCCGGTGCAGGCGGCAGCGACACCGCGACCGGAGAGGCGGTCGTAGCATCGCCGGATGCCGTCTCTCCACCACAACCGGGGAACGACAGCATCAGACCTGCCAGAAGAAGACCAACAAAGGCTTTCGGGCAATCTGTGCCCCTCGGTCGGGCAGGTTCCGGGATCGGCTTCATGCGCGTAGCTTAAAAGAGCAGGGCGCCACAGGTCAAGAAGGTGGTAGAGAGTCCAGAGGGGTTCGCCCGGGTGCTGCTTCCCGGGTGCCTGACCGGAACAGGATCCCCGCACCTGAGCCCACGCGGGGAGAACCGGGATGCGCCAGATTGTACCGGCTCCACATGACCATGCCCCGTCGCACGCGGGGGCCGCGTGCGGTCCGGATCAGAAGCCGGACCTGTTCGCCGGGCGGGGGCGGGTAACGGGTCTTCAGAAACAGTCCGTGAATGGAAATATTCTCCGTGAATGCCATGCGCATCTCGCCAGCATCATCGAAGCGAACCAGGAACTTCTGCAGGATCCGCTGATGAGCGCGCCTCTCCGGTGCCGTCATGACCACCTCCCTGATGTCTGCCACCTTCATGTACGCCCAGGTCGTCGGAGGATCAAGTCGTGACGACACCGTGGCGTCGCTTTTCCGCTGACGTCTTGGTAAGAGACTCCCACCAGTCGCGATGGGACCGGTACCAGTTCAGCGTTGAGGTCAGGCCATCACTCAGGGAAATTCGAGGCTCCCAGTGAAATTCTCTGCGCGTCACCCCATCGTCCAGATCGTACCGGCGATCATGCCCCGGACGGTCCTGAACATGACGGATGGCCGTACCGGGCTGGCCGGCCAGATCCAGAATCCGACGTGCCATATCAAGGTTGCGTACGCTGTTGTGGCCGGCAATGGTGTAGGTTCGCCCGGGCTCTCCGTGCAGGAGAATCGCCTCCAGAACACGACAGTGGTCCTGGACATGGATCCAATCGCGCACTTGCAATCCGTCCCCATAGATAGGCATCTCGCTGCCCTGCAACGCGGCCATGGCCAGAACGGGAATGAATTTTTCAGGATGCTGCCAGGGCCCGTAATTATTGGTGCAACGGGTGATGATGCCGGGAAATCCGTGGGTGCGCCAGGCAGCGGCAACCATGAGATCGGCGGCGGCCTTGCTGGCCGCATAGGGGTTGCTGGGACTCAGGGGTGCATCCGGCCCGGCCTGCCTCCCTTCAGGGACAGGGCCATAGACCTCATCGCTTGATATCTGGATGAAGCGCGGCACACCGGCCCGGCGTGCCGCTTCCACCAGGCAGTGTGTCCCGACCACGTTGGTGTGAATGAAAGGATCGGCGCCACCGATGCTGCGATCCACATGGGACTCGGCAGCAAAATGAACGACCGCATCAACTCCGTCTGCCAGGAGGTGCGCCACCAGATCGCGGTCGGCCACATCACCCCGCACAAACTGATAGCCGGGATGCCCGGCCAGATCCGCGAGGTTCTCCTCCCGTCCGGCATAGGTGAGGAGGTCCAGATTCACCACCTTCAGGCCGGTCCGGCCGGCGAAGAGGTGGCGGATGAAGTTCGAGCCGATGAAACCGGCCCCGCCAGTGACAAGGAGTTTCATGGCCTCACCTGTCCTTCAGATCCCAGTCGTAGGGTATTTCCCCGCCATGAGGGTCGATCCGGTATTCATCAGGCTCTCCGGCATGGTAGGGCTCGGTCGGTATGTTCACCACGATCGCCTCGACCGTACCCACGCCCTTGAACCCGTGGGCCACTTCCGGCGGGATCACCACCAGCAGGGGGTTATGGGCCCCGGGATAGAGTTCCATGACTTCACCCTTGCTGGATGAGTCGGGACGGCGGTCATACAGAACCATCTTCACCGTCCCATGCACCACGGCGAAATGATCCCACTGCTCGCGGTGATAATGCCAGCCCTTGACCACCCCCGGGAAGACCGAGGTCATATAAACCTGTCCGAAAGCACGGAAGGCAGGGTCGTCCCGGCGCAGAATCTCCATGAGGCGCCCGCGCTCATCCACGTGCACACTCAAGTGCCTGACAAGAACTCCCTCGATGGCCATGTCGCCTCTCTCCCCCCGAGCACAGGCCACTGTACCATCATGAAGTGCGGCCCCCCTTCCCCCATCGGCGGTTCGGGGCAGGGAGGCCGCAAGGATGGGCTGGTTCACTCGTTCAGCGCAAGAGGGCCAGCTCTTCTTCCACCAGGAAGATGTGCCGCTGCAGCCTGGTGATGCGCTCCCTGGCTTCAGCCGTATCGCGACCGATGCGCGGGTAGTCGTTGATGCCACCGGCACCCCACCGGGCCGCCGCCAGGACATCCTCCCAGTAGCCGACCTCCGCGTCCAGCATGTCCAGATCCAGGATCATCTCGTCCCGCCGCGCTGCCATGGCCTGGGCCGCCCGATCGGGCGCAACCACCGGCATGGGCTCCGAAGCGGCAACCGACGATGCCACGGGCAACGGCGCCAGTTTCATCAGATCGGCATTGGTATAAGCATCCCGCTTGGGGGCAAAGTCCAAATCGTCATTGGTGTATTTCTCCCCCGCCACGGCCATGGCCGGCAGCAGGAGAGCAATCGCTATCAGCGTTTTCTTCATCTGTTCCTCCCGTCTCCAGTTTCACATGCATGAGCCGGACCCGCCAGTGGTGCCCGGGCGGAAAGCCCCACTGAGACCACGTTTCCTGGCCATGTGTACACTTCCTATACGGTGAGGGAGGAGCCTGGTCAATGAGCATCCCCGTTGCCCTGCAGGCCAGACACCGATAAAGTGCTTTGTGCCAATCCACGGAGGTCGACATGAAAATGGGTTTGGTGGGATTTCCCACTGTGGGTAAGACCACCCTGTTCAACATTCTCACCGATGCCGGGGCCGAGACATCGCGGTTCGGGACCTCCGCGCGAGCAGAGAGCCACGTGGGGATGGCAAGGGTGCCGGATGAGCGCCTGACCCGTCTCGCCACCCTCTTCAAGCCGAAGAAGGTCACGCCAGCCACCATCGAGTATGTCGATGTGGCCGGCCTGCGGCGTGGTGACGCCGATTCGGGGTTGGCCCTGGCCGACCTGCGCAACGCGGATGCTCTCCTCCACGTGGTCCGGGCCTTTCAGGACCCGGATCTGGTGCACAGTGAGGGCGAGGTGAACCCGGCCCGGGATATCGACACCATGGAGATGTCCCTGATTCTCTCGGACCTGGATATCGCCCAGAAACGCCAGGAGCGCCTGCAGCTCTCCATCCGCAAGACCAAGCGGCCGGAAGAGCAAAAAGAACTGGCCCTGGTGGAGCGCACCCTGGCAGCCCTGGAGGCGGAGAAACCTCTCCGGGGCGAGGTCTTCACCCCCCAGGAACAGAAGATGCTCCGCGGCTTCGCCTTCCTGTCGGCGCGACCAATCCTCCACCTCATCAACCTGGGAGAGGATGACATCGGGCACCTGGCCGACTTTCGCGAGCACTTCGGGCTGGAGACAACGGGCAACCGCCCTGGCACCGGCCTGCTGCCCCTTTCCGCGCGCATCGAGCAGGAGATCGCCGAGTTGCCCGCAGCCGATGCCGCAGAGTTTCAGAACGACCTGGGCATCCCTGAACCCTGCCGGCCACGGGTCATCCGGGCCTCCTACGAACTCCTCGGGCTCATCTCCTTCTTCACCGTCGGTGAAGACGAATGCCGGGCCTGGTCCATCCCCCGGGGCACTCCTGCCCGCCGGGCGGCCGGTGCAATCCATTCGGATATCGAGAAGGGGTTCATCCGCGCGGAGACCGGGGCCGCCGCCGACCTCCTGGAAGCGGGATCGCTGGCCGCACTGCGTGAAAAAGCCGGTCTTCGCCTGGAAGGAAAGGAATACGAGGTGCAGGACGGCGATGTCATCAATTTCCGCTTCAACGTCTAGCCCCGCGCCGGCAGGAGCAGGAGGCCGGAACCAGGTTAACGGTCCAGCGCTTGCAGGACAGCTTCCGCCAGGAGTTCATCCTCTGATTCATCCACGGTCCGCAAGTCCAGGAGCAGGCGATTCCCGCTGACCCGCGCCACCACCGCCGGTGTGCCGGTGCGCAGCCGGACCGCCAGTTCATCCAGAGAGAGTCCGGGCCGGGCCAGGGCCACCAGCACGGTCGGCACATGTCCGGCGGGAGACGATCCACCGCCAACCCGCGAGATCCCTTCTTGGAGGGTGAGATCTCTCGCCGGCACCCCGCCGGTCTCGAGCCGGCGCCTGAAATCTTCGGCCCGCAGCCTGAGGGCATCCACCGTCAGGGCCAACCGGCGAAGGACGGGAATCTCGGCGAACGCCAGTCCCTGCTCGTGCAGACGCAGGGTCTCCACCATGGCGGCCAGGATCATCTTGTCCGGCCGTAGCGCCCTGGCCATGGGATTGGCGGCCATGGGCTCGACCCAGGTCTCCCCTCCCACGATCAAACCGGCTTGCGGCCCTCCCAGCAGCTTATCGCCGCTGAAGGTGACCACGTCGGCGCCCGCCGCGAGAATCGAAGCGACGGTGGGCTCATCGCGGATGCCCACCGCAGTCAGTTCATGCAGATTGCCACTTCCCTGATCGACCATGAAGGGAATACCGGCGGCCCGGGCCAGTTCAGCCAGTTCCCGGGTTCCTGCCTGCTCGGTGAACCCAACCTGGTGAAAATTTGAAGGATGGACCCTGAGGATGGCACCAACGTGGTCGTTCAACCCGGCGCGAAAATCCTCGATGCGGGTGCGATTGGTGGTGCCCACTTCCTTCAGCACGGCGCCGCTTCGGACCAGGATCTCAGGGACCCGGAACGCCCCCCCGATCTCCACAAGTTCACCGCGACTGATCAGAACTCCGCGCCCGAGACACCATGTATTGAGGGCCAGCAGCACGGCGGCTGCATTATTTCCCACCACAAGCCCGGTTGTATCCGGGAACAGGGCCGCCAGGACCTCGAGCACGGGACCACGGCGGCTGCCACGCCGTCCCTCCTCCAGATCGTACTCCAGCGCCAATGGCTCCGCAGCGGCGCGCGTGGCTGCGGCCACAGCGCGCTGCGCCAGGGGAGAACGACCGAGATTTGTGTGGATCAGGATTCCCGAGGCGTTGATGACCCGCTTGTAAGGAGCCCTGCAGGCCTCTTCAACCTCGGCGACCACCCGGCCCGGCAGATCGGTGATGGCCGCTGTCAGGGCCTCCAGGTCCATGTCTCCGGCCCGGATCTCTTCACGCAGGGCCGCCAGACGGCGGCGGGCTGCATCCCGCACAGCCACCCGCCCATGGAGGTCCAGCGCCGTCGCCAGCCGCGGTGCGGCCAGCAACCGCTCGACGGCCGGCAGATGGCGCAAGAGGCTCGCTGGTGAGGACATGGCGCGATTGAACCACGACGGGCCGGACCCGTCCAACCCCATGCTTTTGATTCAGACCGGCCGGGGACCTAGATTTGAATCCACCGGCCAGAAGGCCGCCATGGGCGCAACAGGAGTCTCTGTGGCCAGTTTCGACAACGACATGCACCGCCTCAAGGAGGGAATCAAAGCCATGCAGGTGGCCTACAACCGCTATTTCACCGGCGCCCTTGACCGGCCGCCTGTGGAAATGCAGTCGAGTCTCAGCGCCATCATCCGTGAACACACCATCAATACCGAAGGACAACGCACGGCAGACCGCTTCCGCCTCAATGCTCTGGTCTCCCACTTCCATATCCTGACCGAGATGTGGAACAGGAATGTCCGCCAGATGGAGGAAGGCCGCCCGGCGGCGCTCAACCGCAGGGGCACCCAGGTGGACGTCAGCAAGAAATCCGATGACCGCGAACTGTATCGCGCCCGCTTTCAGGCAGGCCGGTCCTCGCCCGAAAACCCCCAGATGCAGAAGCTCTATGAATCCTATCTTTTAGCCATCAAGGCCGGGGACACGTCCAAGGGTAGCCTGTCCTATCGCAATTTCTATGCTCAGGTCCATCGACGCATGGAAAAATGCCAGGAAAAAACCGGCTGCGATGAAGTGATGTTGCGGGTGCTCCTCGTTGACAACCGTCCGGTCCTGAAAGTAAAATCCACATCCTGATGGATCTTATCCCCGGTTTCTCAAGGCGCTCTCTGGTGGCTCTGGCACTTGGAGTGTCCATCCTCGCCGCCCACAGCGGACTTGCTCTGGCCGGCAAGGACGTGAGGGAAATCAGCGCGGACACACTGGCCCTCCACCCCGAGGTGGTTGCCATGCGCCAGGAGGTCGCCACCCATGCCGACAGCGCACTGCTGCAGGCAAAACTCGGGAACATGTATGCCAGGCTCGGCTGGGATGACCTGGCTGAGGCGTCATTCATGGAGGCTGTTCGCCTCGACGAGAACTTTTACGAAGCATGGACCAATATCGGCACCATATACAGCCGGCAGGCCAAACTGGGGCAGGCGGAAAATGCGTTCCGCAAGGCGATTTTTCTGCAGCCCCGGGCAGCCCTCGCCTATTACAACCTGGGCACGGTTCTGGACCGGGCGAACAGGTACGACGAGGCCCTTGCGGCGTACAAGACGGCCATCACCTACCAGCCGGATCTCCTGGACCCGGCGGTGAATCCCCAGGTGGTCAACAACCGCCACCTGACAGCCATTCGCCTCATGTCCTACCTGGAGAATGCCGGCTCCGGCTCGCTGCCCC
>SMVB01070062.1_pt1 | contig 12095 bp, 13 predicted proteins | sample 2456461 | NCBI WGS metagenome assembly SMVB01 (sample SAMN11095934, study PRJNA526329) | marine sediment metagenome | biome: Marine sediment; feature: Surficial sediment; material: Deep marine sediment; isolation source: Hadal surficial sediment | place: Pacific Ocean | collected 2014-05 | depth...
AGATCGCCTTCGGAGTGATGAAGCTGGGCCGTTACATCAGCCTGGTGCCGTTCCCGGTGATCTCCGGGTTTATGAGCGGGATCGGCTGCATCATCATCATCCTGCAGATGGCGCCCTTGATCGGACACCCGACCCCGCCCGGCGGCAACCCTGGCGGCGCTGGCGGCCCTGCCGGATCTGGTCGCCGAGATGGGCCGCGACGCGACCGTCCTGGGATTGCTGTCGTTGGCCATCGTCTATCTGCTGCCGCGCCGGATCGACCGCGTCCTGCCGGCGCCCCTGGTCGCGCTGATCGGCGGCAGCCTGATCGCGCTCACGCTTTTGCCCGGCGCACCCGTGTTGGGCGAAATTCCGACCGGCCTGCCGACCCCGCGGCTCCCGAGCTTCGAGCTGGCAGCGATTCCCGCCATGGTCCAGGCGGCCCTGGTGCTGGCCCTGCTCGGCTCAATCGACAGCCTGCTGACCTCGCTGATCGCCGACAACATCGGCCAGACCCACCACGATTCGGACCGCGAGCTGATCGGTCAGGGCATCGGCAACACCCTGGCCGGTATCTTTGGCGCGATCCCCGGCGCCGGCGCCACCATGCGCACCGTGGTCAACCTGCGCAGCGGCGGCCGCACGCCTATATCGGGCGCGCTTCACGCGCTCGTGCTGCTCGCGGTGGTGCTGGGCATCGGCGGGCTGGCGCGCCACATTCCCCATGCCGTACTCGCCGGGATTCTGCTCAAGGTCGGGCTCGACATCATCGACTGGGGCTACCTCAAGCGGATCCGCGCGGCGCCGCGCGCCGGCGTGCTGTTCATGACCATCGTCCTGCTACTGACCGTGTTCGTCGATTTGATCACCGCGGTCGGGGTCGGCATTGTGCTCGCCAGCCTGCTGTTCGTAAAACGCATGTCCGATCTTCAGCTCGCCAGCATCAAGACCATCACCGATCGCTCCGGCGAAGCACTGCTGAGCGGCGAGGAGAAGGCCGTACTCACCGAGGCGCAGGGCCGGATCGTGCTCTATCATCTGAGCGGGCCCATTCTCCTTCGGCGCGGCCAGGGGCATGGCGCGGCGCCTGGCCGCGGCTGACGCGTACGATGCGCTGGTGTTCGACCTGGCCGATGTCCCATTCCTGGATAGCAGCGCGTCGTTGGCGCTCGAGGACGCCATTACCCAGGCGCAGGCGCGCGGCAAGCAGGTCTATCTGGTTGGCGCCCGGCCCGAGATCGCGCGCACCTTGGCTCAGCTTGGCGTCGATAAGCAGCTGCCGGATGGTCATCAGCACGTCAGCCGGCTCGAAGCCCTGCGCCACGCCGCGGCCGACATCGCCGCGAACAGCAATCCCGCCGAGCCCGGAAACGATTAGAACGCCTAGGGTCTCATCGTCTTAGATCGAAGCGATCTAAGACGATGAGACCCTAACTTTATGAGATAGAGGGCGATTCACGTTTCAAATTTTTCAATTTGAAACGATCGCACTCTTGCCTCCAAGGGCATTGTCGTTGGGATGACCGGAAGGGAGACCGAACCGGACGCCTCGGGAACTCATGCCACCTTGGCTTCGGGGCCCGATCCGATATTCGTCTGGCGCCGAGCGCCGCTTTCGCTTCGCAATCGTTTCAATTCCATCAGCCAGCGCCGCTTGACCGAGGTCGCCAAATCTCGGAACTGTTCTCGGGCCTTGTTGCGGGGCGCATACTCGCCGATCCAGGCGCCGACGGAAAAAGCGTCCACCAAGGCCGCCCGTTGGCCGATTTCGGGGGCCACGGTTTCGTCGAATTTCTCCAGCGCCGCTGCAAGCTCCCGGCCGGAGGCGGTGCGCGAATCGACCTTGCTGGGTACCAACAGACATAGAGGACCATTGTCCATGCGGGTGGCTTGGGCATCGTGCACCACGGCCAGCGCCGAATCGGTCGCCACCAAGTCGGCGCCCGATGGCGTCACCGGGATCAACACCATGTCGGCAATGCCGACAGCGGCGAGTGTCGCAGGACCGATGTGGGGCGGGCAGTCGATAACCACGTGATCTGCTTGAATCGTTAGGACTTTTTCGACCCAGCTGCAGACCTGAGAATCGGCATCGAGCGGCAGAGTCTCGACCCGGGCGGGCAGATCGCCCCGCCGCGCCCAATCCGTCGCTGTCGCCTGGCTATCGGCATCCACCACCACGACCGACTGTTGGATGGCAAGTTCGCAGGCCAGATTGACGGCGATCGTGCTTTTGCCGACACCGCCCTTAAGGTTCACGACCGCGATAATCGAAACCAGCTTGTCGATATGGGCGGGACGCTGGAATGCTTCCGCATCGAGATCCGACCACTTCGCTTTTGCCCGGGCCGCGATCTTCACCGTGTCCAATGATTTTCGTCGCATGATCCACCCTACCCCATCACCCTAATCGTCAGTATCCACCCAAAGCGGAAATCCACCGTAAAAATCGGTTCTCGTTTTGTGATGGCACCTATAAGAGTTCCTAAAACCGTTAGTTTATTTTTATTTAAATGGCGCTTACCCTTCGTCTTCAGCTTCGTCTCGATCTCCGCCACTAGCGGATCGGCCGGCGGTAATGTTTCGCTCTCTGTCTGGTGCGAACCCGTTGGGGGTTTCGTGTTCCAAGTTGCCGATACCGGCATTGGCATCTCGCCGGAAGACATTCCAAAGGCGTTGTCGCGGTTCGGTCAGGTCGACGCCGAGCTCAACCGAAAGTTCGAGGGGACCGGGCTTGGTCTGCCGTTGACCAAAGCACTGGTCGAATTGCAGAGCGAACTCGGCGCCGGAACCACGGTCACCGTACGTTTTCCCGCGATTTGCATCATAAACCCGCCGCCCGGCACCCAAGCCACTGTCGCAGCCGGCTAAAAGTCGAGCATCGGCACGCGCATTATCTCATCGTGAATCCGCGGCCCTCAATTCGATTGTTCCCGGCGCGCGCAATGGCGTCCGGTAAGCCTGAGGAAGCGCCAGGCCAGCAGGCTGCCGGTCACGATCAAGCCGCAGGCCAGGCCCCACCACAGCCCCACGGCGCCCATTCCGCCGGGAAACGTCAACAGGCAGCCGCCGCCGATGCCGAGCACCCAGTAGCCGAAGCCCGCGAGCCACAGCGGCGCCACCGTGTCCTTGATGCCGCGCAATGCGCGCGAGGCGATCGCCTGCAAACCGTCGAAGACCTGGAAAATGGCGGCAATCACAAGAAGCTTGGCGCTCAGCGCCGCAACCCCTTCGAAACCGGGATCATCGGTATCCAGGAACACCCTCACGATGAGATCGGGAACTCCCAGTGGAATCAGCACCAAGAGGGCGATAGCCGAAACCCCGATCACCATTCCCAGGATGCCGGCCTGGCGCGCGGCGGCGAAGCTGCCCCGGCCGGCACCGTAGGCCACCCGCACCATGGTGGCCTCCGCAAAGCCGAGCGCGATGACGAAGGGTAACTCGATCCAACCTATGACCACTTCGTAGGCCGCCAGGGATTCCACACCCAGCACCCCCGAGAGGATCGGGATGGTAATGAACAGCCCGGCCTCGATCAATACCAGGCCGGCCACCGGCAGGCCGAGCCGGACGATCTCGGCGCTGGCCAAACGATCGAAACGCAGCCGCCCAAGGAACAGGCCATAGCCGCGCAAACTGGGGGTCCAGTAGGTGTACATCGCGAGCGCGGCCAGCATGGCCCAAGCGACGATCGTGGCAGCCCAACCGGCGCCGGCGACGCCCAATTCCGGGAGCCCGAAATCGCCGTGCACCAGCCCCAACGTCAGAACGTATTTAAGCGCAACCGCGGCCACGGTGATCACCATGATCGCGCCGGTGCGCGCCAGCGCCGCCACGAAGTTCCGGAGCACGGAGAACCACAGCAACGGCAGCACGAAACCGGCCAGACCATGAAGGTAGGGCGCGGCCAACGCGATCACCCTCGGGTCCTGCCCGCTCAGCGCCAGCAGTGGCGCCAAGTTCCACACCAGGACCGTCGCCGGTACGCCGAGCGCGGTGGCGACGATGAAGCCTTGACGCACCGCCTGGCCCGCGTCCCGCTTGCGGCCCGCACCCTCGGCCTGGGCCACCAGGACACCGACGATCGACAGCAGCCCCATCAGGATGACCAGGACCGCGAAGGATAGCTCACCAGCCAAGCCGACCGCCGCCAGCTCGTGATAACCCAGGCGCCCGACCACAATCTTTGTGATGACGAACATGGCGTATTCGGCCAAATAGGCAGCCATCAGCGGCAGCGCGATCTTGAGCAGCATAGCGGTCTCGGCGGCGCGTCTCGGCGCCCCACCGGGGACGCCGCCAGCATCCGGCTGTTCCACCAATTCGTGATCCATGGGAGTACTTACCCGAGGCCTGAGCGCAGCGCTAGAATTCCTTCCCCTCGAAGGGGTGGCGGCCGTCGCGGTGTTCAATCTCCACGACCCAGAGGTCGGGGTCGCGGGAGATGGCGCGGGCGATATGTGCATCCGCTTCGGCCTCGGGCACCAGCGCACCCTTGAAGGCCGCCAACCAGCCGAGCGTGCCGTCGAGGTCGCGCGCCTGGCTCAGCACCCGGCAGCCCCGGTCCAGGAGGTTGAGCTTGAGCAGCAGGGTGCCGCCCTTGGCATCGCCCTTGTGGGCTACGGTCGCGGGCGTGCCCTCGGCCAGGCATTGCCTTAGGTGGGCCATGACCCAAACCTCGGTCGGCAGGCGGTCGTCATGCAAGGTCGTATCACTCCCAGAGAATTGGAGGGCGATATTGCCCTAACGACCCACGGTCTCCGGTCCCTCGCCGCCGAAACGAGTGGCGAGATAGCCGATCAGCAAGCCGACGAGGGCGCCCTCCAGGGCGAACCAGAATGGCGAGGCGATGAACCCATCGGCGCCGAACATGACGACCAGCATATCCTTCATGGTGTCGTACGCGAAAAAGGTGAGGACGAAGTTCATCCAGGCCCCGAGCGATGGCGCGAGCAGCCACCACGGCATCGGCAACTTGAGCACGGGATGATAGGTGAAGACTCCGAACATCCCGATGATCGCACCGAGCGTCGTATACCACAGCAACACCCCCCAGCGGATCAACCAGCCCGCCTCCGGCACCAAAACCGGCAGGAGCAGAAACCCGGCGAGGCCGACCGCGAAGCCGGCCCCCTTGCCGATCACGATCCGGGTCACCAACGAAGGCTTGTTCAGCATCCGCGCCTCCTTGGTAGGAGAGATCGAATGAAGCTACCCGAATTCGGCCCACATCGGAATGAGCTAAGTCAAAGCCGGCACTTGTCGCGCGTCCCGTCAACGATGCCTGCGCCCTTGGGCCGGACCGGGTCACAGGGCGGCGGCCGGAACCGAGGCTAGCCCGCAAATTCTGCTGGCGAGGCAATCGAGATATGATAGTGTTCGGCCTCTGAAATCAATATGAAAGGGGAGGCTGGATCCATGAAAAGACGCAAATTTATAAAGACCGCCGGTTTGGGCGCGGCGGGCGCCGTCGCAGCGACGACGGTTAGCGCGCCCTATGTCAAGGCGCAGAGCACGATCAGGTGGCGGCTTCAAACCTATGCCGGTCCGGCCTTGGCCGCCCACGTCATCAAGCCCGCGATCGATGCCTTCAACATCGCCGCGAACGGCGAAATGGTCATCGAGCTTTTTCATGGCGACCAGTTGGTTCCCACCGGGGAGCTGTTCCGCGCCATGCAGAACGGCACCATCGACGCGGTGCAAAGCGACGATGATTCCATGGCTTCCCCGACAGCGGTGACCGTGTTCGGCGGGTATTTCCCGTTTGCGACGCGCTATTCGCTGGACGTTCCAGTGCTGTTCCACCAGTACGGCTTGGATAAGATCTGGGATTCCGAATACAGCAAAGTCGGCGTCAAGTGGATCAGCGCCGGTGCGTGGGATCCCTGTCACTTCAACACCAAGGAACCCATCCGTAGCCTCGAGGACCTCAAGGGCCTCCGCGTGTTCACCTTCCCGACGGCCGGCAAATTCCTGGAGCGCTTCGGCGTGGTTCCTGTAACGCTTCCCTGGGAAGACATCGAGGTCGCCGTGCAGACCGGCGAGCTGGACGGCATCGCATGGTCGGGTATCACCGAGGACTACACCGTCGGTTGGGCGGACGTGACCGACTACTTCCTGACCAACAACATTTCGGGCGCCTGGTGCGGATCGTTCTTCGCCAACATGGATCGCTGGAACGAATTGCCCGAGCATCTGAAAACCATGTTGCAGCTTGCCTTCGATAGCTCTCACTACTATCGCCAGCACTGGTATTGGGGTGGCGAGGCGGATCTGCGCGTCAACGGCACCAAGCTGAAACTCACCACGATCCCCGATGAAGAATGGGCGATCGTGGAAGCCGAGGCGCTGAAATTCTGGGATGAAATTGCCGCCACCGGCCCGATCGCCAAGCAGGTGGTCGATATCTTCAAGAAATACAACGACACCATGGTTAAGGCCGGTCGTCCGTATCGCTACGGCTGAGCCGAGCCTTGCTTGGCTGACATCCGGCGGCTGTTGATTTTCAATCAGCAGCCGCCGCTTTGTCGGGGCTGGAACACCCAGGATCGGGTTGCACCGGGAAAATGCCGAAAGCCGTAAAGCTTTATGTGCGGTACGTCGAAGCCGTGACCTATCGGGTCGGGCGCTTCGCGATGTATCTGATCTTCGCCATGCTGGGCGTGCTCTTGTATTCGTCGATCATGAAGACGTTTTTCCTGCCCGTCCTGTGGACGCTGGAAACGGCCCAATTTCTGATGGTCGCCTATTACATGCTGGGCGGCGGCTACTCCATGCAAATGGATGACCATGTGCGGATGGACCTTTTCTATAGCCGCGGGTCATCGAAGAAAAAGGGCTTTACCGATTCTCTCACTTCATTTTGCCTGGTTTTCTACTTGGTAATTTTGCTCTACGGCGGACTGTCGAGCACCCAGTACGCCCTGTTCTACGGCGAAAAGAGTTATTCGTCCTGGGCGCCTTATATGTCGCCGATCAAGATTATCATGTCTTTCGGCATCGCATTGATGCTGTTGCAGGCGATCGCAACCTTCTTCAGGGACTTGGCCCGGGCCAGGGGTTTGACCCTGGACGAGGAGTCCCCGGCATGAGTTACGAGTCGATCGCTTTGCTGATGTTCTCCTCGATGATGCTCATGCTGCTCACCGGGCAGCGTGTGTTCGGCGCCATCGGCTTTGTCGCCGTTGTTGCGGCGCTCTTCCTGTGGGGCGATGGCGGCTCCCAGTTGGCGTTCAGCGCCGCCATGAAGTTGATGAAGTGGTATCCGCTGCTGACTCTGCCGCTGTTCATCTACATGGGATTCATGCTGTCGGAATCGAAGATCGCCAACGACCTCTACGAAATGCTCCATGTTTGGATGGGTCCGCTCAATGGCGGATTGGCCATCGGCACGATCATCCTGATGGTGATTATCTCGGCCATGAACGGCCTCAGCGTCGCCGGCATGGCGATCGGGGCGACCATCGCGCTGCCGGAGCTGTTGCGGCGCGGCTACGACAAGATAATGGTCACCGGCGTCATCCAGGCCGGCAGTTCACTTGGCATTCTGGTGCCGCCCAGCGTGGTTCTGGTGCTCTATGGCATGATCGCGCGGCAACCGATCACCCAGCTTTGGATGGCCGGTGTGATCCCCGGCCTGATGATGGCCAGCTTGTTCGTCATCTATATCGTGGTGCGCTGCAAGCTACAGCCGCATCTGGGCCCGGCCTTGCCGGCCGAGGAACGAAATGTCGGTTGGGGGGAGAAGATTCGGCTGCTCCAGGCCGGGATCGTGCCGTTGCTCATTTTCTTCTCCATGACGGGGCTGTTCCTGATGGGCTACACCAGCCTGACCGAAAGCTCCGCCGTCGGCGCCGCCGCGGCGACGCTCGCGGCCCTGGTCAAGGGCCGGCTGACCCGTCAGGTGATGGAGAACACCATCCGCAAGTCCCTGGGCATCAGCTGCATGTTCATGTGGATCATCTTGGCGGCCATGGCTTTCGGCGCGGTCTTCGACGGCGTGGGCGCGGTCAAGGCGATCGAAGCCTTCTTCATCGGCCGGTTGGAACTGAGCCCCTGGGAAGTCCTGATCATGATGCAGCTTTCCTACATCCTGATGGGCATGTTTCTGGACGATACCGCCATGCTGGTCATCGTCGCCCCGCTCTACGTCCCGCTCGTCGGGTTGCTCGGCTTCGATCTGGTCTGGTACGGCATCCTCTACACCATCACCTGCCAGATCGCCTACATGACGCCGCCGTTCGGCTACAACCTGTTCCTGATGCGCGCCATGGCGCCGCCGGAGGTCACGCTGAGCGACATCTACCGCTCGATCGTGCCCTTCGTGCTGGTCATGTGCTTCGGCCTGGCGCTGGTGATGGTATTCCCCCAGATCGCCCTCTGGTTACCGCAATGGTATTACGGCAGGTGAACTCGGCAGGAGGCCCTGCCGCCACCTGATCGAATCCGCCGTCGGCATCCGCTCCCCTCACAGCACCCGGAACACCGCGTTCATGCCGGCTTCCATGTGCTCCAGGATGTGGCAGTGAAACAGCCAGTCGCCCGGATTGTCGGCGACGAAGGCGAGTTCCGCGGTCTCGTCGCGCTCAAGCAATACGGTATCGAGCCACTCGCGGCGCGGGTTCGGGCGGCCATTGCGCGAGATCACCTGGAACGAGAAGCCGTGCAGATGCATGGGGTGGGGAAAGGCGGTGTCGTTGCGCAAAGCGAGCACCTGGGTCCGGCCGCGTTCGAAGGTGAGCAGCGGCGGCATGTTGACCTGATGCGCCGCGATGCCGTTGAGCGCCCAGACCTTGCCCAGCCCGGCGAGCTCGCGGATACCGAGTTCCTCGCCGTTCAGGATCGCACTCCGCATGGACCCCATGGCGCCGCCTGCGAGGACAATCTCGTGGCGCCGGGCGTGGTCAAGATCGGGCTCCGGCAGCGGATTGGCGGCGAGCGCGACCGGCATATCGAGGGGGGAGCTGCGCAGCGGCGGCGCCTCGTCGTAGACCAGATCGAGAAACTTGTAAGCGTTGCGATTGCTGTAGTCGTCGGTGACCGCGAAGCTGGCGCCGGGATCGCCCACCATGTCGAGGATCAGATCGGCGCGGCCGGCCGGCGGCAGCACGATGCCTGCGCCCTCGGCCTCGTAAGGAGCGACCGGCTGGCCGTCGAGCGCGATCACCACCGGGCGGTGGCCCTCGAAGCGCAGCGCGAAGATGCGCGCATTGGCGGTGTTGATCAGGCGCAGGCGCAGGCGCTCGCCGGCACGGACCGAAAAGGCGCTGCTGTCGCGGCCGTTCAGGGTCGCCACATTGCCCCTGCGTCCGGCGTGGCTCATATCCATGCCGTTGCCGAAGGAGTCGTCGATCGTGCCATCCTCGCCCAGGCGCCAGTCGTCGATCACCCAAAGAGCCTCGCGGTCGACTTGGGGTGGCTCGGCCTCCTCGACGATCAGCGCGCCATAGAGGCCCCTGCCCTGCTGTTCGCTGCCGCGCACGTGGGGATGATAGAAGAAGGTGCCGGCGTCCGGCGGCGTGAACTGGTAGACGAAGCGCCCGCCCGGGGGGATCGGCTCCTGGGTCACGTAGGGCACGCCGTCCATGGCGTTGGGCAGGCGCAGGCCATGCCAATGAATCGTGGTGTCCTGGCCCAGGCCGTTCTCGACTTCGACACGCAGCGGCGTGCCTTGGCGCAGGCGGATCTCCGGGCCCGGAACCGCGCCATTGTAGGCCCAGACCGGGGTCGTGGGCGCGCCCGCACCGAGCAGCGGCGCGTGGGCCGGCCCCGGGACCAGCCGGATGTCCGATCCGGCGGCACCGAGCGCCCGCCTGCCCGGCATCAGTGCCAGGGCGGCGGCGCCCGCGCCCAGGAAGCCACGGCGGCTGAGTGTAAAAATACTCACGTCGATAAACTGGGACCGATCGGCCGCGCAATTTCTATGGGTCATGATCGACGGTCCTTTTGCCAAAGAGTGCTACGACGACACCATTTCGACCCGGCCTAGCCGTGGCCCTCCGGCAGGGCTTCCAAACCATCGACGATCTCGTAGTAGTCGCCCTTATGGGCCGTGAAGATGTGGCGCAGGGTGGTCAGCCCGCTGGGCGCATCGATGCCGCCGGCGGCGATGGCGATCCGGCCCCGATCCACCGGCTCCCAGAACAGGCTGGCGCCGCAATCGCCGCAGAAGCCGCGCTGCGCGATGCCCGAGGAAGCGTACCACTTGAGTCCGCGATCCTCGATCAACACCAGATCCGCGCGTGCCGCCGAGGTGTAGGCCGCGACGTGGCCATGGACCTTCCGGCACTGGCCGCAGTGACAGTTCACCACCTCGCGCAACGGACCGCGAACCTCGTAGCGCACCGCGCCGCAGAGGCAGCCGCCAGTGGCACGGGGTCGCGCGTTTGGATCGGCAGGCATGGGCTCTTTTCCTTCTTCAGCGCCGCCATGATAGCCGGTTGCCGCAGAATATGAACCGTCGCTGCCTAGGACGATCCTTCGCAACGGCGTGTCCTCATATTCACGTTGTCCGCCGAACCCGCGCCTGTTATCGGTGAATGGGGAGACGAAACAGGGACTTGGTATGGGACAGTCATGACGAGCAAGGCGACGGACGCAGCGAGGCTGCCTGAGCGCGTGGAATGGCCGACGCTGGCGGTGGCCGTAGCGGTCTATGGCGGCTTCGGGCTCGCGACCTGGCACCACGAGGCGTTGCCCTGGTGGCTGCTGCTGCCGTTGGGGGGCTATCTGGTCGCCTGGCACGGCTCGCTCCAGCACGAGGCAGTGCACGGCCATCCGACGCCGTGGAACTGGGTCAACGAGGCCCTGGTGTTTCCCAGCCTGTGGCTGTGGCTGCCGTTCCGGCTCTACCGGGTTAGCCACCTGACCCACCACAACGACGCGGTTCTGACCGACCCGGCGCGCGACCCGGAATCCTTCTACGTCGCGGCCGCGGACTGGGACCGCATGGGACCCTTCGGCCGTGCCTATTTTCGTATCGTCAACACCCTCGCCGGGCGGCTTGCAATCGAGCCCCTGCGCTGCGTCTGGCAAGTGTTGGCGAGCGAGGCCCCCCGCTTCGCCCGCGGCGATTTCGCACATCTGACGCCTTGGCTGATGCACCTGACCGGCTCCGCGCTGGTGCTGATTTGGGTGCTTTGGGTCTGTGGCATGCCGCTCATCGATTACCTGATGTTCTTCGCCTATCCCGGCCTCTCCCTGACCCTCCTGCGCTCCTTCCTGGAGCACCGGGCGCGGCCGGCGCCCGGCACGCGCTCGGTCCTGGTCGAAGCCGAATGGCCGCTCGCGCTGATGTTCCTCAACAACAACCTGCACGCCCTGCACCACGCCGAGCCGGGCCTGGCTTGGTACAAGCTGCCGGCGCGCTACCGCGACCGGCGCGAGGAACTGCTCGCTGGCAACGGCGGCTACCGCTACAGCGGCTACCTGGAAATCGCCGCCCGCTACCTGTTCAAGCCCAAGGAACACCCGAGGCACCCGCTCGCCGCCGCAGAATAGCGCCCCCCGCCTTGGCACGACCGGGGCGGTGGTGCTATGACGGCGCCGCCCCCCGATACCACAACATACTCCAAGCGAACCGCCCATGTCGTCAGGCAAGCCCCGCCGCACTTTTGCGATCATCTCCCACCCGGATGCCGGCAAGACCACCTTGACCGAGAAGCTGCTGCTGGCCGGCGGCGCGATTCACCTGGCCGGCGACGTCAAGGCGCGCGGCGACCGGCGCCGGGCGCGCTCGGACTGGATGAAGATCGAGCAGGACCGCGGTATCTCGGTGACCAGCTCGGTCATGACCTTCGAGCACCAAGGCTTGGTGTTCAACCTGCTCGACACCCCGGGTCACGAGGACTTCAGCGAGGACACCTACCGCACCCTGACCGCGGTCGATTCGGCGATCATGGTGCTCGACGCAGCCAAGGGCATCGAGAGCCAGACCCGCAAGCTGTTCGAGATCTGCCGGCTGCGCGACATCCCGATCATGACGCTGGTGAACAAGGTCGATCGCGAGGGCCGCGATCCCTTCGAGTTGCTGGACGAGGTCCACGATGTGCTGCAACTCGATATCGCACCCCTGGTCTGGCCGGTCGGCATGGGCTCCATATTCGCCGGCTGCT
>SMVB01071859.1_pt1 | contig 12088 bp, 12 predicted proteins | sample 2456461 | NCBI WGS metagenome assembly SMVB01 (sample SAMN11095934, study PRJNA526329) | marine sediment metagenome | biome: Marine sediment; feature: Surficial sediment; material: Deep marine sediment; isolation source: Hadal surficial sediment | place: Pacific Ocean | collected 2014-05 | depth...
AACGTAAAGGGCCCGTGAAGGTACCAAATTCCAGTGGCACGAGTTCCAACAACGTCGATTATGGGATTCATAATATTGTGCTGGGAAAAGCTGATGGATTTCTGGAATCCCCTGAATAGCTCACGAATGGCTTCTTGACCCTCGGCTTTTCCTAAGTCGCCTCCATCCCAAATCCCGTCCTCAACGAAGGTGGCGGCGACCTTCTCGGAGTTATGGTTATCGTCGCACGCCTCGCAGTAACGCGCTTTCAGCTGCTTAATGGCTTCTATGTCTTCGATGCGGGTAATCCGTGTCTCCAATTCGATCATGTCCATCTGTACTCCATAGTGTGCTTCGTACTTTGATCAGGTCTTTGGTGCGCCTTCATTTCGAATCCACGAGTGTCCAGGTTTCCTAACTTGGCGAGGTTTCCGCCAGATCCGACCCATCCAAAGGCGCCATGATCCTTGAAATCGTGCCCCCTTCTTCTCCATACTTCTTTGCTTTGTCCGGGGTGATGATTAGGGTCGGCAGTCGGGACGAGTGGACGACCTTGGAGGTCACACTGCCTAGAAAAGCACGTCCAAGCCTGCCTCTGCCGTGGGTTGACATGGCGATAAGCTCGTCTGCTACGGACAGATCGCCTTTGTTGAAGAGTTCCTCATAGTACCGCCGTACGAGGGCCTTGTTCTCTTCGGACATTGCGAACCCTCCTTCCACAGGTATCACCGCAGTTTATCCAGGAAACGGTGGAGCACATTAAAGGGTATACCGAGTACGGTAGTGTGCCTATTAAGTTTTTCGTAGCAATCAATAAGGAAAACTTGATGGGTAAGCTCAAGCTTTCTAGGTTTCGGACGAATGCAAGTAGGGCTAGGATACACTTTGAATCCGCACACCAACCCCTAACTCAAAAAGCTTGGCCTGCGCGAAGGGTGCCTAGAAGTCCGGCCGAAAAGTCCAAAATCTCTTGAAAATGTTACCCCGCCAGATACGAATTTCCGGCCTAAATTGGCAAGAAAAGGGGTTTCCGGCCGGGTTTCTAGACGCTACATACTTTAGCAGTCCGAATTTTGAAAGGACCCGATAAGGAGATTATAGAATGGCAAATGCGACTCCCGAGGCGCCGCTGGAAGGTCATCGACCCGAAAATTTCATGGTTGCCGTGATTAGCGAAGAACAGCAGTTGGAATCGCTAGTTAATCACAGGGATGGGGTACGCCAGATAATAAAATTACACGGCGTGGACGACATAGTGCTAGTTGGGCGACACTCAATCGACTTGCAGCGTTAGTAGGTCTCTGGCAACTGGAAGAAGTGTACTGGAATCTGAATTTGGCCGTTCAGACCTCATGGACCCGGGAAGATATAAATGCCCTGGTAGGAGCAATCTCTGAGTAATGGCAACACATGGTCATAGCCAACCTCATCCGTCTTAATCATGGAGATTCTCGAAGAGGCGAGCATGGACTATATATTAGAGTTGATTAGCGGTCCGGGAAATCTCCGTTTCGTGGTGCAACCTCTTATAGCCATTCTGCTGGCAATAAGAGACGGCCGAAACGACGCAAAGGCTGGCACACCTGCTTACCTACATGAGCTGGTGTTTGGTTCGGGCCGAAGAGCAGCGACCCTTAAGGGCGGCCTAAGGGCGATACTTATGCCGCTTGGTGCCGCAGTGATACTTGACTCGATTCTTCAGATCTACATTTTTGATGTGTGGCGCCTCCAAGCAGCTCTGGTAGTCGGACTGTGTCTTGTCGGAATCCCCTACGTGTTGGTCAGGAGTATTTCCAACCGCCTGTTCTCCCGGATTCGTCCCGTTTCCGCAAAATAAGACACTGCTTCGCGCTAGAGCCGTAACACCCAGGTCTAGCGCATGCAAACCTTCTTTTGAATGGGTAGCTTTATGCGCGAATCAAGAGTCGTTTTTGTTGGTCTAATGGCTTTCGTAGGCGCAATTTTTTGGATTGCCTGCGGCTCTTTGTCCACCCCCCCGGAACCGGCAGCAACGCTACTACCTCCGCCAACATCAGCTCCAACAGCAAAGCCAAACGAAGCGCAGCCGACCTCTACAAAGACTAGTCCTTCCAGCCCTATTCCAACTCCAATACCTTTAGTGCGGGAACCCACATCAACACCGACAGAGGCTCCAAAGGTAATGGAGTTTAAGTTCACCTTTGCAGATGATGCGGAAGGTTGGGCAGCGGGTTTCGCTGATTTGCCGGCCGACCACGACCAGTCCATCTATGAACTAGATTCCGGTTACCGTGAGCTGCCTTCGGGGCTGAAGGGTAACGGTCTATTCCTTCAAGGGCATAATCGTAGTGATGATCTTTTTATGTTTTTTAGGAAATTAGCAGAGGGATTGGGGCCAGAACGCAGGTATCGGGTCCGTGCCACGGTTGATCTTGCGACGAATGTCCCTGTCGGCTTGGTTGGCGTCGGTGGCTCTCCTGGGGAAAGCGTGTACGTAAAAGCTGGCGTGAGTGCAGTCGAACCCAGGGTAGTGGCAGATGAGTCTGGCTGGCTCAGGATCAATATTGATAAAGGAAACCAAGCCACCGACGGAAGGCATATGGTGGTCTTAGGCAATCTTGCTCATCCGGAAATAAATGGAGATGAGTACAGGATAAAGATCCTTGGAAACCAGGATAACCCCATTGAGGTAGTCACGGATGCTGAAGGACGAGCCTGGTTGATCATAGGCACGGATTCCGGATTTGAGGGGCTCACCACCGTGTATTACAGTAGGATTAGCTACTTATTCGAACTTGCCGAATAGGCCGTTGACGGGTAAACTCTCCCAGGACCCAAATAACCGGTCTCAGGCATCGAACAGCAACACTATCGGAATATTTAAGCCTTTGGCTAATTGGGAGACATAAGTCAAAATGGCTTTCGCTACTTCACTCCCATCAAGAGGAACGAGCACCTTCTTAAACATGGCAACTCCACAACATGGCAACTTCACCCCTACCCTTAAACGACATATCTGGGGGAAACATTTCCGCTCTTTAGATAGCTCGGTACTCTCACTTATCGTCGGTTCTGCTAATTGTGGTTCTGAAGTCACCATCGCAAGCACCCCCTTTGAGGCTTTATCGGAACTGGCAGAGCAGCGGACACTATTTGTATGAGAGCCCACGAACTGGGCTCGTTTTTTCGGGAGTCAGCTCACCAGACAAGTTGGTTCCAGCAGTCCCCTCGAAAGCAGAGTAGGTTTCGGATCCTGTTATTTAGTTCAGTGGTAGTGTCTTTGCTCACCTTAATCCAATAGACCTGGCCCTCTATCAGTTGTTCCAAAGTGTTGCTATTGGAAAACTCCGGCCGGGGATCGAAAAAACTCCAAGCCTTGGTAGAGTTGTTGAAGTAGAAAACCCGCTCCCAATCTCCCCCTAACGGCGCCAACCCGGCAGCCACTGGCACCCTTGGGGCAACTCCTCCCACGCCGGAATCGGTAACCTCGAAGACGGTGATAGCCGTTACTCCAGAGACATTGACGACGAGGTCGACGATGCCTACCTCAAGACCCGGTACTAGCACTTCCGGGATCATCAAATTGCCTTGGGCGTCAGTGCTGACCGTACGTCCTCCCAAGGTTCCCAAACCGGCGAACTCCACGCTGGTTACTGAAGTGAAGGGCTTGAAGCCCCCGCCGAAGATGTTAACCAAACTGCCCGAAGGTCCGGCAGCCGGCGCCACCTCTAAAATACCTCCGGGTATGATGTGAAGGGTTGTGGTTTGGGAGGGCACCCCGTTTTGATCCTTTACGGTTGCTTCAATGGCATTGTCGGAGGGAACGACGGCGTTGGTGGGTACCCGGAGAGTAGCGGTAAAATTGCCAGCGGCGTTCGGAGTTACAGTAGTATTTTGGTTCGCATCACCCGCCAGGTACCTCAAGACGACGCTGGGGTTGAAGCCGGACGGGCCATCCGGATTGTCCACAGGAAATCCGGTGCCTTTGATAGTCAATATACTCTGAGTGCTGCTAAAAGGCGGGGAGACAGTTAGTGTCCTTTTGGGGATTTCCAGGACAGCTGTGCCGGTTAATCCGACTACATCGGTGACCTTGACATCCACAGCTTCGCCGTTGATGCCGGCATCCATAATTGCGGCAACCGCAGGAACGGGCACTGTTACCACGAACAAGGGGCCGGTTAGGGCGTCGGAGATATTTACGAAGTCTTCGTTGGCAGCGCAGGGGGAGCCACTTCCATCGCGGGAGTTAGAGGGTATTTCCGTCAGCGCTACTCCCCCTATCTTTATTCCGCTGGCACAGATGACGAGGCCTCCAAAAAAACCATCGCCAGTGATAGTGAGGTCCATGTTGGGCACTGCGCTGGGAGGGGTCAGTGTCAGGGTAAGGCCCTTGATCGTATAGGTGGTCTCAGCGATCATGATGTCGTCTAGTCCCGTTTCATCATTCCGAAACAAAACACTGACGCTGAGGATTTGTTCCCCGTCGCGGACAAAGCGTGGCGATAGGGCAATGATGGTCGCGCCGCCATTATTGTTCAGAGGCAGGCCTTCCAGGGACTGCAAAATGGTATTGCTTCTTACTGGTAATCCTCCTAGGGTTATGGTCGAAATAGTAGACGGGGAAGGAAAGTCGCGTAGAGTAATGTGGAACTCAAAACCCGGGCCACCGCTTTCAGGCGAGACGCTAACTGATCCTTTGAGTTGGAAGCGCACGATGTCCCCCGCCTTTGGATCCGTATCGCAGATTCCAGCCGAGCCAGTGGCGAATCTACAAATGGAGTTGCCTTCACTGTCAATGGCGTTTATTTGGTTCAGAATTGGTTCCTTTGAGAATGCTTCGTCTATGGTGAACTCGGCGGTGAAGGTCTCATCTCGACCGGCGACCACCGAAGCCAGGTCTTCATCCGTCCTCGGATCAAAGCGACCGTCGCCGTCTCGGTCTAAGAAGACGGTGATGCCCTTACCGGATTTGAAGCCGGTGCCGGAGACCAGCACAGATTCACCCTTGCCGCCTTCATCAGCGCTTATCTTTAATACCCTTGGTACCTGGAATTCCGTTGTGTCTCCCTCATCACCAGTTCCCTGAGCAATTCCCTGGGGATCGGTTGTCCTTATAATAATTTCATAGGCGTGAAACTCTCCGAACTGGAAGGTGGTTCGGGCCACAGTAGGAAGCACCGTCCCGGAAGCAACGCTGAATGTTACGCTAACTAGAGCATTTGCTGCGATGCCCTGGGAGCCAGTATCGCCCAAGACCTCGGCGGGATCCATGTCCGGAATCGTGATCTGGTATTGGGGCTTGTCGTTTGCGGAGCCAACTAGATCAAATGACGGTGGGATGGTTGGGTTAACCAACTTGTTAGGCTGGGCGCCGGTTATCCCCGCCGTGGCAATCACGGTGCTGCCATCAGCCGCTAGGATCCTGCTGGCCTGAAGGGTAAGAGTGCTGGTCGGGATGATTCTCGGGAAGCCGGCTTGGATGATTCCTTTGGAATCATCAGCAAAGGTCAAGATGATCTTCCCCCGGTTGGGGAGCAAGTCATTAGTGACGTAAAAATCCACCTTGATTTCAGATGGTCTACCCGGATCATTGGGAGTGAGGGTAATACGGGATCCGAAAAAGAGCTCGGCTGAATCAAAAGGAACCGGATCTGTGTCCGTATGCACGCTGATTTTTACGCCACCGGGATCCAAGGGATTGCCGATGTTGGCTCCCTTTTTAATCCTTACGGTAATATTGTCGCCTCGAACGCCCGGAAAAGCCCCAGGCAGTAGCCCAGGCGGTGCCAGGGTACCGAAGGTCAATTCGATTGTGCCTCCTTTAAAAGGTCCCAAGGGGGCATCCACATCCACAGAAGTGGCGGGCTCGAAACTCTGGAGGACCGGGTCGTATAACTCATAATTGGCCTCTATTTCATTGGCGCCTTCCAGATCAATTCCGGGTGGGAAGGTCACTGTCATTTTATTTAATGAAGTGAAAGCTTCATCCGATTGGACGGTGAAGGTATATCCGGAGTTCTGCCGTACGTCGCCAGTATCCAACGTATCACCATCTGGGATGGCCACCTGTATATCGGGATCACAGACCTGTTCGCCTGGGCCTGTCCCACACAGGTCTAGGCTGATCAGGGTTTCGGTCAAATCCACGCCGAAGGGTACATTGGGAACGATCCCCTGAATGGCCTCCACTGGCTGTGGCTTGGCGACAAAATTGAAGATGGTCAAAGTGGCAATGATCGAAATCGCCAGTATTGAAGCAATGCCAAAGTACAAACAGGATTTCTTTGTCATAATCCTAATCTTTTCCTTGTCAAGGAATAGTGGCACTAGACACTGACTGCTACCCGTCCGCTTTAGGTTGTCGGTATCGTCCAACCAACTAGCCGGCAAGCGCCCCAATTGTTATACCCACTACCGCGAAAAGGCCAAACAAACATAGTGCAACTGCGGCAATTATCCCCAGTGGTAAGCCTGGCTTGAGCAGGTAATCACCAGCTTCAATCATCCTCAGTTCTTGATGGTACTGAACCATGGCCATGACCATTGCGAACAACGCCACCAGTACAAAGCACACGCCAAGGATTCGGGCATTTCCCAGCGCCGTCTCTTCAAAAGTTTGAGCTGTCGCCGCAATTCCTGCTGGGCCACCTCCCCCTTTGGTATTTCCACGGCGGATGACCCTTTCTAGGGAGGTGGGTCAGTTCCTTTCCAGCGCTACTGGGGCATTTACCACAGACGTTTATGTCAGGAATTACTCCGTCTGAAAATGTGGTACGTCTGGGTACTCATCAATACCTGGGAAACTAACTGCAGCTTGGCGAAGCCAATCACTCATTGGCGGCCCGCCACCGACAATAGTCCCTTGTTTGCCACTGTGTTCACCATGCGGCCAGGTGTCTTGAGTGTTGATAACCTGGCGTACCTTAGTGCCCTCTGGGGTGATGTTGTACACCATCATGTCTTTCGCCATTGAGATGGGACCGTCGTACACTCCGCGAATTTCCGAGAAGACTTCTGGTGCGGTTTCGAAATCCATGTAGAAGTGATACGCGATGGCCAGCTTGGGCTTTACCTCTGCCATCACCGCGCCCCAGGCCGCTGGGGAGGTGTGGATGCGAGTACCAACGTTTACCGCCTGTCCATATTCAAAGCCCCATTTCTCCATTAGCAGTTTTACTGGGATGAAGCTTTCGTGGATTGCTACGTCTGCCCCCTTGGCGTACTCCATAAAAAACTTGTTGGGACCGGTGTCACCACCATAGACGACTTTCATGCCGTTCCATTCCAGGGAATAGCTCACTGCCCCGTCTATGCAGTGCACGGCAGGAAAGCTACGTATGGTGACCCCGTTTCGCTGGTAAACCGGTTCGTTCATTCCTGCAAAGTCAAACTCGTGGGTCTGAAGTTCTATACCTTCTTGGGGCAGGACGTTGCTGCGGCTCGCGATATCCCATTTCATGCTGCCTGCCAAAGACTCTAAACCCCATTTGGTGCCCAGTTCGGGTGTTGGTCCAGAAGGGCCCCATACTTCGACTCCACAGTCTGCCAACCGTTCTAGCCAGCCACCAACATACCAGCCAAGGAAATCCCCTATATGGTCTACGTGCAGGTGAGTAATGAAGAGCTTGTTGGCACGAGCATAGGAGAGCCCCATGGCAGCGAATCTCATCATGGAACCAGAACCCATGTCGAAGAAGAAAATGTCGCCGTTGCCTAACTCGATGAGGAAGCAGGATGCGGCCTGGGAGACTCGTACATTGGGCATACCCGTGCCGAGAGCGGTCAGACGAATCTCATTGGGGCCCAGCTCCTCGGTGCCTGGGAAATATGCGTCGCGGTACTCTGGATGGTAGGTAGCCATGGTTGGTTCCTCCTGTAATCGATGATGTACGGAAGATGGTTGGTCGTAAAGTATGCACAGGACGGAAAGCCGTGGGTATTAGGTTTTCTAGATGAAATTGGTTAGGAAACCTAGACAAATTCCTCCAAAGATTGGGATATGCGTTGCTCGCCGCCCGGTGCATACTCCCGCAGTGGTACGGCCACGTCTTAGCGACACCGAATTATAGCTGCCCAAAAGGAGGTTTTTTCTCAGTGGGGTAAGCGCGGTCCTAAGGACGTGAGAAATTTGATAAATTTTTTTAGGAGGAGAAACCATGCCAACAGACAATGATCAAGTTAACGAGTCTGGTGATCTCCAGTCGTGGGACGAAGCTCACCGACTTTCTGTTGAACTTCTGTCCGCCGAATTTCCGCCGCATTACCAATCAAAGCATATCACTGTCAAGGGGCACCAGATCCAATACATGGAGGCAGGAGAGGGCGATCCAATCGTGTTCGTGCACGGCAACCCCGAGGCTCCGTATATCTGGCGCAACATTATGCCCCACTTGGAAAATTACGGCCGGGTCCTGGCTCCGTCGCTGATTGGCATGGGCGAGTCAGAAAAACCGGACATCCCATATAACTATGCGGACTTCTACGACCACGTGGCGGGTTGGATCGAGGCTCTCGACCTCAAGAACATTACTTTCGTGATTCACGACTGGGGCTCTGTGATCGGACTTGATTACACGAGGCAGCATCCAGACAACGTTAAAGGGGTCGCCATGATGGAGACGCTGATCATGCCAGCCTATCCGATCAATGATCCAGAGGCTTTTCGTAAGGTGAAGCCGAGCGTGTTCGCGATGTATGAACGTAACAAATCAGAGGCCGGCTACGACGATGTAGTGGTCCAAAACCTCTTTATCGAGATGACCCTCCCTGGCCACACCCTGCGAACACTGCGGCAGGTGGAGATGAACCATTACCGTGAGCCCTTCAAAGATCCGAAGCACCGCACACCCCTTTTGCAGTGGCCTAAGCTGATCCCAATTAAAGGGGAGCCAAAAGAGACGCATGACGTGATCACTGCGATCAACGAGTGGCTTCCGACCAAGGAAATTCCGTCCTTGCATCTTTACGGCGAACCGGGTGATGTCAATAACGTAGATGACGTGAGGTGGTTGGCCGAACGATTGCCCAACCACCAAACTCAGTACATCGGTCCCGCTCTCCACTTCGTTCAGGAGGACCAGCCTAAGATTATTGGCAGAACCATTGCGGACTGGTACCGGCGTAACATTGCTACCAAGAAGTGAAGCTCCCCGCGCGGAAATAAATCGACTGTATTCCGCGCTAGTAGAACGGCGAAAAGGGCAATTACCCTTCACTCCAGTAGGTTGACGCTGGTTTTGACCGCTCCCTGGCTGGCCGGCAGACTGATGTACGGCGCGGCCAGGGAGCGGAATCGCGAAGCAGCCGATCGAACCCTGATGGCCCGGATTCGGACGAGCCTCTCTTTGATTGGCTTTGATTTTGGTATAGATGCGATAGTACAGACTCTGCAGGAGATGGCCCTGGGGAACGCTCCAAACCTGGCCCTTAATGCCAGAATTCTTGGCTTCGGCTTTATTGCCGTGGCATTGTTCCCTGTTATAGGTGCCATGGCTCAATATCGCCTGGAACTGACTCTGGAGTCGGGTAACTCCGGTACAAGCCTACCTTCACGCTAGGTTTGGCTGTCGCAGCTGCCCTCTGCCTGGTCGGTCTATTTGCTGGGGTCAACATAGTAATCGGGATGTTCGTAAGCTAAGGGCGGCAGCATGTTGCTCTATACCTTTCGCTGTCAGTGGATCGGCAGCAGCTCAACAATGGGCGACAGACTTTGGCGAAGACGACCAAAGGCACATGGAAAATCCGGAGCGCCTCCGAATTGGCAATCAATAGGAGCCGAACATGGAACTAGGCCATATTCTCGAAAAGTTAACGATGGCAGTGGAAGCGGCCGCAATAGCCGTGATCATTCTAGGAATTTTGATTGCCACGGGCATATATATATTTAGGCTGCTTCGAAAGCAAGGTTGGATTGAGAGTTTCGAAAGCTACCGCCGGGGATTGGGTCGCATGCTGATCCTATCCCTTGAGTTCCTGGTTGCTGCTGATATTATGCGCTCCGTTTTAATAGAAGAGCCTACCTTTCGGAGCATTGGCCTTTTAGGACTTCTGGTCTTGATCAGAACCTTCTTAAGCTGGTCTTTGGAAATGGAGATTGATGGACGCTGGCCCTGGCAAAAACGGTTAACTGTCCCGGAAGGCAACGAACAATAATTTATGATTAGCCACCAGGCTCACCAACAAACAAGGGATCGAACGGATAAAGGCGCGGCCCGCTTCGAACCGGTCCTAGGGTCAAACCAATGGTACATACAACAATATGCTGGTCACAAGCCGAATTTTTGTGAGCGGCGGCAAAGCATCCTTGAAAATACCGCTAATCTTAAAAAAGGAGCTGCCTGGATGGGAAACTTGGCTAAGACCACCTTGATTTTATCTTTGTTGGTAGCGGTAGCTTGTGGTGGTGCGGCTACTTCAACTCTAGCCCCGACTCCGACGCCGGATATTGAGGCCACAGTACAGGCAAGGATAGAACAGACCAAAGCGGCCATACCGACTCCGACACCGGATATTGAGGCGACAGTACAGGCAAGGATAGAACAGACCAAAGCAGCTCTGCCGACCCCTACGCCTGTACCCACGCCGACCGCTACGCCTGTACCCACGCCGACCGCTACTCCTGTACCCACGCCGACCGCCACCCCTGAGCCAACCGCTACGCCTGAGCCGACCGCCACCCCTGAGCCTACCCCTACACCCACTCTAACTCCCACACCTGCCATTACATTGAGTCAAATTGAACTGATAATTATCCGTACCGTAGTCCTGGAATACTTGTCGCGGTACGGAAGAATGACGCTCCAAGACTTCCGCGGAGCAACTACACTTGACCAGGTTCAAGCAACTTTGGCCTTGGATGCGATGGTTGACACAAGGGTACTCAGAAGACGCGGAACTCCGCCAAACGTGTACTACGTTCGATACTGATCTGACCATCGCGAAAGATGATTCCCAGCTTTGGCTAGACACGAGAATTAACATATGAGCATGAGAGACGTAATCAAGAGCATCACCGACCGAATCCACGATACCGCCAGCGTTAAAAACGTTTATGGCGACCCGATAACGGCCCAAGGCAAGACGGTTATTCCGGTTGCCCAGGTAAAGTACGGGTTCGGAGGTGGAGGGGGTCAGGAAGGTGAGCCCTCAAACCCGGAGAACGAGGGCCAGACTAACCGAGGAAGAATGGGTGGTGGTGGTGGAGCGTTGGTAAAGGCTATAGGCGTAGTTGAGATAACTGACGACGGGACCCGTTATATTCCCTTTGGACAGGGTCGCAGATTAGCCGCCGCCATCGCTGTTGGAATGCTTGTTGGAATGTGGTGGAGCAGGCGACGCCAGCGTGGATAAAGCCAAAAGCACTTACACCGTTGTTCATGCGAGCTTCGGAATTTCCAGGGAGCTCCGCAATGAAGAAGCTTGTCCCGCCCCGTGCCGGAAAGTGAGAGGACTTGGTAGGCGTCGGATCGTAGATATGGTCCGGGACTATGGGTGTTTGCTGAGTACCCCAACAGTAAATTACCCGATTTCCATATTCTGACGTTACCTCATGAGGAGGCTCACCTATATTTTCGAGAGTAACGATGCGCCCAAGTCTGGAATCATTTTGCCGCGCGGTAGGCGCTGGAAGTGATATGACATCCGCTTCCGCTATGGAGTTGTTTATGTCCCCGACCCCAGATAATCGTTAAGGGGCGAGCGAGGCTCATTCCCGATTCATGCAATGGCCCCGGTTGGCAGTGAATTAGTATTCCCTGAGTATCTTCATTGAGTTTTCCACATGCAATGGTCAGGAGAACTTGATGTTGGGTTCGCGGCGAGCAAGTTACTATGCTACCCGCAGGGTCAGGTGAGGTTTAGTTTTAGGAAATGCCTCGCAAGTTAAGGTGGGCCCGCGCGGTACCTCCCTTTAGGCTAAGGGAAGCAGTACCCGAGACTGGCGGTGCGTACAAAGACGGCCGGTATCCCTGGCTAAAGTTGCTCTGGATTACCTGCCATTACCAGTTCGCGCGAGTATTTTTTTAGGAGTAAAGGATGAAACAAGCCCAAACTATAAATGAGTGGTACGACATTTTTGCGGAAGCTCTGGAAGGCGGTGACATCGAGCAAGCGGTGAATTTATTTGATG
>SMVB01021469.1_pt1 | contig 12087 bp, 9 predicted proteins | sample 2456461 | NCBI WGS metagenome assembly SMVB01 (sample SAMN11095934, study PRJNA526329) | marine sediment metagenome | biome: Marine sediment; feature: Surficial sediment; material: Deep marine sediment; isolation source: Hadal surficial sediment | place: Pacific Ocean | collected 2014-05 | depth 0-1...
GCCCCAGTCGTCGACCCCGGCGTTGTTGGAGACAACGGTCAGGTCCTTCACGCCGCTGTCACGCAGGGCCATGATGAGATTCTCGGGGATGCCGCAGAGCCCGAACCCGCCGCAGGCGACCGTCATGCCGTCGTGCAAAAGGCCTTCGAGGGCTGCTTCGGGGGTGTCGTAGATCTTGTTCATGAGTCCCTTCTCCTACGCGTACCGCAGCCACTTGAGCAACTGCAACGGCGACGGCGGCTTCCCATACATGAGCACGCCTACGCGGAAGACCTTCGCGGCCATCCAGACCATGCCGAGCACGCACGCAAAGCCCCACACGATCGTGAGCGGTATCTCCCACAGCGGCCTGACCCCTTCGTCGGAGGCGATCCGGAGGATCATCACGAACGGGATGGCCGGCGGGACGTAGCTGCACACGGTCGCGAGGGTGCCGTTGGGCGACTGGCTGATCGCCGGCCAGAGCATCAGCGGAATCATGACCACGATCATGACCGGCATGATCAGCGTGTTCGCCTCGCGGATATCGGTGACCGCGCTGCCGACCGCCGCCATGATCGAGGCGATCATGAAGTACGCCATGATGAAGAAGACGAACAGGTACGCGAGGTCCGACAGGTTGATGAGGTTCATCATCGCCAGCGACACGAGGCTGATGACAGCCAGCCCCGAGTAGATCGACATGATCAACAGCCCGACGCAACCGTGGCCGATGATCTTGCCTGCCATGAGCTCGAAGGGGCTCACGGCACTGAGCAGCACCTCCATCACGCGGTTGGATTTCTCCTCGATGGTCGACATCATCAGGTGCTGCGACGAGGTAAACACGGCGATCCACAGCAGCATCATGAAGGCCATCGGGATGATCTGGGCGCGGATCTCGCGGAGACCCTCGCTCTCCTCCTGCTCGACGCCGCCTTCCAGGATGGTCCGCGTGATCGCCCGGGGTTCTTTGAGCATGCTCATCATGGCGTCCGGGTCGTGACCCGCACGCTTCGCGCGGACGCGGACCACCGCCAGGCCCATTTTGTCCGCGATGAAGCTGGTGTGATCGTTGTCGATACTGTCCGGAACGAGCAGTTCGAACCTTGCGCGGTCTTTCGCGTCCGGGTCGGGCACCTCCAGGACGGCCTCCGTGATAATCACGAGCGCGACCAGATCGCCCGAGAACACGCGGGCCCGCAACGCGTCGACCGTCGCGTCCCGGGTGTCGGTCACCCCCTCGATCTCGATCTCGACGATGCCCGTGCCGATCCCCATTCGAAACGTGCCGCCGGCGGGCATCCCCGCGGGCGACGGTACGCCGAGTTCCTCGACGGCCTCCTGGATCTGCTCGGCCTGGCGCCGTTGCTCGTGGGCGATCCGCTTCGGCGAGAACTCGATCCTGGCCGCGTCCATCATGTCGCCGGACGGATCGACCACGGCGATCGTCCCTTTCAGCGGTGGCTCTACATGGCCCTCGATGACCATGAACAGTAGCGCCATTCCCCCGACCGCCAGCACGGGGATTCCGAGGATCGCCAGCACGAAGACCTTGCGCACGACCGTCTGCTTGAACTCGCGCCAGGCGATCGTGGCGATCTTAGACATGGCTCAGACTCTCCCTGGCCTGCATGGCCGCGTCCTTTCCTTCGTCGCGTTGTACGAGCTGGACAAAGACCTCGTCCAGCGACAGTTGCCGAAGCTCGATCGAGCGCACCCGGTACCGCTCCATGATGCGGTGCATGACCGTCTGCGGGTTCGCGTCGGGTGCCAGCTCGAGTTCCTGCGCCGGGCCGTCGCCCATCCGGCGGACCGCCACGAGCCCCTCGATTCCGTCCGGGCTGATCTCGCCGTCGAGCGGTTCCGCGACGATCGTTCGCGGGTCGTACCGCTGGCGGATCTCCTGGAACGTGGCATCCAGGAGCTTCACGCCGTGGTTGATCAGGAAGATACGTTCGCAGAGCAGTTCGGCCTGGTGGAGGATGTGCGTCGAGAAGATGATCGTCTTGCCCTGGCCGTGCAACTCGCGGATGAGCCGGTTGAGCAGTTCCGTGTTGACGGGGTCGAGACCGGAGAAAGGCTCGTCGAAAATGAGCAAATCCGGATCGTGAATGATGGCGGCGAGGAACTGGACCTTCTGCTGCATGCCCTTTGAGAGCTCCTCGCACCTCTTGGAGTAGACGCCCGGCAGCTCGACACGGTCCAGCCAGGTCTTGATGTGTGACGCCAGGCCGCGTCGATCGACGCCCTTGAGCGTGGCGATGTAATGGAGGAACTCGCCGACACGCATCTTGCGATAGACACCGCGCTCTTCGGGCAGGTAGCCGATGCGGTCCTTCGACTTCAACGCCGAACCACCGAGCACCTCGATTGCGCCCTCGTCGGGGTAGATGATGGACATGATCATCCGGATCGTGGTGGTCTTGCCGGCCCCGTTCGGGCCGAGGAAGCCGCAGAGGCTTCCCGCCGGAACAGCCAGATCGAGGTTCCGGACCGCTCTGGTGGCTCCGAAGCTCTTGCTGACACCGTGAAGCTCGATCGATGCGTCCATCATTGGCTACGAGTCTAAGCGATCGCGTCAACGCTCGTGGCAACGGGCCAGGCGGGCTTTATCCGTCCATCCGGATGAACGGTTGAAAAGGCGGGTCCCCGGCGATAGGATTCCGACCATGACACATTCCGCGAATCTCGGTTTCCCCCGCATCGGGTCCGGACGCGAGCTCAAGAGAGCCCTGGAAGGCTACTGGGCCGGCAAGATCGACCGTGCCGAGCTCGAATCGGTCGGCAAACGACTGCGACGCGAGCACTGGGAGCTGCAGCGCGACGCCGGAATCGACCACATCCCGTCCAACGACTTCAGCTTTTACGACCACGTCCTGGATACCTGTGCGATGGTCGGCGCCGTGCCGTTGCGCTACGGCTTCGACGGCGGAACCGTCGACCTGGATCTCTACTTCGCGATGGCTCGCGGCAGCCAGGACTCGGCTGCCGGCACAGATGTCACGGCGATGGAGATGACCAAGTGGTTCGATACGAACTACCACTACATCGTCCCGGAGTTCACGGGGCAGCAGACCTTCGGTCTGTCCTGCACGAAGGTCATCGATGAATTCACCGAGGCGAAGCAACTGGGGATCCCGACGCGACCGGTCCTGCTGGGCCCGGTTTCGTTCCTGCTGCTGGGCAAGATGCGTGACGACGCCGGTGCCGTGACCGACCTGCTCGACCGGCTGCTGCCGGTGTACGAAGAGGTCCTCGGTCAGCTTGCCGCCGCGGGCGCCCAGTGGGTGCAGATCGACGAGCCGTGTCTCGTGCTGGACCTTGACGAGGCGGCTCGGAAGGCCCTGACGCAAGCGTGGGCGAGGCTTCGCGCCGCGGCGAGCCGCGGCGGGTTGAAGCTCATGCTGACCAGCTACTTCGGCGAGCTCGGTCCGAACCTGCGCCTGGCCGTGGGTCTCGGCGCCGACGGACTGCACATCGACCTGGTACGCGGCGCTGACCAGCTTGATGCCGTCCTGGCGGAACTCCCGGCAACGACGGTGCTCTCGATGGGCGTCGTCGACGGCCGCAACGTCTGGGTTAACGACATGGTCCGTTCGCTGGAACTGCTGGATCGTGCAAAGACCGCGATCGGCGGCGACCGCATCGAGGTCGCGCCGTCGTGTTCGCTCATGTTCGTCCCGATCGATCTTCGCCGCGAGAAGACGCTCGATGCCGAGATCGCGCAGTGGCTGTGCTTCGCGGTGCAGAAGCTTGACGAGATTACCGTGCTGACCCGCGCCGTCCGGGAAGGGCGTGACGCCGCCGCCGAACCGCTTGCGGCCAACGCGAAGCGGCTGCAGGCCCGCCGCGGGTCGGACAGGGTGCACCGCGAGGACGTGCGGAAGCGTATTGCGTCGCTCGGCCCCGACGACGCCCGGCGTCAAAGCCCGTACTCGGAGCGGAAGCTCGTCCAGCGGCAGAAGCTCGGGCTGCCACCGTTCCCGACGACGACCATCGGCTCGTTCCCACAGACGGCAGAAGTGCGGACAATGCGGGCGTCGCGACGCAAGGGCGAGATCACCGCCGAAGCGTACGACCGTTTCCTCGAGGCCGAGATCGAACGCGTGATCCGTTTCCAGGAGGAAATCGGTCTCGACGTCCTGGTTCACGGCGAACCCGAGCGCAACGATATGGTCCAGTACTTCGCCGAGCAGCTCGACGGGTACGTCTTCACAGAGCACGGGTGGGTGCAGAGCTACGGTTCACGATACGTCCGCCCGCCGATCATCTTCGGTGACGTCCATCGCCCCAGGCCAATGACGGTCCGCTGGTCCAGGTATGCCGCATCGATCACCGACAAGCCGATCAAGGGCATGCTCACCGGGCCGATCACGATGCTGCAGTGGTCGTTCGTCCGCGATGACCAGCCGCGTCGCGACACGGCCCGGCAGATCGCGTTGGCGATTCGCGACGAGGTCTGCGATCTCGAGGAGGCCGGTGTCAGCGTGGTGCAGATCGACGAGCCGGCGATCCGCGAGGGACTGCCGCTGCGACGCGCCGACTGGGCAGAATACCTGGCGTGGTCGGTGGAGTGCTTCCGGCTGACGGCGTCCGGTGTCCGCGATGAGACGCAGATCCACACGCACATGTGCTATTCCGAGTTCAACGACATGATCGAAGCGATCGGCAACATGGACGCCGACGTGATCTCGATCGAGTCGTCGCGATCGCAGATGGAGCTGCTGGACGCGTTCGAGTCGTACCGGTATCCGAACGAGATCGGCCCCGGCGTGTACGACATCCACTCGCCGCGTGTCCCGAGCACGAAGGAGATGCAGGACCTGTTGCACCTCGCCGTGAAGCGTCTCTCGCCGGACCAGATCTGGGTCAACCCCGATTGCGGTCTCAAGACGCGGACCTGGCAGGAGGTCCGCCCGGCACTGGACAACATGGTGAACGCCGCAAGGGCCGTCCGCGCGGAGCTTGCCGAGGTTTAGTTTGAGCGCTCCGTACGGCCCTGCGGGCCGACACTCGCTTTCGTACGACCCGCCGGATTCCGGGTGGCACGGCCGATGGAGCGATAGCGACGTCGCCCGTGGAGCGACGTCCAACCACGGGCGAGCTCGCTATCGCTCGCTCGGCCGTGCCACCCCCAGACGCAGGGGGTCCACCCTGCGGCCTCGGCGATATAGTTCCTCATGGCGGCGACTCGATCGATTCACCGGTGGGCGGCGGAGTGCGTGACACTGTTCCTGGTCTTGGGGCTGGTCGGTTGCCTGGAGCGGACCGAGACGATCACCGTCGAGCCGGATGGCACGGTTCTCATCGAGGCGGTGTTCAAGACCGACCAGGAGGGCGAGCTCTACGAGGGTGACGCCATCCCGTCCGACGCCGGTGGCTGGCTTGTCGAAGTCCAAGAGGTCGAACAGGATGGCGAACGGCGTTTTCACCTGACGGCCGCTGGCGTTTTCGGGCCGCTGTTCAAACTGCCGGCCAATTACGCGGTGCCCGGCGATCCGGACACGGCGTTGTACCTGCAGTTCCCCACGACGGTCGAGATCGAGGATCGCGCCGACGGCGTGTACTACCACTTTCACCGCACCTACCCGGCGCGCCCGTGGGCACACATCGAGGCGTTACGCGAGGTCCTGCTCGACGGGCCCACGAGAAAGCTCAAGGACAAGGACGACTACACGCCGGCGGACTGGAAGCTGATCGCACGGAGCTACACGGACTTTGAGGCGGCGAAACTCCTGACGTTCGCGCGGGGTGCCTACCTGGAGACGACACCCGACGTGCCGCAGGACGCATGGCTGGACGTGCTTGGTGCGTTCAGGAAGATGCAGGGCGAACTCGATCTCGACGCGATCGCCGAGGTCATGCAGATCGACGACGAGGACGAACGCGAGGAAGCCATCGCCCTGGAGGTGAAGGCCTGGGAGGAGAAATCGTTCAAGACGCTCGATGCCTCGTTGCGTGATTTCTGCGGCTACGGGGGGGCGAGGATGAAGGACTTCATGCGACGGTACCAGAGTCGTCTCAAGGACTACGACGTCACCAGCGGACTCGGTGACGACGCGTTCGTGATCACGGTCGTGATGCCCGGCGCGATCGTCGGGAGCAACGCGGACGAGACCTCGCCGGATCGGGCGACGTGGAAGTTCAGCGGCCGGCGGTTCCGCGATCGTCGCGTGGAGCTGATGGTCACGTCGAGATCGGATTTCCTCGATCCGTAATTGACGGGGATGCCGCGCGGGGACATTGCCGTATCCCCTCTCGAATGGAGGTTTCACTATGAGACAGTTTCAGATCGCGTCAGTGTCGGCGGCGGCGTTCGTGCTGCTGGCGTTCGTGCCCGGCTCGCGGGCTCAACAGGTGCCCGAACCACATCAGATCGCCCAGCACTGCGTCGCGAAGGTGACCGCCAGGGCCACGCATCGCGTGCATCGCAACCACGCGACCGCGGCCCAATGCACGATGATGATCGGTGAGTTGCTGGAGCAGGGCCGTCTTGAGGCGGCCGTACACGTTGCGCAACATTGCGTTCATCACGTCGTTTCGTCGAGCCATTACACGCAGATGCGCAACAAGATGCAGTGTGCCCACTGCATCCGGATCCTGCTCGAACTCGACGCGCCGGGGCTCGCCGAGGTTGTCGGTAACGCCTGCGGCGAGGCGGCGATGGCGGTCGGCAACTCGCGGCAGCATGCGGTGCAGGCGATCCTCGACGCGTTGCCGCGGGGCGAGGCTGCGATCGTGCTGAGTCCGTGCCTGGCCGACATCGACGGCGACCGGGCGGTGGGTGTGACCGACTTCCTGGACCTCGTCGCCGCGTGGGGCACCGACCCCGAGGGGCCGCCCGATCTCGACTTCGACGGCGTGGTGACGATCCACGACATGGTCGTCATGGTGCAGGCGTGGGGGGCGTGCCCCGAGTAACCGTACACCAGGAGCCTGCCAGCGGCGCGGGGGCGCGGCAACCCGTCACCTGGGGCAGCGTAATCGGGACGCCGTCGGCGGACATCGCGCCAAGAACGGCCATCGCCAGCGCCTCACGGGCCTCGACGGGCACGCCGAGCGTGTCGCTCAACACGACGCAGGGGCAGCGATCTGACCATGGGGCCCCGTGAATCGCTTCGGCCAGGGCGAGGTTCCGGGCGCCGCCGCCGGCAAGCACGATGTCTCGCACGTCATGGGCTTCGACGGCGGCGGCGATGCAGCCGCTGACCGCCGCGATGGCCGTCGCGGCGAGGTCGGCGCCCGTGAGCCGGCCCTGGTGCTCGATGACCCAGGCCTCGGCCTCGTCGCCGGTACCGAGGGATCGCCGCGCTGACCGCTGGTCGTCGAGGGTGGCACGCAGGGCCTCGGCGGCATCGTGGTCGGACCGACCTGACCGCGCGGCTCGGCCGTCGGGGTCGTATGGCGTGCCGAGCGTCTCGCGGGCGACGGCATCGAGCACATGGTTGCAGACGCAGATGTCAAAGCCCAGTACATCGTCGAGATCCGGCGTCACGATCGAGGCGTTGCAGAACCCGCCGAGATTCACGATCGCGCGGCGTCTGTCGGGCCGGCGGAACAGCACCCAGTCGGCCAGCGGCGTGATCGGCGCGCCCCGGCCACCCGCGGCCAGGTCCGCCTGGCGAAGATCGAAGACCACGGGGCATCGCAGCCGCCTTGCGATCGGCGCCGGGTTCAACAACTGCCATGACACGGGCGGCTTGTGCACGATCGTCTGGCCGTGGACCGCGACAAGGTCAGGGACGCCCACCCCGGCTTCCCTGGTCGCCTCGTGGATCGCTCCCGCGAGACGTTCCCCGAATTGCAACGCCAGGCCCGCGAGGTCACCGGCGGTCAGGGGAACCTGCCTCGCCGCCCGCCGCAGCCCCTGGGCGACCGGTCCAAGTTCATCCTTGCGATGCACCAGCATCCGCGCGCCGATCTCGAGCCCGACACCCTCAATCTCGGCAACGACAGTGTCGATACCGTCAATGCTGGAACCTGTCATGACCCCGACGACTACACGCATCGACCCATCGTCCGGTATCTTGTTCCCATGATCAAACGGATACTGGTAACCGGTGGCGCCGGCTTCCTCGGCTCCCACCTCTGTGACCGGCTCGTCGAGGCCGGACAGGACGTTATCTGCGTCGACAACTTCTTCACGAGCCAGAAGGCCAACGTCGCGCACCTGCTCGCGAAGCCGAATTTTGAGCTGGTGCGTCACGATGTGACCCATCCGCTGTTCCTGGAAGTGGACGAGATCTACAACCTCGCGTGCCCCGCGGCGCCCGGCCACTACCAGTACAACCCCATCAAGACCACCAAGACCTCGGTGATGGGCGCGATCAACATGCTGGGTCTGGCCAAGCGTGTCAGGGCCCGGATTCTGCACGCGTCGACCAGCGAGGTGTACGGCGATCCCGACGTCCACCCGCAACCGGAAAGTTACCACGGCAACGTCAACCCCATCGGTCCGCGTGCCTGTTATGACGAAGGCAAACGCGCGGCCGAGACGCTGATGTTCGATTACCGGCGACAGAATAACGTCAACATCAGGGTCGTGCGGATATTCAACACGTACGGGCCGCGGATGCACCCCTACGACGGTCGGGTCGTGAGCAACTTCATCCGCCAGGCGATGGCGGGCGAGGACATCACGCTCTACGGCGACGGCAGCCAGTCGCGGTCGTTCTGCTACGTGGACGACCTCATCGACGGCATCCTGAAGATGATGGCCGGGTCCGACGACTTCCCGGGCCCGGTGAACCTCGGCAACCCCGGTGAGTTCACGATCCGCCAGCTCGCCGAGACCGTTATTGAACTGACCGGCTCGTCAGCCGCAATTGTCGTGGCGCGAGAACTGCCCCAGGACGACCCGCACCGGCGTCAGCCGGATATCACACTGGCGCGGCAGAAGCTCGGATGGGAGCCGCGGGTGGATCTTCGTGACGGCCTGAAACGTACGATCGACTGGTTCAAGTCGATCGATATGGCGGCCTACCGCGCGCCAACGCCGAATTACTAAAACAGGGGTGGCACGGCCGAGCGAGCGGTAGCGAGCTCGCCCGTGGTTGGACGTCCCAAGACACGGGCGACGTCGCTATCGCTCCGTCGGCCGTGCCACCCCGTCTTGGGCGTATCCCTACAATCCGGGCATGAGAAAGAAGTCATATACCGGCGTTCTGCTCGGGCTCGCCCTGGCAGGTGTTGTTTCCGCCCAGTCACCCTGTGAGAGCGACAAGCTCGTCGCGCTTGACGGTGTGGGGGGCGATGATTTTGGTGCGTCTGTCGCCGTCGACGGCGCGATCGCGGTGGTCGGCGCTCCGGAGGATGACGACGCCGGTTCCAGTTCAGGAAGCGCGTACGTCTTCCGTTTCGACGGCACGGACTGGTCCCAGGAACAGAAACTCACGGCCGGCGACGCCGCCGGCGGCGATGACTTCGGCTTTGCCGTTGCGATCAGCGGCGACACGATCGTGGTCGGGTCGCCGCGTGACGACACCGTCGCGGGCAACCGCGCCGGCTCGGCGTACGTCTACGTGTTCGACGTCGGTTTGCAGCTTTGGATCGAGAAGCAACACCTCTTCGCGTCCGACGCCGGTGCCGACGACCGGTTCGGCTCTTCGATCGCGATCGACGGCGAGACGTTGCTCGTCGGTGCGACCCAGGAGGACCAGGCGGCGCCCAACGCCGGCGCCGGCTACGTGTTCGCGCGGACGGGAGGCGTGTGGCTGCACCAGGACAAGCTGGTGCCGACATCGTCGGGCACGAATCCACAGATGGGCCGCTCCGCGTCGCTCGACGGCGACGTGGCGGTGCTCGGAGCCTGGCAGGACGCGCCCGCCGCCATGTTTTCCGTCGGGGCCGCGCACGTGTTCCGACGCTCGGGGACGACCTGGTCCGAGGAGCAGAAGCTGACGGCCTCGGATGCCGCCGACTTCCGGTGGTTCGGCCAGTCGGTGTCAGTCAGTGGCACTGTGATTGCCGTCGGCGCCTACGGCGACCGCGGCAACGACCTCAGCGAATCCGGCGGGGCGTACTTCTACATCTTCAACGGCCTGTCGTGGGACGAGTTGGACAACGTGAACGCGTCGGACCCGACCGCCAACGACCGGTTCGGCTGGTCGATCGCCCTGGACGGCGACAACGCCATAATCGGCACCGGCATATCGGCATCAAAGGGATACCTGTTTCATCGCGAGCTGGTCCTTTACACCGAGCAGACGACCCTCAACAGCACCGATCCGGACGTGTCGGCTGAGTACGCCTGGGCCGTCGCCATCAGCGGCACGACGGCCGTCATGGGCGACCGCAACGCAGCCGCGGGCACCGGCGTCGCGTTTGTCTTCGACCTCGCCGGGGCGAACTGCCCCTGCCCGTGGGATCTCGACGGCGGCGGCGACGTCGGAATCAACGATTTTCTGGACCTGCTCGGCCAGTGGGGGACGGATCCCGGCGGGCCTCCCGACTTCGACGGTGACGGCGACGTGGGGATTAATGACTTCCTCGAGTTGCTGGCTCATTGGGGGCCATGTTAAGAGCCAGTAGCCATCAGCCAGTAGCCAGTAGGGGGGGCGAGCAACAGGTCGAGAACGCATCGACGTTCGCTTGCGACTCTTCCCTACTGGCTGATGGCTACTGGCTACTGGCTACTGGCTACTGGCTACTGGCTATTTTGCTGTAAATTCTACCGAACAACCCCTTGACAAAGCCGATCAAGACGTCATCCTGACGAAACCCGAACATTGACCGCATATGAGGGCCCAGCTATGGTGATGACGACGGCAACCGCGAACGCAGAATCAAGGAAGAGAACCATCGGAAACGGCAAAACCAAGCCCAGGAAAGGCACCGCCCGGTCCGTCACCGAGGACAAGAACCGGACCGCTTCCCTGCAACGTACGCTCGAAATGATCGACAAGGCCTTCGGCGAGGGCGCGATCATGCGTCTCGACGAAGAGGCCAATCTGAAGATCCCCGGCATCTCCACCGGGACCCTCAGCCTCGACCTGGCGCTTGGAGGCCGCGGCCTGCCGCGATCCCGCGTGGTCGAGATCTTCGGGCCCGAATCCTCCGGAAAGACGACTCTCGCCCTGACGGTCGCCGCCAACGCGCAGAAGGACGGTGGGGTCGCGGCCTTTATCGATGCCGAACACGCCCTGGACCCATCGTGGGCCAAGCGGCTCGGCGTGAATCTCGACGAGCTGCTTGTGTCGCAGCCGGACACCGGTGAGCAGGCGCTGGAGATCTGCGAGATGCTTGTTCGGTCCAACGCCGTGGACGTCATCGTGATCGACTCCGTCGCCGCGCTCATCCCGCGGGCCGAGATCGAGGGGGAGATGGGCGACACCCACGTGGCGTTGCAGGCTCGACTGATGAGCCAGGCGTTGCGGAAACTCACCGGCGCGATCGCCAAGAGCCGGTGCCTGGTTGTTTTCATCAACCAGCTGCGCGAGAAGATCGGCGTGATGTTCGGCTCACCGGAGGTCACGCCCGGTGGACGTGCCCTGAAGTTCTATTCGTCGGTCCGGATCGACATCCGGCGAATCGGGTCGATCAAGGACAGCGACACCGTCATCGGCAGCCGGGTCCGCGCCCGTGTCGTGAAGAACAAGATCGCGCCGCCGTTCCGCGAGGCGGAGTTCGACATCATGTTCGATGAGGGGATCAGCGCCTCGGGCGACCTCGTGGACATGGCGGTCCAGGACGAGGTGATCAAGAAGTCCGGTGCGTGGTTCAGCTACGGCGACGTTCGCCTGGGTCAGGGTCGGGAGAATGCCAAGGTGTTCCTGCGGGAGAACCCCGACCTGTTCCAGGAGGTCCGGCAGGCGATGCTGGTGAAGCGAGGACTGGTTAAGGTTACTGACGAGTCCGCGACCACTACAGCGGCTGATCCAGCCGAGGAACCCCGGCTCGGGGCCCCGGTCGAGGTGGCGCCGACGGACGCCTGAGCAACGCGCGGCACAGCAGTGGCCCGCGACAGCGCCGGCGGTGGGCGGCGCTTCGCGGATGCCGCTATCATCTGCCTCGCCTTCGCTGCGGCTGTGGCGAAATTGGCAGACGCGCTAGATTCAGGTTCTAGTGGGAGTAATATCCCGTGGAGGTTCGAGTCCTCTCAGCCGC